>JAAUXT010019055.1_pt1 | contig 81207 bp, 88 predicted proteins | sample 7278171 | NCBI WGS metagenome assembly JAAUXT01 (sample SAMN14350112, study PRJNA611818) | marine sediment metagenome | isolation source: surface marine sediment (1.8m) | place: French Polynesia: Moorea | collected 2018-08
ACTCTGTAAATCATTAGTAAAGCGCACTCGCACAATCTGATCCGAATTTCTGACAAAAAATGAAAAAGAAACGCCAAGTGTGCACCAAGTAACGGGCCCTAATACTACTGTTGAGGTGGTCATGTTGACCCTGTGTCAGAGGCTTCAAATGGTGGAAACTACCTCTGAAAGTTCTGAGGGTGATGACAATTGAACGTTGATAAATTATGGTTGAGAGAACATCACAGTTCTTCAACTTTTTGGATCCATTTCCTGACGTTCTGTTTGTGTTTGGAAACAAATTTGTTCCAACTGCAAGAGTGGACAAAGTTGCATCTGCGAGATATCAGGCAGGGGTTTCTATTCCACAAAAATTTCTCGTCCGGAATGTTTCTTTTGGAGGTCCCCTTGTAGATCCCTGCAGTGCAGATGATGATGCTGTTCAACCGAATACTTCATCTTCTGCTTTCCACCTGCGCGTCAGTGCCTTCCGTTGTCCATTGTCTGTCGGGTGCACCATGGACTTCTCAGGGTGCAGCGTCATGTGGTCATGGTGGCGTCTCATCCAGTGGTGAATATGACTCAGGCTTCTGGCCACGTTCTCACCTCTGCGGTTTGTTTTTTTCAAAAAGAGCCAAACAGAAAACGAACAAGACCGTTAAAATGACTGGGAAGTCATATTTCAAGTTTGATTCTCTTGGATTCGTTTCTGGGAGAAGCAGCGCGTCAGCTGCAACACCGCAATCAGTTGACATTTCAACATTGAGATCACTCACAAAAACATGCAGCTTGAGGGCGCTAATGAAATTGGTTTGTACATTCCTCTGTGACTTACACATGATACCATTGAAATTTTCTTTCAGACTGAATTTACCTTCTGCAAAAGGTGATTGATGTGCTTCGCAGACTTTCTACACTCTCATAAAACAAAGAGTCTCTCTTTTTCTGAAATACCAGCTGGTCCGAGCGCGGAAAAATGATGACATGGTGCTGAGGCTACCTGAACGGAAACTAAAGAAGGCCAATTCACCTTGACTGCTTCTTGAACCACCTTTGGAGTAGGCCAGGTGTCTCAAACACAGTTCTGTTTCGAGAATAACATTGGGTGAGAGATACGTGAGAGTGTGCTGCTGATTGATTCGGGAGGCAGAGCTGGCGAGCCGTTGCCCAGATTGCTTGCAGACTGCGCTGTAGACAGGGCCATTCATCACCTCTCTTCCTGTGTGCTGCGGCGATACGCTCTCCGAACTTCTGCGTTTTTCAACGGCTCCTCGGAATCTGTGTGCCACGCGCTTCAATTTGTGGTGTTGAGGACCTTCTTTCTTCGTTTCGAAACTCAAAAAGGGCAAGGATTCTTTTGGGAAGCAAGAATTTTCGTGTTTGTGACCAAGTCCCAATTCTTGTTGACCTGCTGTTCCCTATTCATGGACTCTTCAAGGCCATTGCCAGGGTGAAACTGAAGCACATTACTGTTTTGCGTCGCTGTAACAAATAATTTTCTCAGGTCGTGTTCTTTCGCTGGGACTGAGCACTTTTACAATGCTCAGAGATCTCAACAAGTTGTGGGATCTGTCTGTTGACGTTTGATAGAAGTGTTTTCAACAAACCTTCTTGAATTTTGACAGCAGAATGTCATGCGATGCCTGTTATTTGGCAAGCATTGAATCAGTTGTCTGACAAACACGGGCAGGGTCTGCACACGAGACAAAAAAAGAACAGTTTGGCAACAATGCGGTCCTTCGGGGCACAAATCATTTGCAAGCGACGTACGGACAGCAGCGATTTCGTGAACTTCGCTTCAGCGAAAAAGGTGTGCAGCATTGGGCGAATCTTCACTTTTCTCTCTTGTTGTCGCAACCTTTCAGGCCTCAACCACCCGATGGATATCGGTGCAGAATCTCCCGCAAAGAATGAAGACCACCACGATTTCCATGTCAATCAGACTCTAAAATTGTGACCTTTCGTTTCCCCGTTGACCTTTCGAAGTGTGAGCACACAGTTTTTCCATTTTACTTCTTTTGTTCCATCAGCATTGCATCTGCCCTGTCTTGATTAGAAGCTGTGATTACAAAAAGAGAAAAGTATTTCTTCTCAGCAGTGGGGATGACAGTTGACATTATTTCTGTGTTCCAACACAATTCTTTTCCAACCAAAATCACATCTCTTTCTCTTGTGATTGCTGAAATATGATAAACAGAAAGTATCAAATGCATTTTGTATTGCAACAGACAGTTCTACGGCAGCTGTCATTTCACTTTTGGAATATGGGCTCAAAAAGGCTTCCAATGACACCAAGATCAAGTCTCTATATCTTTTGGTTGCGGAGATATGGCCAATAGAAATGCTGCAAATGGCTTTTACTCAACAACAAACAGTTGCCACAGCAGCCATTTTGGCATCTCTGGAGTGTGAGCTCAAGATACTCAGAATGGCACAAAGATTGTGTCTCTTTGTCTGGTGGTTCCAAAGACAGGGTGGGGCAAGATGCGATGCAATGGGATGGGACAAGGGATGTCTTGGCTCAGATGCCATTTATTTGAGTAAATGTCGGTTTCAACCACGTGAGTGCTCTTGCTCCTGAAGGAACATTTCGCAAAAGTACGATTGCAACATTTTCCGGGCTCTATTGAAACACACATGTGGACAAATGATCCACATGTACACAGGAAAGAACTGGGTGCAGCGTTCGGAGGTAACCGCAGACAGCTCGAGTGGTGTGCGTTTCTTTTGCGTTTGGTTCATGACTTTGAAGTGATGTGTGAAAATAATTATGGCGCGCTGTTTTGACAAGAGACTTCCTTTTTCCAAAGCAAATCAAGCAAATCTTCCAGTCTTGGATCCCAAACATTTGTTGGAGGAAAACGTTCGCGTACAGTGTCTGACAGACTGTTCACCTTGTCGCAAAGAGCTAGCTGTGATTTGGACAGTCGCAAAGCTGCAATCGTGCACAAGAAATTCACAGGAAGAATTGAAAGTGCACTGCTGAGGTCACAGGAACTACATGAACCAGAAACCCAAGTGTTTGTGCCGTGCATGTGTGACTGGAGAACCCAACCGGAAAGACTGCGTTTGCTGTTTTACGTTGTCGCTCCAAGATCATTCAGATTCTGCGAAACATGGAAAACAGAAATGTTGACAAGAGCAAAGAAACAAAAGAACGTGGAAAGTGCACTGCCTTGTTGACATCGAGCCCATTTATTGACAACTTGACTTTTCTGCTTGCAGGTTGACACCGAATTGACACTTTGGCAAGAAGTGAACGGAACTTCCTGCCCGAAACTCAACCTTTTTCTCTTTCGTCGATGGATCCACTGTGTTCCTGATTGGTTTACACACGGAAATCGAACCAGTCTGTGATTGGTCAATGCAGACCGAAGAGACTCGTTCCTGATAGGACGGGAAGAGGACAGATTGCGGTGCTGCGGTGCTGACAGGTCCGGGGAAGTTTCACCATGGGAGACCCAAGTCTGCTGGATGACTCGGACTTCCACGTGAGTGTTGTTCTTGTAATTTCTGTCCTTTGTTGACAGCAAGCCATCCAGTAAGGAACGGGAGTGAGAAAGAGAGAACGAAATAGACAACGAGAAAGTAAAATCAATTGACGAGGAAGGAGGGAGGGAGCGAGGGAGCGAGGGAGCGAGGAAGACAGACACTAGTCTACCAATAAAATAAACTGCACAAAGTTTTGACCAGCAGACTCGTGCATTCCATCTTTGGTGAAGGCCCACATCCTAAGAAAGAATCCAACGGGTCGTCTTCGCCTGTTGTCCCAAACTTCGTCTTTGACGCGAATTATGGATCAAACCTCAGGCACAGGCGTGTCGGCTGAGGTTCCAATTCAAATGAACGCGAATGAAGCCATGAACCAACAGTGACAAACTATTCAAAACATTTCCTGAGAGTTTCTCAGCCAAAATGTTTGCTTTTGAAACGTGGAAAGTGAAACTGACAGGGTGACAGGAAAAACAGAAAGAGGAACCTCTGAACAGGTTCATAACGAAATTGGGAGAAAATGGCTGCCAAGAAAATGCCAATCCCTTGGCAACTCAGACTGATGCACGAGTTGCTGCTCACAACATTGGAACGTCTTGTGTCTGGTGAGCTCTTCCAAATTCTGATTTCGCTTTGGCAGACCAACAACATTCGAGGTGAGATGTGTTTTTCAAAATTCGAACCTTTGAGTGTCAGACTGCACATTGTTTCTCGAAAGAGGCCAGATTTGCCCCCCACCTTGACCTCCAAAAGTTTTGAAGGCGCAAAATTTTATTCTTCCTGCGTGTTAAAGTTTTCAACGCGTGTAATCTTCGGCCCCTGTGGCGACCCTGTGAACAGAGCTTCGTTGGCTACTTGTACATCGTTGCCAAACAGGGCAAAATAGATATTTTTTTCTTGTCTGTCCTTGGTCTCATTGCCTGCGTGGATCCCTGAAAAAATTCAATTTTCTGTCGCAGTTCCTGTACGTGGACAGGAAGAAGTTAGCAAAGGAGGCGCCAAAGTTCGACGGCAAAAAGAATGTTTGGGTGACAGACAAGAAGGAAGGCTTCATAAAGGGCGAGATCCTCAGCACCAAAGGGGAGGAGGTGCAGATCCAGCTCACAGAAAGCAGACTGGTACGTACTGAAGTTGCGAACTCTCGTCCTTTTCATCTTGAACGTTTGAAAACTTGTGTCATTGTCGGAACCTGCACAACGAACATGCACCACGAGTTGAATACTCCTCTTGCGTAAATGCCCAGAGCCGACATCTCATCGACCGTGAAACTTCTTTCGTCGTATCAACAGAAATTCCAAGGCAACGAAAGTGTGATGTTCTCTCAAAGATTACTGAGGACATACGCACATTGGGAGCCTCCCCTGCATCCCTCTCGTTCCAAGTTAATCCCCTTATTTCCACTGACGTGTTTCAGGAGCGAACAGTGAAGAAGGATGATCTTCACCAGATGAACCCTCCCAAGTTTGAGATGGTGGATGACATGGCTTCGCTCACATACCTCAACGAAGCCTCCGTCCTCTACAATCTCAAAAGCAGATACATGAACAAGTTCATTTACGTGAGTTTTCTCGCATCCAGTTTTGCTTCTTGTTCTGTCTATCAGAAATGAAACTATTGCACTCAGCTCGTTTGTTCACAAACTCTTGTCGTACACACAGTGTTCTTGTTCGTCCACTTTGAGCCTTTCAAAAACTGTCAGTGGATCACTCTTGTCAGCAACAGGCAGAAAGTTGCATGGCTCTCACCAAGAATTGTTTTCTGTTCCAGACATACTCCGGTCTGTTCTGTGTGACCATCAACCCGTACAAACGTCTTCCAATTTACACCGCAAACGTGATATCCAAATTCAGAGGGAAGCGGCGAAACGAGATGCCGCCTCATCTCTTCTCCATAGCAGACAACGCATACACAGACATGCTGCAAAGTAAAATGTCCCTCCACTTCAGTACACTCGAGTAAAAATCGGTTTTCTCAAGCTTCCTTAGATTCAACAAAAACAAACACTTGCGCACACTGGACACTGTGACAATGTCGTGCTTCCAAACCTTCATTATTCAAGTGTGGAAATATTTTCATTTCACAGATCGAGAAAACCAGTCCATGTTGATCACGTGAGTGCAAGTCCAAACCATAGCACCTCTTTATGACTGAAGCTTCGTCTACAGACAAAGCACGTGATTTTCAAAGGAAGTTCACAAGAAGGTGCAAGTTTCAATTCTTCTATGTTTCAGAGGCGAGTCTGGCGCCGGGAAGACGGAGAACACGAAGAAGGTCATCTCCTATTTCGCCTCAGTCGCCGCCGGAAGCAAAGAAGAGTCCAAGGGCGGGGCGTCCAAGGGCACGTTAGAAGACGCCATCATCCAGGCGAACCCCGTGCTGGAGGCGTACGGAAACGCGAAAACCGTCAGGAACAACAACTCGTCCAGATTCGTGAGTTCATGAACAAAATATCTCCACTACTCTGGGAGTAACTTCACGGTGGGGTATGAAGTGTTGTGTCAACCACTGAGAATTGTCCTCTGTGTTCCAGGGAAAGTTCATCCGCATCCACTTCGGCACAACAGGGAAGATCGCTGGTGCGGACATCGAAACGTGTGAGTACAAGAAACAGTGAGTGTTGTGTGTGGTGTTGAGAAAAAGGAGCGCGGCACAGGCGGAGAGTCCAGTATGAGGTCTGTCAACACTCTTTATCCGGTGCTCCACCAACAGGCCTCAATGACCGGATTTTGCAGGCCACCAAGGTTTTGACTCCAGTTTGGATCGGACCAGATCCTCAACCTAACACTGGCTCCACCAGGGTTGTGCCCCTCTGAAAAGACTCTCTCCTGTCAGGCACGCAACTCAATCTTACCAACCCAACTCATTGCACATGCGATCACCCTGACTTTCCAGGCAATGTTTGTCAAATGCCTCACCCTTGTGTTCCCAGGCTGTTCATGGGAACACACACATACACACACACAAAACACACACGCACACACACACTTTGCCAACCCAGTAGGAGCTCTGGGGTCAAAAGTTCTATTCCCTCGGATTGAAAGGCCCTTGGGGGCCAAAAGAACAGTGTGAAAGTCCTGTAGCCCTGTAACTGACCCCTCAGACTGGTCACTTGGGTTGAATCGTACGACTCGTCCAACACTCTCACCTGGAGCTGTGTGACCGAGTCTCAACAGGGTTTTTAGCCTGTGACAAAACAATCATAAAAGCAAAAGCGTCGAACAAGATGCGTTTCCGTGGTTGAGCTCGGTCTGCATTTCAGACCTGTTGGAGAAGTCCCGCGTCACGTACCAGCTGCCCGGGGTGGAGAGAAACTACCACATTTTCTACTGGCTCCTCTCAGGACAGTTCGCCGACTACGCAGGTGGGAACAGGCATACAGCTCAGCTCCAAACACCAGATTTTTCAATTTGGTCATCTGTTGCGAGACACAATGAATTTAGTTTTTCAAGTCAGAAAGAAAATTGTATTCGACACGTAAATTCCAGAATGCAAAAAAGTTTTTGGCAATGTACGTTCGACAGTTTCCACTTGGCTCCAGATGTTTCCTCGTTCATATATTTTGTTTGCAGCTCTCTTTCAGGTTTGCATCAATTGTTGCAGTCGCCTCTCTGACAAACACTAAAACACTGCCTTTCAACACACAGGTCTGGAACAGAATCCTGTTGCAACGAAATCCAGACATCTTGCATTTACATTTTGTCTCACATGTGACCCAAAGAGTTCCTTCGTGCGACTAGATGCTGCGTGGCTGTGTACGAGTTCAAGTCAAGACCAGAAGCGATTCGTTGGCTCATCATCAAACTCGACAGTAATTCTGTGATTGCAGAGAAATTGCTGGCGAAACTTGACCCGGGGATGTACCATTACATCAACCAGGGCTGTCTAGACGTAGATGGCATGGATGACAAAGTAGAGATGAAACTGGCGGATGTAAGAGCTCCACGAGTGAATCTCGTTGCCTGTTCCTCACTCCGCTCGCCCCTTCCTGTGTCCTCTCCTGAAGCCTATCCCACCATCCAGACTGTGGAGACTGCTCAATGCACCACTCTTCCCTTCCTTCTGCAGCACAACTCTCAGAGTTGAGGTGGTCTACTGTGTCAAAACTGCAAGATTGAAACTAATTCGACTGAAGTTGATCCTTGCCTTGCATTGCGTTGCACAATCAGTGGACTGTCAACATGGTTCGGCCTCTTCCCCACGATGCGCGCAGTCTCCCCTCTTCTGTTGGCGGTCTCGTGTATTTTGTTAAATGTGGCCACTTCTATTTTCAGCCACCTCTCAGTGTTTGCAGTGTGTCCTTTCACTTCTTCAGGATGCGATGCCTCGCGAAGGCAATTTCCTCACTTCAGTTTCTCACGTCCTTCTTTCCAGGTTACCAGCAACAGTCCACAGTGTCCCGAATCTTGTTCTTAACTTTGATTTGGAAACTTGCTTCGGTCTTCGCCAATTTCCTGATGCCCTTTTACTGCCTACAAAACTCATTGTCTGCTGCACCTCAGATGAACCAATCTTGATGCTTGTGTTTCCTCCTGCGAAAAAAGGAGATTGTGTCTCCAGGATATGTATAACACCCTCTGCATGCTTGATTTCCAGAGCAACTGTTGATAAAAGAGGACCCTGCTCTCTACCACTTCATCAACCAGGGCTGCCTCGATGTGGATGGCATGGATGACAAGGAGGAGATGCAATTGGCTGATGTAAGGTCCCACAGGCCCCACATCATCACAGTTCGTTATCTTTTGCCCACAGCCTGCGTTATGCCCTCCTTGTACTGTTGGTTCAAGCGCGCAATTTGATTGCAACAGAAAGCTTTGTTCAGATTCAGGCAAAACGGTTTTTTGTGTTCTTTCAAATTTTGCAAACGCGCTGCTTTGTTACCATATATCAGTTGAAACCGTTGATTTTGCTGCCTGTTGCGCGGTTCCCAAATATTCAGCGCACTTGCTTTGAACTTCAAATTATTTCGAATTTTCTTGTAGATTAGATCTTGTCTTGTTTTCTTCAGTGTTTCGGCGTTTGGAAAGTTTGAGATGCTGTGAATGTCCCTCCCAGTCTCCCTGCTCTCTATGATCTTTGGCCCGTATGGACAGGATCTGAACTTTTGTTGCCACGTGTTAGAAAGTGAAGTTTTGTTCTTTGGAGAATATTTTCTGTCCTTGCTGGACGCCATTTGGCCTGCACATTTGTAAAATACAACGAGTTTGTCTTGACCATAGCGCGCTTTTGTTGTTCATACTGTGTTCCGTCAGATCCAGGCTGTTGTGCTGCCAAGTTAGTGCAGAATCATCTCAAGTTGACTGTTTCTGGTCAAACAGGTAGATCTAGCTGTTCTCTAGACGCTCAGGAGAAGGGCAGTGTTGAACTTAGTTTGTTCGCCATCCGAAATTGCCGACGAAGATTGCATTTTTGCGCGCGTCGACATGTCTGGAGCGAAGCTTGCCGCAGCGGGCGCAGCCAGAGACCCAGAAGACAGAGTGAATCCTGAACATGGCGGACGGAAGGCATGAGCTGTGGAACTTACCGGGCTCGACTTTGTTCCTCTCAAATTCCAAGCTTGTTTTTGTTTTGTGAAGTTTGATCCCGGTTTCTGCTTTCAGAACTCGTGATAGAGCGTTGTTTTGCCTGCATTCTCGTACTGTATGTTGCGCTTCTTCCATCACCAGGTTGTAAGACCTGCAGGATTTGAGCACCGAACAATGACCCGACCTTGTTGCTTTGGAGTGCACATCCAGTTCCCATCCAAAAAGAACTGTTTTTCTTTCATCTTTTTTCTCCTTGTTTCGTGTTTGGAATTTACGCTGGTTGTCCTTCTGTTTTCTTCTGTCAGCTGCCCGACACCGCAAGGTGGTTTCTTTCCTTTCGGGTCTGTTGTCCAACAGTGTCTGTAAAATACTCCCCGCATGCCTGATTCCAGAACAACTGTTGACCAAGGAGGAACCAGGATTGTATCATTTCATCAACCAGGGCTGTCTTGACGTAGATGGCATGGATGACAAGGAGGAAATGCAAATTGCTGATGTAAGATACTGCTGGCGTCACGGTGGTAACTGACGGTCTTCGCGTGATCGTGATTTTTTGGATTGTGCTTTCTGTTCGTAGGGCACACACGTGTAGTTTTGAGGTTGAGGAGAACTTTCGTTCTCACAACCAGCAAAAAGGAACTCACAGTTTTGATGGCTTGTTTCTCAACCGTGTTGCACTGTTTTGAATTTTGGAAGCGAAGACGTTTTGCTTGGGCCGCGAACAGACCAAACGAATTTGGTTTCACCGGTTCAATTAATTGTTGTGAAGTTTTCGCTCAAAATACGGCAGCTTTCTGGAAGTGGATTCCTTGATTTGACAATTATTTCACCATTCTGTACTGAGATGAGGTCAGCTAACGTGTTCAATTTTGTTCACTGGACAGTTGAGAGAAATAAGTAGCCAATAGAATCCCGTTGGCAATTGCCAAAACAATCCCCTGAACTGAATGAATTCTTCAATCGGTTTTAACCAAACAGACGTTTCGGTGTGTTCGCTGCATTGATGTTGAACTCACTGCTCATGAAAAAGGGCGATTGCTTGGTTGTTTTTTGTTGTTGTTTTTTTGAACGCCACCTCCCGTGAGTTCCTGTTGAAATTCATTGTCCAACAGCAGTTTTTTCCCAAAGTACACAGTGTGGTTCTTGTAGTTCCAGCTCCAGTAGAACCTTGCAGTTCATCGTGTGCCATTTTCATACTGCTGTGCTTTGTCCCCATGGGCCGAGAGGCTCCGAAAATAGGAAACTGACATCACTGTGCAGGGCACACCGACAAGAACAAAAGACCACCACAGTCGTCGACGTTCCAGTGCGTTTGCGAAATCAAGACGAAATGAAGCCCTCAAGAGTACGAGCGCGCGCCGACTTGAAATCACACTGCTTGAGATCAGCAGCAGCGATTGTTCCACAGAAGCATCACATCCACAATGACGGCTGGTCTGCAGAGCTGTTGCAGTTGACTGATGACACGAACACTGTTTGATTGAAGATGTGCATTTGTCAGTGTCCAAGGCGTGGCCCTTTTGTGTGTGAACTTTGCACCCTTCCTTCCTGTGCTTGTTGTACATATGCGCTGATGATTGTTTCCCGAGAGAGCCGAATCCAGATTCACCCCCAAACAGGCCAACACCCCAAATTGATCTGAAACCATTACTCACCGTACCTATACCTGCCCACTTTCCAGATGAATTGCTGGTCAAGCTGGATCCCGCCATGTACCATTTTATCAACCAGGGATGCCTCACAGCAGACGACATCTGTGATAAGGATGAGATGAAGACTGCAGATGTAAGATCGGGGTTGTGATGTGGCCGACGACGACATATCTCAATCCTGTGCTTGAAGACTGGATGACACGCATGTGCACACGAGAACATCTCTCTTCAATACTCTTTCGTGATTAACTGGATGTCCACGATACAGTGACAACTGAAGTTGCTGTGACAACTCTGTCTTCAGCATGCCGCGCGACATGATGGTCGGACTCTACTCAAACTCACGTGGAATCACGCATGCACGGGGTGCATCATGCAGTTTGAGTTTCCACACGACCAATATACTCTTCGTCGATCAGAAACTACAGAAACTATTTTCCAACTTTCTTGATTAACTTCGTCCCGTAGCAAGGGGATCGACCTGTGGTTCTGTTCTTGTGTGCTCTTCTGTCTCTCACGAAAGGCAACAAGTCCTGTTAATTTTTCGTTCACCTGTCTTTTCTTTTGAAAGCTCCCTTTTATTTTTTCAAAGAATGGAGATGAAAGCAAAATGTCACTCAAGCATCGTGATGTCCACCAAACGTTGTTCCACACGTGTCGGTGGGTTGCATGAATGAAACTTCCGCTGCATGGTCTCATCTTGTGACCACGCAGTGCAAGCTAGTTTGCAGTGTCATGAACTACATTTCCTTCCAACCTGTGTTCCGACCTCAACAAGATCAGCCAGTCTTTGTGAATTTCAATCTGTACATGAGTGTGTCCGTGTGAATCCAATCTTCAGTGCATACTCGTGAGTACGAGTACGAGCAATTTCTCAAGCATGTCCCTTGTGTGTGCGTGTGTTCGCATGACAGCGCTATGATGTGCTTGTTTCCTTTACACAGGAGGCCTTCGCAGTGTTGGGCATCCCTGACGACGAGAAGATGGGTATGTACCGCTGCACGTCCGCCGTCATGCAGTTCGGAGAGATGAAGTTCAAACAGCGCCCCAGGGAGGAGCAGGCGGAGGCGGACGGGTCAGCCGAGGCCGAGAAGGTGACTCTGCTCTCGGCTGTTCATTCTTCATCGGTAATCAACAGGTCAATGCAGAGGATCCATGTGTTCATTGATTGTGTTGCAGGTGGCTCACCTGATTGGAGTCAACACAGCAGACCTTCTCAAGGCCCTGCTCACCCCAAAGGTCAAGGTGGGGTCAGAATGGGTCACCAAAGGTCAGAATCTGGGTCAGGTAAGAAGGCACATATCGTTGCCTTTCTGGTCTTTGTCACGCACTCGTTTGTAGAAATTCGTTCGTCCAGTTTGGCAAAAACACAAAAGTTTGAACAACTTTGATTCTCACACAGGTTTCTTTCGCTGTGGCTGCTTTGGCCAAGGCCATCTACTCCAGGATGTTCAACTGGCTGGTCGCCAGAATCAACCAGACCTTGGACACCAAGAAGCCCAGACAGTACTTCATTGGTGTGCTCGATATCGCCGGATTCGAGATCTTCGAGGTTTCCTTTCACTCAAAGTTCACTATCATCAACCACTTCGTGAAAACGAAGGACCTTGTGACAAGGTGGTCGTTTCTTTCAAGCACCGTCACTTGGTTTTTTTTTCAGATGAACACATTGGAACAGATTTTGATCAACTACACAAATGAAAGGCTGCAGCAATTCTTCAATCATCACATGTTCATCCTGGAACAGGAAGAATACAAAAAGGAAGGGATTCAGTGGGAATTCATCGACTTTGGAATGGATCTTCAAGACACAATAGACCTAATAGAAAAGGTTGGTGGGACTCCAGCCAATGATTTTGATTCTCAAGCTGAGAAAGGGGAGAAAGACAGAGACTGAGAGAGAGATAGACGGAGACAAAGAGAGTGAACGGAGGTTCAGCGAATAGGAAAAAAACGCTCGTACACCCGCTTCTTTTCCGACATACCCAAATTGCCAGATTTGAAAACACATTGCCATTTGGTCACTTATCATTGGCCCTGAGGTGTAACTTCATTCAGTTATCTGTGCTACCGAACTGGCATCAGGGCACCGCACGTATGTATTGAAAGGCCGTCTTGAACCTCCCAGTGGGAGAGCAGTGACAGTTTTGACCTGACTGATCCATTTTGAATCACTAATTTCGTTCTCTGCTTCTGCTTCAGCCGATGGGAATCCTGTCGATCCTCGAGGAACAGTGCATGTTCCCCAAAGCGACAGACGAGACTCTGAAGGCGATGCTCTACGAGAACCATCACGGGAAATCCAAAGGCTTTGGGAAACCCAAGCCCAACAAGAACGCCAAGTTCGAAGCACACTTTGAACTCTACCACTATGCAGGTAGAGAAGACTCTTGTTCCATCTCTGGTTCTCGAATCTTACTTCCAAACAAAAGGTTTTTTGTTTTCTGTTCCTGATCAATGTTTCGTCAAATGCGTGCGCTTAAGTATTGTCGATTTGTCCGTTTGTACGGACATCATAAAAATAATGCGAGACAATGATGTGGCGTTTTCAGGCACGGTGGCGTACAACATCACGGGCTGGCTATTCAAAAACAAGGATCCGCTCAACGAGTGTGTCTCGACTCTGATGAGCTCGTCGCACGAAAAGATGGTGGCTTCTTTCTTCCCGCCCCCCGACGACGGGGGAGGTGAGCAGCTTCGAGCACTCTCGTCAGACATGCTGTTTCCGGCAAAGCTTTGCTTCCGTAATCAACAACACAAACCAACTTGAGATTTACGAATCTGCAAAAGCCTTTTGTCACGATTGGAGTTTGCTTGAGGACGAAGGCGAAGTTCTTAGCAACAACCTTGTTTTTCAGGAGAGGGCAGGAAGAAGCGGAAGAAGGGCACGGCGTACGCGACCATCAGCGCGACGCACAAGGAGCAGCTCCACAAACTCGTGCACAACCTCAACACGACGGCGCCACACTTTGTGCGCTGCATCATCCCCAACGAGCGCAAGTGTCCATGTGAGTAAGCTGTGCTTCCTCTGTGTGAACTCAGAAATGATTGGTCTGTCAGAGGACTCTGCAAAAAATGTACTTTGTTCTCGTGAAGAACGTCGAGGGAGTGCAAGTACCACTTCATTTGCAGTTGAACTGGATCCACATCTGGTGCTGCATCAGCTTCAGTGTAACGGCGTGCTCGAGGGGATCAGGATCTGCAGGAAAGGATTTCCCAGCAGAATGATCTATCCAGACTTCAAACAGAGGTAAAACATCTCAAGTCCTCTCCAAAGACATCACAGTTCGTTCAGATTCAAGGCCTGCATCGAACTGCAATAACTTGTACGACCAAATTCGTTTCTGTTTCAGATATTCCATTCTTGCTCCAAATGCCATTCCCCAGAAAGGTTTTGTGGATGGCAAGATCGCAACAGAGAAGATTATTGAAGCGCTACAGATGGACCAGGACCAGTACAAGTTGGGCCACACCAAGGTCTTCTTCAGGGCTGGAGTTCTGGGGAACCTGGAGGAACTCAGGGAAGAGAGGTGAGTTTTGGAGCAACGTTGTTCTGGAAATGACGCGCTGCGGTTGGAGTTCACCTGTTTCGGAAAAAGGAAGAGAAAACGTTTGCATTTTGCCACTTTGCTGTTAATTTTGTCAAGCAGAACGACGCACAGATTCCCTTGTTCGTTTCGCGTTGCTGATGAGAAGCGAAAAGCTTGCTCGCGTTTCGTGTCTGCATTGGTCTTGCTCTTTTCAGGTTGTCGAAGATCCTGTCCTACCTACAGGGCTGGTGCCGTGGCTTCCTCATCCGCAGATCCTACCAGACGCTATGCGACCAGAGGTCAGGTGTTCTTCACATAGTCTGCCCCTTGTGTTGTAAAGATGCGTCTTTGACCAGCACACAGAACCTGGAGCAACTGCAGTGACGATTTGCCCCGGTTGGGAGAAATTTGTCAACAAAGACACGCGAGATGTAGACATATTTGCATGGCAGCCACGTCCCTCATAGATGTGAATGAAATGATCAGCACAAAAACAGACTGTATGGTTGGTTGTATCTTGTGCAGGCTGGCTCTGAGTATCGTCCAGAGGAACATCCGGTGTTGGTTGACGCTGCGTAACTGGCACTGGTGGCGGCTCTACACACGGGTCAAGCCGCTGCTCTCCATAGCGAGGCAGGAAGATGAGATGAAGGCCAAGGAGAAGGAGCTCGAGGAAACCAAGGCATCACTCGAAAAGATTGAAAAGCTCAAGAAAGAGCTGGAAGAGCAAAACGTGACATTGTTACAGGCAAAGAATGACCTGTACCTGCAACTGCAGTCTGAACAGGATTCCCTCGCTGATGCAGAAGAGAAGATTGAACATCTCGTGAAAAAGAAGTTCGAATACGAGAGTTTGATCAAAGAGCTTGAAGAGAGATTATCTGACGAAGAGGGGACCTCAGAGGAACTTCAGGCAGAGAAAAAGAGACTTCATGATGAAGTGGACAAATTCAAGACTGAAGTTGAGGACATGCACTTGGTCATCAAAAAGGCAGAAGAAGACAAAAAAGTCAAAGACAATCAAATTAGAAAGCTCAACGAAGAAAGAGCCATGCAGGATGATCTCATCGCCAAACTCCAAAAAGAAAAGAAAAACGTGGAAGAGAATTTGCGAAAGACTCAGGATGACCTTGCAGCGGAAGAGGACAAAGTGAATCACCTCAACAAAACCAAGTCGAAACTTGAATCCAACATTGATGACCTGGAAGACTCTCTTGAGCGAGAGAAGAAGCACAGGGCGGATGTGGAGAAGGCGAAGAAAAAGGTGGAGCAGGAGCTGAAGATGACACAGGAGACAGTGGAGGACCTGGAGAGGATCAAACAGGACCTCGAGGGCAACGTCAGGAGGTAAGACGCTGTTGCTGGTATCAGAGCATCCGTGCTTCGAAGAATTCCAGTACTGCCAAAATATCTTGTCTGTTGTGTCCCCCAACGCGCAACGTTGAGGCAGAGGTCGCACAATTTTACCATGAAAGCAGCTGGAACTTTGTGGACTGTAAATGTCTTGATCGATGCTTGTGTCAAATATCCAGCTGTCAAACAGCTTTGAATCTGAGGACGGTCTGTTGATGTTGTTTGCATTGTCCAGGAAAGACCAGGAGATCAACTCCCTGAACAGCAAGCTGGAAGACGAGCAGTCTTTGGTAGCGCAGCTACAGAAGAAAATCAAGGAGCTGCAGGTGAGTGCATAAATTTACAGTGAAGTTGTGGTGTGCAAGTCTCTGTGGAGACCTGAAAATTGAAAATCCCGGAACGTTGCTTTTGTTAGAACTGCGAGATCATTTGAAGAATACCGTCGTTTTTGAAAGTCATCGGTTTCATCTTACACTCGTACGGTTTCCTTCATTTCAGGCACGAATCGAGGAACTTGAAGAGGAGCTGGAAGCTGAACGCAACGCCAGGGCAAAGGTCAGGGAAATTTCAAAAAGAGCTTCTGGAGAAAATGGTACGTGTTGGTCTGACAGAAGAGAAACAGAAGCACTTCGCACAGAACTACAAAAATCCTTGAGATTGGACACAGAGTTCTGGAGATGTCAACAGTTCCGCTTCACACTTTGAGTCCCACAACCAAGAGCTGCGTTGACAGGCCTTCGCGTCCTGACCCGTAAGACAGTGAGCAAGCCTTTGTCAAAAGACACAAACAGCACAAAGCTGAAGAAACTAGGTAAATTCTAAATCCACAAACAAAGGTTTGAGGAATGGGTTGAAGTCCAAGAATACCAATCGCAACGAAGGTTCCACAAACATCCGACGCTTACAATTGTTTTCAGATTTTCTGGGTTGTTTGTCTGCAGGTGGAGAAGCAGCGCGCGACTCTTAACATGGAGATGGAGGAGCTGAGTGAGCGGCTCGACGAGGCGGGTGGCGCCACCGCCGCGCAGGTGCGTTCACCAGAGGGAGCTGCTGAACCCCTCATCCCCACATTGCTTCCGTTTGCTGTTTTCTTGTTACAAAGGATAAAGTCAGACGGTTTGCGTTTCCTGCCGGACGATCCTGAGTTCTGCGTCACGTGTTTGATGGTGTTGTTTTCCCCACAGTCGGAACTGAACAAGAAGCGCGAGGCGGAGCTGCAGAAGCTGAAGCGCGACCTCGAGGAGCAGCAGGCAGCGGCCGAGCAGCAGATCGCACAGATGAAGAAGAAGAGTCAGGACCAAGTGAACGAGCTCTCCGATCAGCTCGACCAGGCCTCCAAGAACAAGGGCAAGTGAGTAGCCCATGGCTTCCTCTCGACTCTTAGAAGTTGGGTTCGCTCACCAAGAGTGGTGTGTGGCAAGTTTTCCATTCTTTTTTACGTACTTGATACTGGAATGACAGGAGACCACTGACCAGTCTCCACTGCTCGTGATTTGCAGGATGGAGAAGGAAAAGACACAGCTGAAGCACGAACTGGGCGACCTGCACAGCCAGATCGAGCAGATCACCAAGGGCAAGGTGTGTGATGCTCCTTCACGCCTTCATTTCTCTCACCTGCCACTCATCACATTTGCACCCCATTGTCTCTTTGAATGTGTCTTGGTTCCACAACCCATGACTTGGCGCACTGAGGCACGGACGCGCCTCCCATTGAACACCAACAAAACCCTCGACTGCATCTTCTGCTCAAGGTGCAAACTGTCGTTGTTTCTTTGATCCTAAGACTATATGCCCTGGGAGATTCCCCTTGGACGATTCCCCTACAGAATAGATCATCTGTGTCAGGTCTGTCCCTGCTTCAACCAAGCAAAAGAAAGCAGACATTTGTGTTGGTGCAACACTCCGGTCCAGTCTTGCACGGACGGTGTCATCATCAGTCGAGGGCGAGTGTACTCTGGGTGTTTATGCAAAACAAAACCTGCAAAGGGCCAATCTTCATCACGCTTCGCCTCAAAACCCAAAGCTGGAATTTGTCCCTTTTCAGTGAACATTTTTAGCACAGAACTCGACCAGAATCACACAAGAGTGTTTCAGAAAAAAATCTTTTCAAAAACGAATGCCTGTTCGGTGCGTGAGCTGCGCCTTGTGCTGCAGATGAACTCGGAGAAGCTAGTAAAGACGCTCGAGCAGCAGCTGGGCGACCTGCAGGCGAAGCTGGACGAGAGCGGCGGCAGCCTCAGCGACATGGAGAGCCTCAAGGCCAAGATGAACGCTGAGAACTCGGACCTGCTGCACCAGCTCGAGGAAGCTGAGTCACAGATCAACCAGCTCAATCGCCAGAAACAGGTGCGAGCAAAGAGACCTGCTGATGTGTGTTTTCGCAGCCCAATTGAGGGAGTTGTGGAATTTGCTTGAGACAAAATGCCCTTGTGTTCTCAGTTTCCTTTCTGGTTTGGTTCAAAACAGAAGGTGTGTAGGCGTTGGATAAAATTTTGTGCATTTTATTGTTGGCGTGTTGAATTTCATCACAATTTGAACCCCTCTCTATCAGGCACTGAACAAGTCCCTGGAGGAGGCGAAGTCGAGTCTGGAGGAGGAAGGCCGCGCCAAGCACAAACTGCAGACCGAGGTCCGCAACCTCCACTCCGACATGGACTCGCTCAGGTGAGAACGGGGCAGACAAACTCTGCTGTTTTCGACCCTGTCTTGTGATTTGAGATTGTCCACGATTTTTCATGGCGCTTCCGCTGCCCAGTTTTTCTCACGTGATGTTTGGTTGAATTCTGCACCTTCGGACTCTGATCGCACGTTGTGTTGCGCACAACTTGTAGAGACCAGCTTGAGGAGGAGCAGGAGGCGCGCGCCGACATACAGAGGGCGCTCACCAAGGCGCAGAACGAGGCGGCCGAGTGGCGCCGCAAGTGCGAGAGTGGCGAGGGCGGCGTCAGGTAAAAGATAAAGGAAGCTTCAATGCTTGATGTGTTGCAACATCAGGAAAGCAATCCCAACAAGAACAGCTTCGCTGAAAGCCACAGAACGGTACCAAAGTCAGAAGAACTGGTCTCCTCACAACCGCAACCGGATTGGATACCTGCTCAGTAAACTGGATGAGACGAGTTTGAGATGTAGATGTTGTCCCGCAGGTCGGAGGAGCTGGAGGATCTGAAGCGAAAGCTGAATAACAAGTTGATGGACGCCGAGTCGGAGCTTGAGGCGGCGCACGCCAAGATCAACCAGCTCGAGAAGGCGAAGAGCCGTATCGCGGGCGAACTCGAAGACGTCATGGTCGAGGTGGAGAGGGTGAGTGCGTGACATCGTGCCGTTAAATCACCTTCTTATCAACCAGTTGGAAACAGGTGATCCAAATTCTGAGGAATCGCATTTGTCGAATGTAAGCAGCGTAAATTTCAGGATGCAGGTTTGGCGAAACAACTCGTAGTCTCTCGCAATATCTGTTTTTTGTTCAGCTCGGATGTCAGGGTCTTTCATCGAGTAATGTGCACTTCAGGCTCAGGTGATCGCGGCGCAAGCCGACAAGCGACAGCGGCAATTCGACAAGACGATCGAGGAATGGAGGGAGAAGTGCGAGGGGCTTGAGAGTGACGTCGAAAAGGCGCAGGTAGCAGCGCGCTGTTTGTCTGAATTTTCAGACTCCTTCAGACCCCTGACCACGTTGTGTAGCACTTGAAATTGTTGTGTGTTGCAGACCGAGTCCCGAGGCCTGTCTGCGGAGATCTACCGACTCAAGAGCCAGATTGAAGAGGCCAACGACCAGGTCGAGACATTCAGGAAAGACAACAAGAATCTCCAGGGTAAACAAATTTCTGACAAATGGTGTTCAAAATTTCCATTCGTGCCTGTTCAGATGGTAAAATTTCCTGCTAGCCACACGAAATTGGCAGGTCAAGGCAAGAAATGGGATGAACTTCTCAATTATGTTGCAGATGAGATCACGGACCTGACGGACCAACTGGGCGAGGGCGGCAAGTCAGTACATGACTTGGACAAGATGCGTCGGAAACTCATGATCGAGAAGGAGGAGCTTCAGGTAACCCAGATCAAAACGTTCTCTTGTACGCACGCACTTGTGGGTCAGATTTTCAGCCTGCTCTCACACAATACTTGACGCGTCTTTCTCCAGGGCGCGCTGGAAGAGGCGGAGGCCGCGCTCGAGACGGAGGAGCAGAAGGTGATGCGCGCGCAGCTCGAGATCTCAGCGATGCGGCAGGAGGTCGAGCGCAAGCTGCAGGAGAAGGAGGAGGAGTTCGAGACAACGAGGCACGCGCACGCGCAATTCGGATTTGTTCGGAGCAAAGTCTCAACCAGCTGACTTCGGATTTTGTGCAGTACACGCGACATAACAAACACGGTGTTTCGGTGACTGCAGGAAGAACCACCAGCGGGCGCTGGACTCGGTGCAGGCGTCGCTCGAGGCGGAGTCCCGCGCCAAGGGGGAGGCGCTGCGAGCGAAGAAGAAGCTGGAGAACGACATCAACGACCTGGAGGTGGCGGCGGACACGGCGAACCGCGGCCGCGCCGAGGCCGAGAAGATGATCAAGAAGTACCAGACGCAGGTGGGTGCATGGGCTGTCAGAGCTCATTCTGACATGGGTGCGAATGCACCGTGCAAAATTATGACGACCAGACAAGACAACACGTGTGCATGACCCTGAGTGAGGCAGAGGCAAGAACTTCCAATGTGTGAAGAAGAACACAAAACGCTGAAAACTGTTTCACGTGCATTGCGTTCCAAAAAACGCAAGGTTTTGTCGTGTCATTGCAGATTCGTGAAATGCAACAATCAATAGAGGACGAACAGGCGGCGAGAGAGGAAGCCAGAGACAAGTATCAGGCTTCGGAGAGAAGGTTGGTTCAACGAGACGCATCACAGAGTTGGAAGTGCAGGCCCAGGGAGGAAACCTAAAGGAATTGATTCTGGTGTTACCTGCCTGCTTCGTGCTTTGAGAGCTACGGTGCACAAAGGAATGTGAATGAGAATTTTTTTTCGATGTTTACAGGGGCATGATGATGTCGTCGGAGCTGGAGGAGCTGCGCAACGCTTTCGAAAACTCAGAGCGCGCGCGCAAACAGGCCGAGTCTGAGCTGAGCGAGACGACCGACCGCGTCAACGAACTGGCGACGCAGAACGCGACGATGAACGCGCACAAGCGACGCCTCGAGACCGACTGCCAAGCCATGCAGGTGCGTGCGGACAACACAGGCTTCGGGCTTACTTTGAAACCAGCCAATTCATCACAGACCGAACTTCTAGTTTCCAAACATGAGACAGACTCACATATTGACGCAGAGTGTCAAGATGACAAGAGCTATGTCTGGTGCAGAATTGCTTACCCGCCACAGTGGAAACCAATTTCACTCAAAAGAACAAGACACCGAATTCCCGTTTGACTGGTCTTGACTGGGGTGTAACGAAGTCAGTGGCTTGCAGTTTGACAAAGAACTGGATTTTGTTCCAGGGCGATCTGGAGGATCTCAGTGCAGAGCTGAAGTCGGCCGACGACAAGGTGAAGAAGTCGATCCTGGAAACGGCGCGACTGAACGAGGACATCCGCCGTGAACAAGAGCGGGTACTACGAGTTTTGTGTTGTTTGAAAGTCTCAATCTGATGAAATCCTCCAGTCTGATTTCCAAGACTGCAATCAAATCACGAGTGATTGTATCGTTTTATTCTCAACACCAGGTGGCGAATGCGGACAAAGCGAAACACAACCTCGAGAACACGGTCAAAGATCTGCAGATGCGACTTGAGGAGGCCGAAGGGAACGCGCTCAAGGGCGGCAAGAAAATCATCGCCAAGCTCGAGCAGAGGGTGAGGCCGGGATGGGGGGAGATGGGATGCAGCAAAGTTTGAAGAATCACAGGAAGGGGGCTGCAGAGTAGTCAACCATTTTGTGTGCTCGCGGAACAAGAAGCAGTGCTCAAGGCAACTGCAGTGCGAAGTCCCTTGCACCGGTAATGTCGTCAATTCTTCCTTGTTCATCAATTCTTCCTTATCCTCCTTGTCTTCCACCAGTTATGCTGTCTGCAGAGGGGGAGGGGAGGGGAGGAGAGGGGAGAGGGAGGGGGAGGGGGAGGGGGAGGGGCAGGGGTCATTTCATCCACCTTGCCATATACTGCACTACCACATGGTGCTTCGCCCTAAAGTGACTTCGCACAATAAGAATTGCCCACATACCGAATGAGTGCATTAGTTTTCTCTCGTTTCGCACACTCGGCTGTTTCGATGAGCGTGCCCTGCGCACCCGCCGTCTCTCCAATTGAGGACAGAAACGAAGCATGATGACAGGGTTCTCACAGTTGTCACTCTGTGTGCTGCCTTTTCCTGACTGGCTTCGACTGACCAAGGTACTCATTTTCAGGTGCGCGACCTTGAGGCGGATTTGGACACGGAGCAGCGTCGCTACACAGAGGTGACCAAGGCGGTGCGGAAGCAGGACCGCCGCCTCAAGGAGCTCACCTTCAACTCGGAGGAGGACAAGAAGACCGTGGGTCGGCTGCAGGGCGACATCGATGGGCTGCAGAACAAGTGCAAAACCCTCAAGAGACAAGTGGAGGAGGCCGTGAGTGTCTTTTCTTCATTCTCACTGAAACTTTGCGGTGATTTTTTTCGATGACGAAAAAACAAAAAGGACGCCAAAACATGACATAAATGTGACCAGACCAGTACATCAAAGATGCGTGTGGACCCTTCCACCCAGATATTCAGCCACACAAGCATAAACAGTGAGATTTTTCTTGATGATGGTTTTGGTTCTGTTGCAACAGGAGGAGGTTGCGGCCATCAACCTGTCGAAGTACCGGAAGGTGACGGCGGAGCTGGAGGACGCGCAGGAGCGCGCCGACACGTCCGAGCAGACGCTGAGCCGCCTCCGCGCCAAGAACCGCTCGAGCGTGTCGAGCACAAGGAGCTTCGGGGCGCCCGGGGTAGGTCTCACGAGCCGTGCACCCCTGTACCACAACATCCCAAACCAACAAGACTCAGACACACAAGCAGACAGATCTGTTTCACCATTTCAGTGCAGGACTATACGAGACTGAGTCAAGATGTTCTAGGATTTTGCATGTTCTTGAGACTGCGTGAAGGAGAATAGACTCTGCTGGTCAGTGATTGTCTGGAATCAAGTGTACGCATCTGGTAGCTGAACAGTAAACATGCAAAATCCCAGAATATTTTGACTCAGCCTCGTAGCGGCCAAAATCTACACCCAGCACCCTCTTTATTCCCGACGATTTCTTTTTGCCCCGACAGAATTAGTTTCAAATGCATCGCCGAGCTCAGAATGGCTCTGATGAGTTTTAAGTGCCAGATTTAATGTCAAAATGCACCCTCACGTGGTGCAACTGCACCCGCACTGACACAGGTGATTTCCTGCTGACGGCCAGAAAGTCTCGTATTGAATTTTTCACTTGACATGCCAGAGGGGTGGGGCCATTGGATTTCTGAAGACAGTTCGGACAATCTGAGGCAGAGGAAACATTGCCACTAGTCATTTGTTTTGCGTTTCAACGGTCGATGTGCATACTGAACAAAGAACCAGGAAAATCATCTGCAGGGGCGGGGGCCGACTTCGACAAGATGTTCTTGTACCCATCCTGATCGTTCGTTTTGTGGCCCACAAGAAAGTTTGTATCACTTCAACAAGTTTGAACATGCATTCCTCCTCACCCACTGTTTTATGCAGGTTTTTGTCCGTTTGTAGACTCTTCAAAGCGAAGGATTTTGTTTGCTGACTGAGGAAGCACCATTTCCGTCCACCACTAGATCTGAGTGCCAAACACCCTGTTCTCCTTCACATTTTCACTTTCTCATATCTGTGTGAATGGTTCGTGCTCACAGACTTCCACAGCGCTGGTGCCAGTGACTGGCAACAAGAGGCGAAGCAGAGCCAGCTCGGCGGAAGGCAGGTCACACAAAAGCAGACCAGCCAAAGAGGTACCCTGAGTGGACCAAGTTCCACTCACTCAAAAGCTTAGCTGGCCACAAACCCTTTCTCCAAAAACCTTGCATGACTGGCACTAGGTAAAAGACACGAACACAAGTGCGTTATGTTTCTGTTGTAGGCTGTTTAGAACATCAGCTCTGTCACTGGTCTTCGCTCACACTCCGTGTTTCCTGTGCTCTCATTGGTCGTTCCATGAAAAAGGCCAGACACCGGACAAAAACACAAAACTGAAGTGACAGTCTTTGAGAAGCTGCTGAGAAGCTGGAAAGAAAACCGACTGTGTCTTGCCTTCTTCTGTCGCAATACGTTTAACTTTCAGCTAGTGTCGCAGAGAAATCTTTGCTGTTGTAGCACATGATGTTGTAGATCTGTGAGTGGCGCACATTGATCTTCCAACAGTTTTTTCACCATTGTGCAGTTCCAAGGCTTGCAGCAGAATCAGTCAATCTTTTTTGAACTCTCAACAATTTTTGTTCTTCTCTTCTTCGCACAGAGTTTGGCTTAGATACATGAACTTGTGTGTGTGATTCATCTCATTTTGATGGTGTCGGGACACATAAGATTCTAGACTAAAATTCACACCGTGACTGGCACTGACATCACTCATGCACATGCACCTCCTCGCAAACATGCACTGAATTGTTTGCAGTGGGGATTTTTTCTTATTTTTGGTGCACTTCTTTGCACCAACGCCACTACATTTTTGACACTTAGCTTCGAAGTCGTTTGGCTGGGATGACTTCCTTCAGGCTTCTTCAATGCCACTGCGCGAAACTTGCCAAACGCGCGACGCGCCATGAGCGTTTGCGAAGAACTTTGACACACTTTCAGTACCACTCCAACGTACATAAGAACGAACAAACATGTGCAAGTAAACATGAAAATTAAGCAAGTGACCTTTTTCAAAAGAAAAGTCATTTTCCTGAAAAACAGAGTTCTGACAGGTTGATTTTTTCTGTTGATTTCAAATGTATTCGCTACTGCTGATGTTGCTGCTGCGGTTCTGTGAACAAACTTGCTTTTTGTCGAACGTCATTGAGGAAAACAGGAAAACACCCCACACAACTGTTTTGACCACTGCTTCAGGAAGGCAAGTAGCAGAATGTTGGGACCAGCAGATTGTTCACTGGATGGCAGCCCTGACGCTTGGTACAGATTTGGAGCTGAGTCTGTTCCTGCGCGCGCTTCGCTTTTCTTGTCACGCTCTGTTTGAGTGGTTTTGTCTTTGCCGTTGGGTGTAAAGGGAGCGATCACTGGCGGCGGAGTGCACTTGGCGATCAGGGACAGGGCGGAGCGCGAATCGACAGCAGAGTAGATGTTGTTCAGCGGCGTAACACACCGGTATGCAGGGGAGGGAGGTAGGTTGGCGCATTCCACCGCGTCGTATCGGTCAGATTGTTCCATTGATATCCCGGGAACCTCCTTCTGACAAGTCAACTTCCTTTTGCTTCTTCCGTGGCAACCTGTTTCATTTGCGCCCAACGACCTGGTCTGTAAGGAATATTTTTCCGAAAAATTTCCCCGTCGGAATAGCCAGGTCCGTGGACCGAATCCTGGACCCAGCCTCGAACCGTTTTTTTGTGGAAAAGAGATTGACTGCTTTGAAGTTGATGGCTTGTGCTCAGGAATATTTGTTCATCATTTGGCTTTGTTTTTCTTTTTGTTTTGCTGTTTCATTTCATCACTTGAAGTGATCTGTACTTGCTTGTGCAGAACGGTCGTCGTCTCTGAAGCACCAACAAGGGCACAATTCCAAGATATTGCGATCGAGAAAAGTCATAAAGCTGTGACAAAGTGATTGGTGAAATTTCCGGTGTAACAGGTCCAGACAACGACCAGGACCAGACAACGACCACACTATTTGGTCGTTCTCTGGTCCTGAAATCTCAGGACCAGACAACAACCACCTAGGACTGGACAACGACCAGTCATTGTGTGGTCCTGAAATTTTAGGACCACACAACGACGTCGGAAAAATAGTACGGTCGTTGTCTGGTCCTGAGACACCGGATTGAATCCCTCTTTGCACTTTTTGTGACTTGTACTTCTTTTGGTTCACTCTGAAGGCGGAGTCGGACGAGGATTAGTCAAACTGCCACACCAGGAAACACCAGGAGTCGTCTGATGAGTCAGTCTGACTACACGAGCGCCGTTGACAACAGTGACAAACCATGGAAACACATCCAAATTTGTTTCTCTATGTTCGATCTCCACGTTTTGCACTGTACTTTGGAACACGCTGATGATGTGATCAACATGTAACTGACAGAACGACATTGAGATCAATTGACCTGGAAGCACACATCACGGGTGGTGACGATTGACCTTCCTTCAAAATTTTCACTACGAACATGAAGATTTTGCTGTGGGTTAATTCCTCTCATTGAAGTTGACGAAGTAGCCAAAGGATCTTGATGTGTTTCATCCTTCCTTGTCTGCCAATTGCCTCCAGTCCTTGCTAAGGGGTAATTTCACACCAAATCCAATGTGTACTCACGTATTCTGAACACCTAGCAAGCCAAAATTATTTTCTGACCAACAACCAACCGGTGAAATGATAATTGACCGATTGGTGGTTGGTTCTTATGATACTGTTCTCAAGTCACCAATGGTGCTTCATCTTGCCTCAAGCAACTCAGCGCATGAACACGTGAAAGTCTTCTTTTCTTGAGTTTGTGTAAAGTACATTTTCTTTTCTTTGGCGTGACGTTTCCTTGATTGTGTGAAGAGTGGCAGAGAAAACCGATTGTCAACAGTTATTTTTTGCTGCGGCAAAAACTTCACTTGTGACTCATATAAAAGTGGAAGCTTGTGCCTGAAAATGAAGAATTTGTGCCCTGTGAAAAGGGGAGATTCGTCTGTGTGGTTGCAAATGTGTGTGCCTCCAAACTAGTCAAGTTCCTGTCTGTTGTTTTCGGCTCCTACTTCAGTTCGTGAATCCTCACCTGGATGTACATACGATTGTGAACTGTTGGTAGTTTCTTGGCAGTTCAAAACATTTATTATCTCAGGGATTGCAAATTCCAGTGGGGGGCGCTGAAATGTTCAGTGGTCAGACCCGCGGGGTCTTCAATCTCTGGGATTGTTTCCATCAACTCTGACACCTGTGAAACTTAGCAGTTCTAAACTTAGCCGTGGCTCAATTGTGAAACTTAGCAGGACGAAAGCTGTGCGAAAATGTTCTGGCCTGAAAGAAATTGAAAGCGTGGCCAATGGTGCCCAAGAAACAAAATTGTAGTGCCTTGTATCGTCGCTTGATTGATTTGTAGCACAGAAGGCAAGACGTCAGAAAACTGTTGTCTTCTTTCTGTCTCCAAATCTATTTGTCCAAAGATTGTGAAATCTATTTTGTTAAACTTTGTCAGAAAGTTTTCAAGAAAGTATATTTATCAAGTACAAAGGTGAGCATATTTTTGTAATATATTGAGTAGGAGTGCCAGTACTGGCAAGGTTTTGACTTATTGCTGGACAAAGTTGCTTCCTAGATTTGAACGGTCTCAACAGGAGCAAACAACAGCGATTGAAAACTCTGCGACAGATCCATGTCGTGCAGCTTTTGCCAAATTCAGTTCGTCGAAGACCTGCAAACTGTGGTGCACCGCTAAAGCCAGGAGAACATCGTGGGCATGGAGGTCAAACCAAAAACAAGCAAGAACCACTTACTGTTTCAACGGCAATTTTTCTCCGGGGGTTGGGACACCAACTGAGAGTGACACAACGTGCCATTTCATGAGTTAGTGCCTCTCCATTCTTTGGTAAGCCGATCCTTTCTGTGAATTGTTCTCAACGAGTGTTTTCCAGTCTGAATGTGCCATGATTTGCTTTCTTGGTTGCGCCCCACCTTATTTTCACGTGCGAAGATTCCCTGCAAAATATGTATCTTCTCCCTGTTTGTCCTGTGCATGAAGTTTTGCAAATTGGTCAATACTTTGGGAACTTGCAGTGAACATTTCCAGCAAATCGCAGGTGAAATGAAAAAAAAAAACATTGGCCGTCGACATTTGGATCTTGCGCGGCGGTTGAAATTTACGGGTTTTTTTCAACCCTTTCATATTTGAACGTTTGGACCAGATGTTATCAAGTGAACCGTTTGTTTCAAGAGTGTTGGGTGCATCACGACGTGTTGGTTACAGGGCGTTTTTTGGTTGAAGCCACAAGGAACAACGTTGACAAGTAACGGAATCAGCATCTTTCGTGCGAGCAAGCACTGCGATTTCTGTGGCATTCTGCCACATCGAAAAAAGCTTTCTTCACGATTCATTCTCTCAAGATCTTTGTTGGAAATCTCCACTGCAGATTTCTGTGCGCGCGCGTAAGTTTTCTCACCCCTCTACAAACTGGAGACGTTTGCTTTGTAAAAATCAAACCAGTAGGCGCTTCGTTTTGTATTTGTTTGTAACAATTTGGATTTCAATTGCTGTAGGTGGTTAGATACTGCCCATATGTTTCTTCCATGCAAAAAAATAAATGATTTGAACGAAAGACCAAACTTTTGTTTTTGTTTTGGAGTCACAGACAACCACATTCGGACGCAGAAGCTCGTGTCCATGTAATTGCAGTGAACTTGAAAGCGCCGCGTCTCTCGGCAGGACCAGGTTCAATCTTCTTCAATCGCTCTGGAAATAGTTCAGATCAGTGCCATGACTGTTCTGGTGAACCTATGACTGCACCTCTTCGCTTTCCGAGTGTTTGCAAGGCGAGCACACATGCATCATCTGTTGAAAGATGAATTCATTCACACCAAAGAAGACAGGGATCTGTCTTCTTTCTCGCGCAACGTTTTTGGAATGATCCCTGGTTGTTCCGGAAAAGATCCTTTGTGAGTTTCGTTTGGTTCGTGCCATTTTCAATTGACACCGGGAAGAGCGTCCCATGGATTTCGCGAAAATCCATTCCACAACCAACAACTCACAACTCACCTGTTTGAAGCAAGCCAACGTGTTGATGTGGAGGTCCAGATCAAACACTGCAAGATCAAAGAATCGACAACATGCAGTTCCGCTCTTGCGAACAGCACACAAGTCTTGAGTCATGGCAGAAGTTTGCGTTTTTTGCCTTGTATCAAACGGAAGGAACATGGGTCCTCTTGCTGTCACTTCTCCACATTCAGGATCTTAACCCTTCAGTGTTAAAAGCCACTTTGAGTCACTTGTCCCTGTGGAGGCAAAGCCACTTTGAGCCACTTTTGCTCATATCCCTTCCAAAAGGCCTGCAGGTATTTCTGCTCATTTGTTCCTGGTGCAAGACAAATTTCAAAGCAGATTTGAGATTTCCAAACAAAAATTGGTCAAACAGGAAAGTTATTTTTGGAATAATACAAAGGCACCATATTTGGAACTTTGAAGCCAATTTTGAAGGAAAACAAGAGTGATTTTGGAGCAAAATGGAGCAAACTGTGCATATATCCCTTGTAATGTTATCCATCCTATTCTGCAAGATTCCAGAGTTCAGAGGCAGGTTGACCGTCAAAAAATTCAAATTTTTGGCTTGAGTTGCCAACTAGACACCACTTTCGTATAAACCAGTCACAGTTGCTTTGGTCAGCAACATATATGCTTTTGTTCTTGTTTACACCATGCAAGTGTACATTCCACAGACATTTTGCCTCACTCAAAAACACTACAGGCCAAGAAATTGCTCAGAAATAGCACTTTTCTGGTTTTGTTACCTTTGCTCACACAGGAATACAAACTGCTGCCAGATTAGAGCACGAAAGGGTCAAGTGGGACCGGAAGAAATCGAATCGAATCAACACTTGTTTTGACCCGTACCACCGAGGTGGCGGCTAAAAACGGCACGCGTGTTCGCTGGGAAGCGACGGCGGCCAATGCGCCGTCACGATAGCGACCCGGTGATCACGAGGGCCGCAGCAATGTTTCTCCCTGAGGAAGAGGGATCCCACAATGTCTGCTGCCTACAAAATAAGAAATGGGAAGTCAATAGTCCTTTCATGTGGCTTTTAACATCTGCTGGTCGGAATGCCAACCAAATTGCTTGTATCAAGAAAGAACACTTCGACATCAATCCCATTTCGATCTTTCCCTTTTCTGAGAAAATGAGGGTCCATCCCACGCAAAATTTTTGTGCACGTGTCAAAACAGCTTGAGCTGGTCACAAAATCTGCAGTCTCCGATTGAGTCTCTTTTCTCTCCGTCAAACAAATGGTATCCCCCTGAGTCGGCGAGTTTTGAGGGTGAAGCTGAGTACATGCGAGAGACGCGCTCACTCGTTCGCTCACTGTGAGTCGGTCTGGGTCCGAGCCTGGCTGTAGCCGTCCGTCGGTAGCAGTTGATCTTTCCTGCATGGACTGTAGCATAGAGTAGAGCACACCACTGCTTACCACACACCCAGCGAACAGACGGGCTGGGATATAGGTATGTAGTTCCGTAAAAATAACCCATGTAGACCTTTGTATCCCACATCCACACCCTGCACACCCAAAACGTGTGAAATATTTCCTCTTGAATGAACACGAATTCGCCGTGCCTGACATACGAGGGTGCCTTCACTTCTGGCGGAACGATCGGTCGTCAGCATGTTGTGTTAAATACTGAGTCAAAAAAGTCAACGCACACATGCTAAAACTGCGATCGTTCCGCCAGAAGTGAAGGCACCCTCGTACGTTTTTCACCCGAACCATGATCCGTTTTCCACCCGAACCATGATCTACGAGCGTTTCGCCCACTCACGATTTGCACGACACTTCGCATAATTCTGACCAAGTGGCCGCAACCAACACGGAAGAGGATTTCATTCATGGATTCTTTGGAGGAACATTTGTGCAGCACAAATGGATTCGTGCAGAAGCCAAGTGTGTGAACATGTGATTCAACCGCATGGAGGTAAAGGAAGAAAACTCCACTCAGAAGGAACCTTTCAACTTTTTGTGGAACCTTTCAAATGTTTTGTGAAACAAAAGGAACAGAAACAGAAAACACGGCGTTTGACCCATTGATTCTGTTTGTGCAGCTGTGAGAGGAAATCTGGAGCCGACTCGCGTGAAACGTGAAACATGTTGCACGGAAATAACCAAACCCCCATTCAGCATGATCACAGCGCATGGCACGCTGTTTACCTTGCAAACCTGTTATTTTTCATCCTGGACAAAATCAGTCTTCGGCTTTTTTGCGAAGAAAAGTGCACAAAACAGCCCAGGACAGAACGTTTCTTCTTTCCTCCCATTTCCTTGTTTGCTCAACTACCAAAGATGGCTGTCTCAAATCTCATGAATCCAACCGTGATTGACCTGAAGAAGTGGAACCCAAAAATTTTGCAAAGCACATCCTCACCACAAAACAAGGTTGATTGCACGCCTGCACGTTTGCACCTCAGATGTAGGGTTGAAAAGCAGCAAGCAAAGCTGCTCTGACCGTCTCCATGATCCTATTTCTCCAAAATTTTCCTATTTTCGAACATCAGGTCATATCAAAACTGGGATCCGAACTTCAGATTAACGGTGGATTTCAAACAAAGTTTCTCGTACATTCAAGCTGAATCCGTCTGCATCTGAACCACGGATTTCTTTGTTTTGCGAGGAAGGACTCATCTCAGGCGCACGGTCTTCCGTGGGGCTGGTTTCAATGAATTTCGTCAAAAAAAAATACAAAAAAAAAAACAGTTTTGAGTTGTACGTACTGAACTTCTTTTCAACCCTGCTGTGGCAAATTGACATGTAGTTACAGATAGAGTGCAAAGATAAAAGGTTGAAATTGACTGCACACCTTGGCACTGACAAATTGACGACAAAGAAATACAAAGAGCAGAGTTGTCAATGTCCAACGGAAAATGCCTGGTTGTTGGGGTGGAGTGTGGGACTGCCTGAACTACAAATGCAATGATGTGTAGGTGGAAAGATTTTTGTGGAGCCGAGCACACGAGTGACATCGCCTCTGCTGATTGGACCTTCGGAGAGAGATACAAAGAAAGAAATTCTTCTGCATTGTGACAGGGCACACAGCTGAAACTCTGGTTCAGCTTTGAGATCAGCGGAGCCCAATGGAGCCTTTTGGATTGTAGACTCATGATAAGGTCATACCAGCCAGCAGATGTGGACTCACAAGTTCTAACCTCTGTCTTGAACTGGCCCACCTCATAATTTTTTATGGGTGAGAAAGTTCGTGACAGAGGCGGATGCAATGGCCGCCAACTGGTTACGACTCTTTGTGTTCAAATCGTCAGAAACTTGTCTTCCCTTTTATCTTCCCAATTGTTCATCTGGAAGATTGTCGTTGAGGGAATTCTGGACTCGGCTTTTGTGGAACTCTTGTCATGCACTGTTGAGGGCTCACTCCTTGACAGACATCCGCCCGTTTGAGTGCAGAAGTCCGGGTTAAAATTGACGGATCTCACTCGCAGCTGTGGTTCACAGCCAACCTGTCGTCGACTAACGTACCAGCCCCATTCACTTTTCATGTGTTTCATACAAGACACACTTTTCCAAGTATGGACAGACTGTTGGGTCAAAGAGAGGTGAAGATACACAAAACAATCCGTGAAATGAGGCTTTTCCCTCCAGTTCTGTAAACACAGAACGAGCTGTACCACATCATCTGAAGATTATTCTTTGCTGTCCACCGCCTGTTTCTATTGTTGAAACCTCACCATAAGTTTCCACAAACACATCTGTCACTGTAGAAGGTTCACTCACGACAGCCTCTTATTGACCTCTCATTGACTGTTTGGAAAACTCAGGGCCAAAGGGAAATTTCCCACAAGGGTGTGCAAAAATTTGGTTGTTGATGAAAACAGATCCCAAAGAACCGGAATTGACATTGGAAAGCGCCCCTGCATGCATGTGTGCGACAACCTCTTCCTTCCACACATGCGTGCATTTGCTGCCGAGCAAATTGCCATTTTGTGAGTTTTCTCACAAAAAGACACAACACATGTTGGGTTCGTGCACTTCTGCCTTACGAATAGCCAATTATTGAAAATCATTTTCTGAGCACATGTTACTCCAAAAATTAGGGCGTTTCACGCGCACATTTTTGTGAGCGTTCCTTTTGGCCTGGAAAACGTTTTTTATTGTGATGGCCTTTCAAAATGTTTTGAAACAAACTTCACATTCGTCTCCCACAACATTCGGTCGGCAGAATTTCCCAGCTTGTGAAAAAAGACAGGACTTCAAAAGTTTGCAGTGTGTGAGAAATTCTGAGAAAGTATTCACGTGAGGGAAGTCTGCAGTGGATTTCACCGTCTGCCCTTTCTGCAGTGGTTTAAAGAAGTCGATCTTCTCTTGGGGGCCTGGTTGGTCGGAGTTGCTTTTAACCCTCACATCAACACGTGGCCGAGAGTAATTGTGCCAATGAAGTTTTTACTTTGCTGCAAAACGCAGTGATCAGGGTCACGAAGGAGTGTTGCAAGGATTTCTGGAACACGTGTACGTACGAGAATGTGGACTGAAATACAAAGTCGATCCTGAATCAAAAGGAGAACAAAGCAGTGGACTTTGGCAGACAACAGAAAAGGAGAAAAGTTGGACTCCAGGTTTGTTCTTTCTGTGTGTACTCTTTTGTGAAGGACGCGGTCTCCAGTCTTTGACCTGTGTCTGTGCACGGGTATTGGTGTGTTCATTCATTGTGGTGGGATCTTCTTGGAGACCCAAGCTCCACAGACCTTTCGTCACGCAGCTGAGAGCTGATTTCCATATGGGGAGTGAATGACAGAATAAAATTATGAAATTATGAAAACAGTGCTTCAAGGCAATGAACAGGTTCGAAACAGAAAGGAAATTTTGCCACTTGCAGCCGGGCCCAGAATTTTGTTGCGAAGAAACCAGCTCCCTGCTTCTCTCAGGCTCTCACCATGTTTGTTTCGCTTTTGTATCTCATTGCACGAGCGAAGATTTTGATCAAGTTTTTGCACAAGGCCGACGCATGTTGTTGTTCATGTGCATTGCAATACAACTGAGGAATATTGGATCTCCACATGCAATGAGTAAAGACTCAGTCTTGACGGACGCTTTGCAGTGAGTCGCTTCTATTCGCAGTGCGATACCAGAATAGCCTTCGCCGTGAGTACACTCATGCTCTGTGCGCAGAGCAAGGATTCATGATGCAAATATCTGCAGGCGCATGGACTGTGTTTTCGTTCATCTGTTTGATGGATCTGATTGAATGAGACCGGCAACGACGATTCGCCAAAAAATTCATGCAGGTGAACAGGAGCCGCACTTTTGTGTTGAAGGCAGCACATTCCACACAGTGACAAGAATAAAGGGGCCAGAAATTTAACTCATAAGCTCGAATCCTATATTTTTTATCCGTCTCAAATCAAGCATGCTTCAAGTTCCGACTCAGATAGTGAACCTTACTGAAAAATTCTACCGACATGCGAGACACTTGGGTGAAGATTGAAATGTGGCTTCCAATTGAAGCTGTGATTGGCGCTGCAGCGGGCGCAGCCACCTGTGAACTCCACGCGGCTGTGGAATCTGGAATTCGGAACAACAGGAGAAAACCCTCATTCCGTCCGGCGCTGAGTATCACACCCAATCAGGCTCCAAATTGCTTGTTCTGAAAGCAGGTTGCAAACTGTTCACGAATGATGCCACAGAGGAAGTCCTGTTTATCGACGCAAGAGATCCCAAACACTTCCGTCAGAAGTGACTGAACGTTGGATCAACGTTCTTTGAATGCGGGATCTTCAAGAAACAGAACAACCCAGTGAAACTTCGTGTCTCCGAGTCGTCGTCGAATCCCTACCGGTGGCAAAGCCCAAGGGCGGAGGAGAGGAAGAAGTACACAAACATGGATCTCCGAGCACCTGCAAAAAGGCGCGTGCATTTCACTTGTTGGATCCTCACATGATGATGCACGTGTGGATACAACTCTGCTGTTCATGCCGCAGATGTGCATCTATCTGGATCTTCATGTTCTCTGGTGGTAAACATGCTCCTGTGCAACTGAACCACATCTACGGTGCAACAGATGGCAAAACGTGGCCTTCACTGAAACGTCACTTTTCGCGCTACTTTGGCTTCACCCCAACCAAGCAAACTTTGGTCAAGAAAAGCCATGGCGCACCAGACGACCCAAAAGAAAGGCATATGAGGCAGTTCAAGGGGTTCGAACAGAGTCAATAATCTGATGTATACCACGCTCGCAGTTTCTTGAACTTGGTTTCTTTTGTTCCACCGTTCTGGTACCTTTCAGTAATGAACCCGATCAGTTCAATAATCAATATTAGGCGTTCAATACTTGATCGACAACCTGTCAATTTATTCAAACATGTAGTTGAACTGTGCACGACATGCAGGTCAAGTGACAACAAATGAGTACAACACAAACATTCAACACTTTGGAACCGAGTTTTAGTCACTCACGCCTGTCTCGATTTCGAGCGACAATTTGACCTTTTTTGCCTTTGATTCATTGCCTCCGTTGAGCTTTCTGAGCACTGAACATAGAGTGGAGCAACTCAAGTCTGAACATGCTGCTGGGCAGGCATTTTTCTGAGAGTTTGACACACTTGCTTTGGCAACGCTGTGAGTGTGCGACTGACTCACTCCAGGTTTGTGCATGACTACATTGACCTCTTCCGAGCTGCCTGGCTCCAGTTTGACTGGGTCCTGAACTTCACGAACTTTTGGAACATGGACTTCACCAGTGATTGTTGAACTTGCTTTGCGCAACAGAGTTTCTGACACCTTTTTGTAGTCGCGGACCGCATCTGATTTATGCCCCGTGAACCTTTTAATAAGTTGTTTGTCGACACTGGCCTCAAACATCCTTGTCACGCATGTAGCGCGCAATGAGTGATTTGTGTACTTCCCCTTCAACCCTCCCCGACACATTATCCCTTTCACAACCTTCTTGAGTGGGTTGACACCCACAGGGCAGTCAGAGTACCATTGCGAGGCAGTGCGCTTTGAGGCCGACAAGGCATACTTGTACAGACTGGGATTCTTTTGCTCACTGGGCAAAAGTCGAATGTACTGTGCAAACAGATTCACGACATTTCTTGAAGGGTTAGTTGACCCATACACATGCAGGGTGCGAGGTCACACCCTGTTACACAAACCACCTTGGTGGGTTTTCCCTTTCACGTCTTCTTTGTACTCCAAATAACGTTCCCCCAGTCGATCCTTTCCGAGCGTCAGTTGTGAGTCAAAACCGGGTGTGCGCAAGTTTTTGTGTTCCTCCCCCCCCTTAAGGCGAAGTTTACACCAAGCAGAAAAAATACAGTTTCTTGCAATTGATCTGGCTCACTGTTGCCCAAAATGTTGTTCTCCCAAAGTACATTTTCGTCTTGCAAATCGATGGCCATGGAGCTTTCTTTGTGACCCAACCCTTCTGCAGCACGGCGCTTCATCACATTGTCCAATGTGTTGTGGAAACATGCCATGTCAGGGTCATCTATCAATTTCATATTGACTCCCTGTTTCTCCAAGTACAGTTGCAGCATAATTACAATTTGCTTGATGGTCTCCCCAGGGAATTCTTTGGTGTCCTTGCGCCTGACTTCATTTACAAACGAGCACAAAGCGCTCTGAAAGTGGACTTTGACCAGACTGGTTCCTTTCTCAATATTTGACAAGGAAATCGCTGGTGGACAAAATGCTTGATGGCACCTTCTGTACCACCATTCCCTGTACAAAGTGACAGCCCATAACATTTTCTTTTCGGTATTCTGCGCAAATGTTTTGGTTCCCAGAGCAGCCAACGTAGCATCATCTGTCGCAGGCTTGAAATGACCCTCGATCTCAACACTGTCTTCGTCCGGTTTGAACGTTGCGAACCCTTCACTGTAGTCTTCACTGCAATTACACCGTGAACAAAACTTTGCTCACAATCCTCTACTGCAGAGTGGCCATCAGGGAATTGCAGGAAATTGATCACAAAAAGCCCCAAAAGTAGACAAACTGACCTCAACAGCGATGCATCAAATCGGACGTGTTTCACGGGCACAACTGGCGACAAACTCTTCTCCTGCTGCGTTGACGTGAAGCCTCTGCTGAAGACATAAAGAACAACTTTTGAGTCTTCACAAACACTTCAAAATTTGACATAATGTACCTCAAAATCCTGTCTTCACAACCACTGCAACAACTTCAACAACAAAAGTGAAAAGCACAAACCTGTCGAGAGGGTCAAAGTCGATGACACTCAGGCTCTCGTTGCACATTCCGCTCCTGGGCTCATCAAATGAAGCTTCAGAACAGGCACTTTTCGAGTCGTCACAGTTTTCTTCAGAACTGTCTGTCACCAAACCCGAGTTCAACTCAAAATCTCCACAACCTTCCATTTCAGAAATACCCAAAAACACACAAGAAAAAGACGTCCACACTCTTCAGACAACACCGACAAACTGAATCGACAAATGCACTGGTGACCCCGGGTGTGCGCAAAATTACTCAGTGTGAAACACTGTCAAAAATTGTCAATTTGACATGTTCAAGAAACTGCTGATTGTGTGTATACGTCAGATAAAGAACTCAACTTGATGTTTCACATGGTCATTTGAACTCAATATTGGTTATTGACCTCGTGCTGCGCACTCGTTCAATAACCAATAATTCGTTCAATAACCAATGTGAAACATCGCGTTGTCGGTCTATATCTGTTACTTAGGTCAACCAAACGCACTGGAGTTTAGTCAGGGCTGGACGTTCATCACAATCACAATGCTCGCTTCTACGGCCAGAAAGGATCACACACACACACACACACACACACACACACACACACACACACACACACAACCATCAAAAAAGGGAAAATGCGCAGAAAGGGATGAAATATTCGAACTTGGGATGGATGGCCGATGGCCGCATCTTTTTGGTGGCGTGGTCGGTTTTGCAGCAAACCTCTTCTTTGCCAGAAATCAGGCTTCCCACAGACAAAAGCAAATGTCGGGCTCAATTTTCTTGTGCATCTTCGTGTGTGCTGCACTGGCCAACAGACAAGACGTGTAAAGCATTCTCAAAGGCTTCGAATACAGCAAGGGTCAATCAAAATGTGAATGTCAGTGAAATACATTTGGCTCCCCTGTCCACTGGGATGAACAAACGATGTACTCGTACTGCGCCCAACCCTCTGATTCCGCAAGTCTCAAACGACCAGCTTCAAAGGAGTGTGGGAGAGAACCCATGTGATCAGATCGAATATTGATTGCCCATTACATCACACTTGTTTGAATTGTCCTTGTCAAACACACCTAGAGCTGGTCCTCAACGTGATCCCAAAACGTGTCGCGTTGTTCGCGGGTACTCGAAGCAAAGTCAGCAGAATTCGCATCGAACGTCAATTTTGGCCAGTGTTTGCATCAGTCCAGCACACAAGCGTGAAGATTTGAGAACCCCGTCGTGACTTCGTCCGTGTGAACCCTGTTGCCAGAGGACGGTGCTCGTGTCTGCATGAAAAAAAGTGGTGAGAACATCAGACATTGGTGTTATGACGGTTCACATTTGATGAGCAGGAACCCAGAGTCTAACTGCATGTATCCTGCTTCAGGACAGTGCCATGCCTATCAACATAGCAAGGTGGCAGCGAAAACAGGCCCACCGGCCCTTTTCAATTGCAATGTTGAGTACAACGCCACGTGGACAGTCTGGCTCAACACTCAGTGGCTGAGTATTGTAACCATGACGATTAGTTACCAAGTACTCACCCCACTTGGGACCGATCCAGGGATGTCAGTCTCTGTCTGCTTCTGTGTCGGACCTTGATCTTTCACAATCACCGCACTACCGGTGTGATTCAACTCTTGATCTGGACTTGCGCCAGTATCCAATCAGAACATGACAGGCCAACACTGAACACGTGGCTCACTGATACTCACAATCAATCCAGGCAGAAACCACACTGAAACCAACGGGATTCTGCGCGCATTCCAGTCACTTGTGACACAACAGAGATTTTGTGCTTTCACAACCGCACAGCCATGGTTATCTGCAGACTTGAAAGAGAAAATTGTGCGTATACTAAGGACTGTTCGGGTTGTGAGCATATTGCAAGAATGGAGAACAAATGCTGGAGTGAAATCAGGCTTAAAGTTTGAAGTTGACACCCAGGCCTCCATCAACAGCGTGACAGACAGGCATATGAGCCACAAAGGTGCACCAAGGGTTCTTTCCCATCCACATTCAGCAGACAGGTCCAGCGTTGCTTGGGACGCGCGGTGCGTGTTAGTCTTGCAAAGAAATTCGCGCCAGCCTCGGTGCCGCGTTACGATCCAGACAAACACTCTGCAGGGACGTGATTTTCGAGCGGTGTTTGTCCAGTTCGTGAAGTACTATGCTCCACTCACTCCATGTTTCTTGGTGTTTCAGGTGCAGCGGCGCGGTCTTGGGGAACAAACTGTGCGCTGACGGAACCGACCGTGCGCTGACGGAACCGACCTTCGTTTCGAGCCCACTGCTTCTCGCTTCGCAGTGGTGTCGTCAGAAGTCGTAACATTCCGTTGAGAAAAAAGACATTTGCAGTGCATTTGATTGTTCGGTGAAAGAACAACCGCAGCCATGGGGGATCAATCGCTGCTTCAAGATCCGGATTTCAAGGTGGGTGGTTTTGGAGGTTTTGCCACTTGTCGTCATTGGTTCAGCAAATCTTTCGTCGCTTAACAAGCGAGACAACGACCGTGGATATGCTGTGTAAAGAGAAACAACGTTGGAGGCGAATCTGTGAGGCACGACAAAACAGACCAGCAGAGTTCGTATCATGTCCTTCACTGAATGGCAAGAACATGGAAATTGTCGGGTTTGCTAATACCCTCGGAAGGTGGCGGTTGTCTCTGTCTGTCTGTCTCTGTCTTTCTGATCTCTGTCTCTCTTCTCTGTCTCTCTAATTTGTATCGATCACGCGTTGTTCCAGTGGTTGATGGTGGACCGCAAGAAGCTGATCGCCGAGGCACCGCCTTTCGACGGAAAGAAAAACTGCTGGGTGGTGGACGAGAAGGATGGTTTCGTCGCTGCCGAAATCGTCTCCACCAAGGGAGAGGAAGCTGTCGTGCAGCTTTCCGCCACAAGACAGGTGAGTAGGGAGGGTCAGGTCCGAGAGATCCCGTGAACATGTCAGACACGAGTGTGGGGTCACCGTGGAAAAAGCGACGTCCGCAAGTTACATGCCCAAAACACTGATCTGCTTCACTTGATTTGCTTTCCAGGAGCAGACTGTGAAAAAAGACGACATCCAGTCGATGAATCCGCCCAAGTTTGAGAAGATGGACGACATGGCGAACCTGACCTACCTCAACGAGGCAGCAGTGCTGCACAACCTCAAGTCGCGCTACGTCTCCGGATTTATCTACGTGAGTGGACATAGGGCTCGCCACCTCAGTGGAATTTGAGGGAAACCTTGTTGCACTTCTGTCTCCAGATCTTTTGTCATTCCGTTTTCATTCAATCTCTGTTTGAAATTCGGCGTTTTGAAGACCGTACGATCAAAAGGCGTTCAGTTGTTTTGTTCGACGCAGGCCAGTGTGTGGTGATCTCTTGCAGTGAAACAGCAGTGATGCAATAGAAAACAGAAATTGTTACACTTCCTGTTTGGGACCTAGAGAAGCTGTTCAATCACTTTTGTTTGCAGACCTATTCAGGGTTGTTCTGTGTGACCATCAACCCGTACAAACGTCTTCCAATCTACACGGAAAACGTGATCAACAAGTACCGCGGGAAGCGGCGCACCGAGATGCCGCCGCATCTCTTCTCCGTCGCCGACAACGCGTACCACGACATGCTGCAGAGTGCGTAACCCAGTTCTGAAACACACTCAAGTTGAAGACACAAGGCTGTTGGAGCATTGTTGTCATCTGATTTTCTTTTCCTTTGGCAGACCGGGAGAACCAGTCTCTGCTCATCACGTAAGTCTGTCTTCCCCGACATCAACCTCCTTTCGGGTTTCTGCGCTGACAGGAAAGACTGGGTGGTTCGACGAAATCAAGCACATCCGCACTTGTAAATCTACAAAATTCACATCATTCTCCAGATTAGTTCAGACAGATCCAGATTTGAGGTGCAATCTGAAACTCAAGCCAAGGGGTTTTCAAGGACCCTGTTTGTGCGTGACAGCGGTACAGAGAGAAAAATAATTTGTCTACAAAGATACAGATTGCGGTTTTCTTCCGTCCAAGTGAAGCACACCGGTACAAAAAAGAAATATCCGAGTCAAACCCACCTTCCTCGGTTCAACCTGTCAGGTTAGAACAATTGTGCGCAAAACTCAGAACAACAAGGATGAAAGGTGATAAAAGTAGAGGGAGCAAAGGCTCATTTTTGGAAAAAGAAGCTGGAATGACGAAGTGTGCACCTGCTGGAGACGAACACAACAGAGCGAAGCCCAGGCTGCATGGAGAACTGCAAGATTGACTTCATTTGATGTTATTCGTTTCAGAGGCGAGTCTGGCGCCGGGAAGACGGAAAACACGAAGAAGGTCATCTCCTATTTCGCCTCGGTGGCGGCTGCTGGCGGAGGCGGCGGTGAAGCCAAGGACGAGGGCCAGAAGAAGGTACCAACCTCAGGCAACTCGTCTGGTTCGGGATTGTCTTTTTTTCTGGAGCTGAAAATGTAAGGACTGGAGATGCTAGTATTTCACATCCTTGCAAGAAAGAAAGTGTGTCTGGATACAACGTACTTTTGATTCGCCAAACAAAAGATGATAAATTGTGAAGTTCTGGCCTTGACGACAACAGCTGTGTGACAGAAGACTTTCACGTTTACAATAGGCAACATTGGAAGATGCAATTGTCCAGGCGAACCCTGTGTTGGAGGCGTACGGAAACGCGAAAACCGTTAGGAACAACAACTCGTCCAGATTCGTGAGTGGAAAGGATTTTTTTCTGCAGCGAACCTAGTTTTATGGGAGCGGGCTCAGAGAGCCGGGAACTTGCCAGGCGGTCCTTGTACGTCCTCACTGCTGCAGCCTGCCATTCATGGTCGATCTGTCGTACTGGGCAGACACGCCGCTGGCGATGTATGGCCTGAGGCATCAAGAAGTTCGTGATTGGCCAGTATATACGAGGTAGAATCAAAGTATTCTGACAGTCATCATGATCTCTGCTGTGTGCGACCGATTGACCAAATTTGCCAGGTCCTTTGTTTGTCATTATTCATGTGCGCTCAACTGTGACCAAATGGTGTCGCTGAAACCATGTTGACTGTCAGAATACTTTGATTCTACCTCGTACGCAAGAACAGTGGAATTTCGCGGCTCGAACGACTGAAACCAACTTCCTGTCGCTCAAAGCAAGCAAACACAATCTTTCCTTCCCCTCAAACGTACCAAGGACTCGTATGGAAAAAAAGTTTGGTCAACAAATATGCAGGCTGAGTGCACAACATTCACACAAGACATTTTGTCTCTTTTCAGGGAAAGTTCGTGCGAATTCATTTTGGTACATCGGGAAAGATCGCTGGGGCTGACATTGAGACTTGTGAGCACCCAACTTGAAGTCTTCAGAATCCTCTCGCCTGGTTACTTCTCATGCCCCGAGCCGCTGTTTTGTGGTGCTCCCTTGGGGGCCGTGATTGTTTGGTCAATCCAGTGTCAGCCTGTTTTGGTGACACACACACGACGGAAACCAAAGGGGGAAATGACGCACTGACAATGAAATGAGGGGTTTTAGCACATCCAGATCTGTGTCGATTTTCGCTCGTACGTGTTGTGTGTCACCCAAAGCCAACCGAGGATTTTAGCAACACGGAAGCTCAAGAGTCTTGGGTGTTTCAGATCTGTTGGAGAAGTCTCGCGTGACGTACCAGCTTCCTGGCATTGAGAGGAACTACCACATCTTCTACTGGCTATTGTCAGGAGAATATCCTGACTACGCAGGTGAGAACACAACCAATCAAGCGTCAAGTGCAATGCAGATCAAACATCAATACGCCGCAGACAAGGGAATCGGGTGAAATGATTTGGTGGTCTCTTGTGTTGTTTACTTTTCGTCTTGGGTCCTCAGCGTGACTTTGATGGCGTGGGCAGAACTGACTTTTATCACAACCAATGACCATTCATGATTTATGAATTTGCAGACAAGCTTTTAGTGAAGGAAGATCCAGGATTGTACAGTTTTATCAACCAGGGCTGCCTCACAGTCGACAACATGGACGACAAGGAGGAGATGAGGCTCACTGATGTAAGCCAGTCTCCCAGGCTCGGTCCCAGGGCACCAGATCCGCACACAAGTCCCCTTTCCCGTGGGCTCCTTTGCCTCCACCACTCGTGGGCTTTGTGTGCAGAGTGCGATGAGTCCACCCTGTGTGACTTCGCCCAAGGTCCGATGACTGACTCAGTTCCTTGATTGCAGACCTGGACTTTCCCTTCAAGCTGCGGTGCTTTCACTTTGAATCCTCATCACGCAATCTCTTTCCACGCAGACCTGGTGTTTGAACCACAACACGATTCATTCCTTTCCAGTCACAGTAGACACGATCATGTTTCAGTCGTGAATTCACGTGTCGTCTCTACATGCAGTCCTGATTTGTCTCCGTGGAGTGTTTTTCATTGTGATTCAGATGTTCCATGCGCACGGTTTTCACATCAAGGACGAAGGTTTCCACCATTGGTGTCTAGACCAGTTGGAAGACACCCACCCACCTCCCGCTTTCTACAGTTCTTTGCTAGACCTCCAACATGCTGTTCTTTGCTCTTGTCCTCACCGCAGATGATTCCATTTTTTTCCCGTTAAATATCCCGATCCAAACTGGGGTTGTTTCAGCCAAACTCTTAGTGAAGGAAGACCCAGGATTGTATCACTTCATCAACCAAGGCTGCCTGACGGTGGATGGTATGGACGACAAGGAGGAAATGCGATTGGTGGATGTATGTAGAAAAGGACCAACTTGCTTACGCTCTCTTGCTCTGAAACTCCCTTCCTCACCCACACGCACTTTGATTAACTTTACCCAGATTTGCACTCATTTTTGACGTCTGTGGAGCGCCCTGCATATGCCACCATGAAAAAAGAACAGCCAAGTGATACAAGGAAAACCCTGGTACGCAGCACTGTACGTTAGTTGCAGTATTGATCAGTGGGAACAGTTGGTTCTTTTGGCCATGTACCGAGGCACAAGTGCTGAACTTCCCACGCATCACTCTCGACTCATGTGCGACGAAAAGAAATGCCAACCCTCGACATTTTGCGTTTGCCTCTCACCCTGCCCTCAAGTTGCCGCATGAAGAACTTTTCTGAACCTCTTGCCACCACCTATACGAGTGTACGAATGCCCCCTACTCGAATGAAGTGTGTGTCTGACTTTCAACCATCAGGTTGTTTTCCAGAACTCAGCGTGAAGCCAGCAATTTTAATCCGAATGACATTTGCAGTGCATTTCCTGATGATGGGGTTTGCATTGAGATTTCTTGAAACTTGGAAATGAAGAAGCCTTTCTTTTCTGGACTGACGCTTGTTGAAAACTCCGATAGACAGGTGGACAGGTGGAGTTCAAAGGGCGAGGAAAAGGGAAAGGGTCTGCTGTGCAGTCTCAAAAAATCTCACTGCAACTTCAAACCGTGTCAGCCTCCCCCAGGGCACCTTTGCAGAACTGAAACTTGCACTCGTCCAAAACATCCCGTTTTCACAATATTTTTCATTTCAGATGGCCCACGCCCACGACGACATCAGTTCCCCTTTCTTTTGGTTTCCAAACCGAAGTGTTCCTTGTGATGCTGGGTTTCCTCACCAACTCACCTTTCAGACGCGTTTCAAGACACTTGTGCATTTTGTGGATACACCTTGTAACCTTCTTTCCTGTCCTGACTTTTGCATTTTTGCATTCATAACTCAGTTTTTGTTGATAAAGAAACAATTTTGCAATCAAACTCGAGATACTTCTCCGCCTCCAATCATTTTGCAAAGTTTTCACTTCCCATGGATGTGTTTTGGTCACACAAGGCCAGATTAATTCATTGCACTTCTCTCCCCACAAGCTGTCATGACAATTTCATTCTCATTCAACTCTCCCCAACTCTCCTTCAAAATCTGCACATTTGCTGAAGCAGAGAATGTCTTGTCACCTTCAGGAGGCGTTTGCCGTTCTGGGTTTCACTGAAGAAGAGAAGATCTCCCTCTACAAATGCACGTCGGCCACGATGCTGTTTGGAGACATGCGCTTCAAGCAGCGGCCGCGCGACGAGCAGGCGGAGGCCGACGGCACGGCCGAGGCCGAGAAGGTGGGTGATCTGATCTCCATGATAAACCTGCGGGCAGCGTGCAGAACCTTGTGGTTCTCAATCACGTGGCTGCACAGTCGATTTGGCATGAGTGGGCCAAGTGACACTGCACACAAGAGTCACCAACACCTCAATTGACAGGAAACAAAAGTTGGTATTCTCTTTTTTTGAGGAAACAGGCACATTAGTTTTCCGTGCCCCATGTGAGGAAGGTGTCCTCAACATGCTTCAAAACTTTCGTTTTTCCTCCACTTTGAGGCCGTACCCTGTCTGCACCACTGGAAAGTTGGGGCGCGTATGACATAGTCACGAAAAGTTGTGGTTCGGAGATGCGCAAGGCATGTCGGAAAAACAAAAGAGCCTTTTGTAAATTTTGTAAAAACGATCGACTCAGTGGCTTTTGATTCAGTCTGAAGAAGAGTCTCAAAGATCCCTTGTCGAATAAAAACTTGATGTGCCAGTGTATGTCCTCAGGTCTCACACCTGCTGGGAGTCAACACAGCAGACCTTCTGAAGGCCCTGCTCACCCCAAAGGTCAAAGTTGGAACAGAATGGGTCACCAAAGGTCAGAATCTGGGTCAGGTGAGTGAACACTATCACTCGTTGTTGTTCTGCCATTGGGCTCAAGATTTAGATTTGGTACATGTTGCAGAGTCTGGAGAAGTCGGCGTCGTCTTTTGTTTCAGGTGAACTTCGCTGTGGCGGCCTTGGCCAAGTCCCTATACCACAGAATGTTCAACTGGCTGGTGGCCCGAGTCAACCAAACCCTCGACACAAAGAACAAACGTCAGTACTTCATCGGTGTTCTGGATATCGCAGGATTCGAAATCTTTGAGGTGAGTTGTGTGAATTCTTGAGAGTCACAGCCTGACAAAATGGTGTACGAGAGCTGTCAGTTGCTGGAAGCAATGCTCAGACACCACTGAATGCGAGAACAACCCGTCCTTCTGATATTGGGATGTAAGTTTACACTCCAAATGTTGTTGTTCAAACCCAATGTCCGTGAACGCATCTGAACATGAGGTGAAACAATTCCATTCCAGTTGAACACCCTGGAGCAGCTGCTGATCAACTACACCAACGAAAGACTTCAACAGTTCTTCAACCACCACATGTTCGTACTGGAGCAGGAGGAGTACAAGAAGGAAGGCATTCAGTGGGAGTTCATCGACTTCGGCATGGACCTTCAGGCCTGCATTGAACTTATTGAAAAGGTACAACACGAAAATCTGTTCTCTGCTGAAACGTTTTGTTTCAGCTTCGGGTAAAGAACGGGAGTTCTTCATCACTACAGTTGGCCTTGCCAAGTCTCGTTGCCTGGGCAGTTCTTCTGTGGTGCTATTATCGGTATTTTTTCTTGCAGCCAATGGGCATCCTGTCCATTCTGGAGGAACAGTGCATGTTCCCCAAAGCCACCAACGAAACTCTGAAGGCGATGCTGTACGAGAACCACCTGGGCAAGAGCAAGAATTTCGGCAAGCCAAAACCCAACAAGCACGCCAAATACGAGGCACATTTCGAGCTCTTCCACTACGCTGGTGAGCAGTTTGCACTCTTTCAGAAAAATCCACTGTTGAGATAAGAAGACTGGACAACGTTCACATGACTGCGTTCAGTCCATTGGTTGTTGGTTTGAGCCATCAATTTTGAACTGGGTCATTGTGTCTTGGATGCACAGTTTTGGATAGGATCTCCACTCGCCTCAAAACCAAGCGCAAAACTGCTTGCTTTTGTGGCACATTGAATTTTGCAGTCAAATCTGGGCTCACCATGATCGGATCCACCTGAGTTGTTGATGTTCTCACAGGCACGGTGGCGTACAACATTGACGGGTGGCTCTTCAAGAACAAGGACCCGCTCAACGAGACGGTGGCGGCGCTGCTCTCTCAGTCCAAGGAGAAACTCGTCTCCGTCTTCTTCCCGCCGCCCGAGGGTCAGTAGATCGACACTCAACCACACAGATCTGTGGTTGTCAAAACCTCCAAGGAACGTTGAACCCGTTGGGTTGAAAAGCGAAATGATGGTCAGTTGACGCCAAAGTGAGACCGCCCTTCATCTACATCTTGTTCTGCTCACTCGACGAAGTTTTGTGCCTACAGACACATCCAAGGGAGGTGGCAAGAAGAAGGGCAAGGGCTCATCCTACCAGACCATTTCCAACACACACAAGGTGATAGCTCTTCCCAAGGGGTCTTCCAAGTTGCAGACAGAGAAAACGTGTGAACAAGTTGACATTTTCAAGGGAACAAGATATATTTTTTGTGGAAGGGTCCAAGAACAAGCAATCTGATTTCTGAAAACAAGAGAACGAAGCAAGTCGATGGGTTCACAATGGAACAAGATGCTGGGCAGTATTTCATGTCTTTCAACATGAATTTACTTCAGTCTTTCAAGGTTGTCTCACATTTCGATTTTGCCCAACAAATCCAGGAATCTCTGAACCGCCTGATGCACAACCTGCACATGACACAGCCGCACTTCGTGCGCTGCATCATCCCGAACGAGCGCAAATGTCCATGTGAGTACAACATCCAGTTCTTGTCAAAGAACCATTAATACTCTCCGTCTCGCTCTGGAGAAGAAAATACGGAAAAAATTTTGCACTTGTTTCAGTTGAGTTGGACGCGCACTTGGTGTTGCACCAGCTGCAGTGTAACGGCGTGCTCGAAGGCATCAGGATCTGCAGGAAGGGATTTCCCAGCAGAATGATGTACGCCGAGTTCAAACAGAGGTGCGAGCTTGAACATTTTGTTTTTTCATGGTGTGGATGTGAATATCCATCAGGAGAACGAAAATAATCGTTTGAGGCATGAGCCAAGTTTTGGCTGGTCGTTATGCTCCAGAATAAGACTGCCTTTGGTTCTGAGGAATTGACTGAGTCTTGAATGATTCAAATTCAGCAAATCGTGTCTATGTTTCAGATATTCCATCTTGGCCCCAAGCGCCATACCTCAGGGATTCGTGGAAGGCAAGGACGTCACATCCAAGGTTCTCGAAGCGCTACAGATGGACAATGACCAGTACAAGTTGGGCCACACCAAGGTCTTCTTCAGGGCTGGAGTTCTGGGGAACCTCGAGGAAATGAGGGAAGAGAGACTCTCTAAGATCCTCTCCTACCTCCAGGCACACATCAGGGGCTTCCTCATGCGCAAGAAGCACCAGAAACTTTTGGACCAGAGGTGAGATTGGCATTGCGCTGAAAGTGGGAACGATATGAATGTCGCAAAGTTCCCTTGCACGTGAGAGTTGAGACAACGAACTTGGGAAATAGATGATTCTCAATCCTCGGATTTGACGCAGCCCGTGGGTGTTTCTGCAGGGTGGCACTGAGTGTCGTGCAGCGCAACGTCCGGCAGTGGCTGTCGTTCCGCAACTGGCAGTGGTGGAAGCTGTACACGCGCGTCAAGCCGCTGCTCAACATCGCGCGGCAGGAGGACGAAATGAGACAGGTGCGGGTACACACCGCACTTCGCTGATTCGCATGTGTTTCCACGAGTCCGTACAAACAGCAGTCCCTCGCTTTTTTCCGCCGGTCAATGACCGCTAGTCTGCCTCGAATAAATCACGAGACCGAGCTTTGGGAATTTTTCAAACACCAACTGATGCCTGTCAAATTGCGGTGATTGTCCCTTGTCCCGCATCCGATCAGTCACAAAACCCGGAAAAAATCAAAATATAGCACGATTCTCTGTCCACTTACGCTGCAGGCCGTGGAATCCCTGAAGGAAACGAAGGAAACGCTGGAGCGCACGGAGAAGGTGCGCAAGCAGCTCGAGGAGCAGAACGTGGTGCTGCTGCAGGAGAAGAACGACCTGTACGGGAAGCTGGAGGCCGAGCAGGACGCGCTCGCCGACTCCGAGGAGCGCGTCGCGCAGCTCGTGAGTCCAGACTCTCTCACCGGCTCAGTCTGCCTGACTGCTTACAGAAGAAATGCATAAGGGCCCATTTTTTGGAGAGGTGGAAACTGGGAAGTGACTGCGAGTGCTGGATAATTTCAGGTGAAACAGAAGTACGACATGGAGGCAGCGATGAGGGACCTGGAGGAACGCATCCAGGACGAGGAGGATGCCGCAGAAAACCTCGAGTGTAAGTGAGGCACTCGCGACATTCACAGAATTCTCCTTTCCACGAAAATGACACACAAGTTTATATTCTGCACACCACGAAAATAAGTGTCGAAGTCAACTTGAAGTCAGCGACACTTTGGCCGGTCTTCACTTTTCCAATCTGCTCGCAGCTGGGAAGAGGAAGTTGGAGGACAAGTGTGACAACCTGAAGAAGGACATCGACACGCTGGAGGGGACACTGCGCAAGGCGGAGGAGGACAAAAAGGCGAAGGACGGAACCATCAAGCAGCTCAACGACGAGCTGGCGCGCCAAGACGAGGTCCTCCTGAAGACGCAGAATGCCAAGAAACAGGTTTGGCCGTGGTCTAGATCAGCCCCTCAAATCAACATTTAGGTAAAGAAATGCCAGATCTCTTGTGTCCACGCCGGAAACACCACGCTCCCTTCCTACAGGTGGAGGAAAACTGGCAGAAGACGCAGGAGGAGCTCGCGATTGAGGAGGACAAGGTGAACCACCTCAACAAACTCAAGATCAAGCTGGAGGGAACCATCGACGACCTGCACTCAAACCTCGAGAAGGAGAAGAAGGGCAAGGCTGACATCGAAAAAGCGAAGAGGAAGGTAGGTGGACCAAAGATGCTGCTCCGTGTGGAGAGGATGCTCCGAACACGACATGCAACTGCTTTTCTGGAGATTGCATTGCCTTTATCCAGTGGCTATTGGATCAAACAAACTGTGCGTTTTCAGATTGAGGGAGATCTGAAGTCGACACAAGAGGTTGTGCATGACATGGAGAGAAAACACGACCAGATGCAGGACAACATCCGAAGGCACGTACTGTACTCAAGATTGTACAAACCTCATCTTTTCTGTCGTAAGCTCATCAAAGCATTTGCGAACCTCATCTCCTTTGAAAACAACGTGCTTCTCACCCCCTGTGTCCATCTGCAGAAAGGATCTGGAGATCGTGAACCTGAACTCTTCCTTGGAGGAGGAGCAGTCGATGAACGCGCAGCTCCAGAGGAAGATCAAGGATCTGCAGGTGACTTCGAGCGTTCACAAACGTTGTGTCTGGGACCGCCAGACAGAACACACGCGGGGATTTTTTTGCCAGAGAAACCTGAGAAAAACGCTCCCTGTCTGAATTTTCCAAATCCGGACATTTGCAAACAACCAGCATCCGACCAGTTCCACACGCAACTAAGCAGAAGATATACAAAAGAGGCATTGCCTTTTTCCTTTGTCCCACCACTGTTCCCTGTGTAGACGCGGCTGGAGGAGGCTGAGGAGGAGATCGACAATGAGCGGACGGCGAGGACCAAGGTGGAGAAGCAGCGCCTTGCGCTCAACAGCGAGTTGGAGGAACTGAGCGAGAAACTGGACGAGCAGGGCGGCGCCACCGCCGCGCAGGTGCGATCAACGTCCTCAGTCGCGAGACTTTTGGGCTCACTGTGACCATGCAAAGGTGAAACCGTTTTGTGAGCAGAAACGATGTTGCGCCTTTTTGGAAAAAAAGTCTCTGACCAATCCAGAAACTCACTTCCCCAAATCCCAATCAAAAATGTCACTTTGTCCCCGTAAAATCAAATTCTCTCCTTTCCTGTGTTCTACTCGACTGGAGTTGACACTTTCTGTTCACTGTGGTTTGCTTCTCTGCTGTGATTCAGATTGAGATGAACAAGAAGCGCGAGGCGGAAATGCAGAAGCTGAAGCGCGACCTGGAGGAGCAGCATATGAACTACGAGTCGCAGCTGTCGACCCTCAAGAAAAAGAACCAAGACGCCATCAACGAGTTGTCCGACCAGATCGACATCATCACCAAGTCCAAGTCCAAGTGGGTGCACATGTCCCTGAGGTGGACAAAGTGCCATCATAGAAATGCTGTTTACCTCCGGCCCTTTCTTCTCGTTGTGATGATTACGACTGTTGGGGTTCCCGGTTGTGAATTGAGACTGACGTTTGCCTTTCTTCTTTCAGAATAGACAAGGAGAGGACCAGCCAGAAGAACGAGCTGGACGAACTGCACTCGCAGATCGAACACCTGCAGAAGGGCAAGGTATAGTGATCACAAGATAGGCTCGTGGACGTGCATTCTCTGCTCTCTCATTTCAACGACTATAATTTTGTGAGATTCAGGGCAAAGCCTCAAACATGTTTCCTTTTGATACGTTTGTACTCAAAGTGCACGTGACATGACACACAGGTGACGATGGAGAAGACCAACAAGAGTCTGGAGGCACAGCTCGCCGAAATGACGTCCAAGATGGAGGACTACCAGCGCCAGACGACCGAGCTCATCAACGAGAAGTCCAAGTTCACGCTGGAGAACTCGGAGCTCGCGAGGCAGCTCGAGGAGTCGGAAAACTCCGTCATGCAGCTCAACAAGATCAAGTCCACCCTCGCCAGGTCCCCTTCATACGGATATCTCAATGCGGAAATAAACAAGTTTTGTTCTGGCAATCCGATACTTGTCTTGCCAATATACTTGAGAATTGGATGTGTGTGTCAACTCGTCCTGCATTGGACTTCGTGTCAACATTATAATGGCGAAAAAGGGCATACATCAACAAATCTTAAAAATTCAGCACAAGCTTGAAACAGCATTTCAGATGAAACAGAGGCGGATGGGGTTTGAAGGGTTTGACCCTTTTGCCGCTCGTATCTCCAGGAACCTGGACGAGGCGACGGCGTCGAGCGAGGAAGAGAACCGCATCCGCGCCAAGCTGCAGGGCGAGCTGCGCAACCTGTCCTCGGACCTGGACCACGTGCGCGAGCAGCTGGAGGAGGAGCAGGAGGCGCGCGCTGAGCTGCAGCGGGCACTCACTAAGTCTAACAACGACGTCGTGGCGTGGAAGCAGAAGTGCGAGAGCGGCGAAGGCGGCGTCAGGTAATTTGGAGAGAGTGGCCGAAGTGAGAATAGTAGTGGCAAAGAGAATCAGCAGCTTGGGGAATTCTTCGGAAGTACATTGTATGTGTTTTGGGTGATCCCTCTCTGGAGACCTACGTTGCATTTGTCAGGAGCACCTGTGTTCAACACAAGCGTTGGATTCAACTCGACATGAAAGACACCATTACCAGAGACCTGCAATCCCAGAATTTGTCTGTATTTGTCTGGTTTGTGCAGGACCGAGGAGATGGAGGAGATGAAGCGCAAGTTCCTCGCCAAGCTGCAGGACATGGAGCAGCAGATGGAGTCGGCGCAGGCGCGCGCCGGCCAGCTCGAGAAGGCCAAGAACCGCCTGCAGGGAGAACTCGAAGACACCATGGTCGAGGTCGACAGGGTAGGTTCTCAGTTCTGTGCAGAGCAAAGGTCAGCTCCAAACACATTTCCGTTTGGTGTATTTGAAGAAAGGACGACAGCTTGTTGGGTACAAAGACCCACTTGGCCCACAACTACTGCTTGTTCTTTACCGCTGTGCAGCAAAAAACACACAAACCGAAAACCCTCCTCACGAAGCACTCTTGCCCTTTCTGTCTCCAGGCCAACGCCATCGCCTCCCAGGCAGACAAGCGTCAGCGTCAGTACGACAAAACGATAGATGAGTGGAGGCAGAAGTGCACTGACATCCAGTCGGAGCTGGACAGCTCGATGGCGGACTCTCGCGCCCACGCTGCCGAAGTCTACAAGATCAAGGCCCAGGTGGACGAGGCGCACGACACCATCGAAGCGCTGAGGAGGGAGAATAAGAACCTGTCAGGTGAGGTGCGGGAACAGCCTGTGGGACAAGATTCCAATCGAGACCAAATTTCCCAGCAAGTAACAGTGTGTTGACCACCTGGGCGCAGACGGAGTCTGGGATCCGTGTGAAATTGTATTTGGAAACCAAACATACTGTGAAACTCAAGGAACAAGCTTCAATACTTTCTGTTTTGTCACAGATGAGATCCACGATCTTACCGAGCAGCTGGGAGAGGGAGGACGCTCTGTACACGAATTGGAGAAGGCGAGAAAACGTCTCGAGATGGAGAAGGAAGAACTGCAGGCAGCGCTCGAGGAGGCCGAGGCGGCGCTCGAACAGGTGAGAGATCCCGTGTTTCTGGAACAGATGTACAGTGAAGGCACAAGGATGCCAAATGAAAGCAGAAAATATTTCGGTTTGAATAGAGAGCGACACAAGGACAGATGAACGCAAGTTGAGTTAAGTTCAAGGTTTCGAAAGCGAAGAACTTCTGCTGTTTTGCGACAGAGTGTTTCGGAAGATTGACGCTGTTTTTCGCTCCGCAGGAGGAGGCGAAGGTGATGCGCGCGCAGATCGAGATGACGGCGATCCGGCAGGACATCGACCGCCGCCTCGCCGAGAAGGACGAGGAGTTCGAGAACACCAGGTCAGAAGACACGTGATGGGAAGAATCAGATGAAACGTATCCATGCACAATGTGCTTTTGATTCAAATGAAATGAATGCTTGTTTTGGAGAAAAGCTTGGATGAATCGATTGGAATTTTGTGCCCTCAACTTGGAATCGTGACTTGTGGTAAGGAATTCAAAGACCACCAACTTCTTGTTGCACGGACACAGGAAGAACCACCAGAGGGCTCTGGACTCGATGCAGGCGTCGCTGGAGGCGGAAGCTCGAGGAAAGGCTGAGTCCCTCAGGCTCAAGAAGAAGCTGGAGGCCGACATCAATGAGCTCGAGGTTGGCCATTCCGGATGTACTTTCAGTTTTTACTGGTTTTTTTGTACCCATGTTAACATCTGCACCAATCAAGCTTGGATCGTGACGTGTCGTACATTTGCCAGGTGGCTCTTGACGGCGCGAACCGAGGCCGTGCGGACGCGGAGGCGAACACGAAGCGCTACCAGGGGCAGATCCGCGAGCTGCAGGTGGCGCTGGAGGACGAGCAGCACGCGAGGGACGAGGCCAAGGAGCAGTTCCAGGTGCGTGCACCAACGAGGTTGTGAGGCACTGCGCCTGTCGGGCAGACTCCAGAACTCCAAAGAGTAGAGACTCCAAAGGATGCACCACCTCGTTCAGATCACTTTTTTGAAAATAACATTGGACACGTGCCGTTACACATCGTGCGATAATTGCTTCAGGCTTCCGAGCGTCGGGCGAACATGATCGCTGGAGAAGTGGAGGAGTTGAGGTCACAGCTGGAGTCAGCGGAGCGCGCGCGCAAAGCGGCCGAGAGTGAACTGCACGAAGCCGCCGACAGGTACGCAAAAGAGCGGAGGACTATCAATATCAAGAAATGTTCATTTCATCTGTCTGCGTGTTCCTTCACCTCGTGCAGGATCCACACAGAGTTTTCTCGCCCGCAGGGTGTCAGAGCTGACGACGACGCACTCCTCACTCCAGACGCAGAAGCGCAAGCTGGAGCAGGAAATCCAGGCCATGCACTCCGACCTCGAGGACCAGCTCAATGAAATCAAGGCAGGGACACTCCTGAAAATGGTTTCTCAGGGTTTACTTCACTGCTGCTGTTCAAATTTGAAAGCACAAATTTGCGTGACAACTCCACAAATGTGGCACATAAATTTTCCGGACAGTCTGTGCAACGTGTGTGCACAATGCAGAAGACAACCGAGACGTATTTTTGTGCATCACAAAAGAAAAAATTTGATCCCAGATACATTTGGAACTTTCTCTGGCTTGCCTGTACAGGCGTCTGAGGATCATGCGAAGAAGGCGATGGCGGACGCGGCGCGTCTCGCGGAGGAGCTGCGCCAGGAGCAGGAGCACGCCGGACACATAGAGAAGATGCGACGCGCTCTCGAGGCCCAGGTTCGGCGACTCACCTGCCTGCTTCAATCAAAATTACAAATTATCGCACTCTCGCAATTCTCTTGCCCTCATCACAATAGCATTCTGACAATTACTTCAGGTGAAAGAACTGCAAGTTCGTCTGGACGAGGCGGAAGCTTCAGCCATGAAGGGTGGAAAGCGCATGATCCAGAAACTGGAGCAGAGGGTGAGTCGAGTCTGAGACTGTTGGAAGAACAGCACAAGACGTGCGTTGTGGACCAACAAAAATTTGAACTCTCCAATTCTGTCAATGATTGCGCCAAACAAGAGCAAGGTCTCGTTGGGGCAAGTACCACAATTTCTTGCGCGCAGTCCCACCTTTTCAGCACCAAAATTGGCACGAAAAGGTGGTGGTGCTGGGCGGGCATTTGTGCTTGCAGAAAGTCTTTCAATTTTCAATAGAAGCTATTTCGGATACCAACAGGAAAGGGACTATCAGTGAAGGGCTTATCGTGTGCATAAGACTGAGCGCTCTGTGTGTGACAGGTGCGGGATCTGGAGATGGACCTGGACAATGAGCAGAAGCAGCACGCTGAGACGACCAAGAACATCCGCAAACAGGTGCGTACCAGGGACCCAACTGACGCCGAGACACACCTTTCACCATTGAAGCTCACCCGAATGGAGTGATAACATCCTCTTGGTGTTTGAGAACCGAAATAATTTGGTCTGCGTTCCAACTGCTCCGTGCAAAAGCAACATTGATTCAGATGCAGAATGAACCAACGTCTTCTTCAGCACCGAACGGTTGTGGATTTTCCCTCCAAGCTTCGAACTGAGCACAGACAAGTTTTTTTCCTTTGTCAGGACCGGCGGCTGAAGGAACTGACGTTCCAGTCAGAGGAGGACCACAAAGCGCAGGAACGCATGCAGGAGATGATCGAGAAGCTGCAGAACAAAATCAAAACTTACAAGCGCCAGGTGGAAGAGGCCGTAAGTGGACACTTACTTCCTCACCACGAAAAGTTGTCATGCTTTTTAGTCAGAACAGAAAGACTGAAAAGTGCACTTTGCTCTGTTGTGTTGCAGGAGGAGATTGCTGCTGTAAACTTGGCGAAGTACAGAAAGGTTCAGCACGAGTTGGAGGACGCGGAGGAGCGCGCCGACGCCGCTGAGAACACGCTGGGCAAACTGCGCGCCAAGAACCGATCGAGCGTGTCGCAGACCCGTCAGATGCCGCCGCCCCCGCCCGGACCGAACGGACCCACTGGACCCGCCGTGAGTGAATCCGACAGCAGAATCACAGGCGCCACGGGTGCCAGACTCTTTGACCTCGCGCCCCAACAACTAGTTCGTGCGAAATCGTTGAATTTGATTCCGAACCTCCCTCCCAGTCAAGCGTCTGAAGGAGCCGTTGTACGTGCACGAGGAACAATGAAGAAACACTTGGTTTGGCCTCGAACGCTTTGGCTTGTTTTGGGTGCAGCACAGAATTGGTCACTTTTCTAAGTTTCTGACCACCAAACAAGTAGAAGAGTACACTGGCTTCACCAAAGTGATGGCGAAACTGGACGGATGCTCAGGCAGTTTAGACTGAAGTAAAACCCAGCAACAGCTGGTCGCACAAAGCAACCAAATGATCATGTTGTTCCCACAAAAGCTTTGTTTTGTTTTGCTATCAGCAAGATGACGGAGAGAAGGAAGTAACCAAAGAAGGCAAATTAGTCTGCAGCGGAAACTACTGCAATTTGTATCCGTCGAAACAAAACGCAACACAGGAAATTGCGCGTTTCATGTACAACTCTGTTCGCGAAGCAGCATCGTGGGACAGATCTGGGTGGGGCGACCTTCCAGCCAAGGAAAAGACCGGCACAACCTTTTTCTTCAGCCTGACTCAGTTCTTCTGGGTCCCTGACATTAGAGCGACGTTCAGGGCGATACGTACATTGGGGCGGGACAGGACTGGGACATGTTGGTTGAGATGCCAAATAATCGTTTTGTTCAGTGTGTGAACTCTTCGATTTCTCTTGCACGCTTCGCCAAGCGATCACTAGACCTGTGAACTTTGTTGTACTTGCAGGGCCACCCGACGAGGGATCTGATGCCGAGAGAAGGAGGCAGAAGATCCGTCAGGTCGCAGGACTGAGAGGTCAGCACCCGAATCATTCTACCTTGTAGACGAGAAGAGTGGAAACCACAGTTCGTGTTTGAAACTGGCCAAAGGCCACCGAAACATGCTTCGCCATTTGCAGTTTCCGAGGAGGAAGTGTTCAGGATGGGTTCCGAGCGGAGCTCCTGTTTCAGCTCTATTAATCACTCTGCTTTGCCTTTTGAAGTGAAGATCAAAGAAAACTTTCCACCTGCACTTTGCCTTGACTTTTGTGAAACAGCCGCTTGAAATGTCGCAGAAAGATGTCCAGAGTCCTTGTCTGAACATGTGGCTTGTGATCGTGCAGGCGTTCAATTTTTTTGCAGCAACAACGTCAAACTGCGTGTGCTACTGCTGCCTTCTGCAAACATTGACTGCTTCAGCAGACTGCGTGTTGTGTCCCGAAATAATAACTGAGAAACATGCGATGACACGTTCGGGTCTCTCTGGGGCTGGAGTGCACTCGTGAAATCCACGTCTTTGTCGATTGGAATTATTGTCCTCAGTTCAACTGTCGGACCAATTACCAGCTTCTGGGTCAAATACAATCCTCTCCATGTCAATCCCCATGCACACACCCTGAGGTGTTTCAATTCTTTTTTTTTTTTGCAAAACTGTTCTGCACCCTTCAGGCACACCAGGGAATGCACCAAGTGTTGTTTCGCCACGAAGACCAAAACAAGGGACAAGAAAAATGAGTTATGTGTTTCAGCTGTGCAAGGAAATATGGTGCCACAACCTTGATCCTGAAACTACAAGTGCACACTTCTTTCTCTTCGCAGGAATTGGAGGTGAGACCGAGAAACCGTCGTGGTTCATCACCTACGAATGACTGCTGAAAAACGTGGGGAAGGACATGAAAACACACAGAGCTGGGCCTGGGTACTTCCAGCCTTCCCGCCTGTCTTCAGGTTCCAATGGAAGAGCAACCAATGGGTGGTGAACGCAGAATCCCAAGCTCGAAGGCTGGATGCAACCCAGGCAGTTTTGTGCAGACGGCAAAAAATAGGAAATATCCCTGTCCGCGCAAACTTCTCAAAAAGGAAAAGCAAATGGAAACGAATTTTCTTCGAATGGTGTGATTGCTGGCTTTTGTGTTTCTTACGTGTGACAATCTTCAAAATCCGGAAATGTTTCGTGAAGGAGTCACGAATGTCACTGTGTGTGATTGGTTGGAAAGACCAAACTTGTGTTCTTTTGTGTAAGCAGATTGCGTTCTTTGTTGCAAATTGCAGGTCAAGCATCATTCAAACACCTTCAGGTTCAGGGAAGCGATTCAGGACTGGTTTGGTCTGATTTCGATGATTCCACTTCACCCAGCCAATTGTTGCATTTAGATCCAAATGTCATGATGTGAGACGCAGTCACAGTGCTATGATCTTCTCACAACCACAAATTTTGAAGTGGAATCATCCAAATCGCTGTTCAAAGAAATTCACAGCCCCTGGGTTGCCTTTTGCTAAACGTTGCCTTGATTTTGTCAGTGGCGGAAAAGTCGGGGGCAGAACCCATAAAAAGGACATTCACAACTCATCTCTCTGCGTGTGATTGCAACTTGTAAATATGTGCATATTGTGCGTGCGAGTGAGACGGACATGGTTCCAGGACTTGTTCGGCTTTCCATGCGTATTGGGTGTTTTGGGTTTGACTGGAATGCAACCCTATTCAGTTCAAGAACCATACAGACAGAAACATGAACGCCATTACGCCACACTCGCAAATATTTGATTCTTTTGTTTGACCCTTTTCAACTTTGTTTGTGCAAACCAACATGTATGTCATCATTTTTGATGTTCACTCTCAAAATTTCTATCAGTTCTGTAGTGGACTTGTTCAAGTGGCAAAATTTGGAGGTCAGTCTGACCGAAGCACACAAGTATACCTGCTCGAGGACCAGTGCAGTGCCACTTTTGAATCTTGGCTGAATCCTCTGCTGTGAGGAGACTTGTGTGAACATTCTCCTGTGTGCCGTTGTTCCTTTTCCCTCTGATTTTTGTGCACTGTACATTTCCACGTGGAATCTCCAAAAAAAGAAAAAAATCAGAGTTTGCTTTCTTTGTCTGGGTTTGACGCTGAACGGGCTCAGTGGTTCCCGGTGGTTCCGCCGAACCTGCAGCGATGCGTAATGTGTCATCAAAGCTGGGCATGACTGCGTGTGATGCAAGCGTGCCTCAGTCTTCCAAATTCACCGAATATGCAAGCTTCTATCTGAAAGATATTCGCAAGATGCAATCCTCTCGGCAAATGGACCCCACAAATGAGTACAAAGCAGCTTGCACGCAACAAGGTATGCAGTGACCTTGAACACGTGTGTGAGCGCACACGTGCAAAAATACGTCAATAACAGGCAAGACACATTGGGGAGATTTAGCAAATACGTGCGGTGGAATTCCAACGTGCCCTCAATACGTAGCTGACGACATGACCTCCTTCAGCCCGTCAATGTGGAGACCGAGGTCAGCTATGCCATGACCGTATTTGGCAGATCAGGCAGAACATACCGGACGTTTTTCATGTGTGTTGTGAGTGATCCATGGAAATTACACCTGGTGGTGAGCAGTGTTGTAGGCGGCAGTCTACCGGGCGTATTTCAGACAAGCGTTGCTAAATCTCCCCATTCTCGAACCACGTCAGCGTTTTCTGAGTTCCATAATTTGCTGGCAGTGACAAACGAAATTCGGTTCCCGCAAATTTCCACAAAAATGTAGACACGATCTGCAGAAGTTTCAGTGGAGTCTTTTTCTGTCCTTTTCAACCGTCAATGGGCACGCGCAAAGAGCAAGAGACGAATTTTCTGTTTGAGTTGTTTCTGTTCTTCACAGTCAGGGCACATCCTGCTTCAAGCAAAGGGAGGTGTGTTCGGTTCCACACTGAAGAGGAGCTGTGTGGTTCCGCTCAAGAGCGAAGTCAATCCTGTTGCCCGAATTGCTTCTCAATCCATTTCTAGAGATGTGCTTTTCGCGTTTGATGCGTCCGTATCGAATCACTCAACGAACCAATCTTCGTAATTATTCCGTTGTTGCTGACAGACAAGTTGAAAGAACAATTGTCACGGGAAAGGGTTGGCCTTGGTTTTGTTCACAGATGATCTATTCTGTTGATGAGCAAAACATTGAACAGGACATTGCCTTTAGTGGGGTTATTTTTTGGTGAGTGAGTTCTGCTCCTCTCATCTCACAAGTACAGCTGTAGCAGGTGTGCGTGTGTGTGAGCAGCGACGAGTGTCAGGACAACAGTTTTGAGTTTTGGTGAAGGCACATGTCATTTGGTGGTTTGAGCCACACACATCTCTATGTGTGTCTCTCCCCCTGTATTTCTCTCAAATATCTAATTTTACTTTTGTTGATTTGCGATCTCAGCCTTCGTCCCAAATTTGTCTGCAAGTTCTCTTTTCAAACGAGACTGGTTCTTCAAAGCATATCTCTGACCACCGATGAGCCCCAAAGGAAAACGTGTGAACAGCAGAAATTTCGAGTCGGACGGAAAACAACCTGGAAGATAGCAAAACTGGAAAGCACTTGGGAGGTTCCAACCCACTGAACGGAACAGGTCGCTGCTTGCGTACACACACCCCTGTCAGGGGCGACTCGAGCTGCATTTGTCGTCCTGCAGATTACCTGAAGGCACGTGAAACCTTGGAAAGGTGGCCACCCATGAAAGGCCACACTGTCTATTTCAGGAGTTGCCAATCATTTGCCATAGTCAGCGAGGCTGCACTTGTGTAATTGTTCTCGGCGAAGCAGTTGCCCGGAGAAACGCTGTCGTGCTGTTAGTTCGGGTTCCTGATAAACTGCAAAGCACCAACGTTCACTTTCAGTTCGCTTCAAAAACAGGCAGTTTTATTTCCACGTTGGTACTTTGATTCAGTTGTCACAGCAACATCGGTCAACACGAAAGAAAGGGAACGTATTCTGAAACACAACCGAAGACAAAGCGGAGGGAAGAAGTGTTTCGTGGTCAGCTTGGCAGAAACATGTAATATTGGTCTGTGTCCTGTTCAGGTCTCCGTCACGATTCGACCACCTGTTGCTTGTGAGCAGGAGACAAAGACTGTCGGATCAAATAAGAACAAGGCAAATAATGTTTTGTAGCGCGTTCGCCCACGCAGGCTCTCATGTTCCGCAAACTGTTGACACCGAAGCGACCGCCGTTCTCGTAGATTGGGTCGTTATCGCTTTTCCCTGACGCAAACTGTCGTTCCGCGCGGCACGAATGTGACATCAGAAACGAGATTTCAAAAAATGCAAGCTTTTGCAAGAAGTGGTGGCGTCGCTGTAAAAAAAGCATTATCGGGTGGTTCACAGCTGGGTGGGACGAGAGTGCAACTTCCTCAACACGACACAGTGATGTACGGATTACACGACATGTCGGAAAGTTCACTCGAGTTCAGAGCCTCGTCACCGCCCGTCAACGACGCACTCGTCGTGTCTTTAGGCGTCAGGACAGGTGTTCTTGAGCTGTTTCTGTGGAGACCTCCACCACCGGAGCCAGAAAGGTCCACCATGCTGGTCTCCATCAAACTCATGTTGATGCCATGGCACGACGACGTCGTCATAAATTTTGAGCTGGACGTGTTGTGCCGCAGTGCAGCGTCGTCCGCGTTGAGTCCGCAGAGTTTGGGCACGTAAAGGCACAGCAACGTCACCGTCGCGTTCAGTAGCAACGCGCAGGAAATAAGAATGACCTGGAAATAGGCCGTGGGCGTCGTGAAATACGTGGGCAGAAACGCCAACCAAATCACGAGGGTTGTATAGACGCACAAAGAGATGCAGCGCGACTCGTTGAAGTTGTCCGGAAGCGCTCTCGTTTTGAACGCGTAGAAGGTGCAGACGAGGACGAGGAGCAGGTTGTAGCACATGGAGCAGATGAGGCCTCGCTCCGGGTACTCGCAGATGAGCTCCACGTACTGCTCCAGAATGACCGGCTGGCGCAGGGACACACGCACCGGCGTCCAAACACTGACCAGCAGATTCATCAGGACCTGAAGCGAGACAAGGGTGAACGACGTTGACACATGTGCAGGGTGATGAGCAACAAACGTGCATGGAACAGTTCTACCTGCACAACACCTCAATGTGTCGTGCAGGCAAGAAGCGGAAAGGATTGCCAAAATGTTTTCAAATTGTTCATCACACAAGCAACAAAGTCACTCTGGCAGAGTTGATTCCAAATCCAGGTGCCGTTTTCACGCAGTGTTTGGTCACACCCAAGTACGACACGCACCCCAACTTTTTACTTTGATTTTCAGTTGCCGATGACCTATCAATTGAAACAATAGAAACACATCATATCTATGCACACGACCCCCCCCCCATGCTTTGGTGCCCAATCTTGGGCCAACCAGGTGCATCAAGTGCACGGGTGGATACGGCACAACTGTCCCAAAGTGACCGTGCCCTGGGGACAAGGAAACCGAAATTGAGCGGAGACGTATCAGTGCCAGATGTTTTGCGATAATTGTTTTCCTTCTCGAGTCAAAGGCAATTTCTACTGGGATGTTTCCACTCGGGTGGAAAGGTTGATTTTCACACCTTTCTTGTGTCGTGGCGCCCGATGTGGCCTTGAGTGTGCAGAGACAAGCACAACATCAAATTCAACAGATCGTGGGAACACTAGTCATAGACAAAGAAATATCCCATTCACGACTGACCTTGGGAGGCTACGCATACATGAAACACACTCTGTGTGGCAACATGCATGTTCAAGGAGGTTCAGAGACTGAGATTCACCTTCGAATTGCACAATTAATGTTGGAGTCACTGAATTGATGACGTTTCCGCACAAAACTTGTGTCCCGTTTTCCGGTACCAGCTAAAGCCACCATAACTTTTGGTCCATCATGTCACGCAAGTCATTTGCTTGATGTCTCACTTTATATTCTGACTTATTCAGGAACTGGTTTTGATGATTGCATGTGAGTGCACTGTTACGGGCAAATGTAGGCAGGAATAATTGCATGCGCTTTCATCAGAGCAGATAGCGGAGGCCAGGGTCTCCAGTGACAATGGCTTGTTTCTCATTTCTTTTCACCTCGTACTGGCCCACGCAGCACATTCTTGATTGCTGAATGATCAGTCTCGGATCCTGAAAATGAGACGAACTTCGCGAGTGAGTGAGTTTCAGCAAATCGGTTCAGTTCGTCCGGTTCGAAGAAAGAGCAGTTCGTCCGGTTCGAAGAAAGAGCGCCTTGCGATGCCGTGATGCCACTTTCCTTTGCTTTGAGCCTTTTCCATAAAATTTCCGATGCAATGGGAATTGTCGCAAATCTACACAAAAACACAGCTGTTTGGACCAAAAGAGCAAAGACGCAATCGCCAAGACCACCAGTCATTACTCGGAATGGATTCGTTTAACAAATAACACGGTGCGAATGGCTTCATTTCACTGTGGATTCATTAACCCAGAACCGGTTGTGTTTCACAAACACACGCATTGTGAAAGATCGTTCACTTCAATCTCAGTCAAAACAGGGTATTGCCATCGACTTGCATCACGCATATATCACCCACGCACTCACGGAAAATGAAACGAGAATTCATCGATGACGAGGCTGAGAACGCTGACTTCGAGCGCGACAAGCTCACAAAAATTCTTGTGTCCTGCATATGTGGTGTTCCAATAACAAGTGACAATTTTTTTGACAGCGCAAAGGACTTGACCCCTGTTCAGCGGAAGTCACCAACGCTGCAAAAGTTACATTGCCTTTCCAGAACCAAAAGCGATGTTTTTTTTCAGCTCCAACACTGACATCAATACCAAAACGAGCGTCCTTTGGCTTGTGCATGGATCTGCCAATCGCGTTCAGCAGAGGATTACTTGCTTCACAGGTTCAAAGTGGGAGTGTGGCAAGAGACCTTTCAAAACAATGAAATTTGCTGAAATAGATAAATAAAAACCACTCGTACAAAACGACAAAACTGGAGCAGGACGCACGCTTTCGTTCGTGTGTTCTGGGAAACACATATCCGTAAGGTGTGCGGTGCCCACAAAGTTCCCTGACCTTGCTGCATCGCGCATCTTTTGCTTGTTTCCGTCGACCCTCTGTTCTCAGGTCCTTGCCTTCTCTGAGGCTAAGCCTATTACACTCCCAGAGAATTGACACTAAGCCGCATCTATTCGCCTGCAGAAGTCGACAAACAAAAAGACACCTTTTCAACGCTTGATGTACCATGGACAAGACGGCGTTTTGTGTCAGGTTGCACACCAAAGTGTTCTGCATGGAGGCCGGTGAACAACGTCATTCCGGCACGAGTTGTGCTGCTGACAAGCTGCTTTCATGTTGCACTGATTTCATTCAATTACACTCAATAGACTTCTGGGCGTTTCTTCATGGATTCTGCTTGTTGTTTCTGATGTTTTGCAGAAGGAAACACTCAAGAACCTTTCACTTCCTGCACATACCCCAAACAGAACAACTCCAAGCACACTCGAGACCCATACTTCTTTGAAATTCCTGGCAAGAAATGTTTTTTGTGAAACCCACACAGGCACAGGATGTTAGGTTGTTTTGTTTGCAAGATGATTTGTTTGGAAACAGCAGAAAGGACTTTTCTAAATACAAAAAAGCAGGACTGCAGAACAAGCTTTCCGAAACGATGTTGTTCTCAGAAGAATGGGTGTGCGTGGCAGATTTGGCACTCCTGACATCCCAACAATAATAGAGAGCGTTTCAGGGTCAGAACGATGGTCATCATGCAGGAACGACACGTGTCCGCGGGCTCAGAAGAGCTGACAGTGTGCAGCGCACACCAAGGACATCAAACAGACCTTGGTTCTCTCCCCTGTTCAGACCTGGCCTCATTCATGGCAGCCTCCAGATCAACCACCAAATGATGGGTTTGACTTCAAAAAGGAATCTCCGATCCAGAAATCAAACGATTCCACCAAGTTTCAACCACAACAAAAGAATCGCGCTCTAGTTCCTGACACACCCATAACTTGCCTCCATTTTCTGACACCAAGTTCCCTTGGTCTCAAGGAAAGCCCTGAGATGTCCGTGCGCAGAACCAAAGTCACGTAGGATCACAAGACAGACTGTCATCATCAGAAAAATGGGTTGCATTGTTATGCGATGAAATTGCCTCAGCTTCTTTGAAATTGACAAGTAAAACTTTCCCTCGCCTCCCTTGTGTTGAGGAGGACTGTTCTGACTGAGGTAAACTGTGTGTTCCTTTACAAGATAAAGAATGAACTTATTCTGAAACACACAATCTGCCCTCACAGTTTTTCAAGGCCTCCACATTAGTTGGAGCAACACAAGTGCTTCGGATGTCCCTTGAAATGGCTTGTGTTCATTCAAGCAGAAGAAGTAAAGTAATGGACAATGCGAAGCAACAATGTGATATGTGATACAATGATAATTGTCTCATTTCTATGTGCGCGTCCGCACCTGATGCCACCAGTTGGGCTTCACTTTTCCATTGGAGAAACCATATCGTGTCCAAATAGCCATGTGCCATTGGATTTCTGTGTGTTGAAACTGTTGGCCGGTTTCCATGGATTCGCCACGAATATTTCCTGATTGTGTCGCTAATGTGATGAGCAAACATGTGGCGCGTTGAACACTGGTGACCGGACTCTCAGGTACGTACACGTTCTATGAAAATAGATCTGCAAGGAATTGGTGGCGTTGTGAAAAAATTCTGGTGTTGGTAAATAAGCAATTGGGTTGCTTTGCTCCACTGGCCAAGTTCGTCTCAGACGACCATTCCTTTATCTCACCAAAAGACACATCTCTTTGAAGATGGAAAACGCATCCGTAACACTCCAGACTTGAAAGGCAAAGGCTCGTCGATGCAGATTGTGGAGTGGGAGACAGATTAGCAGATGTCAAGTTGGCTTTGAGTCCCTAAGTGGCCTGTCATTTCTGTTCTGCCCACTCAAGTTCCTGCCACAGCGCAGCCAACCACCAATTTAGAGCCCTTTTGTGTCCAAGTCCTGTGCAGCCTGCAGCATCTTCTCTGAAGTAACTGATCCTTTTGTCTGCAGGAAGACGAAACCGTCCGGGCTGGCATCAGCGACTGGGAATGGTGAACCTCAGATGTGCGTTTGTAGCAACATTTCGAGCCTCGAGCCCTTCGTACTCAGCGACCGCAGCAAAATTCTGAATCCACGTCACGACCTGTCTTCAGACTCCTGGTCTTCAAGCTGTGGGGTCAAGCCAATGATTGACAAAAGTCACAAAAGGAATGATTTGCAATTTCACCGACCACCAATGTACGAGCGTGGCGACAAGAAATCGTCAATGAGCTGGCAAGACGCAATCCTTTCGTTGGGGAATGATTGGCTTGAAAGGGCACAGAAGGCTGATCCAAAGCTGCGCATTTCGGCAAGACTTTTGCCACCTGTTCTGAGGTCAGACGTGCATTTCTTGAAGTTGAACAAGATTGGTGATTCTTGCAGGAATTGGTCGGTCAATTGCCGGTATACGAGAACCAAACCTGATGTGCCATCAGACCATGCAATATCTGTGACTGACCAGCTGAGGCCTCACACAGTTCTAACTCATCAATGTCAGGGACTCTCCGAGTCGTTCACAGGTCTTCATCGCTTTCACAATTAGAAGAAGGGATTACCTTGATCCATTTGAAAATGTTCACTTTATCGCTCAGATATAAATGTCAGGGTGTCTCCTCCATCTCCTTAAAGGAGAAACATGAGACCCACGACTGACTCTTTACCAAACACCAAAAGCTCACTCCGTGTTTGCGAAAATCTGCAACCTAGCGTCAGGTTGTGATGGATCTTTTGCACGAAGAACGCTTTTGCGACTCTTTTTCAAGACCACGCAGGTTTACCGGTCTCGTGTTGGTTTTGTTCCATCAGCTTTGCTGCAAGCAAGAAGCAACGAGCAGATGAATTGAAGTGAACAAAGTCACATGCAGCAACCCAGGAATTCTGGGTCTGCGAAGCAGTTTCAGGAGTGGGAGCCACTCATTCAATCTGCTGTAAGTGAGTGGACAGGAAACATTTCCTCGGGGAGGCTGTAGCTCGCCGAAACTAATTCAGTCCTGTCAATTAGCACTGCAGCCTCTTTAATTGCTTGTGGAGAAGGAATCCGTGCGTCCTCGGGGCGCGTGCAGTTGGGTGTCCACCCTCGTGGTTGATCGTCCACACAGCGGGCTCAACAGGACTTCAGCAGGTGAATTGTGCTTTCCAGTGAATGCTGCGTGCCCGTTTTGGCCTCGTTGAGAACCAATGCACATGTCTGCTCTTTGACTGCAGAATGCCATGGAGCATTCAAAAACAATGTCTGATCAACATGCGCAGAACTTTGCGCCCAGATGAAGATCGAGACCAAATCAAACTGTCCGAGCTCTGAGAAACAGAGCACAGAATCTGCAAGGAAGACCGGCGGGCTCCTGCCATCCTGTGTTAATATCCAGTCTCCGAAGTGGACAAGACAGCCAGGTCATCCCTCATTAGCTTTGCGTGGCCAGGGTCCCTCGGGTTCGTGTCTCCCACCCATGTTCGTAAAGCCTCAGCACTGCAGACAGAGCTCTCGGGAACACTGGAGCGGACTTTTCCCCAATCAGTTTGCTGAAGCCCAAATTGAACTGAGAAAATTGGTGTCTATTTTGTCCCCACAGATCTGATATGTCCCTGGCCCAACTTGTCACACCAAACATAATTCCGTGAACAGTGAACAAAAAGGTTTGCCGACATCAGACTTTCCGCGCTCAAACCAAAATGCCTCAAAACTAGCCAAGAGTCGAACAGAAAACATTTCCAGAAACGGTGTCGCAAACCACGAACGAAGTGAAGTGCAGTGTATGTGTGTGTGGTGTGTATATGTGTGTGTGTGTGTGCCTGTGTCTGTGTCTGTGTCTGTGTCTGTGTGTGTGTGTGTGTGTGTGTGTGTCTGTCTGTGTCTGTTTCACCTCTTCGGTACTCGACGTTCGGTTCTTGTCTTGTGCGTCAGACGTCTTGAATGTTGAATGTTATTTGCTTGACATCACACAAACTTGTTTGAGTTGCCATTCTTGAACAGTGGATGCGGTCATCTGGACTTGGAACTCTTTAATGACCAAATCACATGAAGCGCACCTTTCGAAACCTTTGAAAATTCTTGCTCATAGAGAAATGAGATCGGATAAAGCAGAGTGCTTGGCCATGACCCCAGACAGACATTATCCACCAGACGATATTTTAGGACCGTAGCTCTGATGGGCTTACTTGTGGGCGGAAGACTACACGGGAATCGACACACCTCAAGGACAGGTCTTCAACAATTGCTGGTCGCATCGCATTACTCTGTCGCTGAGACTCAGACGACATGACAGCAAATCACTCGCCTCGGGCGTGACACCTCATGAATTTGGAGTCAGACATACTCAACGTAAAACTGTGGAGGACCGGCTTTCTCTTGTGGATCCAGGATTGAGGGCAGAAGGAGAGTGCCAATGTCAGCGGGGACTGTCTGGGTCGTCAGTCTGGACCTTTCTACGTCGTGGGAGTCAGGTGTCAGGAAACACTCTCAAGGCTTCCTTCAACCGTAATCTTCTCATCTGCTTGGTAATCACACGTCACATATTTAATCAGAAATGGCCTGTAGCTTCCCAGACACGGCAGTCTGGAGTGGGAATGGACAAGGGATTTGTCAGTCGCCATTCGTAGAAAGCGGCCAGAGAAGCACTTTCGCATTGACCAACTTCCAAATTCCCATTTGCTGTCTTATGCTTCGAGAGAGCCAAACTACAACATCGTCCATTCAATCGAATCAACTTGGGATCAGATGAATCCGTGGCTTGTTCAAAAAGCAAACGTAAACCCAGATTCCAGTCAGAGTAAGACTCAGAGCTCTTTCCTGGCCAGATAACGAGACGTCCTTCCACTCGACTTCATGTTACTTTGTTCTTTGCTTCGCTGTGGCTCAAGCCTTGGGTGCGTGTTTGAGGAGAAGAATTTCACTTTGCCAAAAACGAAACAGGCCACGCCTCATGCTTTGCAGCTCAGTGTTCAGCGACACCAGGCACGGAGAAAAACGAGCTGCGATAAATGTCAAAATCGACTTGTCTGTCTCTTGACAAATGTGTTTTTCCTCTGAAATCCGCCTCGACATTTCTTCACATTTCGTCGCCCGACATGGCATTTTTCTGAAATTCGTCACACCCGCCCAGCTGCACTCCATGACCGAAAGAACAATGTCCACAAGCGACAGAAAAGAGGTGCGCAAAGGACCAACACAGTCGATTCCCTGGCATTTGTTGTCTCCTCATCTTCGTGCACAGCAAAAGAACGATGAGTTGAACTGCAGTGCAGACAGATGTCTGTTTTTCCCGCGTTTGCCAACCAACCTCACCACAGAATACGTATCTGTCCATGTTTCAGCCGCTCTAAAGTGCACGACACACCATATAAAACCTTGATTTTCAGGCAGAAAAGGTCCTGTGGTAAACTCGCACCACCAAGAAAAACACCCTTGCATTGATGCATTCATCACCGCAGCTTGAGTCGTACACTGACTCACCTGAGGAACTGACCAAGACACCTCAGACACCCACCCAAAACACCAATCGACTTTGTGGACAACATCATTGTGGCTGGTCGGACCGTGCTCAGCAGGTGCACCAACTGGGGTCAGAAGGTACAATACCAAGCAAAAGGTGTCACCTTGAGTGGTGAGACAACGACTGCTGTCCATCAAGCTTTCTTTCATCAACATAACAGAGAGACACATTCAAGACCGTTTCGCTTGTGTTCGTGTTCTGTGTTCACAAAAATACAACAAATGACAGGGAAAGATGCATACGGACCTGCACGGCGATGAGGCAGCAGGAGATGAGAATCTGGGACAGCGGGCTGGTGAGCGACGGCACCAGCTTGGAACGCTTCCCGGCCGAGAAGATGCGATAGATACGGTTGGTGCGCGTCAGCAGCGGCGCGTACACGCCGGCGAAGCTCACGTTGAACCCGATGTAGTTGAAGTGACAGACGAACGTTTGCGGCTTCACCACCTGCCGAACATGAGAGTAAACGTGACATGAGACCAAATCGACTCACGGACTCAGCTCTGACCAAGGAATTGTACCGCTGAACTACAACAGAACACGCGCAACTTGACCCGGACCCATGGAATCGGAGGGTCTTGTTGAGACACTCAGCACTGAACAAACATGTTCTTTGAAAAATTTCCTCCCCATCTGTGGTCGAACACGAGAAAAACACGACATTGAGTTGTTCAAAGACGAAAAGAATTGAAGACAGCGGGGCAGCGGATACTCACGGACGTGCAGATGAGCAGGTACTGGATGGTGACGCCGCCCAACATGATGTAGCTGAGCTCTCGGCTCGTCGCCTTGATGATGCGAGCCTCATTGTTGCGCACGAAGAGCACGAAAATCACCGTGCTGAACACCAGACCTGCCGAGACAACTCTGAATCTTCAGTGATTTCATTGGTGGGTTTTGTGCTCGAATGAAGAAAAATTTCAAGAGTCGACTCACCAACTAAGAAAATGAAGCAACAACAAAAACAAGAACCAAAGAAGTTATCCAGTATCCGGGCAGGCCCATAAGCTTGATGAAGCACCCCAGTTGAATTCGACACTGCACGGGCATGCAAACGGAAGACTTCTTGGGTGCTCACCAGCTGTGGAGAGCACGTTGAGCACGATGACCCAGGGCTCGCTCCACGTCACATGTCTCGGCGGGATCGGCACACACGCGTCCAGGGACTCGGCTTCCGGCCAAGTGTAGAGCGGGCAGCTCTCGCATCGAGTTGCGTTCAGCAGGGTGATCTCATTCTTGTTGCACGACCTGGAATCAGACGTTCAGCGAATGTATGTCTGTCAACAAACCATACGCAACACGTGAACTTCTCCGCGTTTTCTCCATCACCACGGGACAAAAATAGCAAATTTTTGCCGGACGTTGGATCTGGTGAACCAGCTGCATGTCCAGACCATGACACACACGTAATTTGCTTGGTGTCCTTCAGGTCTGAATGCCAAGACAAGTTCCAAGACATCTGACCACGAACAAAAAACCAGGGACGGTCCTGAGTGTCGTCCCTGACCCTCAGAAGAACTTTGACCCTCCATATTCAAATCAAAAACAGAATCACCCAAACAAATTTCTGGACTCAACCCTGCGTTGGAACACAGCACAAAATGTGGCGCAAGAGAAGGAACACAAACTTGTGTTTCTTGCTTTGTTTCACAAAACACACCCTCAAAAAAGCAACCCAGGAAATGCTTGAGAAAACACAATCTGCATCATAATGATGTGAAGTTGCAGGTTTGAGAATCCTCCCGTTGGACTTTGCCAGGGTGAGTTGTGGCTTCAGCAGTGGTCCCACAGGTGACAAAGTCAAACTTTATTTTTTCTTTTTAGCAACCAAAGATCCTGTGGAGTCATCTCAAACCAAACTGGAGCTGAAGAGACGACGATCTTCGTGCACATTTCTGAACCACGGACACTTCATTCAATCCGATTTGAGCCTCAGCAGCTCCAAAGAGAATCAAATGTCACCCATCTGTCATTTACTCGCTATGTGTCTTGTTGCTGATTCCCATTTCTTCATCACAACAACATGCTCGTGTGAAAGTTGACTCAGAGCGAGCAACTACGCAGCTGCTTCAGTCCAGGGACGGAAGCCTTCATCCACAAACACACTTCCGCCCGAAATCTGCCTGAAGGGAAAGTTTCGAATCCGGTCCCGACCTACTTGACCTGAATCTTCCTGTCCGTAACAGACGCTAATGGATCGTTTCCATCTTAATTCGGTTGAGCGGCCTCCATCACCTCTGTGCGCACTTCGTTCCCTCTCCGTTTTGGCGTCTTCTGGCCAATAGCGAAATTTTGTGTGAGTTTGTTGTTTTTGACCATCAACAAATCTTTTCATTGAAGATGAAATGTGTGAAATCAGCCTTTCAAAAACAAGTTTTCGTTTCTTTGCACGGTTTGCGCTACTCTGATAGGAGTGTCAGGTCTGCTGTGTGAACTTCACGACAATTGAGAAATGGCAGTGATTGTTCTCACAAAACAAGAAACCCGCACGTTCCTCACAGGGCTGCGGTTGAGAAAGACTGTTCGTGTTTGAGTCGCAGCTATTTTTTTTTAAATCGTACAAACCTGCATTCCCAGCAGCAGGTGTTCTTGAAGTAGAAGTAGATTTCGCCAGGTCTGCACTTTTCGCCGCAGCGAGACTTGGGCGGCTTGGACGCTGCGTTCCACGTGATGGCGCTGCGGTTGATCGACAGCTCCTCCGTCCTGCTCATTGCCAAGAAAGACGGCTTCAACTGTCAGTTTCTGACAAAAAACACTCCATTTGGTCAGAATTTCGAGTTTAGCCGCAAATGGTAAAAGGAGGATTGTGACACGAGAGACCCCACGAACGAGCCACTACGCTGGCTGGGAATCCTTCAGATGCGACGCACCTCGCGTCCCAGACTCCGACCCGCGTCGCGACGCTGCGTCCCGCGCCGCTCGGCGACACGAGGTTGAGGATTTCGTAGCTACCCAGCACGTCGCCACGATCGTCGAAACTCACGTTGCCTGTCAACCCTGAAAACGTTGTATCCCGGAGATACCTGCAAATACGCCAAGCAAAATCATGTCACCCATGGAATCTCAGGGAGCCCCACATGCATGTGGATTCTCAAGGTTGAACTCACTTGATGATGTGTGAGCACGCAATATTGAGATCGCACAGATTGCTCTTGATTGAAGCTCACCACTGCATGTCTTATTGTGTTACCCCCTCACCCAAACCAGCAAACTAAATCACCTGCATGCATGTCGGCAAGGAACGAAACTTCTTCACCGTATTTACACACTGACCTGAGAAAGTTGTTGGTGCGCACGCACTCCCTGAGTTGATTTCCCCGCGCGGTGGCACAGTGACGCGCTCTGAGTGAGTGCAGCGCGTGCGCAAACGTGTACACGGTATCGATGATGTTTGGAACAGTCGACTCCAGGGTATATGACTTGGACTCGTTTGCCTGTCGAAATCTGGACAACAGAACGAAACGACAAAATGGATTGTTAAGTTCGGTACGCACGACAGAATCAATTCGTTGCGTTTCTCGGCCCGTTTTGCGATTCCCTGAGTTATAAATCTGTGAAGAACATGTTGGACCAACCTGTCGCAAGGAGGCTTGGTGGAGGGCTGGAACCAATCGCAGCTGAACAGCTCCTCCCACAGGAGGCGGAGCCAGGGGTTGGAGTCCCGGCCCGGTGAGAGCGACAAGAAATATTTCTCAAACTCCCGTGCCGGGACAGAGTACTGCTTCAGCACCTATATACAAAGAGAAAAAAACCCGAGTTACAACAATGCGCGCTTTGAATGTCTCAGAGAACTGGAACAGAGGGCCTTTCAGGACCATGTCACACAAACGATGAGCATTGCTGTGACTGATGTGCAATTGAACTCCGTTTGTTTTCCGTCAACCTTTGGACCAAAGAAAACAGTGTGCTCAAAAGTCTGCGTACAAAGAGCAGCATCCAGCTGAGTGTACGCACCAGAGCCCCGTGAATCACGTCGCTCACGTCGTTCAGATCGTCCACGTTCAGGCCGATGCCGTCGCTACCGACCCACGTGAAGTAGCGCGCGAGTCCGGCGGTGCGCGCTGACGTGAGGACGCCCCTCGCCTCTTCTTGGTCCGTGAAGAGAATGACCACTCGAGCTGCACTCGCGTACAGTCGCTCGGTCGTCTCCGAGAAAGACCTGTAAGGCAACAAAACACCAAGTTCAAGATGAAACAGACTCACAGGAGCCTTTATCTTATGATTCAGCTGCTTTGGCGTCACTTTGTCAGGACAAAGGAAAGGGCTCAGCATGATGTTGAGCAAATATCGGCTTTGCATTGCTGTTGCGGTGGTGATGTGTCAAGAAAAATTGGATTTGCTACTTGCTTGGAATTTTCTTTTGGATTCTATTTTGAGACATCAACACAGAAATGAACACAAAAGGGTGTTCTCTTGATTTTGCACTTGTCCATTCCCGTCCTGGGGTTGCTCTTCACTGGTATGAAGGTTCTTCGTCGTACAGTGGCCTTTTCATGCAGGTAAGTAAGGTGGCCAGGCGCCGGCCCCTTGAACCCCAAGAATTGCGCCAACACAATCGCAAAATAACTGATGCGGTGTATTTTTTTCTGTTACCCCTTCCCTAAGGTAACACCCCAGTTTGGTTCGCTGGCCCCAATCCTGGATCCACTAGAGAATCCCAAAGATTCTCAATGCACCTCTTGTTCTGTCGACTTTCTATCTACAGTTGGACATGTGTCTTCCCAGGTTCCTGCCAAGACATGTATATACAGTGAGGACATTTGAACCTGTTTGCAGCGTCTAAATTTGGTATCTGGTGAACTCACTCTTGTCCGACGGTGACGGGCAGGCTGGCGCCGATGCAGATGCCGCGCTGCGCCGCGAGGGTGTGGAGCCGCTCGGCGGCGTGCTGGCCGTATCCTCCTTCCGTGTACACGAGCGACACGTGCGTCCAGCCGAACTCCAGCAGAACTTCCACCATCGCCAGCACCTGGGATGCGGAGACACAGCGTGTCGAGAGAAATGTGTTTCCGGGAAACTCGCAACCTCGTACGTAGGTAAGAATGTGTCTTCTATATAATACAGTGATTCCGAGAACAAGTCGGCCACGTCAGGCTTTGATAACAACCAAGCTTTGAGTGCCACTCCAGCTTCAATTTAAGTCACACGATGCGAAAGTTTGCTTTTGGGAACAATCACCAGAGGCACCTCACCTGGAACCTGTCCGGTGGAATGAGGCGCATGAACAGCGGGAACTTGTTCTTGTCACTCAGCAGGTCCGACGTGGACGTGTGGCTGATCTGTGGGATCTCGAACAGCGTCAGCACGTTTGCCATCATGATGCTGCTCGTCGAACTCTCCGCTCCGATCACGCCGATGACGTCGTAGAAGGTTCGGCCGCTCGGGGGCGCGTCCGTACCGGATATGTGGGACGCGCAGCCGCGATCATGCCCCGGCATGAAGTGAATCACCTGGAGACGAGGACCCGATGAAGCTTCTCTGCGTGTGCATTGAGTTCAACTTTGGTGTGTGTGTGTGTGTGTGTGTGTGTGTGTGTGTGTGTGTGTGTGTGTGTGTGTGTGTGTTCGTGTGTGTGGTATCATCGCGCTGCATGAAGGTGACAACTGCAGTCTTGACCAAAACAAGTTACAGGCACGAGACGTTCACGTGGATCTAGGATTGAGTTAGAGTTCCAACTGCATTTCGACCCTAAAAATCCCACACGTATCACGAAAAGGGTTTTGTTTTGTTTCACAATCTCGCCAATCAAACGGACAGTGTCTTGTGCTTGCCTGTGCCAGAGCAGTGGTTGGTTTCAGACAATCATCGAGGATGACAAATCCGAGGGACACGTTCGGCAGGAGGCTCGGGTCCCGGTTGACGAGCTGCAGCGCGTAGATCATCGCCTCCGTGTGTTGAATGACGCCCGGGTCGCGCAGCCCGGCTCCGCACGGACCGTGCTCCGAGTAGCTGCGGGCAGGGAAAACAGTGCCGCGCTTCGCACATGTTTGCATCCAATTGACGCAACGCGGTTTGCTTCAAATGCGACACACACGCTGTGTTTCTTGGTGTTGGCTGTGTTTCAGACGCCAGAGCTCTGAAAATCACACTTTCAACCAGGTTTCTTTGGTCCAAAGCGACGTGGAGTGAGACTTGTGAATCTTACTTGTGAATGGAGAAGACGGCCCCGAGGTTCACGTCTCCCAGCTGCACATACGAATGCATTGAGTCCGTGACGTCGCCGTACTCCAGCGCTGGCGTCATGAACAGACGAGTCCCGGGCAATTTGGCGTCGTCCGGGAGGTAGTTGGCATGGGCCTGAATCGGCGTGGCGCAAACGTGAATGCAGAGTGTTGTGAGAGCCACAAGAATGTCCCATGCTGATGAAAACACAGCATCAGGTTTTATGTTCATCTGGAAGAATCCAGAAAACAAAGTCATGATGATACACGAAAGCGTCTTGAAATTCAAGGCACAGCTTCTTCAGCATGTGGGCACGCACTAGTTCTTAGCGTTCTGTGAAACACTGGCATCACAACTTTGAGGCCTTCTTTCCCATGCAGCTTCTGAGGGTTCTCTCACGGGAGAAATAAGAGACGGATGTGTGATTCCTGAGCACCGAAGTGTGCCGTCCATTTCTCACACCGAGGCCTTCCTCCTCCACCATTCCCTCCAGCCGCATCAATCTCAAAGAACAGTTCTTGTGCAAAGGTTCAAGGTCTCCATCTCTGACGCTTTGGAAAGTCCTGATCGATATCCGATCCGTGCATGATTAGTTGTGCCCTCTCAGTCCAAGAATAGGAAATGTGCCGATTCTTGGTTCAAATTGTCTTGAAGCACATTCCAGCCTTGCTCCAGAGGGAAGCAGTACAGACCAGCAGAGTTTTCAGAGTGTCGCACAAGAAGTCAGCTTCGCACATTCAGAATGGCTGAGCCGGTCGACGGTCAGGAATATTGTCCTTCATCACTTGTCTAATCACAAATTTCTTCATTTATCTTTGTCTTTGCAAACTAGGGCCGCCGCTCGGAAGCCAATTCCGCGAACAATTTCAGACCGCGACGTTCGTGCATCGCAACGAGGCAGAGCGCCTTCCCTGAGGTGTCTGCGCACGGACAGGTCTGACGATAAGTTGTGGGTGTCTTCACTGCACACTTGAATCGGTGGACGAAATGCCACTGTATTCAACAATTGTACACGGTTCAACAGTTCGAACGTGGAGGCTTCACACAAGTTCTGATGATTTGTGCTCAAAAGACAAGCACAAAAAGAAAAATCACAAGCAACAACTGCCCACACGCACTTCACGTCAGACCGAGCAGATTTCTCCAGGGATTTCTGGTGGATGGAGTTTGATGTTTCTTTGACGCGCGGCCGGTGGTGCTTCCGCGATATTTCTGTGTGGCCACATTGTTCACCACAAGATTCACGCACTGGAGCAAAAACAAAATTGATGTTTTGTTGTTTGGTCAGGAACTTTCTCCAGCGGTGTTGTTGGTCAAACTCACCCCTGCTTGACCACAGCTGCGATCCATGGTGGGATTTTGGCAGAAAAGACACAAGTATTTCACCTGTTACACAATTGATCAAGTCTCTCGTTTCCTGCGCACCATGCACCGAAGACGAATCGACGTCTACAATGACCAACCAAATCTACAAATATTTCCCGCAGCTGCGAAGCTTTCTCTTCGGCTGGGACAGAGAGTACCTCTCACTCACGGCCGCAACGTGCCCATAAACTTCTTCCTTCCTCATTTGGTTTCACCATATGAGTCAATGGTTTGCAGTTCTCTCTTGTTGCTAACATTCACGACGTGTCCGACGTGTTGTGTGATTTACTGCAGGGCACCCCGAGAGCTGATAAGCCGCGTAAACAGTCGCGCACTCAGCAAAGTTACCTGGGGCTCATGACCAAGACTTCATTAATGCACGAGACAGCGGAAACGTGGAACGGATGACACGGCCCGGCTCTTCCTCTTGCAAATGGTCTCACCTGGAAACAGTTTCAACAATGACTGCATGACATCTGTCCTCATCCACGCATTGAATGTGAAAAAGTTTCCTTGAAGCAGGGGCATGAAGACCTCCCTCACTGACATGTGCACGCAGCATCCACCCTGGTTGGCTAATCTCACAGAAAATGGTGTGTCTTCGGAAGGCTTCCTGTTGATCAATATTTTCGAGTAGGGTACACACACGGACATGTGACTCTCACCTCCAGCAGCGTCGCTGGACTGACACATCATCCAATCAACTCACTGGTAATGACATGACGGAGTCTCCACGGAGAACCTCCTTCACATTCAATCTCACTACCCCTTCTCTTGGTCCAACATGATTTGTCAGCCTGACATGCACTTCGTGTGTCAATTTTCTTCTTCCATAAAAACAGAAGTCACAATGAAGACTTCAGTGGGTTCAAGGAGGACAGGGGGCCTGACTCTGACCCCCGGACGATATAAAAATGTTCTTTTCCCCCACTAAATTCATTTGAAGTTCAAGTTCGCCTCCTCGAAGTGATTTGAACTCAGGTTGCTCGTTCGGCTTGCTCGTTCCAGTTGCTTTTATTGTTTGCAAACAACATGAATTTGTCCCTACACCGTTGAATGTCAATGCCACCTTCCAAAACTCCTTTGACTCTCAAATATACCAACAACGCTCACACACTGGCAACATGAAAAAAAAAATCAGAATAATTTTCAACAATAAGTGAGGGTACTGCAGAAGATAAATGTCACCACTGTTGCCCCAAAATCCTAACATGACTGCAGCCTCTCTGGCATGCCCAAACCAATTTACAATATCTAAACATCACCATGATTCTCTCCACAAGCACTTTTGCCACATGATTGATGTGGAATAGAAACATTCCAAACAAGTACAAAATTATTTTGTGAACCCCACTTGATTCAACAAAATTTAAAACATTCACTTTGACCTCCAACCTGACTGTAAATCAACAAAACCAAAACATTCTTAACACCATCATTTGCAACCAATTTCGGTACAACCCACACCATTTCTTTTTTCCACAGCAATACACCCTTCACTCAATATTATTTGTTCCTCTGATGTGAACAAAAACATTGAGAATTTGTCCCTTTTGAAATGTTCCATTTCGTTCCTAAGACCTTGGGCATCATTTTGAAAATCAACTTTCGATACCTTTTGGTGAGTGCATTCAGCTTGCCTGGTCAGCTTGCTCTTTACTTGGGCAACTCGAATGGACAAGCAGAATTCAAATCACCTGGTTCCCCATTCAATGCAAAACCAGAAAAAGCTGTGGTGTGTAGGTTTCAGTCTTTGGCAGATCTGATTGCATTCTGCGCTTTGTGTTTGTTTTGGTGGACCAACGTTTGGGATTGAGGTTTTTTGAACAGTGTTCTGCATCCAGGATGATCAGGTCAGGCAATAACCGCTGAGCTGTTTAATCTGGACAAAGCCATTGCCATCCTCCGAAAGGTTCCTGCCCCAACTCATGCACACTAACAGCTCTCACAGCTGCACATTCAGTTGGGGCCTTGGGCTTGGGAGAACATGTTACCAACGCCTGATTTTGCGCTGTGAACTAAAATCAACCAAAAAGGAGATCTTCTGTTGATCTTTCCTGAGTGTGCGTTTGGACTGTCCTCTTGCACAGAAACGTCCAAAGCGGAACAGATTTGTTCTCTGGCGCACTCAGAGTCGCCGAAAGGAAGCGACTCAAGCCACAGGCGGACAAACAGTCTTTCTCCTGCATGCTTGCTGCATGGGCCCCGCGGCTCGCCTGTTGGTATGTGACCCCTGAATTTGGGTCCCTCACTACAGGTTCACGGTTACCTGTGGGGGTTGGTCTCTCTGACCCTCAAAAGAGCAAAGTTGCCCCCAAAGTTTGCACCGTGGGTGCCATTTTTGAACACTTTTTGCATGTCGAAGATTTCAAGAGTTCGGACCGCAACAGTTTGGTTCTCCTGACATCAATCCTGGATCCGCCAAAACCCAGACCCCACACCTTGTCTCGGATCTACACCTGAACAATTGGGTTCCTTTGAAGTTCACGCGGCGACAAAATCCACAAGCAGTCCCAAAGCAAGTTCTGCTGTTTTGGTGCCTTCATATCCAAAGCACACAAGAAACAGAACACAACCAGAGGAGCTGGCAAAACAAATGCAGGAACTTGGTGCACCCCCCGTCAGCGACGCGCACGTCCCTCAGCATAATCCCACCTGTGGTTCCCCTGCGCTGTTTCAATCACCAGATCTGTTTTCACACGAGGTAGGTACGAGATAGTCACCAGCAACTCTTGCACCCCTCGCCCCTGACGTGCATTGTGAGAGCGGTCAAGAAGATGATTGTAAAATAAGCACACAAGTATGTTTTTCTCGGCCTGTATTTTTGGAACGAGCAAATTTTTTTGTCAACATGCCTGATCACTATTCTTCGTGTTCACTTCTTGGATCTGTCTTGCATTGAAAGAATCTTGGGGACACTGAGAAATTCGATCTGCGTCTGTGTGTGTTCCGCGTCATCTCGTGCAGTTTGTGTCAGCCTGCAACCAACGAAATTGCTTCTGTTCTATTCTTTTGCGTTCCATGGCATTCAGGTTGATTTACAAAATCGCCCCCTTGCTGAGTCCAGGAAAATTTGTGAAGAAACATTTTCATTTCCACACCCACATCGACTACGGCTGTCACACACCGTGCACAACCGGTGAGTGGCAAATAAACACAAGCACAACAACAACGCAACAGAACGTGAGATAAACCAGCGAAGGAAAGAAAGACAGCTGAGTCCCAATCCACAGCGTGTCTGGCCGAAGAAAAGCTGAGATTGATCACGAATCACAGCTGCACGTCTCACTGCAGTACACCTGGCTGACTTCGATTCGAGCGCCCTTTTCTGTGCGAAATCGCTCCGATTTGACCAGGATTCCAAATCAGAACTGAACGAAAACAGCTTCCAAAAGTCTGCGGCTGGTGTAACGGACATGCACGTTCAACTGACCGAGTTCCGAATCGGACAATACATCGAATCGGATGAATGCTAGCAAGAACGTACTCGTTGTTCCAACTAATTTTGGTCTCCGGGCCAATTTCGAGACACTGCAGCACAAAACCTCAGAAATCTACACGACAAGAATTCGAGGGAGGGAATAAAAACAAGAAAGCAGAGCTTTGAACACAGACGCACCGCAAGCGCAGTTGGACCGATCAGAAATCGAGGTGAGACGCACCTGGTCGTTTGGAAGTGGGCCCCACGCCCATGGACATGCCTGACCTTGAGGTGGGTCTTGGGTAGGACCTACGTACCCACCCAGCGGAGGTAGGTCTCAGGGGTGAGGTCTGACACCCGCCCCATGCACTCAGGATTGTGGCATGTCCCACCCCAGGACATCACGCCGCTGTGAAAAAGGGGTTGCAAAGGACGCGCCTGTGCAACTTCATCTCAGTTTTTGACTTCTGGATGGCAAGTCTGGCTGTTTCATGCAGAAACCGACTGTGAAAAGGATTTGTGCCCACACAGCAAGGAATAAAAATGACGTCAACCTTTCCATTGTGTCCTTTCAAACTCATTCCTCCCATCTGGTTGTGCTGGGAAATCCAATGACAAATCTCAGCTTCGCAACAATGTCACACAAAACACTGACATTTTTCAATGATGACACAAATGAAACATTTTGGGTGTGGTTCCTGCAGCATTTTGAAACGCCTTGCATGCAGCCTGGGAAACATGTCTGACAAAACACGACTCAAATACAAAGAACCTGCTGTAGCTGGACTGTTCGAGAACATGATCCAAGGGGGGCGACACACAAAAAATCAGACCCCTCAGGGTTCGTGCACAGGCCCCACCCAAAAGTTGAGACTCAGGAATGGGTTGGCCACCAAAAGCCCAATTCTGGGTTTGCGCCAGATGCAGCATCATGCCAGCGAACTGCATGCATGCAGGTGCGGTGTGCTTTTTTCTGCTGTGGACAAATGTTGAGAAAATTCGATCTTGTTTGCAAGAAGATGCAACATGTTTTGTTCTTCATCAAATCCTGTCCAAAGTGGCTTCCAATGCAAAAGGAGCAGAACTCCATCATCACTGGTCAGAGATACGAAAAGTAACGTTTTTCCAAACTACATCCCCCCCCCAGCAAAGCCTTGCACATGTTCAGACGATTCCCATGCCCCAGAGCTGTGACAACATGTTGTGAGATGGGACCTAGGGAATCCAGGCTGAGTGTTGTGCAGTCTC
>JAAUXT010007737.1_pt1 | contig 80713 bp, 135 predicted proteins | sample 7278171 | NCBI WGS metagenome assembly JAAUXT01 (sample SAMN14350112, study PRJNA611818) | marine sediment metagenome | isolation source: surface marine sediment (1.8m) | place: French Polynesia: Moorea | collected 2018-08
ACGCATAAAAAGCGTGTGGTCGCTATAAACGTTCAGTTGGTGATAAGATTTCAGTATTTTTCAAAAAATTTCAAAGTGGGTCTGGCCATTTTTCCCAAAGTGGGTCCAACCCCCCCCCCTGTTAGACCCACTTTGACTGTGGGGCCAGACCCACTTTGAAATTTTTTGAAAAATACTGAAATCTTATCACCAACTGAACGTTTATAGCGACCACACGCTTTTTATGCGTAGCATTCTTGTTGTGCTTGCTCAATCCAAAAACTTGCGGAAACCCCCCATCTGTGTGGCTTTTCAGAACTGACTTTTAAAGTTTCCATTGCATGTCTGATTTCCATTGCATGTCTTCGAGAACTAACTTGTTAGATGCGTCCTTTGGCTTGAAAGTCGTCTCATGTTCTGCTATTAGAACTGGTTAGATATATCGCGGCACCACCCAAATAGAAGCTAGTTCCAAGCACGAAAAAGCGAACACGTGGATACAATTCAAAAACAATTTTGCCATTAAATTTTGCAATGTCCAGATACGTACACTCAGCACAAGCACGAATTTGTGACCGGTATTTTGGTGGTCGGAGTTTTGTTCGGGTTGTGGAATTTTTGTTTTTTTAACGTCCCAAAAAAGTTGTTCCGGCTGCATGACATTGTGTAACTACGTTCGTGTATCATACAGGCACTTTCCGGAGACAGGTAGATCTGGCCTACACGGTCGGCACGTCCGCCTTTGACAACACGGCGCTGAGCGGCGCTCGCAACCTGCTGGCCGCCATTACTCGCCGCATGGACGTGAACAGGAACACGGTGCGCGTCGCGCTGCAGTCGTACGAGAGCCAGTCTCGCACCGCGTTCGACTTCGACGACTTCGGCTCGCAGAACCAAGTCATCGGGGGCATCCAGAGCCGCCTTTCGTTCGGCACGGGCACCTTGAACACGCGGGTCGGGCTGAGCAGCCTGCGGGCCCTGTACGCGTCGAACCGAGGCGACCGCGCCAACGTCCCGAACGTGGCGATCCTGTTCGTGCGGGGCAGCGCGTTGGCGAACGAGCTGCGGAGCGGGTCTCGCGTGACGGAGATTGAGCGCGAGGTGCAGCAGCTGCGGCAGCGTCCGATCTGCCTCATCGTGATCGCGGATCAGGACGCAGCGGGCAGCAACATCCGCCGGCTCCAGCCAGACTGGTGGTTCGTCGGGTCGTCGTTCAACCAGTTGGCGGACAACAGCGCCACCATAGACAACATAGTCGGAGCCATCGATGACTGTGCCGGACCAGTGACGCCGGGTAATTATGCACGACCCTGCTGCCTGCCTCCTGTGGGCAGGAACTGTCCTTTGACGCTGTCACTGTCACCTGGAAGCTGTACAGTCTTTCAGCTTTCTTTGTTGTGCTGCATGATTCAACCATGACCAGGACGAGAATGCATGTACATAACGACACTGTACTGAAGACTGCGTCACTGGAGATGACCAGCCGCGCTGCATGTGGGCCTCGACTGCGCGCACTTAGCACGGGGCTTGTGATCGGTCGGAGGAAGATGCATGACTCGCTGGCCTCTGGACACGCAGGGCCGTAACCTCCACAAGCATACATCAACCAACTGCCGTTGCATGGAGTCCCTTCAGGTGCATGGACACGGAGCTCAGAACGGATGCATGTTTGCATGTTTGCCTTCTCGCACTGCACTCGTTAACTTCAGCTTTCGCAAAGCTAATTGCATGGATGTTCACCCCACACTAGATCTAATCAAACTGATAACGTGGCGTTTGAGTTTTGAAGTTTTGCGTTATTCATCAGTTTTTTTGAGCTAGTTTATCGTAATCGTAAATCAACAAGACAATTTTAAGTTTCGTTTTGTAGAGTAACGGTTCAAGTTACGAAACAATTTAGAGGTAAACGTTCGTATATAGAACTGTCGTACGTGTGTACATGTTTTGCTGTTCCCTTCCTCTGGTGAACGATTCTTGGCGATCCTCTTTTCTCTCGGGAGAAGTCGGCTCCGCCAAGAAGAGGTAACCCACTCGTTAGTCGTAACTGTACCCGACTGAATGTTTCACAGAATGCGTGGAGCGAGCCGACATCGGCTTCCTAGTGGACAGCTCTGGTAGCATAAGAGACAAAGGCGTCCAAAACTGGGACCAGGTGAAGGACTTTTTGGTGCAAATCGTGCGCAGCGTGAACGTGAACGCGGACGGCGTGCGCATCGGCGTGGTGAAGTTCTCGCACATCGCGGAGCTCGAGTTTCGGCTGGACCGCTACACGACTGAGGACGAGGTGGTGGCCGCCATCCGCCGCATGAGTCTGATCGGACTGGACACGAACACGCAGGCCGGGCTGCGCCTCATGCGCACGCGCGTCTTCAACAACCCGGGCGACCGCGCCAACGCGCCCGATATCGTGATCGTCATCACGGACGGAATCAGCACGATCCAGGAGGACCGCACCATCCCAGAGGCGGAGCTGCTCAAGCGCGACGGCGTCCGCGTCATCGCCGTCGGCGTCACGAACGACGTGGACGTGAAAGAGCTGAACGCGATCGCGTCGGGCCCGGAGTTCGTGCTGACCTCGCCGGACTTCGCCGAGCTGCAGGCGGAGCTGGAGGACCTGCTGGATATCACGTGCAGGATCATAACCCCTGCAGGTAGGGCAGGGGGTCCTGTTCGTCGCCGGAGTCGAATCCCCCCCTCCAGTCCTGTTTCTGGTCACCCCAGGTGGCGCAAAAGTTTTGAAAGGACAAAGCGAATCAGCCAAACTCCCAAAATTCCTAGTTGACTTAGGTTGGTTTCATTTTGCATGATTCACCCAACCAACAGGTTGGTTCCACCTTGGGCCTGCATGAAAACGATGGAACTGCATGAAGCCAGACGAGGTGGTGTAAAACTGTTCGGTTCTTTTTCTCATTCAAGCTCGAGCATTCATCCCTCTTTAACAACATAACCACCTCTCCATCTCTCAACGCATTCAAATTCGAACATTGGTGCGTGGTTTTCAGGTTCGACGCGGCGTTGCGAACACCTTGCAGACTGGCCTTCTGTTTTCAGAAGGCAATCAAGGCCCGCCAGGTCGTCAAGGACCACCTGGAGGCCCCGGACCGATTGGCGCCACCGGCTTCACCGGTCGTCCTGGACCTTCTGGCAGCGCTGGAAACATCGGGCCGCCCGGCCGTGCGGGCGCCACTGGTTCGTCACAAGTGATTTCAACATGGAACTCTGAAACGACTTTCACTTCCGTTCTCAAACTAAAAATGGAATTTCAACCCAGGTGCACCTGGCCCCGTCGGACCCTCTGGCAGACCTGGACCACAGGGAAGCCGTGGACCTCCTGGTGAAGGTGGCCCCCGCGGAGGCCCCGGATCCTCTGGACCCTCCGGACCACGAGGTAAAATCTGAACTCTAAAAACCGTAATTTGGCTGGACTGGCGCCAAAATGTTTGACATCAGGTGAAAAACATTCACTTGTACCTATTTTCGACATCAAGGACCTCCCGGAGAGCGAGGAGCTCAAGGCGGCTCGGGAGTGGCTGGAGCGCCGGGCCGACCCGGACCTGCTGGACCTCTCGGAGGACCTGGACCGGCGGGAGGACCCGGTATGTCTGTTCCCGAGAACTTTGTGCAAGCTTGCAAAACCGTGGGCGAAGCCTTATTGTTAAAAATCGGTTTTTACAGGCCCACAAGGTGCACCCGGTCGCAGAGGATCAGACGGACAACCCGGACCAGCCGGACCTCGGGGAGCCACTGGTGAACCAGGACCGTCCGGACCTGTTGGAGGCCCAGGACCACAAGGCCAGCGCGGTCCTCCTGGTGAAGGTGGACCACAAGGCCAATCTGGACCCCCCGGACCTGCCGGAAACCGTGGAGGCCCAGGAAGCCAAGGACCTCCAGGACCTCGTGGTGGACCTGGACCCTCTGGTTTGTTGCTCAATCCACTCGTGACAAATTTACCAAAAAGTTTAGACAATTGCTTGAGAATGCAACTTCACGAATTCAGGACCAAGAGGCAGTCCCGGACCTGGTGGACCTCCTGGACCCCGAGGCGGTGACGGCGGCACTGGACCCCCTGGATCAGCTGGAGCGAGAGGCGGAGCTGGACCTCCTGGACCACGGGGAGAACCCGGAACTCAGGGAGGCGCTGGACCTCGCGGACAACCCGGACCCAGCGGGCCTGTCGGACCTGCCGGAGCACCTGGACCGACTGGAGCTGCAGGTGAACGCGATATCCGCGTATTGTGTCTGAGCAGACCAGACACCCCACCTGCGCGGTGTCGGGCTAGATTCGCATGACGGGGTTGACAGCTCTGTAAATCTTTCGCCTGACGCGTGCAAAACACTGCCAAAAACCGGTGTTCGAAGTTTTAATAAGTGTCCAGTGAGCATAAATATTACCCGTTGTTGCAGGACCTGCTGGACCGAGAGGACCTGATGGACAGAGAGGCGGCGCAGGTCCCAGCGGACAGCCAGGACCACCTGGATCTCAGGGCAACCGTGGCCCCGCTGGACCTGGCGGACCCAGAGGACCTGCTGGAGAGGCCGGTCAGTTTTGCCGAGTTTAGTGACTGACGAAAAGCTAGTCGAATCCAGGGCACATTCCACACATGCGATTCCTTTGGCTCTCGTTTTACAAGAATGTTTTTGCAGGACCACCTGGGCCTGGCGGCCCCAGGGGAGACCTCGGCCCACCCGGGCCTGCCGGACCGGCCGGACCATCGGGTGGAACTGGAGGACCAGGATCGCCTGGGCCTGCTGGGCCTAGAGGCCAGCCCGGACCTCCTGGGGGCACTGGAGGACCCGGTCCTGCGGGAGCGCGAGGACAGCCAGGACCTCAAGGCGGACTCGGACCATCTGGTAAGCTGTCGGTTGCCTGCGGGTACGTTACAAATGTCACACCAACAAGCGAACACAACACCAACAAAATTCTTTTCCAGGTGGTCCCGGACCTGCTGGACCCGCCGGACCACGAGGACAACCTGGACCCGCCGGACCTCTCGGCCCAAGCGGTGGACCAGGACCTCAGGGATCGAGAGGAGAGCCCGGAAACCAGGGAGCCCAGGGACCTGCTGGTCCTCCGGGAGAAGCTGGACAGAGGGGCTCGCCTGGACTGCAGGGACCAAGTGGACCTTCTGGAGGACCCGGGCCTGCCGGTGAATCCGGCCCACCTGGACCCAGCGGACAAAGGGGTGAATATTGTTCCTTGATCTGAACGTGGACCTGAAGTCAACAGTCCGGTTTCAACAGAGCAACATGCACCGAATGGGCCGTCAAACTAAGAACTCGTTTCACCTTGCTTGCAGGAAGCGCTGGCCCACCTGGACCAAGCGGCCAACCTGGACCACAGGGAGGCACTGGTGGTCCCGGAGCTGCCGGACCTTCCGGTCAACGAGGTACACCTGGCGAGAGGGGACCCCCTGGCTTGCCTGGAGGAACTGGAGGACCCGGTGCGAGAGGACAACCAGGACCGAGCGGACAACCCGGTCCTGCAGGTCCAACTGGTCCATCTGGACAGCCAGGACCTCCCGGTCCTTCCGGAGGAACTGGAGGACCTGGAGCGAGAGGACCCCCGGGTGAGGCTGGACCTTCTGGACCATCAGGACCTGCTGGAAACCGAGGACCAGACGGTCAGCGAGGACCTGCCGGCGAGGCTGGACCTTCTGGACAACCAGGTCAGTGAATCGGTTTGAACTGTGCGTGGAAAGTGTCGGTGCAAACTGAACGAATTTAATGTCGCTCTTGATTTGATACAGGGCCCGCTGGACCCCGGGGACAGCCTGGACCACCAGGGCAACGGGGAGAGTCGGGCTTGCCTGGACCTTCTGGACAGCCAGGACCTTCTGGACCCGCTGGAACTCCTGGAAATCAAGGAGCACGAGGAGAGACGGGTCTAGGAGGGCCTCGTGGTGAACCAGGTCTGCCCGGACCTTCCGGGAGCCCTGGAAGCACCGGAGGTCCTGGAGCTCGCGGCGAAGCTGGGGCACCTGGACCGGCCGGTCCTGCTGGGCCAAGTGGACAAAGGTAATAACAAATTGCCCGCCTTTTGCTCGCCAAAAACAAATGACGCGATGAGTTGCAAATTCTCGAGCTCCGAAGTTTTGAACACAATAACTGTTCTGCGCAGAGGTGGCGCTGGGCCGCCTGGACCCAGAGGAGACGTCGGAGGCCCCGGACCCTCCGGACAGCCCGGCCCCAGCGGACAGCGGGGAGGACCTGGTCCCGCCGGAGAGGCTGGACCGCCAGGACAGAGGGGAGAACCCGGACCTCAAGGCAACCAAGGGTCGCAAGGACCAGCAGGTACGTTTCGCAAAAGTTCAGTGAAAAATGATTTAACAGGGCGCGAAATTCTTCTGGCAATGTTGCAAAACTCAAATGTAAAATCACAGGTCCACTTGGTGGAGCTGGTCCTCCTGGACCTCGTGGAGAGGTTGGACCTGGAGGACCTGCTGGACCTTCGGGTGGACCTGGACAACCTGGACCTGCCGGACCAAGAGGAGAGGCGGGACCGCAAGGACAGCAAGGAGGACCTGGACCCCAGGGAAGCATTGGACCCCCTGGCCCTGCCGGACCTTCTGGTCCGAGAGGTGAGAGCACAAACGCCAACCGAATTGTTCTTTCGACACCGCTTTGCTTTGGAAACTGATCGCACGATCATCTCTGTTCAGGTGAAAGGGGACCCGGGGGTGAGCCTGGAAGCCAAGGACCTGCAGGACAAAGAGGACAGCCAGGACCACCTGGAAATGCAGGCGCGCAGGGACGTCCCGGTCCCGCTGGACCCGCAGGAGGCACTGGCGGGCCTGGAGCACGTGGGCAGCCCGGACCTGCAGGACCTGCGGGTCAAGCGGGAAGCGTCGGACCACCCGGGGAATCTGGCCCGCCAGGACCCGCCGGAAACCAAGGAGCTCGAGGACCAGGCGGAGCGCCTGGACCCGCTGGACAGCCCGGAGAGAGGGGTTTGCCTGGTCTCGCTGGAGGCACCGGAGGACCTGGGGGTCCTGGCCCGCAGGGTGGTCCTGGACCACAGGTAAGTTTGCTTGGACGCAAATTCCGTCATTGCATGTTTTGCTACAAACGGACCGCTAGCGCCGCAATATAGTGGAAAGAACGAGCAAAACGTACTCACAAATGGAAATTTCCTCAGGGAGCACCTGGAAGCCGTGGACAACCTGGCCCTGCTGGATCTCGTGGCGAAGCTGGTCCCGCTGGAGGTCCTGGACCCGCCGGACCCAGAGGCGAATCCGGATTACCCGGACCGTCTGGGCAGCCCGGATCGAGGGGAGACGTCGGGCCACCTGGACCCGCAGGTCAGCTTCAGTTTCAAATCGCTTAATTTAAAAACATTTTACCCGTAGAGACATAAAACATAAAACAAAACTTTAAAACTAGTTTTCAAATGTTTTGAACGCAGGACCAAGTGGCCAGAGAGGCTCGGCTGGTGAACGAGGGCCTGCTGGGGAAGCTGGACCTTCAGGACAAGCTGGACCACCTGGACCCTCGGGACCTCAGGGACCAAGAGGACCCAGTGGACAAGCTGGACAACCTGGCGGAACTGGAGGGCCTGGAGCTCCTGGACCTGCTGGACCTTCCGGACAGCCTGGACCTCGTGGAGACATTGGACCTCCTGGACCTGCTGGTTTGTGTTGAGATTTTTTATGAAGCAAGTTTGACGCCACTGAAAGCCTGATCGATGCTTTGCCCTTGATGTGAAAACTTGAATTTATTCAGGGGCTGCTGGATCGGCTGGACCACGAGGGCAGACTGGAGAGCGCGGGCCCTCTGGAGCCCCTGGCACTCCGGGATCGGCCGGACAGAGGGGAGGTGCTGGTCTGCCTGGACCTGCGGGACCACGAGGAGCACCTGGCCCCGATGTAAATAGAATAATCACTGCAACAATTACATGTTCTGTCGCCACAAGACAAACGAATGTCGGAAAGTCAGAACACACGAATGGACGCTTGACTTTTAGGGTCAACCTGGACAAGCTGGCGGCACTGGAGGCCCCGGATCACCTGGACCTCAGGGCGCTCGCGGATTCCCTGGACCTCCTGGACCTGCAGGAGGCACTGGTGGACCTGGAGCCAGGGGACAACCTGGACCAGCCGGACCTGCAGGACCGGCCGGAGAAGCAGGACCACAAGGTGGGCGACGCTCCAGTGTTTTTAAAAGCAGTGAAAAATAGTTTTGCAGTTTTCAGGACTGCTAAATAAAATTCCAAACCTTACAGGTGGCCCCGGACCCGCTGGACCCAGAGGAGAGCGTGGAGAGGCTGGTCCCCAGGGATCCCAGGGTCTGCCTGGCCCCGGAGGCCAGCCCGGACCTGCGGGACAGAGGGGTCAACCCGGTCTTCCTGGACCACAGGGAGGACGGGGACTGCCCGGAGAAGCTGGACCGGCTGGGCAACCAGGACCCGCGGGCAACCGTGGAGCTCCGGGTGCCAGTGGACCCGCGGGTAAGATATCGGAAGCACATCACTTAAAACTCGCCTTCGACAAGTGAGAATGATCGCGCAGACAAATGTCGAATTCGCTTGCAGGACAGCCAGGACCACCGTCTGACCGCGGTGAGCAAGGGCCTGCTGGACCTCGAGGACCACCTGGTGAGGCTGGTCCTCCTGGACCCACCGGACCGAGCGGACCCTCTGGTCAGCGTGGCCAATCTGGCTCGCCAGGACCGAGAGGCGGACCTGGACCTTCCGGCCAGCCCGGACCTGCTGGACCAAGTGGACCTCAGGGACCGCAAGGACAAAGAGGTGGTCCTGGAGAAGCTGGACCTGCCGGACCGAGAGGAGAGTCGGGATTGCCTGGACCAAGTGGAGGCACTGGTGGTCCCGGAGCCCCAGGACCTGCCGGTCCTCCGGTGAGAACGACGTACACTCGAGCCTGCTGCATGAAACCCCGCTTTGACAGTCTTGTACAACAGTCAAATTCCATAACCTTGACACTTGCAGGGTCCTGCTGGGAACAGAGGACAACCTGGATCTGACGGACAACCTGGACCCTCTGGACAACCTGGATCTGCTGGCGAGAGGGGATCACCAGGTTTGCCTGGACCCAGCGGACCTCTCGGAGGACCTGGACCTGCCGGACAGCGGGGAGAGTCTGGACTGCCTGGACCAAGTGGACAGCCCGGACCTCAAGGTCAGCTGCACCGCTGCCGTTTCGAGGGCGCACATTTTGGACTTCGGAGTTCTCGTACGATTTCTTCGTGTATATTTTTGCCAATTGCTTTTGTCTAACAGGCCAAAGAGGAGAGCCTGGAGCGGATGGTCAGCCAGGCGGACCTGGAGGTCCTGGACCCGCCGGTCCTGCCGGTCAGAGGGGTTCCCCTGGTGAAGCCGGGCCCCAGGGCCAGTCTGGTTTGCCTGGACCCAGCGGTCAGCGAGGAACACCCGGAGAGAGGGGACCGGCGGGAGAGTCGGGACCGCCCGGACCCGCGGGAGAACGAGGCCAGCCCGGACCGTCAGGTACGCACCAACTTGCGGAGACTTGTGGCTGTAGTTGACAAGTTTCCGAACAGAATGTTGAGAGATTATTCCACACACAGGAACTCCTGGACAGCGAGGTGATGCCGGACCCAGGGGAGAGGCGGGTCCGCCTGGTCCTGCTGGACAGCGCGGTGAAGCTGGACCTCAAGGTCCCTCGGGATCTCCTGGTCCAGACGGACAACCCGGATCACAGGGAGGCACTGGAGGACCGGGAGCTGCTGGACCTGCTGGACCTTCGGGGCAGCCTGGACCTCGTGGAGAGCCTGGCTTAGCTGGACCTTCAGGGCAACCTGGACCCAGAGGTGAAGCTGGACCTTCGGGACAACCCGGACAACGTGGAGATGTGGGACCACCCGGACCTGCAGGATCTAGAGGACCGAGGGGAGAATCTGGTCAACCAGGACCATCGGGTAGGTGACGACTCGCAAGTGTTGGTAATCTTGTCAGTCGCCAAGTTCCACTAAACGAAAGCTTTAGTATTGGTTTGATCTTCCCACAGGAGGACCAGGGCAACCTGGACCTGTTGGACAGAGGGGAGAGGCTGGACCCGCGGGACCTGCTGGACAGCGAGGAGAGGCCGGACCCGCGGGACCTGCAGGAGGTCCCGGTCCACGAGGTGAAGCCGGACCGCAGGGCGCAGCTGGCCAACCCGGAGGCCAGGGATCTCCTGGACCACAAGGCGGACCTGGACCTCGTGGAGAAGCCGGGCAGCCTGGCCGAGACGGTAGGTCATACTGGTGTCCGATCCCAATGCACGAGCAATCTGCGTTGCTTTGCAAGCTGGACATCAAGGCGAAACGCAAAGCAAACACTGCTTGCCTTTTACTGTATATTTCTTCGTTTCAGGTCAACCCGGACCTTCTGGACCTCAAGGTCCACGAGGCGACCAAGGAGCACAGGGACCTGCTGGTGCCAGAGGACAGCCCGGCCCGTCAGGACAACCTGGTCAGCCGGGTGAAGCTGGACCTCAGGGTGCCTCTGGTCTGCCTGGACCTGGTGGAGCAAGGGGTCAGCCTGGACCAGCAGGGCCGGCTGGGTCTACTGGAGAACGAGGTGGACCTGGTCTGCCCGGACCTGCTGGCAACAGAGGCGAGCCTGGACCTGCCGGAGCACCTGGTCAAGCTGGAGAATCGGGGCAACCTGGACCTGCCGGACCAGCCGGACCGAGAGGAGAAGTTGGTCCTGGCGGATCTCCAGGTGGGTGAAATGCCTTCTCGGAACGTGTCCATTTGGTTACTTTAAAATGCGGACTCGTTCGGATTTTTGGTTCCTGTTACAGGTCAGTCTGGACCACCCGGACCTGCTGGAGCTCGAGGTCAGCCTGGACCACAAGGCGCTCAGGGTCAGCGCGGTGAAGCTGGTCTCCCTGGACCTGGTGGACAGCGTGGTGAAGCTGGACCTGCGGGCCAGGCCGGGTCTCCGGGACAACGTGGAGAGTCTGGTCTGCAAGGACCCGCCGGACCTGCTGGACAGAGGGGACAGCCTGGAACACCTGGAACAGCAGGTACAAAAAACACATGCCTCCATCACCTAAAACATATCATGTTGCCGTTTTTTTTGAAACGTGACCTGCATGTACATACTTCAATACTTCAATGAATTCCAGGAGCCACTGGCCCTGCTGGACCAGCTGGACAACGTGGACAACCTGGACCAGCAGGACCAGCTGGACCTGCAGGACAGCGGGGACCAGCAGGTGAACCTGGACCTGCTGGACCTGCTGGGGGACGTGGAGAAGCTGGACCTCAAGGACCATCTGGTCAGCCAGGACCAAGTGGCCAGCCTGGGCCTGCCGGTCCTGCCGGCGAACAGGGACCCCGAGGCGAGCCTGGAACGGATGGAAGACCCGGGAATCGTGGAGAACCTGGAGAAGCCGGACCATCCGGTCAAGCTGGACCTTCTGGCCCTGCAGGACCTGCTGGTGCAAGAGGACAGCCAGGTCCTCCTGGACCATCTGGAGGGACGGGAGGTCCTGGACCTGCGGGAGCAAGAGGACAACCTGGCCCTGCTGGACCTGCCGGACCACGAGGCGAGGTTGGTCAACCTGGACCTGGAGGGCAGCGAGGACAACCTGGACCAGCTGGACCTGGAGGACCTCAGGGTGGACCTGGTCCACAAGGACAACCTGGACCCAGAGGTGAGGTTGGACCTCAAGGTGCTCAAGGCGGCCCTGGACCTTCTGGACAGAGCGGTCAACCTGGACCTGCTGGCCCCCGAGGAGAGCCAGGAGCCGCCGGACCCAGTGGACAACCTGGCCCAGCTGGACCGCCAGGCCCGCCAGCCGCGAGAGGTGAACGAGGAGAACAAGGATTGCCTGGACCAAGTGGACAGCCTGGATCTCCCGGTCAGCCTGGAGAACCCGGCCCAAGAGGTGATGCTGGAGCACCCGGCTCGAATGGCCAGCCTGGGAGTCCCGGACCACGAGGTGAGGTGGGTCTGCCTGGCCCTGGCGGTTCAGACGGCCGACCCGGACCACAAGGAGCTGCCGGACCAAGGGGAGAACCTGGGGCACCTGGCGCAGCTGGAGCGGACGGACAACCTGGTCCCGCAGGTCCTGCCGGCCCTGCTGGACAACGAGGTCAACCTGGCGAAAGTGGACCAGGCGGCGCTCGGGGTGAAGCGGGACAGAGAGGCAGTCCTGGAGCTCCTGGACCGCAGGGATCACAGGTACCTGTTCCGTTCAGGGTGTGGCGAAATTTAAGGGTGTATGCCTGAAAGTGCAAACTTAATATAAAAACTTCTCAGGGTGAACGTGGACCAGCAGGCCCAGCTGGCCCCAGTGGACAACCCGGCCCTGCCGGACCACGCGGTGAACGTGGAGAGGCAGGACCCAGTGGACAGCCAGGATCCCCAGGACAGCGTGGAGAACCAGGCGAGTTGTGCTCGACATTCAGGCTTGTCTGGTGTTTGGAAAGATGGATAAACTCGGCTGAACGTAAAATTTGCTTCCAGGTCAAGCCGGTACTCCTGGCAGTCAAGGTGAGCGAGGTGAACAAGGACCTGCTGGTCCATCTGGGCAACCAGGACCTGCTGGTCCTGCTGGACCCTCTGGACAGCCTGGTAACCGTGGAGAAGCTGGACCTGCTGGACAGAGGGGAGCGCCCGGTCTTCCTGGACCTTCTGGACCAGCTGGACAGCGTGGAACACCTGGTGAATCTGGACCGCAGGGAGGCCGAGGTCTTCCTGGAAGCCCAGGTGAGAAGGTCCTATTGGAAGGCACACTGAAATATGACGCGTGTTCACGAACGATACCAGAGAACTGATTTGCTTTGTTACAAAAACAGGACCTGCTGGACCATCTGGCCAGCCTGGATCCCGCGGAGAGGCTGGGGAACAAGGACCAGCGGGACCGTCAGGCCAGCCTGGCTCCGCTGGACGACCTGGCCCACGAGGAGAGCAAGGACCACGGGGAGAAGGCGGTCTGCCCGGACCTTCCGGCCAGCCTGGACCCAGTGGACCAGCTGGAGCTCGCGGAGACCGTGGTGAACCTGGTGAAAGTGGACCACAAGGGCAACCTGGCTCTGCTGGACCTTCTGGACAACCAGGACCATCTGGGCAGCCTGGACCCGCTGGCGAACGAGGGCAGCCTGGTCTACCAGGACCAAGTGGCCAGAGAGGATCTCCCGGAAGTGCTGGTCCAGCAGGACCTCGAGGCGAAGCAGGACCCCGTGGAGAATCCGGATTGCCTGGACCTTCAGGGCAAGCTGGAACTCCAGGACAGAGGGGAGGACCAGGTTTGCCTGGTGAGGCAGGACAACCCGGACCTGGCGGAGCTCCCGGACCCCGTGGAGAACCTGGCCCCAGGGGACAAGATGGAACTCCTGGACAAGCAGGTAAGAGCAGATCGTTGAAACTAGTGAAACATCTCAAACATTCAGAACAATCTTGCGGCTCAACTTTCACTTTTCTTTAAATACAGGCTGAACTTTCACTTTTCCTTAAATACAGGCTCACAAGGACCCCAAGGTTCTCGTGGACAACCTGGACCCGCTGGACCATCGGGTACTCCCGGCCAGAGGGGAGAGCCTGGGGAGAGGGGAACACCTGGTCTCCCAGGACCTGCCGGAGCACGAGGAGAGGCCGGAGCACAGGGTCAACCTGGACCTTCTGGACAACCTGGCCCATCTGGACAGCGTGGTGAGGCCGGACCTCAAGGACCTCAGGGATCCAGAGGTGAAGTTGGTCCAAGTGGACCTGCTGGAGGTCCAGGACCACGAGGAGAAGCTGGATCTCCAGGAAGCCAGGGGCAACCAGGCCCACGCGGAGAAGCTGGACAGCCTGGGAGCGATGGGCAACCTGGATCTCCCGGACCCTCTGGACCTCAAGGACCCCAAGGACCAAGAGGGCCTGCTGGTGAACCCGGAACGCCAGGCGCAGCAGGTAGCGACGGACAACCCGGACCTCCTGGACCTGCTGGTGAAGGAAGACCTGGGCCTCGTGGGCAGGACGGAACTCCGGGACAACCTGGGCCTTCAGGACAACCTGGACCTGCAGGACCCGCTGGAGCCAGAGGGTTCCCTGGACCCGCGGGATCCGCAGGGCCCAGAGGAGAGGTCGGACCACAAGGGCAGCCTGGACCAGGCGGACAGGTAACGCTGCATAAATTTTGAGGGAAGAAAACATGCCATCGGTGTCTGTGCCAAAATGTAATTGTTCGCATTTTTATTTCAGCGAGGAGAGCCCGGACCTGCTGGACCAGCAGGCCAGTCTGGCCAACCCGGTGAAGCCGGACCTCAGGGAGCGAGAGGTCTGCCTGGAACCGCAGGCACGCCTGGCCAGCGAGGAGAACCTGGTCCCCCTGGAGAGGCTGGAACTCCTGGATCTGATGGACAACCTGGCTCTAGAGGCTTCCCTGGACCTGCTGGACAGGCTGGAACACCTGGCCAAGCTGGACCTCAAGGACCTGCGGGACCGAGGGGATCTCCTGGCGAGAGGGGAGAACCTGGGCAACCTGGATCTGATGGCCAGCCTGGAACTCCAGGCCGAGCTGGCGGAACTGGAGGGCCTGGTCTGCCTGGACCAAGCGGACAGCCCGGAGCAGCTGGTCCACGGGGTGAACAAGGACCACAGGGTCCCAGTGGACCTTCGGGACAACCAGGATCTGCTGGCGAGCGTGGTCCAGCAGGACCTGCAGGACCGTCTGGCCAGCCTGGAACTCCGGGACAGAGGGGAGAACCTGGACTTCCTGGACCTCAGGGTGCTCGTGGCCAGCCTGGACCACAGGGTGCGAGAGGAGAGGCCGGCAACCGTGGAGAGCCAGGTTTGTGAAACATAGGGGGAAGTTTTGTACGTTTTTCACGTGACGAAGGTTGCGTGTTACGCTTACAAATCCTTTGTTCTAAACAGGTACGCCCGGATCTGATGGGACTCCTGGAGCGCGCGGAGAGGCTGGGTCGGACGGACGGCCAGGACCACAGGGTCCGAGCGGACCGGCCGGACAGCCCGGAGAGGCAGGGCCTCGCGGAGAGCCGGGCACACCCGGCAGCGACGGACAACCTGGAAATGCTGGTGAGCATTGCCATCAACTTGCGAACGATTTCAGATTCAGCACTCTCGCATGACAGCTTGATCAACACAAATGTTAAAAATCATTTCAGGGCGTGATGGTCAGCCAGGCTCACCTGGACCACGAGGGGAACCCGGAGCAGCTGGACCCGCTGGACAGCCCGGGCCATCCGGACCTGCCGGGCAGCGAGGAGAACGTGGAGAGGCAGGATCGCAGGGACCACAAGGACCTGCTGGACCCGCTGGACAACGCGGAGAGCCTGGTCCCGCCGGAAGAGACGGTCAGCCAGGGCAGAGAGGTGCACCTGGTCTGCCTGGAGAACAGGTACAATTTGGACGAGTGTTTTGAACTCTTGCTTCAGAAACTCAGTCTCCGTCAGATGAATGTTCTGAATGTTCGGAACAGGGTGCCGCTGGACCCGCTGGACCCTCCGGACCTGCTGGGTCTCCCGGACCTGCAGGACAGCGTGGAGAACCTGGATCTCGCGGCGAAGCAGGACCTGCGGGCTCACCTGGCAGCGATGGACAGCCCGGCCGCGACGGAAACCGTGGAGCTGCTGGACCACAGGGCCCTGCCGGACCTCAGGGTGCCCCTGGACCTCAGGGACCAGCGGGACAAAGGGGAGAGGCTGGACCACGTGGAAGCCCTGGTGAAGCTGGTACCCCTGGATCTGATGGACGTCCAGGTATGCGTGTCTTCATTGCTGTGAATATTTCAAACCCAAAGTACGATGCGAGGAAAAGATGCAACACTAAGAATTGTCATTTCAGGTTCTTCTGGTGTGAGCGGGCCTGCTGGACCCAGAGGCCAGCCTGGCGCGGCCGGACCTGCTGGACCTCGAGGTGAACCTGGAGCACGAGGAGAGCCTGGAACTCCAGGAACTCCAGCTCAGAGGGGCGAGCAAGGACCTGCTGGTCCTCAAGGACCTCGCGGTGAAGCTGGCCCGCAAGGTGCTCCAGGACTGCCTGGACCATCTGGGCAGCGAGGACAGCCAGGAACAGACGGACAGCCAGGAGGCCCAGGACCCCGAGGCGACCAAGGACCCCAGGGTCAGCAGGGTGCACCAGGACCCTCTGGTCAACCCGGCACACCCGGACAGCGAGGCCAGCCTGGAGAAGCGGGAACTCCAGGCCAAAGGGGTGAGAATGGACAACCTGGACCTCAGGGTCAGCCTGGACCCGGTGGACAACCTGGACAGCGTGGAGAGATCGGACCTGCTGGAGCTGATGGGCAGCCAGGCCAAGCTGGGCCCGCCGGACCCGCTGGACCTCGAGGAGAGGCTGGTCCAAGAGGACAAGATGGAACCCCTGGCCAACCTGGAAACAGGTACGTACCGCGTCGCAGTCGCCTTGGGTTTATCAAATGGGCGTCATCACGTCAGTGCGCAGTGCTTTTTGCGGTCGGTTGTGTACGCGTGTTTACTTCAGCGACTAAGGGCATTAAAACGCCAAAAACTAGAAAACTTCTCCATTTTTGAAAAACCCTCGTCCTTCAGGAGGCAAAAAACCCGGTTCTGTTGATCCAATAATTCGGAAATCATCGAAAAAAATTTGGGGCGCACCCGGCAGACGCGTGCTCAACGACGAATTGTTTTCTCGTTTCAGAGGCGAGCCTGGTCCGGCCGGAGCTGCTGGACCCCGAGGAAACCGCGGCGAACCAGGACCCGCCGGATCCCGAGGCGAACCCGGTTCGGACGGCCAGCCCGGGTCCCCAGGATCCGACGGACGCCCAGGACCACAGGGATCTGCCGGACCAAGGGGAGAACCAGGTCCGTGACATTTCCAACTTGTCAAAAAGGAATGTTTTCCACTGACTTTCAAGGTTCTTGTCAGACACCGTTTCGGAAAATGTAAACTTTTTGCAGGTTTGAGAGGAGAGCCTGGTCTGCCAGGACCTGGCGGACAACCTGGAAACCGCGGACAACCTGGACCATCTGGACAGGCCGGAACACCTGGTTCTGCGGGTCCTCAAGGCCCACAGGGAGCAAGAGGCGAACAAGGTCCAAGAGGCGACAACGGACAGCCCGGAACACCTGGAACTGCAGGAACGCCCGGACGCACTGGAGCTCAAGGACCAGCCGGACCTCGTGGAGAGGCCGGACCACAAGGACCTCAAGGAGCCAGGGGTACCCCGGGTTCCAGAGGTGAACCTGGAACGGACGGAACTCCAGGACAGCCCGGCGAGCGAGGCACGCCTGGGCTCCCCGGACCAAGTGGCCAGCCTGGCCCTGCCGGGCCTCGCGGAGAACCTGGACCCGGTGGAGCCGCCGGACCTCGCGGCGAAGCTGGAACTCCCGTACGTAATCGCGTTTCCTCAACATCCTCGTTCTGAAGTCGTTGAGTGGACTTTCAAATGAGTAAATCGTATTCAGGGCAGAGACGGAAGCCCAGGACCTCGTGGAGACGCTGGTGCGCCTGGTTCTGACGGTCAGCCCGGGCAGCGGGGCGAGGCCGGACCCCAGGGTCAACCTGGACCTTCCGGCCAAGCGGGATCGCCAGGACCGCGCGGAGAAGTGGGACCGGCTGGACCTGCTGGAGCTCGAGGCGAAGCCGGAACACCTGGAAATGCGGGTGGGAAACACGCTTCACGATTTTCGAAGATAAACATGCGAAGTAGCTAAATCCCACCCAACCATCCCCCAATGTTGCTCATGACAATACTTGTTCGTTGTGCAGGTGCACAAGGACCGCAGGGCCCAGCAGGACCACGAGGAGAACCCGGCCAAGCGGGATCTCCTGGTCAGCCAGGTCCAGCCGGACCTGCTGGTCAGCGAGGCGAGGACGGTACGCCAGGATCCCCTGGACCCAGCGGACCTGCTGGTCCGAGAGGTGAACCTGGAACTCCAGGCAGCGACGGACAACCGGGTCAGCGTGGAGAACCTGGACCTGCAGGACAACAGGGAGGCCCTGGACCCCAAGGTCCGCAAGGTTCCCAAGGACAGCGCGGACCTCAGGGTGAACGCGGTGAAGGCGGACCCCGAGGCGAGCCTGGACCTGCTGGACCGGCCGGCCAACCAGGGAATGACGGTACGTTGAGTTGTGCAACAAGTGTAAACACCTCAAATCTGCTTAGGCACAAGTGAAAACGATTTTTTACGACAGGGCAATCTGGCCAACCTGGACCTTCTGGTCAGCGTGGTGAACCTGGTCTGCCTGGACCTGCTGGACAGCGGGGAGAACCTGGACAAAGAGGAGAGGCGGGAACGCCTGGAAACGCTGGACAACGGGGAGAGCGTGGAGAGGCAGGACCGGCGGGTCAACCTGGACCTGCCGGACCCGCTGGACCAGCTGGACAGCGCGGTGAACCTGGACAGGACGGAACACCCGGTCAGAGGGGAGAACCGGGAGCACCAGGTCGCGACGGACAGGCTGGGTCTCCTGGACCACCAGGTCAGTCTCGATAACTGCGCAATGAGACGCCAAACAAGATTCATTTCTAGTACAAAATATTAAACGCTGACACGGTTTTGCAGGACAACGGGGAGAAACCGGTTTGCCTGGCGCTGACGGTCAACCTGGACCTGCTGGACCTGCCGGACCATCTGGACAACCGGGACCTGCTGGACAACGTGGCGAACCAGGACAGAGGGGAGACGCTGGGCCTGCTGGACCAAGCGGATCTCCTGTAAGCACGGGACGGGTTTCGCATGGGTGCTAAATTTTCAGTAGAAAGCCAATTAGGAGTTTCACTTCACTAAACCTCTTGCATGTTTAACAGGGCCCCAGAGGAGACTCGGGTCTTCCTGGACAAGCCGGTGAGCCTGGACCACAAGGACCACAGGGCGCTCCTGGGCCGGGCGGAACTCCGGGACAGCGTGGAGAACCTGGCCAGAGGGGTGAACCTGGAGCCGACGGACAACCTGGACAGCAAGGACCGCAGGGCCAGAGAGGACCTCAAGGACAACAGGGCTCTCCTGGACCTGGTGGACAACCAGGACCGAACGGACAGCGGGGCGAGCCAGGACCAGCTGGAACACCTGGAAGCGACGGACAACCTGGTAGGCGTTTCTACAACACTTATTTTTGCCCCTGATCTACTGAAACTACTGAAACTCCAATGGTGACAATGCGTGCCTCTTCTAGGTGCACCCGGACCACAGGGAGGTCCTGGTCCCCGCGGTGAGGCTGGTCCGGCCGGACCTTCAGGTCAGCCTGGACCGGCTGGTCCGCGTGGAGAGCCTGGTACTCCTGGTCGGGACGGAACCCCGGGAACGAGCGGTCTGCGTGGAGAGCAGGGTGCGGCGGGCCCGAGAGGCCAGCCCGGCGGACCTGGACCCGCGGGACCTGCTGGAGCTCGCGGCGAACCAGGACAGGACGGAACTCCAGGACAGAGGCAAGAGAACTGAATAACGTGTACACGTGTTGAACATGATCACGCTGCTCGAAGAATTCGGTTGCGGACAGTGTTGTCTGGACCTGTCACGAGGGACAACTAAATACCTGTTTCGCCTTCTCCGGAGATTATTTGGCCTTCTTTGCTTCTGCAGTCTTGCCGCACCTTTCCTGATGGCCTTCCTCTGATCTGCTTTGCGCACTTGCTTACCCAAGCCGACTGAACATTGACCAACGTACCCAAGCCGACTGAACATTGACCAACGTAATGTTTTCAGAGGAGAGCCTGGGCAAGCAGGAACCCCTGGATCTCCAGGACCACGCGGAGAGGCAGGCACCCAGGGACCGCAGGGTCAACCAGGACCCGCCGGACCTCGAGGCCAACGCGGAGAGGATGGAACCCCGGGAACTCCCGGCAACCGCGGCGAGCCTGGACCCGCTGGACCCGACGGTCAGTCACGGCTCGTCTTCGTTCTTTGCTTTCAAGTCATCAAAAAAAAATAAGTTGTATACGCACCCCCCCCCCCAAAAAAAAAAAAAACAAATTCAAAAAGCGCCGCATTTCCTTATTCAGGTCAACCTGGACGGGATGGAAGCCCTGGACCACGAGGAGAGAGCGGTCAACCAGGTCCTTCTGGTCAAGCTGGAACACCTGGTCAAGCTGGACAGCGTGGAGAGGTTGGACCACAGGGACCTCAGGGTGCACGGGGTGAGCCAGGTCAACGAGGAGACCAAGGACCACAGGGACCTCAGGGTGCCTCTGGACCACGTGGAGAGCCAGGACCCGCTGGACCTGCTGGAACACCGGGACAAGCTGGACCTTCTGGCCAACCTGGACCACGCGGTGAACAAGGACCAAGAGGCGAATCTGGACAGTCTGGAAGCCCTGGTACCCCAGGAGACCGGGGTGAACAAGGCCCAGCCGGAGCTCCGGGACCTTCTGGACCACAAGGTGCCCCCGGACCTCGTGGGGAGCCTGGTCAGGACGGATCGCCTGGTGTGGGATCCCCTGGACCTCGCGGAGAACGAGGACAGGACGGCAGCCCAGGAACTCCAGGATCCAGAGGACAGCCCGGACCACAAGGACCTGCGGGCCCAAGTGGTACACCTGGTCAACGAGGAGAACCTGGACCTCAAGGGCCACAGGGAGCCAGAGGGGAGAACGGACAAGCTGGCACGCCTGGTACGTTTTGGTTTGACAAAGTTGTTGACTTGAAATCCTCTCCGCATTGGCGGATCACTGATAGTCGTATTTTCTCGAAAACAGGTTCGCAAGGCGCTCCGGGTCCTGATGGACAGCGCGGAGAACCAGGTCCTGCCGGACCTTCTGGTCAGCCTGGAACCCCAGGAAGTGCTGGACCAAGAGGCGAAGCTGGACCGCAGGGACCTCAGGGACAGCGCGGAACACCCGGCGAGAGGGGACAAGATGGATCCCCTGGAACGCCAGGAACTCCAGGAGACCGCGGTGAACAGGGACCGCAAGGACCACAAGGTTCACCTGGGCCTTCTGGACAACCTGGACCCGCCGGACAGAGAGGAGAGCCTGGACAGCGCGGTGAACCCGGACAACCTGGAAGCGACGGTAAGGAAAATTATGGTCTCGTTTGTGCATCGAGCAAATCTATTTCGAAGGGCAGATGGGTTTCGCTTGAAGTGTCTTGAGCTTCAATGCTTGAACCAATTCGCACAGGACAACCTGGACCCAGTGGACCTGCCGGCTCACCTGGTCAGGCGGGCTCACAAGGATCGCCTGGACCACGAGGAGAGGCGGGAACTCCAGGCAGGGACGGTCAGCCCGGACCCCGCGGAGAGCGCGGAGAGGCAGGCACCCCAGGAACACCAGGACAGAGGTAACTTTGTTGGAAAAATCAAAAGTTGATCAATACCGCACCTTTCTGAATTGCTTGCAAGGAATTAAAATTGAAACCCTTCACAGGGGAGAACCTGGCCCACAAGGACCTCAAGGGCAGAGTGGACCTCAGGGTTCACCAGGACCCAGAGGGGAGTCTGGATCTCCTGGAACACCTGGATCCCGCGGAGAGGCGGGACCAGATGGCCAACCAGGAAGCGATGGAAGACCTGGAGAACGAGGACAGCCTGGACCTGCTGGACCGAGTGGAAGCCCCGGACAGAGGGGAGAGTCCGGCCTGCCTGGCCCACGCGGAGAGCAAGGTCTGAGAGGTGAACCTGGCACACCTGGCCAAGCTGGAACACCTGGTAACCAGGGACAGCCTGGACCACGTGGCGACCAAGGCGCTCAGGGACCGGCTGGACCATCGGGACAAGCTGGAACACCTGGCCAGCGGGGAGAACCTGGACCTCAGGGTGCGGCCGGGCCAAGAGGTGAACCTGGACCTCGTGGAGAGGCTGGAACACCCGGAACTCCAGGGAACGCTGGGCAGCGCGGGGCGAACGGCGAACCCGGACCTCAAGGTCCACAGGGAGCAGCTGGACCCTCTGGACAGGCCGGCGCCCGTGGAGAGCCTGGCGCCAGAGGAGAGCCTGGCTTGGCAGGACCATCTGGCAACGCTGGAAGCCCAGGTTTGTGATTTTTGCCAGTTGAGTGGAAACAATATCTTCGATAACAAAATTTCTAGCTTTGTCAAGATTTCATCCTTGTAAACGCACCGCTCTTTGAATTCAGGATCGGACGGTCAGCCCGGATCGCCTGGGCCTCGCGGAGAGCCCGGTCAGCCCGGCCCAGCAGGGCAGCGTGGCGAACAAGGGCCGCAAGGTCCGTCTGGCTCGCCTGGTACCCCAGGCAGCCGTGGAGATCGAGGCGAACAAGGACCCGCAGGACCAGCAGGCCAGCCCGGACCCGGAGGACCACGAGGAGAACCAGGTCCCAGGTGAGACGGCACTTATATCTGGAAAGGACGCAGAATTGTGCACAACATTGAATCTGGAAAGTGTTGCTTCATTATGCAACTTGTTTGGAATTTTGCAGTGGACAAGCAGGACAACCTGGAAGCGATGGACAGCCAGGAGCACCTGGACCTCGCGGAGACCGTGGTGAGCAGGGACCTGCCGGACAACCAGGGCCTGCCGGACCCAGAGGCGAATCTGGTTTGCCTGGCGCAGACGGACAGCCTGGACCTGCCGGTCAGCGTGGAGAGAATGGTCAAGCAGGAACACCAGGCTCGCCTGGGCCTCAAGGCCAGCCCGGGCCTCAGGGTCAGCCGGGACCAGCTGGACCATCCGGACAACCTGGAAACCGTGGAGAACAAGGTCCACGAGGAGAAACTGGCGAAGCTGGAACTCCGGGATCTGATGGAAGGCCAGGTGAGTTTAAATCCAGGGATGTTTGAAGTAAACGTGTGGACAGTGTGGTTTTGTTTTCAACGGCTTGATGAACCTCACGTGTGCGATGCTTGTTGCAGGACCCGCCGGACCGCAAGGTGCCCCTGGACCACGAGGGGACAACGGCGAAGCTGGCCAACCTGGAGAACCTGGACCACAAGGACCAGCTGGACAGAGAGGAGAAAACGGTCAACCTGGACCTGCTGGACAACGAGGAACTCCAGGCCAGAGGGGTGAGGCCGGTACACCTGGACGGGACGGTCAGCCTGGTGCCAGAGGCGAGCCTGGTTCACAAGGACCCAGTGGACAACCTGGACCTCAAGGACCCGCTGGACAACGAGGTACTCCTGGACAACGTGGGGAACCAGGACAGCGTGGCGAGCCTGGAACTCCAGGAAACGCAGGACCCGATGGTCAACCTGGCCGCGATGGACAACCAGGACCACAAGGATCTCCAGGACCACAAGGCTTCCCTGGACCGGGTGGACAACCAGGCCAGAGAGGTGAACCAGGACCCAGAGGAGAGGCTGGTACCCCAGGTTCCTCTGGATCGCCAGGACAACGAGGTGAACAAGGACCCCAGGGACCACAAGGCCCAGCCGGACCAGCGGGATCACCAGGACAGCGTGGAGAGGCAGGACCCGATGGTCAACCTGGATCTGATGGAAGACCCGGAGACCGTGGGGAGGCTGGCATTCCTGGATCTGATGGACAACCTGGATTCCCAGGACCAAGCGGCCAAGCTGGAGCGACTGGACCACAGGGACCCAGAGGCCTGCCTGGCGCGGACGGACAACCAGGACCGTCAGGACCTCCTGGACAACGAGGAGAGCGTGGTCAGGACGGCTCTCCTGGTCGGGCCGGTCCAAGCGGACAGCCGGGACCACAAGGACCGAGCGGACAACCTGGGCCCAGAGGAGAGAACGGACAACCAGGACCCAGAGGAGAAAGAGGCGAACCTGGAAACGCTGGTGCACAAGGTAAGAGCGTTGCTTGTGTTGCGTTCAAATTTCAACACAAATTATTCCTGGTCGGTCAGAAATCATTTGTCCCGTCATCACGAATTTATAGGACCTGCTGGGCCTGATGGACAACCTGGACCAAGGGGAGACAACGGCCAGCCTGGACCACAAGGACCTCAGGGAGCACGTGGTCTGCCTGGTTTGACCGGTGCGCCTGGACCAGCGGCTGATCGAGGAGAGCAGGGACCTGCTGGTCAACCTGGTGCGCCAGGACCGCAGGGCCCAGCTGGTTTGCCTGGACCTTCGGGACAAGCTGGACAGCCCGGACAGAGGGGAGTTTCTGGACAGCCCGGTCCTCGCGGAGACCGTGGTGAACCAGGTGAGGACAAATTCAGTCATGTGAAACTGGTTCCCAATTGCAGCCTGTAAAACTTGTTCCCAATGGCAGATATGTGAACTGCTTCTTCCGTCCCAGGCTCGGCTGGACCCGATGGACAACCTGGTCAACCTGGTCAGGACGGACAGCCTGGACCTCGCGGAGAGTCGGGAGCACCTGGACCTCGTGGAGAGCCCGGAACCGATGGTCAACCCGGCCGCGACGGCAACGCCGGAAGCCCCGGATCTCCTGGACCTAACGGACAGCGTGGGGAGCGCGGAGAAGCTGGATCACAAGGTCCTCAAGGACCTCAGGGACCAAGTGGACCTTCTGGATCCCCTGGACCACGAGGAGAGCCCGGACAGCGCGGAGAGCCTGGTACGGACGGTCAGCCTGGCCGCGATGGTAGTGCGGGAGCACCCGGTCCACGTGGCGAGAGCGGACAACCAGGACCCAACGGACAAGCCGGCTCACCAGGACCTCAGGTGGGTGGAAGAAAAAACTGTCCACTTGGCTCATTAGGTATCTTTCCAAAACCGATTTTGTCACTCGTGAACAAGTCAGTGAACGATGAACACTGTTTCCGCAAGTCTCCCCGTATGACGTGTGAAAATTGATTTCACAGGGACCAGCTGGAGCTCGGGGCGAGCCTGGCCTGAGGGGAGATGCTGGACCTCGCGGGGAACCTGGGAGTGCCGGGCAGCCTGGAACTCCAGGTCAACGCGGCGAAGCCGGACCTCAAGGACCACAGGGACAACCTGGACCTGCAGGACAAAGAGGCGAAAATGGTCAACCAGGAACGCCTGGACAGCGCGGAGAGGCTGGTCCAGCTGGACCCGACGGTAGGTGGAGGCCTAGAGTAAGTCACGAAAATGACAATTTTGCAGAACACGAAATCAACATGAACTTTCTCGCACAGGTCAACCTGGCCGAGATGGCAACCCGGGTCAGAGAGGCGAAGCTGGACCTCAGGGACCACAGGGACAAGCGGGACCACAAGGACCTGCCGGACAGCGCGGCGAGAACGGAGCGCCTGGACCTCGGGGAGAACCTGGAGAGGCTGGTGGGTTTCTGAACTGCAACAATGCTTGACTGCTACAAATGGAAAAACTGGCACAAATGTTTGGCGAATTTTTTCACCGAGAAGCAGTGCTGACAAACTCGCCACTTTTGCAGGAACTCCTGGTTCGGATGGACAGCCTGGAACTCCAGGTCAGCGTGGAGAAGCTGGACCACAAGGATCTCCGGGACCGGGCGGACAGCCTGGACCTTCAGGACAACCTGGCCCAGCCGGACAGCGCGGAGAGCCTGGTCAGCGAGGTGAACCTGGGCCCGCCGGACAACCTGGAAATGCAGGACAGAGGGGAGAGGCCGGACCGCAAGGGCCTCAAGGCGCACCTGGACCTCGCGGCGAGAACGGACAACCTGGAACTCCAGGTACGCAAATTGTACTTTGGAACAGATGAAACAGTTTGTTGCAAGAGCAAAGTGGAGCGCACACCCAGCAATATTTCTATTGTAATTTCAGGACAACGCGGAACTCCTGGTGAGAGGGGACAAGACGGGTCTCCAGGATCACCTGGTCAACAAGGACCACAGGGACCACAAGGACCAAGTGGACCTTCCGGCCAGCCTGGACCTCGAGGAGAAAATGGCCAGAGAGGTGAACCTGGTGAGCGTGGAACCCCCGGAACACCTGGAAACGCTGGGCCATCCGGACAACCCGGGCCTCAGGGCCAGAGGGGAGAATCCGGTCTTCCAGGACCCGACGGCCAAGCTGGACGACCAGGCGAGCGTGGCTTGCCTGGAGAGGCCGGTACTCCTGGACAGCCAGGTCAGCGTGGAGAGTCGGGACCTCAAGGACCAGCTGGACCTGACGGTCAGCCAGGCAGACCGGGAGAGAGGGGAGAACCCGGACAGGCTGGAACACCTGGACAGCAAGGACCTGCCGGATCTCGCGGTGAAGCCGGACCGAGAGGACAGGATGGATCTCCAGGGCAACCTGGTCGCGATGGACAGGCTGGATCTCCAGGACCTCGAGGAGAGGCTGGGCCACAGGTAAATTTAAAGTGTTTGAAACCCTAAAGCCTTGTCAGTGTTGGCAGTCGTACTAAACCAATGAACGTACTCTTCAGGGACCGCAAGGACCTGCAGGACAGCGCGGTGGTCCTGGCGAGAGGGGAGAACCCGGACAGGACGGTCAGCCCGGTCAGCGTGGTGAGCCTGGACAAGATGGACAGCCAGGAGCTGCTGGACCACGAGGGCAGCCTGGACCTGCTGGACCTCAAGGACCTTCAGGACCACGTGGCGAGAACGGACAGGATGGCCAACCTGGACAGCGTGGAGAAGCCGGACCTCAGGGACCAGCCGGACCCAGAGGAGAGCCTGGTTAGTACGATCTGGGAAGAAGGGTTGACTGATTGTGCATTCATCTTGCATAAATGTTTTCACAAAATTCTTTGTCCACCACAGGACAAGACGGACAGCCTGGAACACCCGGTAATCGCGGAGAGCCTGGACCTCAAGGTCAACAAGGCCCAAGCGGAACCCCAGGATCTCCTGGACCACGAGGAGAAGCTGGTCAGCCAGGACCACAAGGAGCCAGAGGAGAGCCCGGCCAGAGGGGAGACAACGGACAAGACGGACAACCCGGATCACCAGGACAGCGTGGAGACCAAGGCCTGCCTGGACCCGATGGACAGCCTGGTGCCGCTGGCCCAAGAGGACAACCTGGACCTGCTGGACCTAACGGCAAGTGTTTTTACGAAGTTACAAGTGTCATGAAGCTGCATGAGACCAAAACGAGAACGTGTTGTCGGTAACTCGTGCTCTCACCACAGGTCAACGAGGGGAGCCTGGAGAGCAAGGACCACAGGGACCGTCCGGTCAGGCCGGATCTCCAGGACCGGATGGACAGCCCGGCTCGAGAGGTGACCGTGGTGAACCCGGACAGGATGGACAACCCGGATCGCCTGGAACTCCCGGACAGAGGGGAGAGCCTGGAGCGCCTGGACCATCAGGTTCGTGTCGACAAAATGCAGCAACTCCGCAGTTGAATCGTCTGAAGGTGTCAACTTATTGCACGAGAACTTATTTCAACAGGTCAGAATGGCCAGCCCGGACCTCAAGGACAACGGGGCGAGAGGGGTGAACCTGGTCAACCTGGCAGAGACGGCAATGCTGGATCTCCTGGACCTCGAGGCGAGAACGGACAGCCTGGACCATCTGGGCAAGCTGGAACGCCAGGAGAAAGGGGTCAAGACGGATCACCTGGTAGCCCCGGATCACCTGGACCACGAGGAGAGGCTGGACCACAAGGACCACAGGGACAACCTGGACCAGCTGGACAGAGGGGAGAAAACGGACAGCCTGGATCACAAGGACAAAGGGGTGAAGCTGGACAACCTGGACAAGATGGCCAACCAGGACAGCCTGGACCTCAGGGACCACAGGGACCGCAAGGCCAGAGGGGAGACCGTGGTGAGAATGGCCAGCGGGGAGAGCCTGGACTTCCTGGCGAATCTGGACAGCCTGGACAACCTGGATCAGATGGCCAGCCTGGACAGCGTGGAGAGGCCGGACCTCAGGGTCCGCAGGGACCGGCAGGTCCTCAAGGCGCACCGGGTCAGAGGGGAGAACGTGGAGAGAACGGACAACCAGGAACACCTGGAAATCCCGGACAGCGTGGTCAGAATGGTGAACGCGGAGAGCAGGGACCACAGGTCGGTATACTTGGGGTACACTTCGGGTTCTTCGGAAATCAAGTTCAGGAGTCCTATAAGTGTGGAAGGTTTGATGACGCAAATTGAAAAGCGAGTGCTTACTTTCAGGGTCCTGCTGGCAGTCCTGGTTCACCTGGACCACGGGGAGACAACGGACAGCCCGGATCACCTGGTCAGCGCGGCGAGGCTGGACCTCAAGGACAGCAGGGTCCCCAGGGTCCGAGTGGAAGCCCGGGCAACCGTGGTGAGCGTGGAGAGCCTGGACCTGCTGGACAAGCTGGCCAACCAGGAGCACAGGTACATGTTAAAGCCAGCCATTTTGCGAGAGCAGTTGGTGACGCGTCTGCGTCAGGGTTCTGAAATTTTGCCACATTTCTTCGTCTATCAATTTTCATTGCGTCGCGCAAAACTGGCTTTTCATGCGAATGGCTTCGCAGGGACCGCGGGGAGAACCAGGTTCACCTGGACCAAACGGACAGCGAGGCGAAGCCGGACCCGCCGGGCAGCCCGGAAGCGACGGGCAGCCTGGATCTCCAGGACCACGAGGAGAGCAGGGAGCACCCGGACCAAGCGGATCCAACGGTCTGTTTCTGCGGCCCCAATCATTTTGTTTTGCTTGAAATTTCCATCCCACTTGACACTGTGGCGTGACCGGATTTACGTGTCCCGTCACTGGTCAAAAAAAGGACAAGAAACTTCAAATCGAAATTACATTTGAACGCAGGCCAACCTGGAGCTCGCGGTGATCGTGGAGAGCAGGGACCGCAAGGTCCTCGGGGAGAGAACGGTCAGCCTGGATCCCAGGGCAGCCCTGGACAGCGAGGAGAGCCTGGACCTGACGGACAGCCTGGTGGCCCTGGACCTCAGGTGAGAGCCAAAAGATTCGTGCTGAATCGTGAGTCATGGTATGACCAGATGCAATGAAAAATATGCCACTACCAGAAGACAAACCAAAGCGCGCTTGGAACAAGTTTCAACGTTTTTGGAAAATTCAGGGTCCGCGAGGAGAACCTGGTCAGAGAGGCGAGAGGGGACAGGACGGATCTCCTGGACAGGCTGGAACTCCAGGATCGCGTGGAGAGGCTGGCCCACAGGGACCAAGCGGACCCTCGGGTCAGCCCGGACCGCGGGGCGAGGCGGGACCGCAGGGAGCCCCGGGCAACCGTGGCGAGGACGGTCAGCCAGGCTCAGACGGACAGCGTGGAGAGACTGGTCAGCAACTTCCTCCTGCTCGGAATAACTTCCCTGCTTGTAACTATGATTCTTCATGTCACATTGCTCGTCCCGGTCCCATCTGCAATGACAATTATTTGTAGGTCTGCCTGGACCTTCTGGACAACCGGGTCAGCGCGGAGAGGCTGGACCACCTGGTTCGGACGGACAGCCTGGACCTGCCGGACCTCAAGGTTCACGTGGACCCAATGGCGAGCGCGGAGGACCTGGTGAGCGCGGAGAGCCAGGACAAGCCGGACAGCCCGGATCCGACGGACGACCTGGACCTCAGGGCTCCAGAGGACAACCTGGATCACCCGGGCCCAGCGGTCAGGCTGGACCTCAAGGACAGCGAGGTCTGCCAGGATTGCCTGGTCCACAAGTGAGTTCCTGACCTTGACTGATCGACCAAATAGATAAAAAAGGGAATTTTGTGTCTGGAAGGACACCAGCACTGCAGAAATGAACGTTTGATGGACTCGCACGGCATGTCACCCGTAGGGAGCGCGGGGAGAAGTCGGACCGCAAGGCCCTGCTGCCGCCCGTGGTGAACAGGGTCAGCCTGGACCCGACGGACAGCCTGGACCTGCTGGACCCCGTGGAGAACCTGGAACGCCTGGAAGCAGAGGAGAGCCGGGTCTGCAAGGTAAGAACCCTGGAGTTCGAACAGTTCCACAGCGGCAAACGAACACGCATCGGGTCTTGCCTCAAGTGTGTGGAAACAACTTTGGAAGCGTGTGTAGTTTCAACTAAATGGCCAAGAAACCTTCCCTAAAGTCTGGAGAAAAGTTAATGGTCTTTCACTGTGGACCTTGCAACAACATGCGATGCGATTGGATTCATTCAGAACTTTCCACAAACTTTCTCAGCAATTCTCTTGTTCGGACCCTCTCCTGTCAGCCCGTTCATTCAGAAATACTTTTCGAAGCCTGACAAGGTAAAATTCTGCACCGCTTCAGGACAGAGTGGAAGCCCCGGTCAACCTGGACCTCGCGGTGATCGTGGAGAACCTGGATCACAGGGATCCCAGGGTCCACAAGGACCCGCCGGACCATCCGGACCCAGTGGGTCTCCTGGACCCCGAGGAGACCGCGGTGAGCCCGGAGCCCCAGGCTCCGATGGACAACCCGGTTCCCCAGGACCGAGTGGACAACCTGGAAACCGTGGCGAACAAGGACCACAAGGACCTGCCGGACCCGATGGACAACCCGGAGCTGCTGGACCAAGAGGCGAGCCAGGTCAACCCGGACCTCAAGGCCAGAGAGGTGAACAAGGACCTCGAGGCGAGAATGGACAAGACGGTCAACCAGGATCACCTGGTCAGCGAGGAGAGGCTGGACCAGCAGGACAACCCGGTCCGAACGGACAACCAGGAACAGCTGGTGAAGCGGGACAGCGCGGTGAACAGGGAGAGCGTGGAACTCCTGGACCCAACGGTCAACCCGGACAGCGCGGAGAGCCAGGACCTTCCGGACCTCAAGGACCAAGTGGACAGCCTGGCCCCAGAGGAGAGAATGGACAACCGGGCTCGCCAGGCCCACGAGGAGAAGCTGGGCAACCAGGGTCTCCAGGACAGCGTGGTGAAGCAGGACCTGGCGGACCTGACGGACGACCTGGACCGCGGGGAGAGGCAGGCTCACCAGGACCATCTGGACAGGCTGGACCTCAAGGACCTGCTGGTCAGCGCGGAGAACCAGGACCTGCAGGACCCGCCGGACTACGCGGAGAACCTGGACAGCGTGGAGAGAGCGGTAAGTCGGAAAAGTGCAGAAAATGAAATAAATTGAAGTCTTCGAAAACGGTCACTTTCACGGAGTTTCGTTATCCAGGACAACCTGGCCAGGCTGGACCTGCCGGACCTCGTGGAGAGCCTGGACCTTCAGGTCAGCCTGGACAGCGAGGCGAGGTCGGTGAACAGGGTCCCGCCGGACCCCAGGGACCGCGCGGAGAACGGGGAGAGAAAGGACAACCTGGACCCTCCGGTCAACCTGGACCTGCAGGACAACGAGGTGAACCTGGACCTGCAGGACCACAGGGACCTTCTGGACCCCAGGTAAAATGTCGATTCTGAGAAGCGTTTTGGTTGCCCAGTTCGTCCTACATGAACTGTTGAATTGAATCGCATCTTTTCAAACAGGGACCGCAAGGACCTCGTGGCGAGAATGGACAGCCTGGACCCCAAGGCTCTCGCGGTGAGCCTGGTTCTAGAGGAGAGACTGGACAACAGGGAAGCCCTGGTCAGCGTGGAGAAGTTGGGCCTCAGGGACCATCTGGTCAACCCGGAAACGCTGGATCTCGCGGAGAACCCGGTGAAGCAGGACCTCAAGGTGAGACGGACAAAATGGTCCGCATCCAACGAGATTCGTTCGCTACAAGTGCAAGACATTAAATTTGACGATTCATTCAGGACCCCGCGGAGAGCCTGGCGAGAGAGGACAACCGGGATCTCCTGGACAGGCAGGACGGCAAGGCGAGCAGGGCCCACAAGGACCTCAAGGACCGTCAGGACCTGCTGGTCAGCGTGGTGAGAACGGACAGAGGGGAGAGCCCGGACTGGCCGGAGAACAAGGACCACGAGGAGAGGCTGGACTGCCAGGCAGAGACGGTGAGTGCTGTATTCTATTGGCCATGGAAATTTTACTCGTTTTGTCAAAGCAGATGTTCACTATTTCCAAATCACGAGCATGTGTCGCGATGTTTGACCTCAACAGGCAACCAAGGACCACAAGGTCCTCAGGGACCCAGAGGAGAAGCTGGTCAACAAGGATCTCCTGGTCAGAGAGGTGAGCCTGGATCACCTGGACCGCGCGGAGAGGCCGGACCTCAGGGATCACCAGGAGAGTCTGGACCACAAGGACAACCTGGACCACAGGGACAGCGTGGAGAATCTGGACCCCAAGGACCTTCTGGGCCCCAGGGTCAGCCTGGACCAGCCGGACAGCGAGGACAGCCTGGTGGCCCAGGACCCGCTGGACAAAGGGGAGAGCCTGGACAACAGGGAGAAGCTGGACCTCAAGGTCCGGCTGGACCAAGAGGTGAACCTGGACCAGCAGGGCCCAGCGGACCGAGCGGATCTCCAGGTCTGCAGGGAGAACGAGGAGAACGAGGAGAGCCTGGAACAGCCGGCAACGCAGGACAGCCTGGACCTCGCGGTGACCAAGGTTGGTTTGGACTTTGGTTCAGTTGAAAGTTGAACCAAAGTAACGTGCGATCTCTGGCAGAACTTCCAGGAAGACTGTTCAAACAAATGTACTGGCTTCGTTCAAATGTTGTGCCTTCATGCGAACAACTGCAATTTCAGGTGAACAAGGTCCGGCTGGACCCTCTGGACCACGTGGCCAGCCCGGACCACAAGGATCAAGAGGCCAGCCTGGTGAGTCCGGACCACAAGGACTACAGGGAGAACCTGGCCGACCTGGACCTGCTGGCCAGCGCGGAGAGGCCGGACAGCGTGGAGATGTCGGAGAGCAAGGCCCGGCTGGACCCCGCGGCGAAGCTGGACCTGCTGGACCGTCTGGACAACCGGGTAAACTGTTCAAAATTTCTTGCGTTTGCCGTTCCACACCGTGTTGAAACAGTCTTGTCACGATGAGACTATTTTCCACAGGACCTTCTGGACAACCTGGACCACAGGGTGAGCGCGGAGAACGCGGCGAGCCAGGACCTGCCGGACCTGCTGGACAACAGGGATCCCCGGGACCGCAAGGACCCCAAGGCCCAGGCGGACCCAGAGGCTCTCCTGGACCTCAAGGAAGCAGAGGAGAAGCGGTATTGTTTCTCGGTTATTGAACTGGACCTGCAGAAAAGTGCGGTCTGAAGTTTGCATGAACGAATACAATCTGACGCATTGTGACAGTATTGACGCTGTACTCTAACTTTTACAGGGAGAGAGGGGACCGAACGGAGAAGCCGGACCTCAGGGTCCATCTGGACAAGCTGGAAGTCCTGGACAGCGTGGAGAGCGTGGTGAGCCTGGGCAGCAAGGCTCTCAAGGTCCACAAGGCCCGCAAGGACCTGCAGGACCACGAGGACAGCCAGGAAACCAGGGACCACAGGTAAGATTGCTGACATCGCGCTTTCGTGAAACGTTGGATTGATTTCATGACGTTTTTGTGATCTCACGCTTACGTGACACATTTGGTCGATTTCATGACTATTCTGAAGTCTCGACTTCAAACGTTATCCAGGGACCGAGAGGAGAGACGGGCGAGTCTGGACCTCAAGGACCGCGTGGAGAGTCTGGCCCACAGGGCAACAGGGGAGAACCCGGACCTCAGGGACCACAAGGATCTCAGGGCGAGAGGGGACAACCTGGCTCTGATGGACGACCTGGACCACAAGGACCGTCTGGAGAAATCGGACCACAGGGCGAGCGTGGAGAGCCAGGCAGTCCGGGTCCGTCCGGATCTCCTGGACCATCCGGACCTCAGGGTCAACGTGGAGAACCTGGACCTCAAGGACCACAAGGAGCTCGAGGAGAAGCCGGACAGGTTCGTATGTTAAAATTGCCAACGATTTCAGCACGGGCAACAAAGCGAACATCGTAGTTTTTATGCTCGACTGTGTGGTTTCCAGCGCGGAGAGAACGGCTCTCCTGGATCGCCTGGAGACCGTGGCGAGGATGGATCGCCTGGACCCACCGGACCCTCCGGACCACAAGGACCCCAGGGACCACGAGGTGAAAGTGGACAGCCCGGTACACCAGGACAGCGTGGAGAAGCTGGACCCCCAGGACCTTCTGGAAACCCGGGATCTCAAGGACCAGCTGGACCTCAAGGTCCACAGGGACCTTCTGGACCGAGTGGATCACCTGGACCTCAAGGCAAGCACGCCATTTGGATTTACCTTGATTGCGCTGAAATTTACCGTCTGTTGCCGGGGATTGAACCTGAAAGTGAAACGTTGGTGACATGATTTCAGGCTCAAGGGGAGAGCGAGGAGAACGTGGAGAGATCGGAGAGCCTGGACTGCCTGGACCGTCTGGACCATCAGGCCCGAGAGGCGAACCTGGCCAGCAGGGTCCTCTAGGCCCAGCAGGACCATCAGGTCCGCGGGGAGAGACCGGCCAGAGAGGCTCGCCTGGAGAGCGCGGACCTGCTGGACAACCTGGAGAGCAAGGACCACAGGGACCAGCTGGTAAGTCTCCACTTATCCCATTGTTCAAACTCCAATGGCGGAAGTGGACAAACTAAAACCTAAATCGAACGTTGAACACATTGCTAACTAATTTCAGGCCCATCTGGAAACGCTGGACCTCGAGGGCCTCGAGGTGAACAGGGAGAACCTGGATCTGATGGCCAACAAGGTCCACCCGGACCTTCAGGACCTGCTGGAAACCCTGGACCTCAAGGACCATCTGGACCTGGCGGCGAGCCTGGACCTCAGGGAGAACCTGGTTCACCTGGACCACAAGGACCTCGTGGTGATCGCGGAGAGGGAGGACCTCCTGGACCCAGTGGACCCGCAGGACAACCAGGCAAGGAATATTTTTATGGTTAGCGTGTGGCCTTTCGATTCGCTTTTCCCGTACATTTTCCCCGAACTCGAATGGAAATCTATTCGTACAGGCCCTGGCGGACCGAGAGGATCGCCTGGTCCACGTGGTGAACCTGGTGAGCAAGGACCTGCTGGCCCAAGCGGACCTTCAGGACCACGCGGTGGCCCAGGACCATCTGGCCAATCTGGAGAACAAGGACCTCAAGGACCGCAGGGAGAAGCTGGACCTGCTGGACAGCGCGGACAAGCCGGACCTCGTGGAGAACCTGGATTGCAGGGTGAACAAGGTCCATCGGGACCAAGGGGAGAACCGGGACCACAAGGAGCATCCGGACCAAGTGGCCCGCAAGGACCTCAGGGACCAAGAGGAGAACCGGGCCAGAGGGGAGACGCTGGACCACAAGGGCCATCCGGACCACAAGGATCTCCGGGTAGGAACATTTTACTCGCATGTCACTTCCCTCGATCTAGCATGCCCTTATGCAATTGTTCAAGAAGCAACGTGCAGAGAAATGAAGAAAAGCGCACGTCACCGAACATAAATCGCAATTGCATACCCCAATTGCATACTGTACCTCAATCAGCACTGATTGTCAACACCGCGTGTTAATATCAGGTGAGGACGGTCAACAAGGACCTGCTGGACCACGAGGTCAACCTGGACCGTCAGGACCATCGGGACCTGCAGGTGGACCTGGACCCCGTGGAGAGGCTGGTCCCGCAGGACCTGCTGGACAGCGAGGAGAAGCCGGACCTCAAGGACAACCTGGAGATCAGGGACCGCAAGGTCCGCAGGGACCACAGGGCTCACCTGGACCACGAGGCGACGCTGGACCACAAGGACAGCCGGGAGAAAGTGGAGGCCAAGGTGTCCGTGGAGAGCGAGGTCCAGCAGGACCTTCTGGACCATCGGGAAGCCCGGGAGAGCAGGCAAGCTGAACCATATTTCCAAGATAGTAGAAAAATGCTGCCACTTTGTGGTAGAGCGCGGACTGCTTGCATCAGATATTTATACAAAGTTAATTCAAACACAGGGACCACGTGGAGAACAAGGACCAAGAGGAGAGTCTGGACCACAAGGCTCGCCGGGTCTGCAGGGACCGAGAGGAGAACCTGGAGAGGCAGGATCCCCCGGACCTGCTGGTAACGCCGGCCGAGCTGGACCGAGCGGCCAGCCCGGAGACCAGGGCCAGCCTGGTGAACAAGGACCTCGCGGTGAACAAGGGAACAGAGGACAGCCAGGACCTCCAGGACCCTCCGGTAAGTGTCTGCAACATTTGTCAGAACAAGCCGCGGCTCGCAATGCATTCAATTCCTTTGCGAGCGCCGCTAAACTCAGACAAAATCGAGAGCCCGAAATTCGTCGCTGAAACCAGAAGGGGAGTATTGAGCACGAGTTGGTTCAGGTTATGGAGACCGAGCGTACTGCTCAAACGTGAGGCCTGGATTCTGGACGCAGCGACGTTTCAATACGTACACGTGAATTTTCTGGTTGAGCCGACAGTCGTGCAAACACTGTAGAATCATGACGTCACAACGGTAGCGACGTAAATTTTGATCATGTCGGCACGCGAGTCGTTCAGATTGTAAGTTACATGCATTGGACTTTTCCTTCAGGACCACCTGGTGGCACCGGAGGACCCGGTCAGAGAGGACCTGCTGGACCTCAGGGACCGCAAGGATCACCAGGCCCCTCCGGTCAGCCTGGACCTGCTGGACCACAAGGCAACCGTGGTGAACAAGGCTCAAGAGGAGAGGGAGGACCCCAGGGAGCACCTGGTGAACAGGGACCACCTGGAGAGCGTGGAGAATCTGGACCTCCAGGACCCCTCGGACCTTCTGGTCCTCAAGGACAACCTGGACCATCCGGACAGCCTGGACCACCAGGGCCTAGCGGTCCAAGTGGTCCTTCTGGACCTCGAGGAGACAGCGGCGAGCCTGGACCTTCTGGGCCACAAGGACCAAGAGGCGAACCTGGACCACAAGGACCACTCGGAGAGGGAGGACCACAAGGACCGCAAGGACCACGAGGCGAAGCTGGACCTCAGGTGATTTTATCACTTATATGGTGTAAAAACGTAGATGTTGAAATTCAGTGCAATGAAAAAGGTCACTTACCATGGCTTTTACTCCTGTGTAGGGTCCGCGAGGTGAGGCTGGTCCACAGGGAGAACCTGGACCTGCTGGACCTGGGGGACCAAGGGGAGATTCGGGACCACAAGGAGCCCAAGGACCCACAGGAGAGCGTGGAGAGCAAGGAGAACAAGGACCCCCCGGACCGACTGGACCAAGCGGACCAAGAGGTGGACCTGGCGAACGAGGAGACACTGGTGAACAAGGACCTCCCGGACCGTCAGGACCAAGAGGTGGACCTGGACCTTCTGGACCAAGTGGACCAAGGGGAGAGCCAGGACCTTCAGGACCAAGTGGACCTTCTGGAGGAACCGGTCCGCAAGGACCTCCCGGCCCAAGAGGTGACCTTGGAGAAGCAGGACCACCTGGCCCCGCTGGACCAAGAGGACCGGATGGAGCGAATGGACCTTCAGGACCACAAGGATCTCAAGGAGAAAGGGGATCTCCTGGACCTCAAGGACCACGAGGACCACCTGGAGAGAATGGACCACCAGGTTCACAGGGTGAACGTGGAAGCCCTGGACCTTCTGGACCACAAGGTCCAAGTGGACCACGCGGAGAGGGTGGCGAGCAGGGTCAACAAGGATCTCGTGGAGAGCGAGGGCCACCAGGACCTCAAGGACCCAGAGGACCCGATGGAAACCAGGGAGCCACTGGATCAGCTGGATCCCCAGGACCCAGAGGACCTTCTGGTGAAAGAGGCTTGCAAGGACCACCAGGACCTGACGGCAACGCCGGACCACAGGGAGAACAAGGCAGACCTGGAGCTACTGGACCTAGTGGACCTGCAGGCGGACGTGGAGAACCAGGACAACCAGGACCTTCTGGCCCGAGAGGCCCCTCTGGACCACAAGGTCCACAGGGACCACGAGGTGATAACGGAGGACCAGGACCTCAGGGACCAAGAGGAAGCAGAGGCGAGCGTGGACCTCAAGGCGAGGGTGGATCACCTGGAGCACAAGGACCACCTGGACCGTCCGGACCAAGCGGCCGACCTGGCAGCACGGGAGCGACAGGAGCTCGCGGAGCCGCCGGAAGCCCCGGGTCGGACGGACGACCTGGACCCAGAGGACCTTCAGGTAACGACATCGCTGCGAGATGGTTAGACTTTGCGACAACATTGTGTTCGAATTGGAATGTAATTTACGCATTTGTATTCACCAGGACCAAGAGGATTCCAAGGACCCCCAGGACCACGAGGAGACTCTGGAATCCCGGGCTTCCCCGGACCCAGAGGAGACCGAGGGAACACGGGTGAGGTGCCAGAATAGACCTCCGCAAAACCCGCACAATAGACCTCCGCAAAACCCGCACAATAGTTTGTGTAATTTTTCAAAAATTGCCACTTTAAAAAATTACTTCCTTAAAATTTTTCAAAAATTGCCACTTTAAAAAATTACTTCCTGCTTTTAAGGATCTCCTGGGCCTGCCGGACCCAGAGGACCTGACGGCTTCGCTGGTCTGCCTGGATCACGCGGACCTGATGGTTTCGCCGGTTTGCCTGGACCTCGTGGACCTCCTGGACGCTCTGGAGTCGATGGACAGAATGGCAACCCTGGTACGCACCTTTGTGCCTTCAAAAGAACAAGATTTCTAAAAAATACCACAAGGCGGCGTAGAACCTTCCTTTTCATTGGCATTAATTTGTGGCACTTTTCCAATTTAGGACCACGCGGACCTGCTGGATTCACCGGACCAAGAGGACCCACAGGAGCCACCGGACCGACGGGTCGGTCGGGAGCCTTCGGTGCCACGGGCCCAACAGGACGGCAAGGCGCCACGGGAGCCACTGGATTCGTTGGGCCGCGAGGATTCACCGGGGCCCGAGGACCTCCTGGTCTCGGCGCTGTTGGTTCGTACTGTCCAGTCGTTTCACGCAGAAAACTGCTTTCATGTGAACGATTCAGATGCATTTGGGGAGCCAGGTATGCCGTGATCTCCAAAGCAGAATCTCATTGTAATAAAAAATCATTTCAGCCCTTGGTCAAGTACTTGATAAAGTTGAAAACAAAGAGGGAGAAACGGCAGATCTCATCGAGAGCGTGACGTGGTCGGCGACGCTGTCGGCGCAGCTGCTCGGAGGCTGGGCCGCCGTCGTCACCATCGCGCTCGTCGTGATCGTCGCGCTCATTTTCAGGTCAGTTCGGCCGACTCGGCTGGCATGACTAATGTTTGCAACAGTGCAAGTGGAACTCCAAACTCAACTGAAACATGCTGTGTGCGTGCATCTGGCATTATGTTGCAGAAACAGCTCGTACTCGGTGCTTTAAGAAGTCCTTTGCCACGACTTGGATTTTTTTCCACTTAAATTACATTGAGTGGTGGTGCATTTCTGCATTTGAGTGCGACACCACCTATTTTTGCACGACCTGCTGTAAAAAAATCCAGATGCCTCCAACGTCAAGGCAGAAGTGACCATTTTCTCTTCAGACGACTGCGCAAGAAGGCCAAGAACGTTCCAGACTCCCCGACGTCGTACGCGTCGAGCTACGCGTCGTCGCTCGAAGACTCGCAGTCCATCTCGGGTCAGTATGTTGCACATGATCAGCCAACGCGTGGATTGATAATTAGCGTGACACCATCATAACAATGTTGACACTTGAACCTGCAGGAGCTTCTGGAAAAGACGATGACGCGACGAGCGTGAACATGGACGGCGCAGGTCAGGCGAACGCCGCTTTCAGCAACGCCGACTTTTCGATGCTGATGAACGAGCCGAGCACGCCGTCCGTGCACGTACCTGTCGAGATCTCGGAGAAGCTGAACCCGGCCATGGACGGGGACACGATCGGACCCATGGCGAGCCTGGGCCCCGACGCCGAGGAGGACGCCTTCGTGACGCCCGTGCACGCCGCCGACGCGCCCGCCGACGCTCCCGCGCCCAACTTCCGCCACGCGCAGTTCGGAGGACTGAGACTTTCGCAGCCAGGCGCCGGCACCTCATCTTTCCTCTGAGCAGAAAGTCTGCTCATTTAGACCCGCAACTTTTTCATAAAATGCTATACTTAACGTTTTTAACATTCGGTGCGAAAGGCGATCGGTCTATAGACGTGGGTTGCCTGGACCCCAGACCAGTCTAAGCCTCAGCCTTTCTCGTTACGTACTAACCCTCCCGATGTGATGCTGCGACTGACGTTCTAAATGGCAAACTTGTTGCACATGCTTCGTGATGTACATGTAAATAGTTCCAATGTTTGTTCAAGCATGATGAAATTGCAGAATTTTTCGTTGAAAACCGTGCCATGCCAGTATGTTCCAGTTAAACGCGATCAACGTGCCATGTACATACGTGATACCAGTGTTTGAATGTGAACCAGTGTTTGAATGTGAACGTGACATCACACCTACGGTTGCTCATCCGCTGTACAAAACGAAGAACTGTTCAAAGACCGAACTTCATGTCCAGAACTTGCCTTGTAGAAACCAATAATCGCGGCAATGGCAGCGAGAAGGACGTTTGTGGACTCCTGAGCATGTGAGCTGGAGATGAATGTATCATTGCTATACTTGGTGCTGCGACATATGTAACAATAGCAACCAAAACCTACCGTCTGTCTTTCATACAGTGCCTTCACGCAAGGTCCGACGACACAAAACTTGTTCAAAGCGATAATACTGTTTGTTGGTTGTTGTACGGTTACGAGTTACGTTTGGAGTTTCGTCTAAAATTTTAACTATACACGAGATTTTATGAAATGAACAAACGTTGAATTGTAATGTTGAAACGAATGCATGCCGACGCGTTTTTATGAAATTGAGAAGATATTTGGCTAAGTTTGCATGTTTTGTGCCATTCACGAGGCATTGTCAGTTCCGATCAGGTTTTACGTTTCCGTGAGTAGTTCTAACAGTTAGTACGAATAACAATGGCACGGCCGTAATGATTCGAAAAAAGCCGAAAGTTTGCAGTTTGCTTGTGAGCCATGTTGGCATCGTGATACCAATAGCATCGTGTTAATAAAAAAATATTTTAATACAACATTGGTGTCCTTCATTCTTACCACAAAGCGGAGCAATCAAACAAGCAATTGACACTCTTGACACGCTCTTGGATGGACACTCTCCAGATGGACTCTGAAGACGAAGCAGGAACAACCTCTGTTCTCCCGAGCGTGCAGCACGCTGACGTCCTCATGCAGAGCAACGGGACTCCGCGGTGGGGCTGGGGCAAACTAAAGACCCTAAAGATCTTCTCGATCATCCGACAGAGTGGTGCCACATGATCAAGCGCAGAGTCACTGGTGGATCGGATCTCAAGTTATTTTCTTGATTCTTCGAGCCCTTTTGAAAATGCTGGCGCGCATTTCCCGTTGTCTGATCGTCGGTGGTTCCTGTGGTGTTAACAAGTCAAACCGGTATGGACAAGCCTCCATAAGGCTGGTGGCACACTTCCTGCTTTGTAATGTCTTGCTCACAACATTTTGAGTTTGCTTTGCAATGTCATGCTCGTAACATGAGTTTGCTGTGAACAAACCTCTAGGGACTGGACAAGCAAAACCACCAGTCTTTGACAGTTTTCGCAATGTCATGCTGTTATGCTCAAAACACAAAGTTGACCTTGCTGAAAGACCACGTGAAATTTCAACCATCAGGTGGGGAGTGCGTTCAGTTGAGTTGAGTTGACCTTGTGAAAGAAAAGGACAATTTCGACCGTCCTGTGTGTCCCAATCCATTTCGAAAGGAATGTGGGCTACTTCTTCCGCGATTATATTTTTGAGGCGCTTGTTTGGGTTCCCGAACACGTGTAGATGGCGAGCAGGAGATCGCAGAACGCGCTCGAGACGCAGTTGAGAGCATGTTCTGTGATGTCCCACAAGCAATCGCCTTGTTTGGGAACTCACTTCTCGTCCACACATGTGACCAGTCGGAGATCGCAGAATGATGATCAAACACAGGCACGTGCCTGGTCATCAATGTCCGAGTGCAGCATTAATCTCCGAGTGGCTTGTGCCAACTGATATCAGCATGTTCAAATGGAGAGGCATGGGGTGGATCTTTTGCCTCAGAGCCAGACCTGCCTCACCCTCGGCGGAGCATTGAACACCCTGTGTGTGGCCATTTCAACCCACGATGCCAGCAAGAGGTTTTGAGAACAAGTTTTGTGATGTCAAGCAGCCACAACATCTGGCTGATACCTGTCCAAAGTGGCTGTTGTGGTCAGCTTGTAGCGAGAACCAAAATTCTCATACGGTCATGATGCGGCACACGTACAAACATGTTTATTGGAGCGTTCTGTGAACTCTCACTCACAAACATGCCTGAACTTGTGCCACATCATTCTGTACGAGAAGTAGGTTCCCAAACATGAAGATTGCTTGTGGGACATCGCACAACTTGCTCTTGACTGCGTCTCGAGTGCGTTCTGCGATCTCCCACTCGCAATCCTCATGCGTTCGGGAACCCTTACATCGCGCAGCCAACGTGCACAAGACAGACGTTTCAACGCTTCAGACACGCATCTCCCAATTCAGTGGCCGCACACGTCTCGCATCCCGAAGACCTGACTGCAGCCAAGTGAAGGAAAAGCACAAACCATTTTGTTTTTGTTACTTTATACGAAGCACTTGAATGCACTTTTATTCTGTGAGCTGAACTGACGTTACAACGGTGTCACCACGCACGCATGCACGTAATCTTCATGACACGAACGAAACGAACTTTCCATGGCATGGCACAAACGAAAACTCTAAAACTCGATATTGTAAAATTCGTATGTACATTTGGTGGTGGACTGTTTGGAACTTTACATATCGTACATTTAGCGGATAAAAGGGTTTCTTTTTGTCTTCTGGGCATTAATGTGAAACAAGCATGCGAACAAACACTTGTACAGGGTAGTTAACACGGGCTTTAGACAAACGATCATAAAACTCATTTGCAAAACTTAACACACGGACAGGCATTTTCATCACTGATCTAAAATAGACACCCGATTGCAATGAAAGACTATGGTATTGGCGATCTGGTAAGTATGACCACGCACGTTCTGTACAGTGTGCCGTCACTCATTGGCAATTTAATACAAATAGCAGCACCATACTTGTCCACACGCCGCGTGTGCAGGGCTTCACTGAATCCGATGCTTTTCCCACAAAATACTTCTCTGCACATTGCACACGGTCTTTACACTATTTCGTCGTGATCAAACAGTTTCAATGATAGCAAAAAATCGAACTCTTGTGAAGTTGAACAGTTAAAACCTTTTTTTCGAATCTTCGAGAACAAAGTCAGGTCTGATCTAGTTTTCAAACTCAGCAAGTTAGGCATCAACAAACATGCGGTTTTGTTAGTCACGAACTAAAACGGAGAACGAAGTCACTTTTGTGGAATTTTCCAGAAATGGGGTCTTCTCGGAAGAAGAAATACGATCATCGTGGGGAGTGTGGACTGGTTGGGGCGGCGGGCGCGGCGTGCACCCCGGGCTGACTGGGCGCCGTGTGGCGGGACTGCTCCATCATGCGCTGCACGGCGGGCGCGTCCAGCCCGTCCTCGTCGGGGCGCGGCAGCGGCGGCGGCGTCAGCGACGACTCGAGCCCGTAGTGCTTGGTGCTGGACGCGAACTCCTCGTCGAGTTTGCGCAGCGCCGCGTCAGTCGAGTCGCCCGACTCCGCGTCGAACTCCGTGAACAGCTCCTTCCGGTCCTCCTTCCGTCTCTGCAGAAACACATCGTCAATTTTTATTGGGGCCAAAGACGCACTGCAGGCTGATATTTCACCGGTCGAAGCTGGTTGAATCGAGTGCTTCGAGCTCTGCAGGTTCGTGTGGCGCCCTCTGCGCAACCGCTGTGGGCGGAGCTGTAGCGCCATCTGGACACTGAGCCTCGCGCTGCGGTTCCTCCCGGCGCCGCCAGAGGGAGCGCGCACTCACCTCGAACCTCCTGTAGACGACGACGAGCACAGCGATCACGGCGACCGTGATCACCCCGAACCAGACGCTCAGACTGATGGTCACCGCCTGCACGGTCGCCGGCAGGTGCACCAATTGCTGCGGGAAAAAGTCGAAAACATCAGCTTTGTACCGTCCTGTACTTGACAACCGATTGAAACCAAGCACTGAACGTGACGGAATGGTCAAACCGCACCAAAGGAATGAAATTCAATTACCAGTTGCAGACCCTGCTCCTTATTCTTGGCATCCTCGACACCTTGGGCAAGAACTGCAACAAAATGTGAAAGCGATGCATTTACCTTCCAATGGAAGCAAAGACGGTTCTCTCACTGTGCAAATGGTTCCTATGAAATCACATTACTACTTGTCAAGATCTTTGGTCGAGAAAGGAGTTGTGTGATTGAACAGGAATCCTTTTGAACGGCGAGAACTCATTTCTACCACGATGCGAGCACATACAAAAGGTTTTGTGATCGCATAAGAGTGGTCTTTTTCTTCATCAGTTTCACTTTGTCGCACTTTCCGAGCGCCCAACACCACAACCCATACGACTCGAAGGATTCCCAGATCGACGTGAGACTAACAGGTTCCGCTTCACACAAGGCTGTGCGGCGGCGACGGCTCACCGAAGGCGTTGGAGCCGGTGAAGCCGCGGGGGCCGGTGGGTCCGCGCGGCCCGGTCGCGCCTGTCGCTCCCGTCGCTCCGACGCTTCCCTCGGATCCAGTCGCGCCTCGACCTCCGTCAAAACCTGCCAACAGAAACGTCATCGTTCATTCCTTATTTCTTTGAAATTACTCATGCACAAAAATTGCACGCAAGGCAAGGCAATGAACTTTTCTGTCTTATTTCGTGAGCCGCCTGTTCTGTGCATGGGACCCGACTTACCTGGTCTGCCTGTGGCTCCGGTGCCTCCGGTTGCGCCGTCGAATCCTCTGTTGCCGGGCGGGCCGTTCGACCCTCGGAATCCGGCCGAGCCGGCGGGGCCGGGCGGACCTGCGTGCCAACGTTAATTAGCGTCACGGGTACGGAAAAAATACGAACAAATTTCGAGCGCTCAAGACAGCACTTGCACGACAAAGCAAGGAAATAGGTCTCACCAGGCGATCCGGGCGATCCCCGTGCTCCCGAGGTTCCAGATTCCCCGTCCGGACCTTGAGGGCCTCTGAATCCAGGCAAGCCAGGAGGTCCGGGGGGACCATCCACTCCCTCGGGTCCGTCAAGTCCCGGAGGTCCTGCGGGTCCTCGAGGTCCTGCTGGACCCTGCGATCCTTGGGCTCCGGAGTCTCCAGGGAATCCAGGTGGACCAACAGGTCCGGCTGGGCCCGAGCGTCCAGGGAACCCATCAGGTCCGACTACACCACTCTCGCCACCGAAGCCTGCTGCTCCGGAGTTGCCTGGAGGTCCACGCGATCCTTGCGATCCCTGCCGTCCAGGTGGTCCAGGTTCACCCTGCTCACCAGGCTCACCAGGTCGTCCGTTGGACCCACGGTTTCCTGGGAATCCAGGCCGGCCGACTGCTCCGCTCTCGCCCATTTCTCCAGGAATACCCGGTGGTCCTCGCAGTCCTTGGAATCCAGGAGGTCCAATGGGTCCAAGGGCACCAGACGGACCTGGAGAACCTCTGTCTCCAGTCGGTCCTCTCGGTCCTGCGCGGCCATCCAATCCAGGAAGACCTTGTGGTCCCTCTTCACCTTGTGGTCCAGATGGTCCTCGCTCGCCCTGACGTCCTCTCAGGCCTTGTTCGCCGATTGCGCCAGACTCTCCCGGTTCACCTCGGTCTCCAGTTGGTCCTCTGGGTCCTCTTGGTCCCGAAGGACCGACAGCACCCGATGGTCCTTGTGGTCCGGATTCTCCTTGTTCCCCTCTTGGTCCTGGAGATCCCCTGGGTCCAGGTGGTCCTAATTCTCCTTGGGGTCCATCTTCTCCCCTTTCTCCCCTCGGTCCGAAGGGTCCAGGGAAGCCAGTTGATCCAACAGCTCCAGAAAGCCCTGGAGGTCCAGGCGGTCCCCGAGGTCCTCTAGGTCCAGGGAATCCTGGTCCTCCAAGTGGTCCAACGATACCAGATGATCCATCAGGTCCTGCTGGTCCGAAATTACCAGGGAAACCCGGAAGTCCGTTGGGACCTTCTGACCCTGGTGCTCCTGGTTCTCCTGCCTGTCCTCTGGGTCCTCTCAAACCTTGTGTACCAGGTGGACCAGCCGCTCCCGAAAGACCAGGTTGTCCCGGTCCTCCTCGAGGTCCTCTCAGACCTTGTGGACCTGGACGTCCCAGTGCTCCAGATGGTCCAGCGAATCCTTGCTCTCCGGGTGGTCCAGGGAATCCCCGATTTCCTTGGCGGCCAGGAGGACCTTGTTCTCCCACTGGTCCGGGCTCTCCTCTTTCTCCTGGTGATCCTGCAGGACCACGGAAGCCTTGTCTTCCGCCAGCTCCAGACTCTCCGGGTATTCCACCAGGTCCAGCAGGTCCTCTGGGTCCTCGTGGTCCGGGGCCACCGAGGGCTCCAGACTCTCCTTGCGGACCCAGAGGCCCACGGTCACCCTACAAAACAAGAACGTAAACTGCGTGACATGTCGTTTTTAAGGTGTCGATTGATACTATTTCCTTTGTGTTCAATATCTTACAGCTGGTCCAGAAGGTCCGGCAGATCCAGGTCTTCCTTCAGGTCCTGGTTCTCCAGGGCTTCCGCGTTCTCCCTGAGGTCCGCGAGACCCTCGGGGGCCAGCGCGACCCGGCAGGCCCACTTCTCCTGGCGGTCCCTGCTCTCCAGACTCTCCTCTCGGTCCGGACGGTCCTGGGAAGCCAGGACTTCCAAGCGCTCCGCTTGGTCCCGGGATTCCAATTTCGCCTGGTGGGCCCTGGAAGCCTGGGTTTCCTGGAAACGCCAACACGAAAAGGTGAAATCACCGTAATTCACTGTGCCGTGCCACCAAAAGTTTGCAAAGCCACAGAAAGACCAAAGCAACGTGGCGTCATGTGACATCCGTGTCCGTTTTTAAGTTCGCTGATCAAGAAGGGGGCACCTATCAGCAACACCTCACACAAGTCAAATATTTTGGGGACGATCTTTGTCAAGGCCTGGCTTTGCATTCGTTAGAACTGCCAAAATCTGCTACTCGTGTATGACCGTCTCCAAAGGTCTACGCAAGATTTGTTGATCAGCAAATCAGATCAAATCAAAGTCCAAAGATTGCCACATTACTGCATTCAAATCCAGCTAAGTTATATCTCATGGCTCGAGTGGTTTGAAGATATGATGCATTGTGAGCCAGACCTTGTGGTCCTAGAGGTCCTGGTTCTCCGTCTTCTCCACGTTCACCCTGTTCTCCGCGGGGTCCACGAGGTCCGGCGCGGCCAGGTGCTCCTGAAGGTCCGAGCGCACCCGACTGGCCGGGAGGTCCGGGCTGGCCGCGTGGTCCCCGCTCGCCCTGCGTGCCTGGGCGGCCGAGCTCTCCGACAGACCCTTGTTCTCCCTGCGGGGAAACGCAAGGCGTGACCAGCACTGCAGACGCCTTTGTTTTGTTTCGAGTCCCGTTTCACAATCCCATTTGCAAGTCTATCTCTGCACAGATTGCGACCACAAACCTGTTCACCGCGGGGTCCTTGTTCACCGCGATTTCCTCTGTTTCCGGCGGGTCCAGCTGGTCCGGGTTCTCCCTGTTCTCCGCGCTCTCCCGCAGGTCCAGATGGTCCGCGCGGGCCCTGTGGTCCTGGAGGTCCGGGCTCTCCTGGTTCTCCTGGTTCCCCAGCAGCTCCGGCGAAGCCCCTGCCTCCTGGTCGTCCCTGAAATCAGCGCGCATACAAGTGAGCCAGGAACTCGAGCACAAGCGAACGTATAAACCGTGAGGACGTTTCGGACCACAGCCGTACCGCAGATCCTGGTGGTCCGAGCGCACCGCTCTGTCCGGGCGGGCCTCGCTCCCCGCGCTCCCCGCTCGGGCCCGGGAAGCCCGGCTGGCCTTGCGGTCCGTCTTCGCCTGCCTCTCCGGGTGGACCAACTCGTCCACGGTTTCCTGCAATGTTAGTCACGCCGTGATGCGGGGTGTTATTGTGCAACATTCCACAATTTCAATGAGCAACGCATTGAGCGATTGTTGCTCGTACAGACGAGGGACACGCCCCACTGCTGAAGCCTTTTGCAACATTGTTGATCAAGATGCTTGAAATTGAATCACCTCGAGGTCCAACGGGTCCGAGTGCCCCAGACGGTCCTTGGGGCCCGGGCTGTCCGCGTTCTCCCTGGTCACCGGGGCGGCCTGCGGGTCCTACAGGGCCGAGCGCGCCACTCTGGCCGGGCGCTCCCTGCTCTCCGGGCGCCCCCCGTGGGCCCTGTCAGACGAAAGGCACAAGTCAGCTCAAAAGGCCCGAGACATGGAATGAACAAACTGAGCTTCAAGTAAACTTCGCACACACTTTGTTGGTGACATAACCGCAGCACCACGTTGCGCTGGATGTTACTTGCGCAATTCTCACCTGGCGTCCTGGCAGACCCTGGTCTCCGGGCTGACCGAGCTCTCCGGCCGGTCCCCTCTCTCCGCGAGGTCCAACCTGTCCTCTGTTACCCGCCGGGCCCACTGGTCCCAGGGCTCCGGACTCGCCAGGAGCTCCGATAGGTCCGGGCGGACCTCTGTTTCCTCTGGGTCCTTGTGCACCAGGCTCACCGATTGCGCCTGCAATGGACAGCTGGCTGCTGGAGCGGATCTTTGATGACAATTTTCAAGTCACTCCACATTCGCGAGATCTCTGAAATTCACTTGCCACAAGCTGCGAACACATACCAGAGGGTCCAGAAGGTCCCGAAATGCCAGGGAAGCCTGGAGGTCCTGCGGGACCCCGCTCTCCCTGGTCTCCCGGGCCACCGGGCTCTCCGCGGTTGCCGCGTTCTCCCTGTCTGCCAGGGAAGCCGGCCGGTCCGAGCGCTCCCGAGGTTCCTGGTGGTCCCTGCGGTCCGGGGTCGCCTGCAATTCCACCATTTGTGCTGTCGAGTCTCGCCACGCAAAGAACATGCGCCTGAATGCAGGTCAGCGTGTCATTCTGAAGCAGACACAAGACCCGACCTTTTGGCAAGTACTTAGTCCTCACCTCTAGCTCCAGCGTTTCCAGGTCGTCCACGTGGTCCGGCTTCTCCAAGAGCACCGGACTGTCCCGCCGGACCTTGAGGTCCAACCGGACCTCTGGGTCCTGCTGGTCCTGCGGGTCCAGGCGTGCCTGGTTCTCCCTGTTCACCAGGCTGACCGCGCTCGCCACTTGGTCCTGCAAACGAGCGCAATCTGAGTTTTTTTTTCACAACAAAACACTTGTCCAACAAAAGCTCGTTTTGAAAGTGTCGCCATGAGGCAAGTCACGTTGAGAGTGACGCACCACTCGGCCCAGGTCGTCCGTCGGGTCCGGGTGATCCCTGCTCTCCCGGCTGACCGGACTGTCCCGAGGGGCCGCGCGAGCCGCGAGGTCCGGGCTCGCCAGGCTCTCCCTGCACTCCTGTGCGAAAGACGTAGAAAAGCTTCACAATAGAGACACCACAAGTGGGACTTTCGGGCGAAAAAGCTTTTGTGTCTGGCCTGTGGGAACAATGCATTTTTGTTGACTTGCAATACACGCACTACGTTAACGGCAAGAATTTAAATGTAGCTGCCCTCGAATTCAGGCAAATGGAATCGGGGGTTTCCGAGAATCTCGGGACCAAACGAACCTTGCTCTCCAGGTTGACCCTGCTCTCCGGGACGTCCGATTGGACCTTGAGGTCCTGGTCGACCCAGGGCGCCCGATGATCCGGGTGCTCCGGGCTGTCCGCGCTCTCCGCGGTCTCCGGGCTGGCCGCTTGGTCCAGGCAGACCCGGCGAACCCACCGCTCCGCTCGAGCCTGCAAAATGAAGTTTCATGTAACCGCTAGATCTAACTTCGGACAAGTTTGGCACCAGTTCAAACGACAAGCAAAGCGGTTCGACATTGGGTGACGCACGGTCGTTTTTTGGGCTGACGCCAAAATTTCCAAAATTACGTCGTGTGGAAGATATCGCATCTTCCCACGCTGCAATCCAGCTTTCGTCGGAGAGCTGAGTACTTTCAGCCATGGCAGGTGCACTGCTCGAAGCTGAAGCTATTCCGAGCCAGCCTCAGATACCAACTATAAAAGCTATGTGCACAACATCCACCCTAGAGACCAGTATTTCACTCTGGACAGAGAGCGGTTAGTTTCAACAAACATAACCAGTAGTACCCAAGGGTATGTTCTGTCCAAAGCAGGTTTCACCAGAACCAAAGCTGTGACAATGGTGCAGTGAACACGCGACATTCACTTGTGTGAATAGCGCTTCCGGTACGGTAGAGCTTACACAATTGGGAACTTGCACGCCGTCGTCAAGAAAACGACCGCTCGTCACCAATGTGAACATTTCCTGAAACGCAAAATGTTAGTGCGAGTTCCTACCTTGAGGCCCTTGTGGTCCAGGTTGTCCTCTGTTGCCTCTAAGTCCAGGGAATCCCTGTGATCCAGGCTGGCCCGACTCCCCGGGCGCGCCCTGCTCTCCCTGCGGACCGGCCTCGCCCCTGTTCCCGGGGAAGCCTGGGGCTCCGATGGGTCCGAGCGCGCCGCTCTGCCCGGGAGGTCCCCGCTCACCGCGCTCACCGGGGCGGCCGCGAGGTCCGGGCAAACCTGACATGAGCAACATCAAAATAAATGTCCTGAAGGTAGTGTTCCTGCCATGTTGGAAAATTTCCGGAATATTGAGCGTTCAACGTGGTGAAAGTTTTTTCATTGCGGTAATGATTGGGAAGCATGATTTGTGTGGTAAACGGTGCCAACACCATCTTACCTTGGTTTCCGAGGGCTCCCGAGTTTCCGGGAATACCAACTTCTCCGCGGGGTCCGGAAGGTCCAATGGGTCCGGCTGGACCGGCGTCGCCGGGACTTCCAGGCGATCCCTGCTCTCCCACCTCTCCGCGAGGACCGCGCAGTCCCTGCTCACCGGGCCTGCAACAACATCACCGTCATTGGGTTGTAAACTTGTTCCCGTCATGTAAACCGCACACGCCTGGAGTAGACCACCAGGTCTAAGGGGACCAAGCCAGTATTACAGCCGTGTAACCAGGGTGCAATCAGTGATCACCCCTGACGACTGGGTTTGTCAATACCCAGGCTATAAGAACTGCGCACATTCAGGGCCGTTGATACAGACATTTGATTTGATTTTGACGTTTGAACTGTTCATGCATTATTTTTTATTTCTGTGTTTCACGAACTTGTATTTTCAGTGGAAGGATCAATAAAGTTTGACGATACTTTTATCCAGGTTCAAGGGCAAATGAGTCACTAAATTGCTTGGTACGCGAGTTTTGAGCTGCGATTAGCCAGAAGTGGCGAACACTTTCGTCACGCGTTTCAAGCAGAGGCAGTGGCGCATTTACCTTCCATCTGGTCCAGGTGCTCCCGACTCTCCGGCAGGTCCGATTGGGCCTTGGGGGCCGGCTCGACCTGCTGGTCCGGGGGATCCTTGTTCTCCTTGGTCGCCGGGCTGTCCGTCAGGTCCAGGAAGACCGGCAGGTCCTCGGGGTCCTGGGCCACCCACAGCCCCTCTCGGACCCTGTTCACCCTGAGGTCCAGGTTCTCCGATGTCTCCAGGGGCTCCGGCGGGTCCAGCGAAGCCAGGAGAACCGTCCCGGCCGGGCTCGCCCTGAGGTCCGGGCTCTCCACGTTCACCGCGGTCTCCTCTGCGACCAGCGGGTCCAGCCGATCCGTCGCGACCGGCCTCGCCCTGTGGTCCAGGGGCGCCCTGTTCTCCAGGTGGTCCTCGCTGTCCTCTGGGTCCAGGGCCACCTCGTTCACCTGTTCATTCACAGTTTTGTTATTAACTTGTCAAACCGGCCCCTTTTTTTTGCCCGCAACAACCAAAAATGAAATCAAGTCTTACCCGCGACTCCGGACTGTCCGTCGGGTCCTGGTGCTCCTCTGGGTCCTGGGCTTCCTCGAGGTCCTGGCGGGCCGGATTCTCCGACAGATCCGGATTCACCGACTTCACCAGCAGGTCCGATGGGTCCAGCGCGGCCGCGCGGTCCAGGCGATCCAAGCGCCCCGGAGCTTCCCGGGGCCCCGGGCTCTCCGCGTTCACCGCGTTCTCCGCGAGGACCGCCGGGTCCCTGTGGGCCGGCCGGACCTTGAGGTCCAGGCGACCCTTGTTCTCCAGCAGGTCCCGGGAAGCCGCGGTTGCCTTGTCTGCCTGGCAACCCCTGAAAAAACGAGTTCCCTCGTGAGCTGATGCGGACGACGCAGTTATCGAGCGAGAACGAACTCGTCGAGTTACTTACAACTGCGCCAGATGGTCCAAGAGGTCCAGATTCTCCGAGTTCGCCTTGAGGTCCAGTGGGTCCAGATGGTCCAGGCAGACCAGACTGTCCAGGCTCACCGCGGTCACCTTGAGGTCCACGAGGTCCACCCTGTCCGCGCTGGCCAGGTGAGCCTTGCGGACCCTGCGGGCCTTGCTCGCCCGGTGATCCCCGCTCTCCTTGGTCGCCCTGTGGGCCTTGTGAACCTTGAGGCCCTTGGTCGCCTGGTCGTCCGATCTCTCCTTGTGCACCTGCGTATTGTTTCGTTCCAATATCAGTAATGTCAACAAAACTTCATTGTAATTCATTGACATCCATGGAAGCTGTCGTCTTCACACATACCAGGTTGTCCAGGTGATCCGCGTTCTCCCTGTTCTCCTGTTCTGCCTCTTGGTCCAGGAGATCCTTGTTCTCCAGGCTGGCCAGATTCACCGGCGGGTCCTGCTGGGCCGATAGGTCCTGCTTGACCTCTGGGTCCTGGTTGTCCATCGGGCCCTGGCGCTCCGGACTGTCCTGCCTCTCCCCTCTGGCCGCGCTCGCCTCCAGGTCCGCGGGGTCCTCGAGGACCGGGCTGACCGTCAACGCCACGAGCTCCGGACAGACCCGGCGGTCCCCTCTCGCCTCGCTCTCCAGGGGATCCTGGTACAGACCCGAAGCACGTTGAAGTAAGATTCCTTCGGAAACAGGCACGAAGCTTGTGAACTCAAAATTTATCAACGGACAAAGGACAGATGCTGCTCACCCTGTGGTCCCTGCAGTCCTTGCTCTCCCGGACCTCCCTGTTCACCCTGAGGTCCAGGTTCACCACGCTGTCCGGACTCTCCAGGTCGTCCCTGCTGTCCTTGTGGGCCGACTGGTCCTTGGGGTCCACGTTCTCCCGCCTCACCAGATGGTCCGGTGGGTCCAGGGAAGCCCTGCGATCCGGCTGAACCAGGCTCTCCCTGATCTCCAGGCGATCCTAATCAGAACATTCTTGTGTTACAAATGCTCAGGTTTTGGTATGCTGTTCATCACAAGGAAGGTTGTTTACCTGGAGGTCCGCGAGGTCCTCTTGGTCCAGCTGTGCCGTCTGGTCCGGGTGCTCCTGGGGCTCCGGCCTCACCCTGAGGTCCGGAGTCTCCAGGGCTGCCACGCTCACCGGGGCTTCCTTGTTGACCCTGCACAAAATGGGTTTTTTATCTTTCTGCGTGCTTACGATTCCGCAAAGCCGCCACGATCCAAACACAAACGGACGAACCTGTTCGCCAGCGGGTCCTTGAGGTCCAGGTTCACCTCGGTCTCCAGAGGGGCCAGGTCGTCCGTCGGGTCCAGGGAATCCAGGCGATCCTTGCGGTCCCTGTTCTCCCTGCGCTCCGGCTTGGCCTTGTGGTCCTGTTCAAATGAGATGAATGTTGGTGCTTCTTGTTCAAGACATGTTTTATGTTCCACACTTACTGTGTCGCACACCGGTCGACGCGTACCTCGCTCTCCCTGCAACCCGGGTTGTCCGTCAGCTCCGCGCGGTCCCTGCTCACCGGGCGACCCGTCAGAGCCCCGCTCGCCCGGCTCGCCGCGAGGTCCGGCGAGGCCGGGGAAGCCGGCGGGGCCTGGAGCGCCGTTCTCGCCGTCGCTGCCAGGTTGACCCGGTTCTCCCTGCAAACCTCGAGGACCAGCCTCTCCACGCCGTCCCTGCAGCAACGTGCGACACATTTCAAGCCGAGAAAATGCAAGCCGAGAAAACACTACCGAATTTAAGTACAAGAGGCTGCGTAATTTTCAACTGAAATCTGGATGCGCGGAAGAACCGTGACCCGGAAAGTGTTGAATTGTATCTTTGACCAAGCGAAGCACAATTCACGTACAGGTTGTCCATCGGGTCCTGGGCGTCCGTCGGGTCCGGGGCGTCCGGGTTCTCCGCGGTCGCCGTCAGGTCCTCTGGCTCCGGGGCTACCGCGGTTTCCTGCAAGACCCTGCGGACCCTGGTCTCCCGGCTGACCGGCCGGGCCCTGCTCTCCCTGTTCTCCGCGCGGGCCTTGACGTCCCGGTTGACCCTGCGGGCCCTGAGGACCTGGAGCTCCGTTCTCTCCGGCTGCTCCACGTTCTCCTTGTGGGCCTGAAATGGTTTACAAGGACATCTCAGTACAGTCGAGGACAGTTTCAAAAGGCTTGCATTTTGTCATTTTGTGAATGGAGCATCCAAATGGGAGAATACGTGCTGGCTCTCACCTTGGTTGCCAGCTCGGCCGCTGGGTCCGGGAGAGCCTCGCTCTCCTGGCTCCCCTGGGCTGCCCGCTTGACCAGCGGGACCCTGGGGTCCAGATGGTCCCTGAGCTCCGGGGTTTCCTGGTGATCCTCTCTCGCCTTGCTCTCCCTGTGGTCCTGGTTGTCCTGACTCTCCGGGCCTTCCACGTTCACCCTGCGTCGACATAATTTCGTGTGCCCAGACTAATTCTTGTCATCGCGTGTAATTCTGATGTCACGTCGAACTCAGTTGTGTACGTACTGCGGCTCCGTCCTGTCCTCTGGGTCCCTGTTCGCCGGGCGGTCCCTGTGCGCCGGGTGCGCCCTGCGCGCCCTGCTCCCCGCGAAGGGCCGGAGGTCCGGCAGGTCCGCGCGGCCCTTGTTCACCTGCACAAAGCAAACATGGCGAGTCTCGAGAATTGCAACAAGCTTCTATTTCACAGCTGAGGGGGGGGGGGAGCATTCAAAGACTTTCGACCACCAATTTCAGCAATTTTAGTCTGGACCTTTACCTGGTTGACCAGGTGACCCGCGTTCGCCCTGCTCTCCAGGTCGTCCCTGCGATCCCGGGAACCCGGGCGAGCCGTCCTCGCCCGCCTCTCCCGCCGGTCCCTGCGCTCCCGGCTGACCGGGCGCTCCGCGTTCACCGGGCAGACCTCTCGAGCCCTGCAACACCGACAAGCCGATTGCAATCTGAACTGATTCCAAAAGGACGAGCCTTGAATCAAACACGTAGAAACGATTGCTCGTCAAGAAATGTGCTCTGCACTTCACCTGTGGTCCTTGTTCCCCTGGCGCTCCTGCCTCTCCGGGTTGTCCCGATGGGCCCTGTCGACCGCTCTGTCCCGCAGGGCCGCGCTGTCCGGCCTCTCCATCGGAACCAGCAGGACCTTGAGGACCTGGAATTCACAGAACAGTCAAAATCATTTCTGAATTCGAACTGACAGCCCCACGTAAATGACCAGACAGTGTTGCAACAGACGCAATTGAGAGCATTGCAGTAGTTACCTCGTTCTCCCTGTTGTCCAGGTTGACCAGGCCTTCCACGGTTTCCGGGCTGGCCAGAGGGGCCTTGAGGTCCTTGCGGTCCCGCTTCTCCGTTGGGTCCTGAAGGTCCAGGCAGACCCTGGGGTCCTCGTGGTCCTTGTTCACCAGGTCGGCCGTCCGATCCTTGTGCTCCAGGGTTTCCAGGCTCGCCATTCTCGCCACGCTCACCCTGAAGTTGAAATTAAGTAACTTTGTAGCGCGTCCAAAGCAATTGCGAATTCAATGCCGCGACAAAATAAAGTGCATCAGCTGCCTTTCTCTGAAGAGCGGTTTCAAACAGTACGGTACCTGCGATCCTTGAGGCCCGGTCGGTCCAGGTCTGCCGGCCTGTCCCGGGGCACCGTTTTCACCAGGTGATCCAGATTGTCCGTCTTGTCCACGTTCGCCGGCCTCTCCCTGCGGTCCAGGCAGTCCCCTCTCTCCCGCAGCGCCGTCTGAGCCTGGTTGTCCCGGAGCGCCTTGAGGTCCGCGCTCTCCCTGCTCACCCTGGCGGCCAGGCGATCCTTGACGTCCAGGGTTTCCAGCAGGACCCTGTGGGCCTGGATCGCCAGCCTGTCCCGCCGGGCCACGCTCACCCTGTGTACCCTGCGGTCCGGGTCGTCCGTCTGAGCCAGGGAAGCCGGGCGATCCGCGTTCGCCTTGTTCTCCAGGCTGCCCAGCAGGTCCGGCGGGTCCTGGAGTGGGGGAGGTTCAGAAGCTTTGTCTAGTGTGCGGTGCCCTCATTACGCGAGTTACTTCAGCATGACCCTTTTCCATCAACATTGCACTCTTCAGCTCGGGTCTGAACCTCTTCAGTCAACCTCTGAAGTTGAGTCATCTGGGGCTCCATTTGTGGGTGCCTCAATGTGGGTGCCACAAACTCAACAGGTTCGAGAATGTCAACAGGCTACGCATTTGGCAAGGGCAAAACGTTTCGGAACTCACCCCTCTCTCCTTGTGGTCCGGGCGCTCCGTTTTCCCCAGGAGATCCGTCCTGGCCGCGCTCCCCGGGCAGGCCGGGAGACCCGTCTGGTCCGGAGGGCCCTTGTGGTCCGGGCAGACCTCGCGCTCCGGGAGAGCCGTCGTCTCCAGGGGAGCCGGGGCTGCCGGACTCTCCGTTCTGCCCTCGCTCACCCTGATCTCCTTGAGGCCCTGGAAACCAGAACATTTCCCTCCGATTTCGATTTTTCGAGACACTGACGATCGTTTCAACCGACAATAAATTGACACATTGTGAGTCGGCACCAGCTTGTTCCGCCTCAATTAAAGGCGAATCTGCGTCCCCTGTGTTTGCTTTGCTTAATTTCTCAAAATGTTGGCGCAATGGAGCAATGCGCGCGACAATGCGACGTGCGGATAAATTTTACCTGGTCTTCCTGGAAGTCCAGGCTGACCAGCCGGTCCGCGCTCTCCCTGTTCGCCGGGTCGTCCAGCTTGGCCATCAGATCCTCGTTGTCCAGAAGGTCCTCTGGGTCCTCGGGGTCCTGCTTCACCGTTTTGTCCTCGCTCGCCCTGCAGTCCTGGAGCGCCCTGAGGTCCGGCAGGTCCGGGAGGACCATCTCGGCCCGCGTTTCCTGGCGAACCAGCTGGGCCTGGTTCTCCAGCTTGCCCGTCAGGTCCTCTCTCTCCTGCTTGACCAGCAGGTCCGGCGGGTCCTGGGAAGCCTTGAGGTCCCTGAGGACCCTGGTCACCCTGGGGTCCAGGTTGCCCATCTGCTCCACGGTTTCCAGGTTGGCCTCGTTGTCCGCTGGGTCCAGCAGGTCCCTGGGAACCACGTTCCCCAGGCGCGCCTTGCGGGCCGGGCTGTCCGGGCTGACCGTCGGGTCCGGGCAGGCCGCGCTCACCCTGCTCACCCTGGCGACCGGCCTCTCCATCCCGACCTGGCTCTCCGGCCGGCCCGCGCTCCCCGCGGTCTCCAGCCGGACCCGCCTGTCCGTCCTGGCCTCGGTTGCCTGGAGCTCCGCGCTCACCAGCTTGACCTGTGCAGAAATTGTATTTGCAGTCATGTGTTACCGCACTCTTCCTTGATTTCGTGTTTGTTCGGACGAGGATGATAGGTCTTACCTGCGCTTCCAGCTTGACCCGGTGAACCCTGCGGACCAGGCAGACCCTGCGGTCCACGCTGTCCTCTGGCTCCGTTCTCTCCTGGCTGTCCAGCCGGTCCCTGCTCTCCAGCTTCTCCCTGAGGTCCAGGTCTGCCAGCCTGCCCCGAGGGCCCTCGTGGTCCTGGTTGTCCGTCTGATCCTCTGGCTCCTGCTTGTCCTGGTTGTCCGTTCTCGCCACGCTGACCTTGTTCACCAGGTTGTCCAGCTGGTCCAGCTGGCCCGGGGAAGCCTTGAGAACCAGATTGGCCTGCAGGTCCGGTTGGACCAGGCTGTCCCCTCTCGCCAGCAGCTCCGTCGGGTCCTGGTCGTCCCGCCTGTCCACGCTCACCAGCCAGACCCTGCGGTCCGGGCTGTCCAGGCGATCCCTGGTCTCCTGGAGTTCCAGGCTGTCCTCGCTCTCCAGGCAATCCTGGGAATCCAGGCTGACCTTGAGGCCCTTGTTCGCCGGCGTCTCCAGCAGGTCCAGGTTGTCCGTTGTTTCCGCGCTGCCCAGACTCGCCTTGTCTTCCGGCCTGACCTGGTACTCCGCGCTCTCCTTGTGGTCCTACCTCACCAGAAGGACCAGGCAAGCCAGGTGCACCACGATTTCCAGGGAATCCAGGTTGCCCGTCAGATCCAGGTTGTCCGTCGGGTCCAGGCCGGCCCGGCTGCCCAGCTTCTCCGCGCTGTCCTGCTTCGCCCTGGGGTCCAGGTGATCCAGGCCGCCCGTCAGCTCCAGGCAGACCACGCTCACCCTGAGACCCATCGGAACCGGGTCTGCCGGCGGGACCCTGGGGTCCACGCTCTCCTGCAGCTCCGTCGGATCCGGGACGCCCAGCCTGACCACGCTCGCCCTGTGCTCCGGGCTGTCCGTCGGTCCCTGGTTGTCCTGCGGGACCTCGCTCACCCGTGTCTCCAGGCCTTCCGATGTCTCCAGCTGATCCTGCAACCACAATGACGCAGTGTCGAATCATTTTCGATCAGGCATTTAAACACAGGAGCCAAACATAACGAAAAAATAGTCAGTCGTACCCGGTTCTCCAGGAGATCCGGCCTCTCCAGCCTGACCCCTCTCGCCCTGCTCTCCTCGGTTTCCGGGTTGTCCCTGAGGTCCTGCCTGACCGGGCAGACCTGGTGGTCCGACTTCGCCCCGCGGTCCTGGCGATCCTGCTTGGCCGTTGTTTCCTCGTTGTCCAGGTTCTCCCTGCTCTCCGGGGGATCCGTCGGAGCCACGCTGTCCGGGCTCTCCCTGTGGTCCAGGGGCTCCCGCCGGACCTCGCTCGCCCGCAGCACCGGGTTGTCCGTCCGATCCGGCCGCTCCAGGTTCTCCACGGTCACCTGGTACACAGCAAACGCAGCAATGAAGTGACGACAAAACATTGTCAATATGTCTGAAGGTTTCAAATGAGATTAGTCTTGCGTCATTGTGTAGATATTTGCTTGGGCTACAGAGTGAAACGTTACCTGGCTGGCCACGTTCACCCTGAGGTCCAGAAGGTCCAGGTTGACCCTGTGGTCCAGGGAAACCAGGGAGACCAGCTGGGCCCCGCTCTCCGCGGTCACCAGGCTGGCCCTGAGATCCCTGTCTTCCTGGGCTGCCTGCCTGTCCACGCGGTCCCTGTTCGCCCTGAGGTCCTCTCTGCCCATTCTCCCCTGCAGGTCCAGGCTGTCCGTTGGGTCCAGGGAATCCTGGCGCTCCCGGCTGTCCGTTGTCTCCTGGCTGACCAGCTTGTCCAGGTGAACCTTATTTTGAACAAGACATTGTCAAATTCGTGTGATCACATCCGCAAAATGTACAATTTGTGTTGCTCGTTCTGAGCAGCAGCAGAACTTATATGAAACTTACCAGCTTGACCTTGTGGCCCTCGTTCACCCTGTGCTCCTGGCTGTCCATCCGATCCACGCTGTCCAGCTTCACCAGGTGAACCTTGGGGTCCAGGGAATCCAGCGGGTCCGCGCTCGCCCTGAGCACCGGGCTGTCCGTCGCTGCCGGGAGTTCCCGGGGCCCCGGCCTGTCCCTGGGAGCCCTGCTCGCCGCGCGAGCCCTGCTCGCCCTGCGGCCCTGGGAAGCCGGGCTGCCCGTCGCTGCCTGGTTGACCTGGCGATCCGCGCTCACCCTGGTCTCCGCGTGGTCCTTGGGCTCCCGGCTGTCCGTCAGGTCCTGGTCGGCCTCGTTCTCCCTGGAAAATTCGTGAAAGAACAGCTCAGTCACTGCCGTGCAAAAAGCTTCGTTGACTTGATTCTGCCAAAAATACCGCTTTCCCTTCTGTGTCGTTTTCTGTGCTTTATTTCAGTAAGAGTTCATTACCGCCTGTCCAGCAGATCCAGGTTGTCCCTGGGCTCCAGCTTGTCCTGGAAGACCAGATGGACCGGGCAGACCCGACTGTCCAGGTGGACCTCGCTCTCCCTGCGCTCCAGGCTGTCCGGGGGATCCGTCCCGACCTGCACACGTGGATACACACGTCAAGGTTTCATACTTGAAGCCAACGACAAAGCGCCACGCTTCGTTCAGCATTACTTTTGCTCAACAACGCCAGATGTGCAGAGATAAAGCCTCGGACACTCACCGTCAGCTCCGGGGTTGCCGGCTCGGCCAGCCTGGCCGTTCGGTCCCGGGAAGCCTTGTGCACCTCGCGGTCCTTGCTCTCCCTGTCTGCCCGCCTGACCAGGGCTGCCATCACGACCAGGTTGGCCTGCATTAAAAGTCGCTGCTTAAAAACAGCCGTCCCGTCGTGGAGAGATTCTTACACCTGGTTCGTCTGGTACAATTTGCAAACGAAAGCGCTTGGCAATTTGGAAGTGAAAATAAAAACGTTCAGAAAAAAAAGAGGACATCTCTGACACGAACCATCCGGTCCTCTGGCTCCCCTCTCTCCGGGCAGACCAGGCGCTCCGGGCTCTCCGTTCTGACCATCCTCTCCGTCTCTGCCGGGTTCACCCGACGGTCCTCTGGGTCCGGGAGGTCCATCTGGACCTCTGGGTCCAGGCTGACCCTGCTCTCCCCTCTGGGCAGCGGGTCCGGGTGGTCCTGTCTGTCCCCTCTCTCCTTGGTCTCCGGGTCGTCCGGGAAGCCCAGGCCCTCCGCGCTCGCCGGGAGCGCCTTGAGATCCAGGTCTTCCACTCGGTCCCACAGATCCCGGGCTTCCAGGCAGACCGCGCTCGCCCTGGTCTCCGGGCTGCCCGTTCTCACCGCGCTCCCCGTTAGGTCCAGGGAAGCCGGGAGCACCTTGTCGTCCGGCCTCTCCGTCGGGTCCTGGGGCTCCTGCGTTTCCAGGTTCCCCACGGTCTCCAGCCGGGCCAGGTTGGCCTGCAATCAAAATGTCATTCCGCAATTCCTGACGAAAGCCCCAAACATTGTCAAAATATGAAAATGTGCAAATGCTACTTTACCTTGACTTCCTGCACGTCCGTTTTCTCCAGGCAGACCAGGTGGACCCTGGATACCGGGTGTTCCGGGTTGACCTTGTGGTCCCTGGGACCCTGGTTGACCGGGAGATCCAGGCTGACCACGCTCGCCTTGCTGGCCAGCATTTCCAGGTCTTCCAGCTTGACCTCGAGGTCCAGCATCTCCAGCAGGTCCGGCTTGTCCGGAGGGACCCGGGGCTCCCACTGGTCCTCTCGGACCCGCTTCTCCAGGTGTTCCAGCTTGTCCGTCTTGACCCCTCTCGCCAGGTTCACCCCTCTGTCCAGCTGCTCCGTCCTGTCCAGGTTGTCCCTGTGGTCCGGGTTGACCTTGAGGTCCAGGTTGACCGTCTGAGCCAGCTTGTCCATCAGGTCCAGGTCGACCTGGGCTGCCATCTGGACCTGGGAGTCCAGCATCGCCGGGCAATCCCGCCTCTCCTTGAGCGCCAGCTTCGCCTGGCAATCCGGGTTGTCCAGATGGGCCAGGGAATCCAGGTGCACCACGTTCGCCCTGGGTTCCGGGTGTGCCTGCATTTCCTGCAGCTCCAGGCTCGCCGCGGTCTCCCTGCGCCCCCGCCTCACCAGCCGGTCCCTGTGGTCCTGGTTGACCGTTTTCTCCAGCTGGGCCGACCTGTCCTCGAGGTCCTCTGGATCCTGCAGGTCCTCTCAGACCAGGCTGACCCTGCGGACCCGCTGGACCCTGTGGGCCTGCAACACCACGTCAGCTGTCAACATTTTGAACATCTGATGGCCACTCAAATTGGTTCAAGTTTCCGAGTTGATTTTGCTGGACAAAAGGATGCAACATTAATGACCATCGGTTGGTCTTCAAGTTTTCAGAATCCTCACCTGGCTGTCCAGCTTGACCAGGTTGTCCAGGCGAACCACGCAGACCCTGCTCTCCGCGCTGTCCAGGTTCTCCGTCCGATCCAGCAGGTCCGCTCGGTCCTGTAGGTCCGGGGAAGCCTTGCGGTCCGGGGAAGCCCTGAGATCCGGGCTGTCCGTCCTGTCCACGCTCACCGTTCGCGCCTGGTTCACCTGGTCGTCCAGCTTGGCCTGAAGTTCACACGCAATAGAAAGGCTTGAGTAGTTTGCTGAACTCGGATCGTGTTTCATGCCTCGGTTCTGTGCTGTTCTGAATAGGCAAAAGTACCTGCAGGTCCGCGTTCGCCCTGCGCTCCGGCGGGTCCAGTAGGTCCAGCTGGACCCTGTGCGCCCCTTTCGCCAGGTTGTCCGGCGGGTCCGGCGCGACCGGCCTGTCCATCGCGTCCCCTCTCCCCAGCAGGTCCTGGCCCACCAGCCTGTCCCTGTGGTCCTGTTTTGAGAAGAAGCACCCGTCTCAGAATACGGCTCAATTTTAGCATTGAATCAGTCTTAGCGTTTTGTGTTCAATTTCAAGATCGGCACCAAGGAAGCACCGTCTGGCTGCTTCACAAAAAGGTTATCACTGCATTCACTACTAACCTGTAGGTCCGCTTGGTCCGGCAGGTCCTCGCTCTCCGCGCTCGCCAGGCTGTCCGGGCTGACCGTCCTGTCCGGGGAAGCCGGGCGCTCCTCGCTCTCCCGCTGCGCCCGCGGGTCCCGCCGGGCCTCGAGGGCCGCTCTCGCCCTGTGGGCCAGGGCGTCCCGCGTTTCCTGAGGAAACACTTCAACATTATTTCACTGCTGAGGGCCCGTCACTGGGACACCGAGAGTGATGTTTGTCAACCGACTGACCTGGGCGCCCGTCGGGTCCCGGTTGTCCACTGGGGCCTCGTTCGCCTTGGTCTCCACGCAGACCAGCAGCACCGTCGGGTCCAGGCTGTCCTTGAGGTCCAGGGAAGCCTGAAACACAGGGTCCACAGGGTCAAAATGGGAAACATGGTGCCAACACAAGGTGACTACACTCGAGTGAGTTGTCAGTGGTGAAGAGTTTATCACTTGATTACCCAATGCCCCCCGACTGCCTGAGAAAATCAAAGAGTCACATCCGTAGTGAAGCTGAGTGTTACCTGGTTGTCCTCTTGGTCCTGCGCTTCCTGGCTGCCCGTCAGGTCCTGGCGATCCGGCTCGTCCGGCCTCGCCCGGTGCGCCCTGCGCGCCCTGGTCTCCCTGCGGTCCCGGGGCGCCACGCTCTCCGGCCGCTCCTGGTTGACCGTCACTACCTGGCTGACCAGCTGGGCCTGGAAGACCCCTCTCTCCAGGGAGACCTCTGCCTCCGTCAGAGCCTGGGCGTCCGTCTTGTCCAGCGGGGCCAGGCAGACCTGGTTCACCGCGGTTTCCTTGCTGTCCAGCTGGTCCCCTCTCTCCCTGGGCGCCTGGCTGACCGGCTTGTCCCTGAGGTCCTTGCTCACCGGCTGCGCCTGGAGATCCAGCGTTTCCTGGGCGTCCAGCTTGACCTCGTTCACCCTGCATGCATAATAAGGACAAACTTACTCAGTGGCACAAAAATTACACTCGAAAGCTTCGTGTTCCAGCTCACTTTACAACATGGGACTCAAATTTGAACGAAACTCACAGCGAATCCTGGGGTTCCATCTTGACCTCTGAGGCCTGGCAGACCTGCAGCTCCGGGAGCGCCCGCGGGTCCGGGGAAGCCTGCGGGGCCGCGCTCGCCGGCCGCGCCGTCCTGACCGGGCTGTCCGGGCGCCCCCCTCTCTCCGGCCTGACCGTCCGCTCCGGCCTGGCCCGCAGCTCCCGCCTGACCAGGTTCGCCAGGGGATCCGCGCTGCCCGTCGGGACCTGCTCGTCCTGCTGGTCCTTGTGGGCCTTGACGTCCTGAAATGGGAAATTAATCTAAGTGTCGGTCAAAATTCTCTGTACTCAGTCGTCTGACTCAGGTCGACTGAACTGCACTCCGTACTCCACATACCAGCTTGTCCAGGTGTTCCACGCTCGCCCGCTGCGCCTCGTTCTCCCGCCTGACCCTGCGGACCTTGGGGCCCAGGTTGACCCTGCGGCCCTGGTGCTCCGGCAGGCCCGCGCTCGCCCCGCTGTCCGGGTTGCCCATCTGATCCAGCAGAGCCAGGCTGTCCTCGCTGTCCGGGCTCTCCACCCTCTCCAGGGAATCCGGCCGGCCCTCTGGGTCCAGCTTCTCCTTGAGGTCCAGGTTGTCCAGATGGTCCAGGTTGTCCCTGTGGTCCTTGGAGTCCAGCTTGGCCTGGCTGACCTCTGGGTCCATCCGCTCCAGGCTGCCCGTCACTTCCACGTTGGCCCGATTCTCCCGGCAAACCAACAGGTCCTCTCTCCCCGCGCTCACCCTGAGATCCTGGGAAGCCTGCTGGGCCAGACGGTCCTTGTTCACCAGCATCCCCTGGAGTACCAGGCTGCCCTGGGGTACCGCGCTCTCCTGGCAGACCAGGCTGGCCAACTCCAGGTTGCCCAGCCTGACCTCTTGGTCCTGCTTCTCCCTGTGGTCCAGCAGGTCCTGGTTGACCGGTGGGTCCAGCAGGTCCTCGTTCGCCACGTTGTCCTGGTGTGCCGGGTTGTCCATCGTTCCCTCTCAACCCGGCTTCACCTCTGAGACCAGGTTGTCCTTGTGGTCCAGCAGGCCCTTGTGGTCCGGCGTTTCCAGCCTGACCCTGAGGTCCGCGTTCTCCAGCTTGCCCTTGAGGTCCTGGAAGTCCGGCCGGGCCCCTCTCGCCGGCCGCACCTGCCGTTCCCTGCTCTCCTGGCAGCCCTCCAGGTCCCCTCTCGCCGCGCGCTCCGTCAGGTCCAGGTCTTCCGTCACTTCCGGCTGGGCCCTGGGCTCCCCGCTCTCCAGGCGCTCCCTGCGCACCGGCGTTGCCAGCTCTTCCAGCCTGTCCGGCAGGGCCTCGTTCACCTGCAGCTCCGGGGGATCCAGGTCTTCCGGCGTTCCCGCGCTCTCCAGCCTCGCCGGGTTGGCCCTGGGGTCCTGGGAAACCTGCTGCTCCTCTCAGACCGGGTTGGCCAGGGGCTCCGGCTTGACCGGCGTTTCCAGGTTGTCCCCTCTCGCCATTCTGGCCAGCCTGACCGCGAGCGCCTTGTTCACCCGCCGGCCCAGCTGGTCCTGGTGGTCCCGCCTCGCCAACTTCTCCTGGACTACCCTGCAATGTGCACAAGCACAATAGAAAGCGTCACTTGCTTTTGTTTAGAACTGAATTTGCTTCTGTTTAGAACTGAATTTTTTGTTAACTCGTAGAGCTGCTTGTGCAATCCGAAACACGCGGTCCTGACCTGTTCGCCGCGGTCGCCCTGCGGTCCGGGTCTGCCGTCCTGTCCCGGGGCGCCTCTCTGCCCGGCCTCCCCGGCGGGTCCGCGCTCCCCAGCCTGGCCTTGTGGTCCCTGCGGTCCCGGGAAGCCCTGTGGTCCAGCATCGCCGCGCGGGCCTGAAAATCATGCTTTGTTCAAAACCAGTTTGGTTCATCCCAATAGACAAAGCCCGGAGAGAACATGGGGATTGGCCGAAGTCCTCACTGATGTTACTCAAGTGATCCCTTTACCTCTTGTGGCAGGTGTGCACGTGTTTTTCCACAAACTTGTGCAGCACAAACGTGACTCGCTTCACGCACACGTAAGAGTTACGAGGACTGACCGTCTCGTCCAGCCTGTCCAGGCTGACCGGGCGCGCCCGCCTCTCCGCGGTCTCCCGGTTGTCCCGTGGGTCCGGCCGGTCCCTGCGGTCCAGCGCGGCCGGGCTCTCCGACGTCCCCGGGGCGTCCGTCCTCACCCGGGCGGCCCGCCTGTCCTCGCTCTCCCTGCGCTCCAGGTTGTCCACTTCAAGGGGTAAATTGGGACATTGCCATAAGTCAAGTTGATCTTGTTCTCAGTTGTACTGATTTGACACCAAAGCAGCTGGTGCCTATCCCACAATTTTAGTGAAGACATCAAACTTCCTATTGTGAAAGGCGTAAACGAGCTCTTTGTGCATTACGTTTTTTTCCAGATAATAGGGGAACTCACTTTTCGCCGTTGCTTCCTGGTTGTCCCTGGGGTCCAGGGAAGCCGGGCTGGCCGCGCTGTCCGCGGGGGCCGGCAGGGCCACGCTCGCCGGGGCCGCCAGGCTGTCCGCTTTGACCCGCCGGTCCCTGTGGTCCCTGTTCCCCGCGCTGACCAGCAGAACCTTGGGGCCCTGCAAATAATCACACACGCGAATAATCTTTATCCCTTCGAGCACATTCATCCTAACATCATCCCAATTTATTTCAAGATTGTCACAGACTTATGTTCGTACCTTGCGGTCCTGGTTGCCCTGCAGGTCCAGGCTGTCCTCTTTGGCCGCCCTGTCCTGCAGGTCCTCTCAGACCCTGCAGACCTGGCTGACCAGGTGACCCGTCTTGGCCTGAAGAGATTCGAAATTTTGTCAAGTTATGTTGAAATTCTTTCAACAGCAACTTGTGTGGCGTGAATACATGTCAAACGCGTTTCACTTCAGTGGTCGGGTTCAAATTTTGTTGCTTACCAGGTTGTCCAGCTGGACCAGTCTCGCCACGAGCTCCAGGTTGTCCGCTTTGTCCTCTTGATCCAGCAGATCCAGGTTGGCCAACGGGTCCGGTTGGTCCGGTAGGCCCGGCAGGTCCTGCAGGTCCGCGCTCCCCACGGTCACCTTGAGGTCCAGGCTGTCCAGGCAGACCTGCCTCACCTCGCTGACCTGCCAGCCCTGCTGGGCCGGTGGGTCCTCTGGCCCCTGCCTGTCCGGGTTGGCCGTCTGCCCCGCGCTGGCCCGGCGTCCCTGGTCGTCCCGCCTCACCAGCAGGTCCTCGTTCACCAGCCTGACCCGGAAGTCCCCTGAGGCCTGCAGGTCCGACCTCCCCGGCCTGTCCGGGGAAGCCTGGCGCGCCTCGCGGTCCCGCAGAGCCGGGCTGTCCGCGCTCTCCAGCAGCCCCGCTGTTCCCAGCGCGTCCAGGTGTGCCTGGCTCTCCGCGTTCTCCTTGCGGGCCAGGGAAACCTGCAACGGAAGTTTACCGTCAAGTCAATTTTGCAACAATTACCGGTTTTCAATATCTACCAAAATTTTCATCCAAAAGAACCTGTACCTTGTGGTCCTGGGCTTCCTCTGTTTCCATTCTGTCCAGCAGGTCCGGGGAATCCGGGTGGTCCTCGCTCTCCGGCAGGCCCGCGCTCACCGGCCTGTCCCTGTGGACCTGGGAATCCCTGGCTCCCCGGCTGTCCGTCGCTTCCGCGCTGGCCGGCTTCTCCCGCAGGTCCGGCAGGTCCGCGTGGTCCCTGTTCGCCCTGTCTGCCATCTTGGCCTGGAGGTCCTTGCGGTCCAGCTGAACCGGGCAGACCCCTCTCTCCAGCTCGGCCGGCCTGACCCGCTGGGCCCCGCTCACCAGGAGCTCCTTGCGCTCCGTCCTGTCCCGGTTGTCCTGCGGAACCCTGCATGCAAAATTCCTCGTTTAGTGACCTGAAAAAACCCGACAAATTTAGCTGTGAAAGTTCAGCTGAAAGTTTTGCTGAAAAGTACATTTAAACTTACAGGTTGTCCAGAGGGTCCAGCAGGGCCTCTGGGTCCTGCCGCTCCCTGTGGTCCTGTAGGTCCACCCGGACCCTGAGGTCCGCGCTCGCCGGCGGCTCCTCGGCTGCCTGGCCGACCGCTTTGACCCCGCGCGCCTTGGTCGCCGGGCTGCCCAGCCTCTCCAGGGAACCCTGCGGGTCCACGCTCTCCTGCCGATCCGGGAGGCCCAGGCTGTCCTTGCTGGCCTGTTGCAGAGAACAGTTTCCGTCAAACCTGATGTACAAATAAACACTCGCGTGGGATATTTTGAGGAGGCTGACCCTGTTTCACAACTTACCATCAAATCCAGGTGTTCCCGGAGACCCGTCTCCTCCGCGCTCTCCGGGCAGGCCTCTCTCTCCCTGGGGTCCTGCGGGACCGGCGGGCCCGCGCTCCCCGGGACGACCGTCCGCACCGGGCGCTCCCTGCTCTCCATCCTGTCCTGGGGATCCCGCCTGACCCGTGGGGCCTCGTGGGCCCTGGTCACCTCTCTGACCTGGTTGTCCCTGAAGCAAAGATGTCAAAGCTGTTGGAGGTGGTGGTCAGAACTGAATTCCAAGAGATTCCTTCGATTGAAATACACGTGTGACATTTCAAGGACCACGGAAATGGTCATCGAAGATTGTACCAATTGCCGACTTGTCCGTTTTTCGCCATACCTGTGGGCCAGGACCTCCAGGTTGTCCGGCCTGTCCGGGTGTTCCGGCTGAGCCAGCCTGACCCCGAGCTCCAGCCTCTCCCGCAGGTCCGCGCGCGCCCTGTTCACCAGGCAGACCTGCCTGTCCAGCAGGTCCTCGCTCTCCCTGTGAAATTACAGTTCGCTTTTGTTGCACGTTTGTCTTTAGTTCAGTTTGGCACGTTGTTGAAGGTTTAACTTCGTCCCTACCTGAGCACCAGGCGACCCGTCGCGTCCCGGGTTCCCCGCTTCTCCGCGCGGTCCGGGTCCTCCCTGCGGGCCTGCGTCGCCTCGAGGTCCGGGGCTGCCGGCTTGGCCAGCAGGACCCCGTTCTCCCCGCGCACCATCCTGTCCAGGCTGACCCTGCGGACCTGCAACAACCAGTTAACTTTCTCAAGCTGTGTTGTGGTCTTTGCATCTCGTTGTGTCATTGCAGTACAAACGCTGCAAAGCAAAGATGGTCTTGCAGACCTGGAGCTCCTTGAGATCCGGGTGTTCCTGCATCTCCGGGCTGTCCACGCGCTCCCCTCTCCCCGTCCGCGCCTGGCTGTCCGTCCGGTCCCGGTGATCCCTGCGGACCTGCTGGGCCCGCGGGACCGCGCTCTCCGGGGGCGCCCTGCGGTCCGGGGCCGCCGCCTCGACCTTGCTCCCCAGCCTCTCCCGGTGTTCCAGGCTGACCCTGCAAACGAGTCAGAGGCAGGGTGAATATCTCAACTTCTCGGTTTTGAGTAAAGTATACTTTGAGTAAAGTATACTTTTCAATGGCAACTTGTGGGTAAAACGAACCCTTGGTCCCGCGCTTCCTCTGGGCCCAGGTGCTCCGGGCAGTCCCGGTGGGCCCTGCTCGCCGCGCTCGCTGTCCCGCCCGGGCTGGCCACGCTCTCCCTGCTGTCCACGAGGTCCAGCGAGTCCAGGCGGTCCCTGAGGTCCGGGTTCTCCAGCTGATCCAGCTGGACCAGTCGCTCCCTGCTGACCGGGCTGGCCGTCGTTTCCTGCAAGCATCAATTCTCCCTGTTGGTCATCGTCAATTCTCATGTTGAAACATTCCTCAAGTTTGTTCTCAACAGATAGTGCCTGAAGGGTTGTGAACCCTTTGAAATGCACCTGGTCTGCCGGCGGGTCCTGGCAGACCCACATCGCCGCGCTGCCCAGCCTCGCCCGCGGGTCCGGGGAAGCCTCTGGGCCCGCCAGAGCCGGGTGGTCCGGGCTGTCCTCTCTCCCCGTCGGTGCCAGGCTGACCATCAGAGCCGGGTCGGCCGGGAGAACCGGCAGCTCCCCTCTCGCCCTGTGCTCCTTTCGGACCTCTGTCTCCTGGGCCGCCGGGCTGTCCGCCGAAACCAGGAGGACCAGCAGGACCTCTGAAAACGTTCAAAAGTTTGATATCATTTTGTGGTGCAGTTTTCTTCACACTGCCTTTGTTCTACGATTGTTGAGATCATCGCACCGTTCTCCCCGTCGTCCCTGCGGTCCTTGAGGGCCATCGTCCCCGTTGGAGCCCGCCTGTCCTGCGGCTCCAGGAGAGCCGCGCTCCCCGGCTGGCCCCGCGGGTCCGGGGGAGCCCTGAGCTCCGGCGGGACCTCTCTCTCCCTGTAGGCCGGGTGCACCCGGCTGCCCAGAGGGTCCAGCAGGACCCTGGGGTCCAGGTGCTCCGCGCTCGCCCTGTGGTCCGTCCTGTGCGTCATTCCCTGCGGAAACATGCTCGTGTGCTTGTCAAGTCTTCATTCATGACTCCAAATTCACTGAGACTTGTTTGGGACAACTCGCCAGGCTGCATATTGAATTAACGCTTGCTTCATTTCCCTTACAACACAGCTTTATGCCGTGACCAATGTAATTCGGGCTTGTACCTGGTCTTCCAGCGGCTCCGGCCTGTCCGGGAGATCCGCGCTCTCCAGCCTGGCCTCTCGACCCTCTGGGTCCGGCTGGGCCGGGCAGACCCGGCGCTCCCTGCGCTCCAGCGTTTCCGGGCGTGCCTCGGTCGCCAGGCTGTCCGGATTGTCCCGCAGGTCCTCGCTCTCCGGCCGCGCCGCGCGCTCCCGCCTCTCCGGGAGGTCCGCGTTCACCGGCGGTACCGGCAGGGCCTGAAAGTGACGGAGCAAGTTGACGGTTGGGTCTTCGTCTCGCAGGTAGTTGACCATTAAAACAGCAATGGTTCAGACCACAATACAAAACTGACCTGTGGGACCGCGAGGTCCAGCATCTCCAGGTTGTCCGTCGCTTCCGGCCTGTCCGGCAGGTCCCTGCTCACCGCGGTCACCTCGGGGTCCACTGGGTCCAGCCGGTCCAGGAAGACCAACAGGTCCTCGCGCTCCAGCCTCTCCACGCGGACCGGGCTGTCCGGCCTGACCAGTGGGTCCTCTGGGTCCAGGTCCTCCGTCTTGTCCTAAAGCACGGAACAAAAGTGTGACAGTCCTCTGCCCCTTTGATCTGTCATGTCATTTTTTGATTTCAACTGGACCCACCTGGTTGTCCTGGAGCACCAGATTGCCCAGGGGTTCCCGCTCCGCCGCGGTCTCCCCTCTGCCCGGCTTCTCCAGGTGGTCCAGGGCGGCCCTGAGCTCCAGCGTTGCCCGATTGCCCTGGTGGTCCCTGCTCGCCCTGCTCTCCTTGCCGCCCAGCCTGTCCTGCAGCACCGCGCTGACCAGCGGGTCCTCTCTGTCCACGCTCGCCAGGTTGGCCAGCTGTTCCCTGTTCTCCCTGGTCTCCAGGCTGTCCTCTCGGTCCGCGAGAGCCGTCAGGTCCAGCAGGTCCAGTGGGTCCGGGCCCTCCCCTGTCTCCAGGTTGTCCAGTGGGTCCAGCCGGACCTCTTTGTCCTGCGGCTCCGGGTTGTCCAGCTGGCCCTTGTTCACCAGCTTCACCAGCAGGTCCTGGTTGTCCCCTGGGTCCTGCTTCACCTTGGGGTCCGGGTCTTCCGTCTGAGCCAGGTTCTCCTTGGGTTCCAACTCCGGGAGCGCCAGGTGGTCCACGGGAGCCTGGGGTTCCTGCGCGTCCAGCCTCACCCCTGCTTCCCGGGGGTCCCTGCTCACCAACCCGGCCAGGTGTTCCCTGCGGCCCAGGTGGTCCCCTCTGACCCGCCTGTCCAGCGGGACCTCGAGATCCAGGTTGCCCGACGGCTCCACTGAATCCGGGAGTTCCAGCAACTCCAGGTTCTCCTGAAAACCATCAGGACGCAATCAGACATGCTCTGCAGCAACTCTAATGCTGTCAAATGCTGACCACGGAACATTTCTTGGGAAAGCAATGTTTGGCAAAAAATATGAACCTCTTGGTCCGACTGGTCCAGCTGGTCCTCGTTGGCCTTGTTCACCAGGAAGTCCGCCCGGTCCTCGCTCGCCGGCTGCCCCGGCGGGGCCCGTGGGACCGGCAGGTCCGCGAGACCCGGCTTGTCCGGGACCTCCCCTCTCGCCGGCGGGTCCTGGCGGGCCCCTCTCCCCAGCTGCTCCTCGAGCCCCGGCTTGTCCTGCACTGCCTGTTATATCAAGCAAAGCTACCGTGAAAAAAGTGCGACACACGGCGCTCTTTAGCACTAAAATCCATTTGCATCTTGTTGCATTACTCAGAAGGAAACCACACCATCTCGCGCCCAAATTATGCCACGCTAAGACGTACCCGGCTGGCCTTGCGGCCCTTGTTCTCCAGCGTCTCCTGGCAGTCCTCGGGCGCCGTCGGGTCCGGGGCGACCGTCCTGTCCAGGCTCTCCGGGCAGACCGCGCTCTCCCTGTGAACCTGGGGTTCCAGGTTGTCCGCGGTTTCCACGTGGTCCCTGAGGTCCCTGGTCCCCTGGTTGTCCACTGGCTCCAGGCTGTCCGGGCGAACCTCGCTCTCCCTGTTCTCCTCGTGGTCCAGCACTTCCTGCCGGTCCCTGGGGTCCAGATTCGCCGTCTGTTCCAGCAGGTCCAGAAGGTCCACGCTCACCGGTCTGACCTCGTGGTCCACTTGGTCCAGGTTGCCCAGGCGAACCTCCTTGGCCAGGCTCTCCTCGGGGCCCTGCAGGTCCAGCGGGTCCTCGGGGTCCACGCTCTCCTTGGGCACCGGCAGGTCCTGGCTGACCGCTGGGTCCCGCCTGTCCAGTGGGTCCCCGCAGGCCTTGATCTCCGCGAAGTCCCGGCGCTCCGTCGGCGCCGCTCTGTCCCGGAGCTCCCGCCTGACCAGCCGGTCCGCGCGATCCTCGTGGACCAGGCTGTCCGTCATTGCCACTCTGACCAGGAGGTCCTGCAAGCAAATTATCCGTCCGTTAACTTGGTGACCGTCAAAAGTATCCCAACCAGCAAAAACACCATAACCAATAAAAAACACCCCAAGTGGATCATTTGAAGTCCAGCACGAAGAGTGGATCTGCAAATTTCGACTCACCCTGAGGTCCGGGTTCGCCCCGCTCTCCCGCAGGTCCGCGCTGTCCGCGCTCCCCGTCCGCCCCCGCTGCTCCGGGAGGTCCGGCCGGTCCGCGCTCACCCTGCGATCCCTGGGGTCCAGTCGCTCCTTGCTGACCAAGACCGCCACTGGGACCAGCAGGTCCGGGCTGACCTCGCGGTCCAGCAGACCCGGAAGGCCCAGGCAATCCTCTCAGTCCAGGACCTCCAGGCGATCCAGCGGTACCTGCAACAATGTTTGCTCACTCGATTGCTCCAAGTTGTCATACATTTTTCCCGTCTTTCGTACGGCATGCGTGAGCTCGCGTTACCTCGTTCTCCAGCATCTCCTCTGGGTCCGGCGGGTCCCGCGGGTCCAGGTGCGCCTCGCTCTCCGGCCCCTCCAGGTCCTCCACGCTCCCCGGCTTGTCCACTGGGTCCGGGAAGACCCACAGCACCCCTCGCTCCGGGTTGGCCTGCTGGTCCAGTCTCGCCAGCTTCCCCACGCTGTCCCTGTTCTCCTGGCTGTCCTCTAGGTCCTCTGGATCCATCAGCGCCGGCGGGCCCAGCAGGGCCGGGCTGCCCTCTGCTTCCGGCGTTGCCTCTTGGGCCGGCAGGACCTCTTGCTCCGGCTTCACCGCGAGAGCCAGTGGTGCCAGGAGTACCAGCCTGGCCAGAAGGTCCGGTTGGACCTCTGGGTCCTGGGAAGCCTTGTGGTCCAGGGCGGCCGCTGTCTCCCGGCTGACCACGTTCTCCAGGTTGGCCTCGTGGTCCTCTGGGTCCAGACGGGCCTTGTGATCCAGGTTGCCCTTGTGGGCCTTGCGGTCCCTGAGAGAAGGACAACTCATTTAGCGACTGCTTATCTGACGACACGGAAAATCTTGCGATCTTGTGTTTGCAGAAATGACGCCGAATTATGAGCAAGGTTACTCCATTCTCAACACCAAAGCCACAAACCTGATCGCCACGGTCGGCTGAAGGTCCAGGCTGTCCGGCGGGCCCTCTAGGTCCAGCTTGTCCAGGAGGACCTCGCTCTCCCGCTTGGCCTGGCTCTCCTCTGGGTCCAGCGGGTCCAGGTTGTCCTGGCCCACCGCGCTCTCCGGGCGGTCCTCGCTCACCACCGTCACCGCGAGGTCCGGCCGATCCGCTGGGTCCGGGTCGGCCGGGCTGACCGGGCGGGCCCTGCTCTCCGTCAGAACCAGGCTGGCCACTCGGACCTCTGTTGCCAGGGAAACCCGCGGGTCCAGGTGGGCCCTGCTCTCCGGCGTCTCCAGGTACACCGGGCGCTCCTCGGCCTCCTGCAAAACCAGCGAAGTGAACAAACATAGCCGCCCGCATTTCCGAGATTGTCTTCCCAGACCGTGTTCCTCGGATTCAGAGGCAAGCAAACAAGTGTTATGGGTACAGCTCCAGTGTTGAAGTGCACGTTGTGCTGACAAGACCGCCTGACCTGCAGGTCCTGCGGGTCCAACGGCTCCGGAGTCTCCAGGGGTTCCGGGGAAGCCGGGTTGACCTCTCGGTCCCGCCGAGCCTCTGGGGCCCCGAGCTCCTTGACCGCCGGGGGCGCCCGATGATCCCCTCACTCCGGCCTCTCCACGCTGGCCGCGCGGGCCCTGCGAACAAAAACAAACTTCAGCATAAAAACCTGCCCCCAGTCTGGGAGTCACATTTGCCTTGAAAAAGTGCCACCAAATTTTCTTGTGCATTTGAACTGTATCCAAATAACTTTTCCATCGGGCGCTTTTGATTTTGCAATCCAACAGACTGATCTGGTAAATCCCGCTGTTTGCTTTAGTTTCCTACCGCTGGGCCTCTGTCGCCTGCTTGTCCGGGTGGTCCCGACAGACCAGGGCCGCCTCGCTCGCCTCTCTGGCCGGACGGTCCGGGAGAACCTCGGGGTCCGGGAGGACCCTGATCACCGCTCTGCCCAGGGACGCCTGGGGGTCCACGTTCTCCCTGCAAGCCTGGGCCTCCAGGTGGTCCTCTTTGACCTGGGTGAAGACAATTGGAAAGCTTTTAATGAAAATTGTGACCAAATTGAATGCAAACAGATCAAGGATCAACGAGCTCACAACGTGCGTTCTTCCATCAAAAAGGCCACGGCTACCGGCGTGGAACCATTGGTTTTGTAACCAGGGAGTAAACCATTGGTTTCGTTGCTTGAAAAGCCCCAAACAGTTTAAACCCCCCCCCCCTTCCCGCCGAGGAACCAAACCAACTTTGTTTTGTAACCAGGGGTGGGGGCAACCCAACTGTCGGTTTGTGGACAGCAGCACGTATTGTGCAAAAAACGCTCAAACAGTTGGTTCACCACTACCTCCACCCACCCACCCTACCTCCACCCACCCACCCCTTGCAAACAAATTTGTCTTGACATCGCGACTGCACTCAGCCCAAGGCTCGCTGAAAAGCTGCGGACTCCAAAAACCTCGCTGACGTACAAGACCGAAAAAAGCGACCACACTACGTTCGTGGTTTCTGTGCTCACCGTCAGATCCGTCCTGTCCTCGTTCTCCGTCAGTTCCGGCGGGTCCCGAAGGTCCAGTTGGGCCGCGCGGTCCCCTATCCCCGGGCGCACCGGATGCTCCAGCCGGGCCGCGCTCGCCGCGATCACCGGGCTGACCCGACGGGCCGCGCGGTCCCTGCTCGCCTGTGCGGCCGGGCGCGCCCCGCTCCCCGCCCTCTCCTGGCTGTCCGGGAGATCCTCGTGGTCCTGCAATTTGACATGAAAGGCATTGACTTGCAAGTTCTGTAACTTTCGAATACACCCGAACTTTTCAGGGAGCGTGTACTTTGTTTTCCCAGTTTCTTAAGGCGAGTGAATGGTGGACTGGACAAGAGCCTTCTTGCCTGCGAACTGTGTCGGGCCAGAAGGAACGACTCGTAAATTACCTGCGGATCCAGCGGGTCCTCTTTGTCCCTGTTCTCCTTGGGGTCCGGGTTGCCCAGCAGGTCCTCTGGAGCCGCGAGGTCCAGAGGGTCCGGCTGGTCCTCTTGCACCAGCCTGACCAGAAGGTCCAGCTGGACCTCGTTCTCCCGTCTGGCCGCGCTGACCGGCGGGTCCTGGGGGTCCGTCTGGGCCTCCCTCTCCAGGCTGACCAGTGGGTCCTCGCGGGCCCTGCAAAATCAATGCGCCGTACGGTTGTCTTGAGTGTGCTTCCACAAAATGGCACAGACCTGTACCACTCAGTGCACAACTCATGCGAAGTTTGGTTTTTCAATCAAAACTTGGTTGAGCGAGAAAACAGTATTTTTGGCAGGAAAGCCGCAAGTTGAGTCAAGTGAAATGTCTCCGAAATCCTCCGTGAACTGCAACAGCACTGCTCAAAGCAACGATTCGTTGACCTCAGTCCAATCTATACGTACCGCAGGCCCCCTTGGTCCACGTGGCCCGCCGGGCCCGGCGGGTCCTGCTGCTCCAGACTCTCCGGCCGGTCCGGGGAAGCCTCGCAGACCCGGAGCCCCGGGCTGTCCGACGCCGCCAGGAGCCCCCGACGATCCGGGAGCCCCCGCCACACCGGCATCTCCTCTGGGTCCAGCTGGGCCCGGAGGTCCGTCTCTGCCGTCCGCTCCCCGGTCTCCGGGTTGGCCACGTTCTCCGGGTTCACCCCGAGGTCCGCCGGGTCCGGCAGGCCCTCTCGGTCCGGCGGCGCCGCCCTGTCCTGGTGGACCTCGTTCACCGCGCGTTCCCTGCGGTCCGGTCGGGCCAGCAGGTCCTGCAAGTGAAACGCCGTGGGTTGTGTGGCTGTGCTTGCGGATTTGTCCCTTGTTTTCAGTGAACGTTGCGTGTGCTATGACGAAATATCGTTCCTGTGAAATCACGCAATGACCATTCGAGACCTTTCATCGAGAAAGCGAGTCGTGTGATTGAACAGGAAGCCTTTGTGAGGCGAGAACATTTCTGCCGTGATGCGAGCACACACGACTGGTTTTGTGATCTCGTAGTTTTAGAAAACTAATCTTTGTCGAGCAAATGAATTCGTAAAGGATTACAACATTAACATAGAACGCGAACACTCTTTGCAACAAATTTCTTACCTGGCTGGCCTGGGCCTCCCCTCTCGCCCTGCTCTCCCTGTTCACCAGCGGGTCCAGCAGGTCCACGGGCTCCAGCTTGTCCGTCAGAACCTGCCTGTCCCGGTGGTCCTGGTTGGCCCTGTGGTCCACTTTGTCCAGAAGGTCCTCTTGGCCCAGGTTGCCCGTCTGCACCCGCCTGTCCAGGTGGGCCCTGGCCTCCTCTGGCGCCGGGTCCGCCTTGTTGCCCTGGGGATCCAGGGCGCCCGCTGGGTCCGGGGAGACCGGGGCTGCCGGGGCCGCCGCGTTCTCCACCCGGTCCAGCAGGACCTCGCGGTCCTTGTGCACCAGGAAGACCGTCGGCTCCAGGTGAACCTGGAACGATTTCAGTTGTTCGATAGAGTTTGCATTGCACACGGACGTGTTGCGAGCGCAAGCTAGAACGAGGGAGGTAGTTGAGTGATCACTGAGAAATTGACAACTGCCGTATGTTCTTCGTGGTGATGACATGACAATCACCGAAACTGGGGGCCAGTGATCGCTGACCACGTTCTGAACACTAGACCACCCACAGAAATTCTGGCAAATTTTTCTGCTGTATGTGACGACTGCACATAAATTTTGGGAAGTGATGTGACCATGAGCCGAGAAATTTTGGCTGGTCACCATAGAACACCCGCAGATCTGACCACTCGATATGGTTTCCCCCCAGATTTTGGAATTTTGACACTCGACTCTCCACGACTGCTCATGGCTGACTGCTGCTTCCACCTGTTGCCAGTGTACAACAGACCGCTTGACAAGCGTGTCGTGTGTCAGCTTACCGCCTGGGCCTTGTTCGCCCGACAGTCCTCTGGGTCCGGGCGATCCTCGTTGTCCGGGCGGACCTTGCCCACCACGCTCACCGCCAGCTCCAGGCTCGCCAGTCGGTCCGCGTGGTCCCTGTCCAATCGTATTGCTGCTGCTTATTGTGATTTTGACTTTCGGTTGAAAGCCAGTGATAAAATTTTTGTCGCAGTGCAAGAACTTACGGCTGGTCCTCGCGGTCCAGGCAGCCCATCGGCTCCGGGAGACCCTGGAATACCAGGTCCTCCGGTCCCTCCCTGGCGTCCAGCCTGTCCGGGCTGCCCGCGGTCCCCGGGTCGGCCCGCGGCTCCGCTGCTGCCGGGCGGACCTCGTTCCCCGGCGGGTCCGCTGGGTCCGGGCCGACCAGCCTGTCCCGGTGGACCTGAAGGTCCTCGCTCACCAGCTGTTCCTCTGGGTCCACTTGGTCCGGGGGATCCTTGCCGTCCACCCTGCAGATTTCGCAATTGACGATTTAGCAAGCCGTGTTTGTGACCACGCTGGGCACCGATCGAGCCGGGTTTCAGCACCTCACCTGCCCAGGAGCTCCGTCCTCGCCTGGAGGTCCGGCAGGTCCTCTCGGTCCGGCAGGACCTCTGCCTCCTGTGCCGCCAACCTGACCCGGTGCTCCACGCAATCCAGGGAGGCCTGCCTGACCTCGCGGTCCGTTTGGTCCATCTGCTCCCGGTCTGAAGTGTGTGCAAAATAACATCAGCGGGGACAAAAACCAGCCCTGAATCTTACCAGGTAGATCCAAATATTAGATTTGTTCGTTGTCCCGACACCAAACGCTTTCGCACCTTCCGATGGCTCCGCTGGGTCCGGGAGGGCCTCTGTCGCCAGCTGCTCCCGGAGGTCCAGGTTGGCCTGGTCCGCCGTCGGGCCCGTCCTCTCCAGCAGGTCCTGGGCCGCCCTGAGGTCCGGGGGGACCCCTGCGTCCCGGCTCTCCGATGCCTCCAGGAGACCCTTGCTCTCCCCGCTGTCCGGAGTCTCCTCTTGGCCCGGCGGGTCCAGTGGCTCCAACGGCTCCGCTTGCGCCTGGGCCGCCCTGCGGTCCGGGCTGTCCTCGGGGTCCACGAGCACCTGCAAAATTAAATTATGCTCGTGGACCGAATCTTGTGGATTGGTTGACTGAAGTCAAATCCCAGAACACCATGATCGTGTTTGTTTCGTTCCAGCCTCTGCCGACCTTGTTCTCCTGTGGGTCCGGGGGGTCCTCGTTCACCATCCGTGCCGGGTTGTCCGGAGGGTCCTGGTTGTCCCACACTTCCACGCGGTCCAGCCGAGCCGGGCGGACCTCTCTCCCCCTGCGTTCCAGGGGATCCAGAGGGGCCTGCAACGGGTTTGAAGTGCTTTCCTCTGCGACGCAACACGCTTACACGGTCAACATCAAACCGGGAAATTTTGCTTTCCGCCGCCACAATAACGCACCTGGTCGTCCAGACGGTCCGGGTCGTCCTTGGTTGCCAGTTGGTCCGGGAGCCCCGTCCTCACCGCGGGGGCCAGAAGGTCCGGCAGGCCCAGCAGGTCCCTGCGCGCCCGAGTCTCCAGGCAGACCTGGTCCACCTCGAGCTCCAGCGTTTCCTCGCGGACCAGGGCGTCCAGCCTGTCCAGGGGCTCCACTCTGACCAGGAGGTCCGGATGGACCTCTCTCGCCATCTTGACCCCGCTGTCCTGGGCTGCCGCTTGGTCCGGGCAAGCCAACCGCTCCAGCTGCACCAGGCTCACCGGGGCCGCCGCGTTGTCCCGCGGGTCCAGCAGGTCCGCGGTTTCCGGGCTGACCAGCAGCTCCGGAAGTTCCGGGTGGTCCCTGCGGACCCCGTGGTCCAGCTTGGCCTCTCGCTCCCTGCACATTCGAAAAGTTTCTTTCGTGTGCATTTGGCAATGTTCGAGTACATGGTCACATTACTTCAATGTTGCTGCTACAACACGCGTCGAGACAACAGGGTCACGTTTGAGTTACAATTTGCGCATTTTCACCACTCACATCTGGTCCCGGAAGTCCAATAGCACCGCTGCCGCCAGGTGGACCGGCAGGTCCTCTGTCGCCAGCCTGTCCTCTGGGTCCAGGAGGTCCCTGCGAGCCTGCCTCGCCGTCTGCGCCAGCGGGCCCCGCAGGACCAGCTGGGCCCCTTTGTCCGCCTTGCCCTTGAGGACCGGGTTGTCCCTGTGGTCCCCGCTGACCTGGCAGGCCTGGTTGTCCCCGTGGACCAGCGGGTCCTCGTACTCCCGCCAAACCTGCAAAACCAATCCATATGAATCACATCTTCGCTCCGTGCCCCAGGCCTCTACTTCGCCTCAGCTCAACGGGTGAAAATGTACCTGGAGATCCAGATTCGCCGGCCTCTCCCGGTTCTCCCCGTGATCCCTGCGGCCCAGGGCGGCCGAGTGGCCCAGGTCCACCAAGGCCTCCAGGTGCACCCCGCTCCCCTTGACCTCCGCGCGGTCCGGCGGGTCCTTGAGGGCCGGGAAGACCTACAGCTCCCGATGGACCAGGCAATCCAGGTTGTCCTCTTGGTCCAGCAGGTCCTCTGCCTCCGTCACGACCTGCGGCAACAATCGTCAAGGTTTCGTGAAAACGCACTTCAGGCTCGGTTAAGGCTCGGAAACCAGCGCAGCACCATATTTCGGTTTCTTACCAGGCTGTCCAGGTGGTCCGGATTCTCCGTCCGCTCCCCGGCTCCCGGGACCGCCCCGTTGTCCGGGGGGTCCGTCAGGACCTGGTGCGCCGCTGGTGCCGGGGGGCCCTCGCTCTCCAGATTCTCCAGCCGGACCGGGCTGACCGCGGGGTCCTGGGGGTCCTCCCTCTCCAGCCTCTCCAGGTTGCCCTGGAACATTGAAACGTTGATAAAATCATGAGCCTCAACCTCTAACAAAAATTTGAGAAACGCAAGAGAAGTGACCGGACGCTCCAGAAACGTGGCGTCAGTTACCTGAAGGACCGGCGGGTCCCCGGTCACCAGGTCTGCCCGCAGCTCCGGTCCTGCCGCCTGGGCCCCTCTCGCCCGCAGCCCCTGGTTCTCCTCGAGGACCTGCGGGTCCAGCAGGACCCAGACCTCCAGGAGGTCCTCTTGTTCCTTGCTCTCCTGGTCCTCCGCGTGGTCCACTTGGTCCTGAGTTGCAGATAATTACCATCATGCGGGAAAGGACGCTGCACGTGAGTTTTTGTTTTTCGTTTTTTCGGTCGGGAAATGTTGCCCAGCAGAAGTACGAAGTTTGGAGTGAAAAGAAAAATTGTCTGAAATTCCAACAGCGGACGCACCAGGTCGTCCAGGAGCTCCGCTGGTCCCAGGTGCTCCGGGCGAACCCCTCTCGCCGGCCGGTCCTCGCGATCCCCGGGGGCCCGCGGCTCCCGACGTTCCCGGAGGACCCGACGGTCCTGGCTGACCGGAAGGCCCGCGGTTGCCGGGGAATCCAGGAGCACCGTCTGGCCCATCCTCTCCTGCGGGGCCGGACGGTCCAGCAGGCCCAGAAGGTCCTGTTAGTGGAAGATATGAAACAAATTGAACAAGATCCCGAGAAATTCGTATCGCTATCTGCCTCGCGATTTCGTTTCTTACCGTCGAAAAGCTCTTCACCTCAACGCAGACGTCTGCATTTCTCTGACGCCCTCTGTGTGTGTGTGTGTGTGTGTGTTGCAAGGACTGCAAGGATGGCAGTAGTTATACTTCAGCTGAGCAGCGTATGAATGAAAGTCTGTTCTGCCAACATATCCTGAAAGCGTTGACTGTGATATATTGTAGTACTTGGAAGTTGTATTCTCGGGTCATGCCTCGAACACACGCTGCTACATTTAAGGATCAATTGTAAAGATCAGCTTATACTTGGAAGTTGTATTATCGGGTCACAATCAGCTTTGCAAAAGCGTGTATGGAATGTGTATGACAGATAAAGACTAGTCTACAACAATAATAGCTCAGCGATGAATATGCATAATGCGGTGGAGAGAGTAAGTGCCCGGAT
>JAAUXT010127393.1_pt1 | contig 80555 bp, 73 predicted proteins | sample 7278171 | NCBI WGS metagenome assembly JAAUXT01 (sample SAMN14350112, study PRJNA611818) | marine sediment metagenome | isolation source: surface marine sediment (1.8m) | place: French Polynesia: Moorea | collected 2018-08
AACTTGGTGCACAATGTGGCCCCCCCCTGGGGGGGGGGGGGGGGGTCACACACACACACACACACACACACACTCCTTGGCCATTTCCCCGATCTGTCCCTGCACAACAAATAACATTTGCCACAAAACGCAAACAAGAACACACAACATTTTTGACGAGCGCCTCGGGAATCTGTGTGTTTGTAAACATGTCGATTGCATGTCAATTTGCGTCAGTCCAAAAATATCCATGAATCGTGTCTCTTTGGGGTGGGTCGGTGTGAGTGGGGTTCTGCGGGAAAGCAATCTTGACCCAGCTGAAATTACAACAGCTGTATTGAATTTTCAGCCCTTCACCAAACAAAGGCAGTGTTGGAGGTAAATCTGTATCTGGAATTTTCAGGATTTTTGGTAAATTCGGTGAAGCAGGTTTTAATTGCTGGACCCCTGGTGGGCGAGGGTGGGTGGGGGTAGGGGGCGTCTGTCAACCAATTCCGGATGGCAGGTGTGATGAAACAGTAACGCGCCAATACTGGAACGGATCGGCGTGTGGTTGTTCACCACAGGTTGTTGTGTTGTTAAGTGGAAGTGGTGCAGGAGAGAAAACGGGAATTTCTGTGCACCAACATCAAAAGCCAGCTGTGTGAAACAAACAACCCAAATGCGACACCAAAACACGAAGTTGGCTCTTTTTCTCAGTGACGCTCCACAATCTCACTGGATCGACTGAACAGACCTTTTCCAAAGTGCAACAGAGAAGAGCCACACGTGCGCAGATCATGCACTCGTTCACAACTTCCTTCCAGCACACCTTGTTTCCTTTGTCCAAGTTTGAGATTGAGCATTCGGACAGAACGACCGTGATTCACGCGGAGAGCACATTTCCGACGACAAGCAAGAAGAAGACACGGTTTTCGTATTCATAATCGTGAAACTGCCGCTATTTTTTGCATCTGAAGCTGTGAGTCGACAGAAGTTTTCTTCTCATGGAAACATTGCAGCATGTGAGGAATTCCAGTACGAGGAACATTTACCCATCATATTGCATTCGATTTGTCTTGTGCATTTTGATGCTTCAAAAACAGTGCTGGTTGCATTTCAGCGATACCCGATATGTACAATGAGTTGTTGGACCGTCAAAATGACCCTCTCAAAGAAAGAAACGTTTTGCACAAGAACAACCGCAAAACATACTTGGCTGGACGACAATGCACCACGGGACGGGACTCTGAGCTGCATGACTGGCGCAATGGCGACTGGGCTGGTTTTACGTGACGAGGTCGTCGTCGGAGTCGACGTTCGGTCGGAAGCGTCCCCGCGACCTGTGACCGCGCTCCGCTGGCTCCGGCAGGTCCAGGCCCCACTTCCGAGAGAAGCTCGCTGCAACAAACACGAATGCACAATTTTCGTTCACTGTACGTCTGTGAATGGGTGCGTGTGTTGTGCGTTCGATTCGTGAATGTGAGAAGTTTTCACAAGAAACGTCAACAACCTTTTTTTTTTTTTTACACAGAATCTCTTTCGAGTCAGAAACACAAGCAAGACTTCACCCACGGACCTGCCCCCCCCCACCTGCCCCCCCCCCCCGACACACACACACAGCAAACACGAGAGCGTCAGCTCAGACTGTGACTTACAGTGGCTGTCGAGTTCGTTCTCCTGCTCCTCCATGGGCGCGAGGCGCGGGCTGCGCGAGGCGCGGAAGCTGCCTGCGCGGGAGCCGGGCGGCGTCGTGCGGGCGCCCGGCGGCGGCGCCCGGTACCCGGTGCGCTCCGACCCGCTCGTGTGGTCCGAGTCGTCCGAGTGCGGCGATGGCGCCGTCTTGTTGCGCAGTCCGAACCGATTCTTCTTTTTCTTCTTGCCTGAATGGAACCAAACAAGACGTTGCATTCTCTCGCAGAGTTCGCGTCGAACACGAAGTGGTGGTCACACCTGCACTATCTGTCGGGGGTGAAATGAAAAGTCGTCGCGTCATGAAGCTCGCAGGTTGTGGGTTGAAGCTTTTGCAAAACTTGGGTCGCTTGCCTTGAACAAGGAAATCGTCCAACTCATATCCCCTGAATATTCGCGCCACTTTCAAACGTCCTTTACGAATATCAAGGACTCCGTCACAGACAAATTTCCACTCCTGAGGCGAGGGAGGGTCTTCCCGACCTGTGTGAGGTGTGTTCAGGACTCAGTCCGTTTCGGCTTGTCAAAGCCACCCACCTACCTCCCCACACAAACACACCCAACGCGTTACAACTGCACAACGAGCGCACATCTTGGTGCGATAGAATTCCACAAATCAAACGTGCATCTTTCCCACTCAGATGTCTGGTGGGTGCATCATGTCCCTCTTGGCCAGGTTGACGTGGAGCAGAAAGAAACATGCCACTCGTGCGGGGATCACAGCAAATTTTGTGATTTTTTTCCGCACAGCAAAAGAAGGTTCATCAGACAAGGAAAAGGGTGACCGTTTCACGCTTCGACCCAATCACTGATGCAAACAGGAAATACGTATGCAATTGTTCATTCACGAAATTGTTCGTGTTTTGTGCAAAGTCAGTGATGCCCGGTCATGCGATGATGACTTAGGGATTCGTCACTCACAGCAAATCAATATTTTGCTTGAAAATGTTTCCAATCTATTTGAAAAATCAACAGATATTCGCACTGAAAACTTATTGATTGTGGTGATTGACAAAATCGTGCCGCAGAGCATAAAATATCCACACCACTGCACATCACTGCCAAACACTCGTAAATAACAAGTGTCCGTATTGTAAGTGCAATCGATCTGTTACCTTCATCTTTTGAACGGACAAAAATACAAGCAGTATCAAAATGGCAACAAACCCCAATTTGCCTCATTTTTAGCTTTGGTGATGAAAACTGATTGATCACAAACACAACAACGTCTGCAGTCAGTGACATTTTCCTGATTTCCAGTCGAAATTTCAAGTCAAACTTTGTTTTTACAAAAGACTGGTTCAGTTCCAAAACTGAAGGGTCACTGATGGCAGAGTGAGGTGAGAAGCGTGACAGACCTGCGGGCGGCGCGCTCGGCTCGATGGGCGCGAGCGGAGCGAGGTTCCTGCGCGACAGCGGCCCCAGCTCGTAGCCAGAGTCGCGCGCATTGCGCAGCGCCGGTACCGGCGGAGAGGACGACCGGGCGTTGCGCAGCGCCGGCACCGGCGGGGACGACGAGCGTCCGTTGCGCAACGTCGGGATGGGCGGCGACGAGGAGCGCGGGCTTCTACCTTTGTTGCTGCGCGCCGACGAGAGCGGGTCGGCCGTCGTGAAGGAGACGCGCGGCGGCGCGTTGTTGTCGCTGTCGCTGTCATCCTTCCTCCCGTAGCGCCCGCTGCCGCGCGCAGAGCGATTCCTGTACGTATCGTCCTCATCGTCACTATCCCTGCTACCAGATTTGAAGCGAGTTTTACTGCCTGTCAGGCGCTTTGGGAACTTGTTCTCCTCGTCGCTGTTGTCGCGATCGCGCGGGGAGACTTTGCGGCGCGACCCCCGCGGCGTCCGCTCATCGTCACTGTCATCAAAACGCTTGTAGCCGCCTGAACTGCGCAGCTTGTTCCTGTGCCATGGTTCTTTGTCACTGTCATAGTCATTACTCATGCCTCGCTGATTCCGCAAGGGAGCGAGTTTTCCACTTCTGTTCAGCGAGTCACGTCCTCCGAATCTGGAGGGAGGAGAGGGTGAACGGGACCTGGATTTCCTGCCACTCAATGAGTTAAAATTTTTCCTGTCCGTGTACAAGTCAGGGGAGGGGGTCCTGGATCTGTTGTTTCTTCTGTTCAACATGGGGGAACGCTTGGTTGATATGTCTTCCATTGATCTGCGGAATGATAACTTGGCGAGTCCTCCCTTTTTGCTCGAGTCGTCGTCGCTTCTGTAGCTGCGACTCGACTTGTTCCCGCTCTTATTGAGCTCGTCGTCAGCGAATCTGTTTTTGCGGCGGTTGAGGGACGGGCGGTTGTCGTCGTCGGAGTCGGAGCCGTAGCGGCGTCGCGACGCGGGCCCGCTGCCGCGCACGTCTTCCTCGTCCCACTTCTTGAGACGCCGCTTCCGCTCCTTCTCCTTCGCTTCCTGAAACACACGCACACGACAAGGTTGATTAACTGAGCAAATATCATTTTCATGTCAACTGGAACATTCTAAAGACTCGGACGTGAACCTGAATACTTGGTGACAACATGGGTCCAATTTGAGAAAGCAAGTGTGAGGATTGTCCATTCCTGTGACTGCACATGTCAATTTCACACTTAATGTTACTAACTCAACGCAACAGGATTCCAGCTTCAAGCACTTCAGCATGACACCAAGTCTCTTCAAAACACGTTTGACATTTCTGAGCTGCTTTGCACAGTTGTTTGGATTGCACAGGTCTTTCAAAGCGCAACTGACATTCTATGCGAGTACGCTTTGTCTTTGATTCAACCAGAGGCTGTGTCAGGCGTCTCTGAGATCGATTCAATCAACAAAAGACTGACATTGAGTTACACACATGTGGAATCCACATGGAGAGACTTTGACAGGAGATAGAACGGTTAGAAACGACACATAGAGATGCGTGCACGCACGGGAAGACGAGGAAGCAATCCAACGAACAGACACAAAATCAGTAACATCAACTGAACGAAACACGTAATTCACAACTTGAGACAAATGTCTACGGACAAGACACAAACCTAAGAGATAATTTACAGACGACAGGAGGTTGCAAGCCATCACATGCAAACTGCGTGGGATAGTACCTTCTTCTCCAGCTCAGATTTACTGTACGTTTTGAAAGGGTCACCATTTTTCAAATCCACATCGTCTTCCTCCTCCGACTCGGAGGGCAAACCTCTCCTTCGGCGCTGTTCCTTCTCTTTGTCTTCTCTGCAAACCCAAATCACACGCAACACTTGAATGCAATCCGGTTTCTTGTCTCTTTTCCGTGGTGAGGGAGAAGGAATGCAGTTGGCTGATGAAAACATCTCACCTGTCTTCTCTGAGCTTGCGAGCTTTCTCTCGCTTTCTTTCCTTGTCGAGTTTGTCTTTCTCTCTCTGTTCTTCTGAATCCTTCTCAACTCTGGCGTTCAGTGCATCCCAGTCTTTAACGATTGTGTCAACCAACCATTTCAACCCGTTCTTGATGGCTGGGTCCGTTTTCTTCCCAAAGCCTTGGATGGCTGAACATGTTTCCTGTGAAACAGAAGAAAGCTAGAGTGTGGACGATCGCACAGACAACTGAGCAGCAATATGCAACACAGTGATTTGTCAGAAACAAGAACCAACCACTTTGCATGGAATTTTGTGCGCGTTCACCATGTCTTCCACGCGCAATTTTTCACACACGTCGATTTCATCCAACGCTCCCTTCACGTCTTGTTTATTGGCCAGCCTGAAACAATATTTGTGTTCATCTGAGAAACAGTTTGCCAAAACGATGGCTGCACAAACTCACTTTCTTTTTGTCTTGCCTTTTCGTTTGTTTGATTTTCACGTTTGACGACACCGTTTGTTCACTAGTCTTTGTCGTACATCCCCCCCTCCCCACGCCCTCAATTCAAAGTCTTCAACGTCGTATTTGCGTTGAAGACACTGTTTCGTAGTTTGCATGAAGTTTTGATCTGCCGACAAGAGTTATTCTGGAACGGGCATGAATCACCAACACCCAAACTTTTCGGTGTTTTCTGTTTCCGCGTCTGTCTGGCCGACAATACCAGTTGCTACTTATCGATTCCCAGTTGCCACAGACGACGAACGAACTGAACTCTGTCTTACGAGTCGGAGGGCAAACCAACTTCCCGCAAAATTGCAAAAGTACTCACAGAAGCAGTGGCTTCCCTTCAACTCGAATGTCTTCCACGAGGTTGCTCAACACGTGTCTGCTTTCTGACAGTCTGTGTGGCTCTGATGAGTCGACAACGTACACGAGTCCATGTACCTCCGACAGGTAGCTGTACCAAATGTCTCTGATGTTCTTGCCACCTCCCAAATCGAACATGGTGATCCGAACCTTTCCCACTTTGAAGTTAACATCTTGAAATCCAACTGTTGGAGCAATATCTTCTGGCTTTTCTGCAAAATCAAGCAACAGTTGTGTTTATGAGTTGTCATGGGGGCCAATGTGAGGACCAAGCAACAATAAAACTCAAGTGGGCAAACAATTGCAGCAAATACAAGATTCGTGTGCAGGCATGCATAAAATTACAACTTTGATCAATTTGTCAAATTGTGAAGAGAAGATTCCGTCTGAATTTGGACGAGAAACCCCCCCCCCCCCCTCCAACACACCTCCACTGATGCTTTTTGCAGTGACCGTTTTTCCAGCGTTATCCAGGCCGAGTATTGCCAGCGTCACCTTTCTGCAAAGCGCGATTGAACACAAAAATCCGTAAGTTCATGAAACAATTCCAAGAGGGGAGAAAGATACTGACGCAAGGTTTGAAAAGTTTTGAATCAAGACTGGCATCTCCAAAGACGAACATGTTTGAAGCTGGCTCAGTTGTTTGACACTCACCTCGCAGGTTCCCGCTTTTTCTTCATCCATGACATGCAGTTCCCCATCAGGCTGAACATCTACAGTAACCAACAATCTGTCGTGAATCACACGTTCTGTGTGTGTCAAAAAGTCGAAAGAAACTTTCACTGATGCAAGTCAGAACACATGTCAAGAAATCATCTCCACAATTTGGTTGTTTTGTGGATGTGGCTTCCGCTTGACAAGTTTTTCTTCTCTTGTCTTGAATCCACTTGCTGCTCTGAACACTCGCGAAACTTTCTGCTCTCACTCACTTGCAATGAGATCACTCACTGTTGCTGTTTGATCAAATTGCTGAGCAACAAGAACAACACTTCTCCGCCATCCAGGTTGCTGTTTATCAGTGACGCGGTCACGTGACTTGTGTTTACACCTGCTGTCATGGCCACGTGGGGCTCCGACGGAAAACTCCTGCAGGTGCCCGATCCAGTCGCCAGCTTCACACTTGCAAATGACAATTTTGACAGAAATTAAAGAATTCTCTTCGATTATCATTCCAGAATGAAACTGTGGAATGGCTATGCATTGTTTATTTTCAATGATTGACCTGGATAAACTGAAGTCTTGATCGTCTTCCTACCTGCACCTACAGGTGGCGGGAAATATCGGACCCGTTAACACGCTGACTCCGACTTCAATATTCTGCCATTTCCTGATTTTGGAGGACAAACTTTTTTCTTTGAATTTGTGCTGCGTTCACCAGTGGCCAACACGAGCCATGTCTGCACTGTACAGAGCAGTCACATCAACTGCTGGAAAGTTCGTTCCCAAAGCATTGCAACCGATGTGGGAACATCCAGCAGGTAGGGATTGTCAGAGGTGGGCGATAACATGATGTTTTTGGTGTGTAGCTATTCTTGTTCCTGTTCGTCGAGGGTGTGTTTTGCCTGCCAATTCAGTTGAAGTCGTTTGGTTATCAGCGCATTCTTGTCATGGATTATTAGAGAACTGACTGACAGGGAACTGACAGAAACTTGTCATTTTGACAAATGTTCAGCAGGTCAGGCAAGTTCGTTCGCTTTGACCCTCTGAACTCATCACTTTGTCGTTCCCTTTTTCTGCCAGTGACTATGAGGTGGGTCCAACACCAGATGCAAGGGAAGCCCGAGCCACAAAGAATGATCTCTCAACTTTAGGCCTTGGGACAATTGAATTGTTGCGCCCCAGAACGCAGAATCTGAGATGTTTCCATTTGTTGGGGCGGTCGGAGGGCCAGTCTCCTGCACCCTCACATGACATTGCCCTCTGCGAAAGTATCCTCACAGCATTTACGTCAAAAAGTTTTTGTTCGTTTCGGTCGCAAAGTTGGGGGGGGTATGAAATGAGTTGTGTTCTCTTTTATTGTACTTGTTCACTTTTTTGCAGGTCCCCAAACAATTTTCTTCTGGGCTCCAACTTTCAAATGGGTATGACATTTCAACTGTTTTTGAAACAGATTGAACAGCAAGTGAAGCAGGTTCGATACTCTTGCAAGTTGATCGAAAACTTGTGAACATTTATTCTGTGATGTTCAGTGCTTGGTTGGCGCGGGTTTGGCTGACTATGCTCGGCCAGCAGAGAAGCTCAGTGTGTCGCAGTCCACAGCGCTGGCGGCCACAGGTAAAGAAAGGAATGGGCAACCCTGCTCGCTTTTCTGAAGTGCGCTGTCACCCAGTGCAAAATCTCACAAACGTTTTCATCTCACAGGCAGTCGTCCGCTGCGCAAAAAATAAATTAATGTGCTGAGATGGACAATGTCAAACACGGACATCGCTTCACCCTTCATAATTCTTGCGAAAAATGACGTCGCAAGAATCTCCTTTTTGGGTGGACAGAAGGACATCCAGGCCGGTATCATGCACTCTCACTACCTCGGGTATCTCGAATTGCAGGCAGTATTTGGGCGAGATACTCCATGGTGATCATCCCCAAAAACTGGAACCTCTTCGCCGTCAACATATTTCTGGGTATCACGGGATTCTGGCAGCTGGCAAGAATTTACAGGTAAGTGTTTTCCATTCAGCGCGTTGAGAATTCAGTCCTCGCATAGACTCTTGGAACTGCCGAGTGAACAGTCGGAATGCCACGCTGGTGGGAACCGAATGTGACAGCACCACCGATTGTCGTAGATCTTCATCCTCTGTCACACAAAGTTGGCTTCTCTCACTGGGATTCCTTTTTGCCCGACCTGAAGTTGAAACTGAACGGAAGTCTTTGAATTGACACACGGTGACGAAGAATATCAAATGTTTCTGCAAATATTTATTTCCCTCATATGCTGCCCATATTGTCAGGGTGTTCGTGAACAAGAGACAAAATGTGAGAATGATTGTCAGCAGCAAGCAGCTGGAACTCGTTCTCGTTTAGGTGGCGTAAAGCCTTGATCAGGTGTTTGTGGCTTTCTGGAATGCGTTGTCATGATCTTGATGGACACTATTCAAGTATTGATTCCACATGTTGTGTGTACCTGTTGTAGTCAAACGATACCCGAGTGTAATGTCGAGCACAACCAATGTCAAGGAGTCACTGCTTGGTTCAGATCCTTGGGAGGATACAGTTACAGACACGATGTTTTATGAAGAACAAACTAATGAAAATTAACCTTGTGGTGAAGATAAGATCGATAAAGAAATCGATTTGCAATGTCAGTTGTTCAGTTCTACAGTCAAATGTGTGCCCTATTTCTGTATTGATCAGCGGAATTGTGCCAGAAGGAAGCCAGCCACCTGTGAGGAAGTCATCGTAGTTCAGGGTGACTGACAAGTAAGGAGAGCAACACTTGAGTACGCTTCAGGAAATGGCACACAATTTTGACTTTGCTTTTGTCTTGCTCTGATTGATGGTCATTTTCTGCCAGTTTTGCGAATAGTCTCTGTTCGTGGTCGTTTCGTCCATTGACTTGCCTCTCACCGAACCGGACGGCTTCTTTGTCTTGGTTGGCACTGAAGGGTCCACTTGGGTCACGAAATTGTCCACTTCATGAAAAAGGAAACATTTCTCCTCGATGCTGGTGAGCTTGACGACTCCATCGTCTTTCTGGTTGGCATTTTGTTCCGACTTCTCTCCTGGCACGCGGTCCTTGTTTTCGACTGATTTGGCGTATTTGGGCACAGAAGAGTGGGTCTTCTTTCTGAAGTTTTGTCTCTTGCCATTTTTGTAATTCCATAATTTGCCAAACTGCAAAGAATCCGTGTCTGAATCCCAGACACTGCTGTTGGTTCTGGACACTTTGTCGGAAGGAACATAGTTCTCGTCCAGGAGAGACGTGGTCCCTATCACAGTGGCGCTGCACGCTTTGTTGTGGTGACCTGGTCCCTGACCTGACTCAAGGTCATCGTCGTCCTCGGGAAGAAGTTGAAGGACGTGTTGATGTCCCATGGCGATTGCAGTTTGCCTGAGTGACCTGGGCGTCAGTGGTTTGGACCAACGTTCCTGGTAGGAAATGTCCATGATGTATGGATCACAGGGTTTCGAGTCCATGAGAAATTCGAGCATACGTTTTTCATCGCCAGCTAGTGTAGCATGAACGAATTCGATTGTGACCTCACAGTAATCCAGGATGTTGACAATTTCGTCGGATTTACCCGAGTTTTTGGCAAACTGAATGAGGGTTTCATTGCCTTTCCTCACGTTGACTCTGCACCACGAGTTGACCAACATGTGCACCATGCCGGCGTCATTTTTCATGACGGCGCCCCACAGTCCAGGCTCATACTTCTCCAGAGTATTGATCAGCTCATATTCGAATGGGCTGCCGAACTCTCGAATTTTGGCCTTGTAGTCGTGTTCGGTCGGGTCGACGCCGACGCGCAGCAGCGCCGCCATCAGGTCCCGCAGCTCCCGCATGATGGCCAGCTCGAGCGCCGTGCGCCCTTTGTAGTCACGCCCGTTCACATCGACGCCGGCGTTGGAGAGCTGGTACACCATGGGCACCAACTTGTCTTGGTTCGTCTGGTTGGCGCAGTTGACGAGCAGGTGGAGGTACGAGGAACCGAAGTCAATGTCGATCAGGTTCACGTCTTCTCCCTGCAGAAAAAGAGAGTGGTGGACGTGATGAGAACGAAGTGTAGTCCTTCAAGAGCTTGGAACGCGTTGGCTTCTGGTTTTGTCAAGTTGTTTTTTCCCTTTAACTCGGCACGTGCGGACAAGTCTCGAGCTTCCTCCCTGGAAAAAGTGATGGCTTTTACGTTCGGTCCTTTCGACGTTGAGTTGAACGGAATGTTATTTTACCTGTTGAATGGCAGCCAGTAGATTGCTCGCACTTCTGGACAGAATTGCCTTGTAGATTGCTGACGAGCTGAACGCCGAACCATCGATATTCAGCTCAAATGATTCCGAAGTTTTTGTTTTGAACTTCAGCATTTTGCGCACTCGCATGTCTGCAAAGTACTCGCACAGTCAGATCGGTGACGTTCCGATGCATATCTGATCGTAAAAATCGTTCTCGGTTGGTTGTGTCAACGAAATGGAAAGCTTAGGGGAAGATAAAACAGTTATGCATGCCGAAATGTCGCTCGTAAAATATGTATACACCCAACAGACCAGAACTCAAATGGTTTTCAAAAGAATCGCAGTTACGGTCAATTTTAGAATGGACCAATTGAAGCACTTGAACTCACCACAGAAGAACTGCCAGTGCCATTTTGTGGGACCTATCCCTATCCGTGTCAACACTTTTTTTCCTGGAAGCAAATTTTGTCACGTACAATCTTGCAGTTCCTGATGACTAAATTGAGCGCACTTCGCGCACAAGGACATCCTTTCCATTGATTTCCTCCAATCGCAGCTTTGCAGTTTTCCTTTTACATACTGCAGCATCGTAACAGGCACCGAACAATATGAATTATTCGCGTGTTAATTATTCTCTTCACTTTCCTTTCAAAAGCAGCGCGACACACTGCTCTTTTGAAGGCCTCGTGTTTCCCTTTTACCAGCGATTGCAAGGTGTCACGTTTTAACAGAGAACGGTACAAAAGGTCCTTGCAGCTGCAATCGCTGTGTTTCATCGCCGCACACTGGCAACAGGCGTGTCGTAAATATTTGCAAGAATTCGATCAGTACGCGTTGTATGCGCGCCGAGGCCGCTGGAGCGTGGATGGACAGCTTTACAAGGCAGCTCGCCACGCCTCATTTACGTTTCACCGGATCACCTGGTGCACACGACACAGCAGGCGGATACGGCACAAAAATACAGTGCCAGACCTGTGGTATTTTGTTGACGATTCCGTCAGACGGTTGGCGCACATTGCCCGTTGTCTTGTCAATGAGACTCCGAAACCCCAGGATAACTACAGTGAAGCACGAGTCCTCCTCACATTGATTGCGACGGATCACCCGTGAACAGGATCCTGTTGATGACGATGCACCCGTCACCACTCACTCACCTGAAGCTTTTGTGCGATCCCTGTCTTCCTGCACCGTGTGGGTGCTGTGAAGGCGCAAGGTCTCACCGGCGTTGTCTTAGATCACGGGTGTCATCTCCCGAAAATCCTGCATTCCGTGCCACTGGTGAGTGAGACAGACATTTTGGAGCGCGTGCACTGTGTTGGCCTGGTTGTGCTGTGTGCCTGTTGGACTTCACAGATCACCTGCCTTTATCTCGATCTTTGTTGTTGATCCTTGCACGTCCTGATCGAGCAATTATATCTCTATTTGACTTTGCGATGATTCCCACACCCAAAATTCGATCCTATCAACTGATTCGTCAATCAGTCACTGGTGCGAAATGGTTTGCGAATGGTATGCGCAGCCTGTCACTCTGAAACAGGCTTTGAACGATGCTCAGAGTGACCCGTCAAATTGTTCTGCGAAGAGGAAGTGTTCGTTGGAACAGTATCGGCACTCACAGGTTTCAAACAAATCTTCCAAGACAAGCATGAAATGGTTCTTTCTCCGCATTCTTTGCCAGTCATTCCCACCTGTCCTGTGAACGTTACTGGCGATCTGATGTTGTGGGAAACATTCTCCTGACGAGGCTCTCGGGCAACGTGTAGAAGGGAGAGACACCGTCGCTGGTTCCGCTGTGACTTGCGGAGACGGGGGGTGGGCAGAACTCGCGTCTGTTCGGGAACTCAAGTGGGGAAAGCGAGACTTGTTCACAGTGTGAAGCTGTTCGAACTAAATCCCTATCTTTGACGTTTGTGCCGTAACGTAGCAAGGGTGCAAAACAAAACAAAAATTGATATCAAATTGACAAATTGCTTTGAGGAAAATATGTCTGTGCCACGTCAGGTAAATTTGATTTTGTTTTCTAGATTGCAAAAGGATGTTAAACCCGTTCAATAGCATATCTGGTTGCAGAGGTATTCGGTTGATGCGCATAGTTGTGCACGTACCTGTCCGGAAAAAGCGTATTGACAGTCATGCAGACCGCGAAATGTGCGTGTCTGAAATGGAGCTCGAGGGAAATCAGCACACAACACAAAACACTAGCAAACCCACCATTGTTTTTGACCTGCAGACAAACGAGACCCAATTTGGCGGCGACCACTGGAAAGCACGAAAGAATGACATCCGAGTAGAAGGCCATGCCATGTTCGTGTGCAGAGATTCTTGACCCAACGTTACGTCCCGAACATGGGGGTGTATTTGTTTCAACAGTCAATCTCGCTTCTGTCAAGGTGTACTCAACCTATGAAAGGATCGCATCTGGAGTGTCAAACAGGCATCATTCAAATATCCAAAGGAAGATGACCTCCACAAGCGTGACGCCCATCTTCAATGAGAACTGGGAACACTCCTGGCCAGCCTGAACACATCTTGAGCTGATTTTGACCAGCGTACAGTCGAGACTCAAAACATGTGCAGTGCCGGTGGCCTTGTTGAAATGAATTAGCAAGGCTCTCTTGACCTGCAAATTTGTCCTCTCTTTTTCTTTCTTTTGGCCAGAGACCTAACGCTTCTCCTGAGAAAAAGTTGACCCATGTGGTGTTCACTCCTGCCACCTGTCAGTTATTTGGTGGCAATGGCAGTTACTTGTTGGACCCCTTCGAACACACTTGTTTCCCCTGTTTATCCATCAGACACCCTGGATAAAGTGTGTTGGAAAATTGCATTTCCATTTCTACCATTTTCCCTTCTTTGTTCAGTTTACTTTTTTCTTCTTTTCAGATACCGACAGAGTTTAGAAACAGGAGAAGGCGCCAAAGAGGAGGAGAAGAAATGAATTTTCTTCAGCTGCACAAAAACTATTTCAAAGGACTGAATCGTCTGATCTTGCAAGCGTGGAATCGCACATGCAGGGACTAAGGAATTGCTTTCATTTTTGAGAAGAGAATTAAAAGTGAAAGACGTCGCTTGTGTTGGAATGGAAATGCGATGCCGCTTGTCTTCAGGTGACAATTTGTTTACATCTTGCTGCAAACGTCAACTGGAAAACGAACGAACTATTCACCTTCCTGTCACGGTGAAACCTGAATGTGAGTGTTGCAGCCCGAACATGAAATTCCTGCATGAAGTCGTACGGAAAAGTTTTTGCTGCCACGACAGGTGACAAAAAGGTACCTGTGGTGTGAAGCATTGTGGCCTTGATTTGATCAAACTGACTCGTTTTATGCAACTGCCGTGCAGGTGAAACTGAAGCGCACAGCACCACAGATCAGCAATGTTGACCGTCACGTGTTTCACTTTCTCTTCTGAACAGATACGAGTAGTACCGTCCTCGTAGGTGGCAATTACAATGCCCTGTCGTGTCGCGAAAACGCGGGTTTCCCAACTGGTCTGACGAAGGTTTGTCAGATAACTGTGTGAACGTCAATGTCAACAAGCATGTCTGTGTTTGCTTCTTCAGTGTGAGAGAGAGTGTGTGTACGTGTGTGAGGGCGAGTGGCAAGGGAATCTAGAACTGTTGTTGTGAATACGAACGCGATGGTCTGCAAATGAATTTGTTAGCACGATAGTTCGGTGTGAAAATGACAAGTGCACCTTCTCTGTTTTTTCCTCTGTTGAGCAATCAGAAGCTGGAAGGTGCGAACTTGGAGGCCGTTCGACACCAAATAATAGCAGTAAATTGTGAACCAAATGTGAAAATGCTTTGTTTTTGCCATGCTTTGCCAGATGTTTCTGGACGGTGTAATTGTTCAATATTTATTGCGAAATTGATTGAACTTTGTTTTTTACCTCAACTGACTTGAAAGATCCGTTTTGGAATCCATTACAAAAAGCGATGGAAGTCTGTCGTGAATGCGCCACGAAACTGCTTTCCTTCGAGTTGATGTTCATTGTTTTGTGCCTTTTGGTGGCTTTTTGACCGCGTTATGACGCTAAACCCTCACATCGCTTTCGTTATTTTGCCCATCTATGATGGGTCAGCTTTGAGATTGTTAATAAAAAAATTTACACGTGAAATTTTGTCAAGTTATCGGAAACACACTGGAGATGCTTGATTCAACCGTACACAGGTTTATTTATCAAAATGTCTTCAACAACTCACAGATCATCTCAAAAGTGAAAGCACCAATTTTCAGTCAGGTTCTGTCTATTGTTCACGTCCTCGCTCGAAGGAGCGTCACCCAGAAATTTCACAATGTACACAATTTCTCGGGCTGTGAGCGGCTTGGCTGGATCGTGGGCGCCGCGTCATGCAGAAGGGAGGAGACGAGTCATTGGTCGGTACACGCCATCACTACTTTACTGAAAGCGACGAACACGCCTCGGTTCTCCGCACTGAAAGCAGCAATGGAAGCTTGGAAACTATCTCGAGACAAGGACATGGCACACCGGCCTGTGAAACTTCAATGGTTTGCGTTTCTGAATTGCCAATTGACGACTTACCAAGTGAAGTATCTGGTGCCGTCAAACACACCATCGTGCTTTCCAACTGCAAATAAATCCAGTGTTTAGCAAGTTCCCACAATGTACACTTGGACGTTTCTTTCCGACAACCTGGTTCCAAACGCTTGTTGCTGGAATGACAATAGACCTGACTCTCTCCGCGGTGATTCTCACCTTCGTTTCCCAGCTCCAGGCCGAGGTAGGTGTCGCTCTTGCCCGGTAGGCGTCCCGTGTACTTGACGACGCCTTTGCTGATCTTTCCTCCCTGGCGCGAAAACTTGACCACGTCTCCGAGTTTGATTTCTTTGCACGATCTTGGCACAAACGGACGTTTCAGATTCGCAGGCAAATTTTGCGCCTTCCTGCAAATATCAACAGCCCTTGAGACTCTAAAAATTGTGACAAGCTATTTTCTACGTGTTTCCTCAAGTTTCACAGTGAACAATTGGCCACTTCCACCGAGCGATCCAGCTGCTGTTTTGTGTACGTGAAACAAACTCCAGGAAAGTCATCTTCAATTTAGCGACAGTCTTACGGGGAGAGGTGGTATTTAAATGCGCTCGTGGCGCGGTGAGTGTCCGACGGAGATGCGACGGGAGTCGGGGACGCTGACCTCGCGGGCGTCGAGGCCACAAGAGTGTCTGCAAACAAAGATGAGATCAGAGATTCATACTTTCAAAATGTTTTTGAGAATCGAAGCAATGAGTCGTGCAATACGAGATTTATCAACCGAATCAAGGCAGCTGAAGATCGCAGCTTCATAGTCAGGTGCAACAAAGTGACACTAAGACTTCAAATCCGTTGTAAATCACGAAGGAACTTTCGGTAATTCAGAAAATATCTATCACAAAATAATCTCAGGGGAAAGGGACGTGGAAGGTTGCAGGAAAGGCACCAACGAAGCGCAGGTAAGACTAGATGGAGTGCACAGTTTGGATGGGTAGTACCACAGCGGTCAATTTCGAGCATCGTTTTGTGCATAAGGTTCTTTCATGCACAACCTCTAACACAATAGACAAACTTACTGATACTCGAAAAAAAGAGAAAATTTAAAACACAGACGCGAAGCTTTTACAAAGTAGCTGCGAGATCTTTACCTGAAGAGAGACCCAAATCCAGCCCCGAGGTTGTCATGCGAATTTGTTCTTCAGCCTCATTGAGAATAGAGTCGGTGGAACCGCTTCCGTGCGAACCCAAAGAGCTGGATCGCCTCAGCGTCGACTTACGTTTCGTCAAGTTCTCTTGTGCGGACGCGTCAGTTCCGTTCAAATTGAGATTGCTCATGAGATCACTTTTCACAGACTCTTCTACATCCAACTCTTCTATGGCACTGATGAGAGAGCGCTCCTGCTCTTCCACACCTGTAGCTCTGTCTCCTGATGTACTGAGACCAATGTGGTTCTGCGTGCGCGAAGACGCTACATTTGCTTTGGTGCTGACAGATGATTCTGTCTCCGAATTGTGGTGCGTCCCGTTCGTGTTGACACCTGATGATCCCCCGTTCTGATTTGTACTGGACAATTTCAAGTGATGATCATCCACCATGTCTTCCACGAGAGACGACTGACTGGCCCGGGAACAGCTGGACGAATTCAGATCTGACACAACAGAGCTGTCCGTGACTACAATGAATTTGCACATGAAAAATTCATCTGGGCAATCACGTCACGACTACAGGCAAATGTGGTGCTGTCGGTGCAGATTAACACTTGATGCTTGATGATTTTTGTCACTATATCAATGCACAATCCATTTACGACCACAACATCAAGGCCAGACTCACCGCCGTTGGTCATCGTCCTCTCCGAGGAAGATTCTCTGTCGGAACTCCGGTCTCGACCCAAATGTCCTGATCTTGGAACAGACGCGCCAGAAGCAGCTGCAGAACAATTGGGCCGTGTTCATGATGAGAAAAGTGGGCGAAAAACGTGTGCAAATCAAATGGCAAATTTGTTCACAAGTAGTTTGACACTCGTGTCAATTTTTTTTTTTTTGAAGGTACAAAACATAAAGAGTCGCACGCTTCTGTTTGACAAACACAACGAAAAATTACAAGAAAAAAAGGAAACAACAAAAAAGTTTTGTTTGTTTGACAGGCAGGTGTTAAAATTGTCACACAAGTCAAGGCCTTACGCTGTAAGTAGCGCGTTGTTGCGCGAGAAGGATGAGAAGGAAAGGTGTGAAGATGAGACGAGTTGGTCGTGCGTGGAACACTCTTGATGACTGGTTGAAGACAATCGTTTGTAGATGGGCGCAAAACAAACTCGTCCTCATCAAAAGTGACACTCGAGATGGAGAGACCCTCTGCACACCAATCGAAGAAGAAGAACGAAACATCTTTAGCGAGGTTTTTTTTTGTGCGACGTGACCATGCAGTTCTTCAAGGCAAAACTTATCTCTGTTTCGAGAAGGAGGTGGCCTCAAGTCTGATTGCAACGGCAGAATGCAGACGGCAATTGAAAGATGAGCACAGCAATGTTCAATTGGGTCCAACAGTTGCACGAGTTAGAAGAATGAGAGTTACAAACAGTGAAAATGAGCCGCAGTGCACGGTGTTCATGACGATACCTTTGTCAAATACCGCCAGAGACTGATTCGCCTGCCTGGGTTCAGTTCTCGAAGCATGACTTCCAACAGGGCCTGCAAAATAATTCATTTCACAGGTTTGAGTAAGGACGAGACAAACACCCACAACGTCAACAAAATTTGGTGTCTCTTCGTTTTCGGTCTTTTCCTGTTACCATTCGTTTCACTTGTCTCTTTGGTCGATGCTGCGCGGTCCATGTCCCGTATGTACTCGGTGAGTCTGATGTTGTCCTGCGTGAGGGAGTGGTTGGTATCTCGCAGCAGCCTCAGGTCCTCTCTCAGTTGTTTGATCTCCTCGATCAACTCAGACCCGTGATCCAGGTGACTGCGAGCACCCTTCTTTATCAACGCCAGCTGCACATAAACATGATGCAGAGTTTGAATCAGATTCTATTGCAGCTCTCCATTGCAGAAGCACACTGTCAGAATAACAGGTCATGTTTTCCGTAATTGGTCCGGACGGACTCGACTTACTTCTTGTTTGAAGTTTTCGTTCTCAATTCGCAGTTCCTGCACGTCAAGTGTCTCTCCTGAGCGCTCGGTCTGAAACAAGTGCTTGTGCTTTCGGTGTTTCGGTGTCTTTTTCATCAAACACGGCAATTGATGACCAGGGAAAATTCTGTTTTCTTGCGCTCTTCAATCGTTCAGCTGCGTGAAGATTGTATTGTCACCGCTGAAAGCTGAAGACCAACAAGACGCACCTGAGTCCTGGCCTCTCTGAGAAGAGCCTCGAGCTCTCTGTTTCTGTCCTCTGCTGCCGACACCATGTGACTCGCAGCTTCATTCGCTTCCTGCAGATCCTGAACCTGACCTTGTAACTCGTCTGAAACACAAATGTTTGGTCCAATGGGTTTCAAAGGTTGTAACTTTCAGTCAGGAGATTCTGAAAGCGATAATACCAACTGCTTTACAACCAAATCAAATATTCAAGTCAAAAGCCATAAAGATAAGTAAATATTCAATGACAAGTTGATTGATCCACCACGGAGGTTGGACGGATAACAGCAGTTTATGCGACAAGAATTCAGACGTTTCAACATGTTTCAAAGAGATTCATCAAGTGGTACGTGTGAACAGAAAATGTGAACTGTGTGTAGTTCCGCAACTGTTTTTATCTTGCGTGCACGTCGCTCAAACCCGTTCATGGCAAAGAACACACATCCAGCTCACCGATTTTTCGCCTCAAAGCGTGTTGGTTGTTCGGATCGTAGTTGTCCAGTCCAGGTTCGGCGGTGTGAGCAGACTCGAAGTCACTTCCGTGCTCACGTTGCCCTGGACTCCATGACACTCGGTGCGATCTGGACATTTCGTTCTTCAATTTCCACAACTCAGTCGCCAACACTTCTTTCTCCCTCAGAAGTTTGTCGCATTTCTTTTCGTACTGCAATGCAAAGAACAGAAGTTGTTCTGGTAACACAAAGAAGCCACGCCTGTGAACACATTTGGATCTGTTGCACAGATGTCATGCAAATTTGAAATTTGAGCATTGAGCAGCTGATGCCATCACAACTGCAACAAATTGCCGTCGTTTGTGAAATCCCCACGCGCGGCCGAAATCTGTCCTGTTTGGGTGAAGACACACCAGACGCGGTCTGTTCCCCATTGCACTTGGTTTTTCGTGCCCCCTTTCATGCCGTCGAATGACCCACACTCTTTTCAATGGGACAACACGTTTCAAATATTCTTCACTCCTGATCAGACCAGGTTTTTTTTGCGAATGAATCGAGGATTTTTTTTTGTAAGTGAGAGCAGCGTGTGCAACCATGCAAAGACTGCATGCAGAGGATTGCCATTCCGAAGGTTGTTCTGCAAACAAGTAGGTTTGTGAAAAGTTGTTCTGCACACATGAAAGGAAGTTACAAACTTAGTTGTTTTTCAAAATGCAAGTTGTTCCGCTGCAAAACGACTGACTTTGCTTTTCTCCACTGCACTGGAAAATGAAAGGAAAACTTTTTTGGAGATTTATTGACTTCTTCCCGAATGTGGCGCGATTCCCATTTCGTGAGAAGACTTGTCGTGTTTGGTGTGTCCACACCCCACTTAATGTTCAGAAAAGGAAGAAATAGTTGACCAACCAAAACGCACTGCTTGCTGACAATTTGTGGATGTGGTTGTTGTCTGTGAAACATCTCACCTCAGCTGGCGACGAGAAAGTTGCGGCGGCGTCGGCTTGAGATTTCAAAGAGTGCAGCTCAGTTGTCGCCTTCCTCTGAGAGGATCTCAGTTCGTTCACTTCATTGTCTCGCTCTCTCAACAGTCTCTTGAGGGTTGCAACCGTGTCCTCAAGATCCTGGACCTTCATTGAATCCTACAAGTCCATGACAACCACGGAATAACAGAGGTGCCCAATTCAAAGTGAAAAGCTGCAGATGTTTGAGGAACTATCCCGTGAGACGGACAAAAATTCAAGATCAAAACCCCACCGACTCACTGCTTCAAATCAATTTCCCCTCGATTCTTCACCAACAGGGTGCACCAAAAGGGATTCTACTCTTCACAAGACTGTGTTGATTGATCGAAAGAACAGAATATTTACCTCTCTGTGTCCATTCTGTACAATCCCGTTGGAGAAAAACAGGGATCTCTTGGTGGAGTGTTTGGCAGAGACCGACATGGGCGTCGTTCTCGGTGTGACGAGGGCCGACCTCATCTGCGGCTGGAAGTCGGGAGATGCGTAGCTGTTCGTAGATCTGTCCCTCTCACCAGACGACCCGAGTCTCATCCCCACACCACCGGCAGAACTGCTCAGCCGAGCGTCATGTTCTCCCTCAAGGTCTCTGCTTTGCTGGGCGTCAAGATCCATCAGCCTCGCCTTTTGGCTGTTGGGATCACCTGGATCTGCAGCGCCCAATCTGCCGTAGCTGACAGGGGACGCAGATCTGCCCCTCAACTGTGTCCTTTTGGGTTGAAGTTCCGACTTCAGCTCATCCAGGTTGTTGGCACTGTTGTTCCGCGGACCTCCACTGTGGAACAGATGTCTGTCTCTGCTGCCTCTTTCCAAACTTCGGGCTCTGTCAGAGTAACTTCTGTCTTGCTGTCGAACAGCGTTGTCTTGGTTTTGGGCTGTTCGTCGTACTGAAGCACCTTCGTGGCTCCTGTTCAGTGAGTGCCAATCTTCTTTGTCACCTTTCTCTCGGGACAAACCATCAAAGGCGTATTCACAGTGGTCTCGTTGGTCCAGCACGTCTGTGTGAATTTGCCTGTGCATTGGAAACGTATTGTATCTTCTGTGCTGCTCCTTTGGCTTGTTTGGGTCCCAGCGCTCACTTTCACCGTTTCCGTGTCTGCTGTTGGGCCGGTGTAATTCAGTCGCGTTGAACTGATTGTTCAACGTTGTTCCCTTCAGTTTGACGCGGACGGCGTTATGGTGGTGGCTCTGGGTTATTCCTTCTCGAGCGTTTCTCGCGCGGCGCTCTCCTCCGGACGAGTCCTTCGGCTCAGACTCGTCTCCCATCTGCTTACGCAGGAGCGACTCGAAGCCACTGAGAGCGCTGTTGAAACTGCTGTTGAGGGCGGAGTCACTCCCGTGCGCTGCTGCCTGCAGATCTTCATCCATGTCGCCAGTTTTCACCTGCAATATTGTTGAGCTCAAACTCCACAAACTGAAGCCCCGTGCACCTGGTGCCAAAGTTGTGCGGGTGGTCTGACCAAACATTTGGCAAAAACAAAAGAGTCGAGTCTGAGTTTGGTAAAATGTTCGAACAAAGCCACCGTAAATCTTGAAAGCGTACCGACTCAGTTTGGCGTCTCGAGTGTTGTTCCGTTACGATTTCCTTCTGTCCCACCGAAAACGATCTCAAGGGATGATCACCGTCCACTGCGTCCGTTCTCTCTGACAAAGCAGAATCCAGAGCAACTGAGAAAGATCACCGACAACAAGCCTTTCTTACATTTAAGAGCAAAAGCGTCTGCTGCGAGTCCTGTTGGAAATGAACACAAAATGTTTCTGCTGCCAGGAACGCGTGGTTTGCAGCCCAACTTCAGCAGCAGAATTTTGTTGTCTGCTTTTTGCGTGCGTGTCATGCAGTTGAAATTGTCAGTGAGCCATTTATCTGCGTTAATCACCATTGTGAATGACCAAATAATTTTCTGCACTCAAAAATCAGTCAGATGTCTCATAAATTATTCAGATTGCTCGAAAACATCTTGTAATGACGAATGCGCGTTACTTCAGAGTCAAACTGCTGTCTTTCTTTGTCTGTTTTTCTTTTCGCTATGTCCCTCGGCACCAACTCTTTGAGCTCATGCAAACATGTACCTCAAAAAAAACCTTGAATCATCAGGTGAACTCTCAACGTCACGTTAACGGATACGGATCAAACCATATTGCACGTGGCACGTGTCTACACAAGCGATTGTCAATATCTACCTCACGGCCCTGAACTGCGGCTGGCTTTGACATGCACAATAGATCTGAAAGTTGAAAGCAATGGAACCAAGTCAACCTTGACGAGGCAGATGTGCACGATTCGCGTTGTTGTCCACAAGACTTGCAGGTTGCGAGAAACTTGTCTTGTACTGGTCACAGAACCTCTCTCGTGAGTCTCACATACGTACGTACCATCCCATGCATCTCGAAAGAAAACCATTGCAACACTCACACGCACAAGATTCACACATAACTTTCGCAATTTGGTTTCCAGACGCACCGACAATTTAAGTTGCTCAACACCAGAAAAATTCCTGTCAACTTTGTCAAGGATTCTGTGTTGGATTACTCTGAGGCGTGACTGTCATTAAATTGAACTCTGCCAGCAAAACTCAGTCGTTGCTGTGTCTGCTCTCATAACTGAACACACGAGCTGCGCGAGTCGTGACAACCAAACGACAGAAAAATGCTCACCTGGCAAACGTGTTTCAGTTTGATGCGAGCAAGAATTGGCTGAGTTTCTCCATCTTCTGATTTTGTTCTTGCAAAACTTTGTTGATGCTGCATTGTTTGTCTTGGAATTCCCGAGAATTTCACAGTGCACTGTCGCCCGTGAGAACCTTCTCAGTCAAACAACATTTCTTGATTCAATAGAATCAGTGCCTGCAGTAGCAACACGAGGCAGAATGCACACGTGAACACGCGCGCGACAGCGGTGAGCAGCCGAAAAGCAGACGCCGACACCTGTATTGGAAATCTATTGACAATGACAACGAGCAGGGATCGTTCCGCGCTTCCTGTGCCATTTGGACTCACCTTTCCCAGCTTATGAATACAAGTTTGCCCACAATGCAGCGGAATATCCTGATTTGCGCCCGACATATTGATCTCGTAAACGATTTGCGTGCTGCTTTTCAGCGAACATTACCTGCAGTTGAAGGATCGAAACACGCAAACCCAGCTGTAACAATTCTGTCGCGTCAGCTTCAAGAAAGTCTCACTGTGCCGACAATCTCATCCACTCACACACACGCACACAAGACAAAGCATCCTCAACGCGTTGGTTGGAATCTCGTGAGCAGCCAGTGGTTTTCAAACTCCACAATGAGTTTGGTCCGAAATCAAAAGTGTCAGAGACTGAGAAACAAACCGGACCAACTCTTTGCCGTAAAGACACCTTTCTGCGAGATGTTGGGTTTTGTATGCAAACAACGTTGTTGCAACAGGTGCCAAGATTCGACTCCAGGTTCTGTGGCAAAAATTGATTTCGCCCTCTCACTGACAAGAAAACAGAACACGGCTTACCTCACAGACTGTGAAAGAACTGTCCTTCAGTCGCTTGGTTGGTTTCTGCGACTGTGAATTTTGTGGATCGCAAACTGAAACCAACACACACCGACCGAAATGGTGCACACAAACCTTTCATCGTTTTAACAAATCACCATGCAGAGAGCACTTCGCTCTGCTGGGCAGACGGATTCTTATCTCAACGACATCAAATCTAATTCCTCGTAGATAATCTGTAGTGGAGGATCAACACTGATCGATACTTTGGTGAGCACAAGTCGTCCACATTCGAAACAACCTGATACTTCTCCACTTGGCACGAGCCGTTCACCCAGTGAGACCAGAAAAACAAAGGTGACCCACCAAACTTTGAAGAAGTCCCGCAGAAGCAAAAAACTCAAAACGCCTGTTTTCCAAAAAAGCACAATGTCCCGCGAAATTGTGTCCGAACAAAAATACTTTTCGTCTCGGAAGGTTCGGTGAGTTTTCTGAGCCCACGTCAAACGTGTTGTGCAAATCCAGATCGTGAGAAAAGTGCATTCAAACAATCAGTCAATCAATTACAGCGTGTGATCAACATTTTGACATCGGACTGAAAAAGTGCACTTTCTGCAAGAACGTGGAAATTCACTCCAGCACAGACCCTTTCCTGTCGCACTCACCTCACTTTATTGTTCTGGTCAAACGACCACCGATCCGACACCCACACCGCTTCAACTGCTTGAATATTTCTCCAGGAAGACGTTTGCACTACAGCTGTGCAAAAGTGGAACAGATCCTGATGTAGCCGTGCACTGCACACAGCCAAACACGATTCGGATCAAACCGGCCTCTCGTTCACACTGAACATTGCGCCTTCAGCTGAGATTTGCCTGAGCAGATCACCTGCCAAGCACCACGTGTACTGATTGCTTTAATTGAGCGATCGAAGATCCAAGCGTTCGTTCGACACACACTAATATCCATGAAACTTCAAAGTGGACCGTGCAGTTTCAACACATGTACCACAATTTATCTCGGTAACCAGAGGTCTGAGATCGGCAGACTTGCAATCGTTATTTGGCACTCACAACGTTGTTTTCATGTGCTCTGCAAAAGGTGCAATTTTGTCCGTGTGAACTGCACTGTCAGGCTGGATTGCAGTTGCAACTCTTGCTCTGATCCAAACGTTCAACCAATTCTTCCTGTGATTGCCACAACTGCAAAATCTCAATGTGCATCGAATCACTTTCACAAGCACACGCCAACCTCAGACTGCCGCCGCCAGTCTGACTTTGCCACATACAGTGCCGTGAAATTTTCTCCAAACAAACTGGAAAGCTCTCATTTCATGTGTCTGAAGTCCAGAGAAACAAAGTCTTCCGAGTCAGCTTTCATGCAGTTGCTAGGTTTGAAATGAAGAAAGTAGCCTGATAGTTTGCCGTCTTCTGGCTCATTCTGCTTCACATACTCGTGTGTCTTCGTCCGATTGGTATCGATTTATTGCATGCAGACACACGAAGACGTTTCCACCAGCACAGTAACGCTGGAAAGCTTTTGGTTCGCAGGCGCACCTTCAAAGACTGCACTTAGATCTGCGAGTGCAACACGTAAAAAGGTGAAACTCTTTTCCGTGCAGGGACAACGGGTTTCACACTCACCTGTCTTTATCTTCAAGAAGACGTTGTCAGTGTTGGAGTCGACTTTGACGGAGTGCACGGTGTGACACTCGTCTCGTGTGACGAGGTAGCCGGCGTGTCGACCGCACGGGATCTCCCACTCCTCTGACCGGTAGCACCGCCGCTCGCTGCACCACGTCAGGGTGATCAGGCTCTGTGCGAACAGAGCAACTTGACAGAGTTGGATCAACAAGCCATGTGCACAAGGCAATGTTTCAGTGAAAAATACGGGAGGGAACACTTTGTCCGAGGTGGTCCGAGAATGAACGATCCAAGTGACATGCATACAGTCAATTCACCAATATCGACGAACAAAAATCTCGCTTGTGCAGACGAAGCCCACCGACAAACTGGTCCCCTCTTTTCAAACTTTGCCTGCTGCAACGCCTGTCTTTTCAACTGACCGCACGGCAACAAGCAAAGAAACAGCAGCAAATATAGTTGTTTGCGCAAGGACGAAGGGACGGTTGCGCTCATCGTGAACTTGCCTGCAGATTAACCAAATTCAGTCGGACTTCGGACACCCCGTGATCTGTGTGTGGCTTCCAGTTGAAGACCAGAAAAGCGGGAATCGGAACCCGACGCCTGCAAAAACAAGGTCGATATTTGTCCATACAAACATTTCGTCTTGACCAGACAGACATTCAGAAGCAATGTGAATCTTGCGATGACTTGAACTCCACTTCGGAAGTTGCGCACGCCGCACATTGCGCTTTTTACCTACACTTGACATCAACTGAACTTTAAGCAACGAGAACCAGTGTCAGTTCCACCTGGAACGGAAGTACAGACCTGGATGGATGTAACGCAGGGATGATGCAGTTTCCGGGCAGCTGCTGCGGCGTCACCTTCTCTTCCGGGTCGGGGTCGATCACGTCCGGGTCGAGCTCAATCAGCCCCCAGAAGGGATCGTCCGCTCTGCCGACCATCGTCGCCTGACCTGACGTCGCTCATCACTTTCCACCAAGAACTGCGCATCGAATTGCAAACGTCACAAATGACATCAAATTCAACGCAAATGGTCTCCTGGAAGCATCAGCTTTGCACCAAGATGTGATTTTGTGGGATTCTTGAAGCCTTGCAGACAAATGCTCATTTGCGTTGCTCGCATGGCACAAAATCTGAATCTAAACAGAATGCGCATCGCATAAAACAGGCGCTCATAACTCCAGATATGACACATAGTTCAGTTACCACAATGCCACGCTCAGTTTACTCTTGGACGAAGCCAGAATGAATCAAACTCGCAGTCATTAAACCGCTCTGAATGGCATCGCCTAATCCCCTCAAGACGTACTTGACTGATCCTTACACTTGGTCCCTTTTGTACAGACTCCACGCACCTTGAAAGTGACGTCGCGCTCACAAGTCCATTGGGCTGGATTCAAGATCATTCATGATCCCACATCACCTATTGATCACAATTGTGTTTGTCCATGACAGATCATTTATGAACCAAACAATCAATTTTGTGCCGCTTTCTTTTGCTCAGGGGAGCCAATCTGCTCTGAACACGTGCAAGAAACAAACAGAATCTGTCAATACAACGCAAAATAAGTCAAGACGGATGATCAAGCTGTGACCTGCCTTGTTCAAGCCATGTTTAGGGCACTCATGCGTATTGATGTAAAATTTTAAAGCCACAATCAAATATTTGTCAAACAACGATCGACAATGAATCAATCATTCACATCAATTTTTCACCCGTTGTCGTTGTGATGGAACAGCAAAATCAAGAATGGAAAACGCCTCAACGACAAAATCCCACCAAGGGGATCCACATCGTTCACCTCCCTTTGTTTTCTCCCTTCTCCGCAGAACAAAGTCAGAAAGAAAATATTTTGATTGCCAAAAGTCTGAAGTCAGAGAAGTAAGAAAACAGATGAGACTGTCGCAGAAGCTTAGAAACACATTTTGTGCATTTCCGCTGTGCAAAAACAGATGGAAATGGAAATGTCACGCGGAAGTTCGCATTATCCCGTTCTCCGGGTTGTTTTCAAAAAAATTCCGGATTTCTCGAGTCAGCGATAAGATACCTGAACGCAATGCCTTGCCTGATATCAGCCTGAGTCCTTGAAAGCAAAGAAAACAGGCTTTCGCTTTTATTGCATTACTGCTCACTCCTGGTTTTCATAAATCAAGACCGTCTGACGGATTTGTGCTCATAGAAACCTAGTTGCACTGCAATTTTGGAGCAATTTCTGTTCGTGTCCCTCCAGCTGTTCTTCGCATGAAGGCAAAGGTGGTGTACTCGTACAGACTCTTCACCTTTATCCTGAGACGACACTCGCACGAACGCTCGTAGATTTCTACATCTCAGGACAGGAACAAATCTTGGACCAACACACACTTCAAAAGGGATTTTCAGCACGGTAATGTCTGTCTCACAGATCAACTTCCTTCGACACCTCTCGCGCAACTTGGACCAAAAAGGGACACAGCATGTTGAGGACGGTACAAGTCCAAAGCAAATGTCAGGAAATCTGTACGACAAAACAGCGATTCACGTGGGTTCTCTTCCGGATTCAGAAACACGAAGCGGAACAATGAAAGGTGCAAATTACCTGCAGGGGAAGAAATAAAGCACTCAGCAGCTGACCAGGCCCATTTGCTAAAGAGACACACAGCTTTACCACTTGTCCACAACGGACTTCCGCACCATTCGGGTCGCCTCCGCTGCGAAACCAAAACTGAGACACACAGTTGCTGCGGACACAGACTGATTGGAACCGTGTAGAGAACGTAAAGACTGCAAGGAAGACCAAAGTAACAACCTAGAAAGCAGAGGCGAGAGGGTGCCATGGCGCTGAACAGCACAAGCTCCAACATCACCGGCAGCAATGGAACGAGCGGCGCGTCGCTGACGTCGGACGACATCGTCTTCTACACGTTCAACATCGGCCTCATCTGCCTCATCAGCTGCGTCAACATCGTCGGCAACTCGCTCGTCATCCAGAGCGTGCTGCGCCACCGCCAGCTCAACGTGCCCGGCAACTACTTCATCGTGAGTCTCGCCTGCTCCGACCTCCTCATGGGCGTCATCTACCCCTTCTACAACGTCAGCCACATGGTGAAGATGGACGGCGTCATCGACACCTTCGGTGCGTTTTCTGAGAACTCTCAACTCTCAACTGTCTTACTTTTCTGAACGACCTGCATGCAGCGAATAACATATTTTCGACACTGTCGATGTAGAGCAGATCATCGGCCTGGAACTCTTCGGGTTCGCAATTGAAGCACAACACTCCAAAATGGTTTCAGAATGAGTCCAAGAAGGGAAATTGGCGCGTTTTGATTGCGACACCACGCGTCTGGCTCGCATTTTGGGTTCAGATTTGACGCGCAGCCTCTGCAACCTCATGTCATGTCGTGTCAAATCAACCCTGTTGTGTCTGTGGACAAGTACCACTGCCCTCAAACAAATTTGGTTGAAGGGTTAATTTTGAAATCTGGACGGGACCTCCCTTCCCCTGCATTCAAAGAGATGACAGCCCATGATCTCCTGCCCCTAACAAACACGAACCCACTGGAAGCCTGATTTCAAAGACTAGACAACACTGTGTATGATTTCCAAGGGTTGTTCAGGATAACGCCAACTTGGAAAGAAAACCGAAGATGTTTTGCAAATCCTCTGTACGAACATACGGACACTGAACCAAAGCTCGCCAGCAGAAGATTTTCAAGAACCTTCTCAAGAATGCAAAATACAATTCCAAAACAATCACATTAGTACAAAGCAAATGAGATTGACTTGCAATGTCCCCTTCCTGGAAGAGTCGCAATTTAGCAAGAAAGGGAAGTCGTATCACGTCCGACCATTTGTGTTTGTGATCTTCACAAATGGGCAATGCGCATGAAAACAAGCTCCTTTCCAGGAACGTGGGAAGTGTGTTCCACACTGACGATCCTCACCTTTGGCGCTCTCTACTGGTCGTCCTACAACCTGGTGGGCATCACCGTGACGCGCTACGTGTGCATACAGAGCCCCCTGACGGCGCAGTCCAAACTGACGCCGTGGCGCACTCTGGTGGCGGCCATCACGGTAGCGTGTTCCTGCTGGGGCATCAACCTCCTGCTGCACTTGCGCGTCACACCCACCGGTGAGATAACACCTGTCAAACCAAAATTCGGTTGATCGGACCCACGAGTACACAGTATCCCGTCAAATGGGCCCCTCTTTTGGTCTGGCCATTTCGCTAACTTGTCTCAAATGGGTTGGCCTCAAACTGGGACAGATTTGGATTTTTATCATCCCACTCAAGCCCACCGACAAAAGCTTACGGCAGCGCGACAACTCTGTTTTGCAGAAACTTACAGCTCTGTTTGTCGATACGAGCTCGTGTACGAGGAGAAAATGGAATACATCATATTCAACGCCATCTTTGCCTGCGTGATACCCGTTCTCATCATGGGCGTGTTGTACGGACACATGGCCATCATCGCAAAAAGCAAGGCAAGAGAATTTCCTCCACGAAGTACCGAGAGCTGTCAAAGCGGCATCATGCGCCAACAGGCATCTCTCTCGCCATAAAACCAAATACGTAGCATTTCCTTGCGTGGCACAAAGGCACAAATTTGACATTCATGACGTGTTTGTGTCATTCTGGCACAGATCGAGACAATGGAGATGTTGCGGGTCGGAGCCACCGAGGGCACGGCGCGCCGCATCTGGCTCCTCAAGAAGGAGATGCGTCTGTTCGGCGTCGCCGGAATCCTCATCGGCTACTTTGCTCTCGCCTGGACGCCCTACATCACATTCGAGTTCCTCTCCGTCGTCCTGCAGATGGACATCGACCGATATGTCAGGTTCGTGTGTTTCAAGTGATCCTGTCTGAAAACTTCTCAAGTGGCTCTCAGTTTTTACGTCACATTGTTGTTGCTGTTGTCTGAAAGAGCTGATTTGGAAACTTATAGCAATGACGTCAATGGGTGTCTTTGCACGGAAACGTCACGAGTCAAGAGCAGAAATCCAGTGCATTGTGACACGAGTCCTCCAAATGCCCTCATATGTCATTGCAGAGCGACTGTGCGGATCCTTCTACACAGCAACACTGCAGTGAATGTTCTCATCTACGCCGGCAGACTGCACGAGTTCAAATCTGCGATACAGCACGACGTCTACAAGTGCTTTCACTTTTGCTCCAAGGACGTAAACCTGCCTTCCACAGCTCTTCAGAACGAGCCGTAGTTCAAATGCACAGCAACGGACGCCATTCCTGGGTCGTTCCCGCAGCGAACAAATCATACATTCCAGTGGACAGCAGAAGCCTGACACACACTTCAGCGGGTTGATCACTCGGCCTCCTCCGAAATCGTGAAGAATGATTCTTAAACTTTGTGGAAAAATATCTTTATTTGGAGTAGCGACTCACAAAAACAACAGGTTCGCCACAGATACAGGTTGGGACGCTTCCCCCATCCACCGCCACGCCATCCACCACCCGCCCCAAATTTCTTATTCTTCAATCTCCCACGTCATGTTTCAAAAGCCGACGTACGGCCTATCCTGATGCGCAAAGCACGAAGTACACTTCGATATTTTGATACAATGTCAATACAAAGCTGTTTGAGTGAACATCTAACTCAGGAAAACGATTCGTTCAGTCTTGTGGTGCAACAAAAAATTCAGTTTGTCCTTTCCAACTCGGAGTCGCTGGCGTCATAAAACGACCACAACGGCATGTCACAGTAGAGAAGGTATTCCCTCACAGACATCGGCAGTGGCAAAGCACTGACCTTCAGTTTCAGCCCCGTGTTGCCCAGGAACTCCCTGATGGCTCTGCGACAGAGACTCGTCAGCTGCGCCGGCCGCTCATTCTCTTCGCTGGCGAAGTCAGCGAGTTCGTCCTGCAGCCCGGCCTGCTCCGAGGCGTGGCCCCGGAGCGCGAGGCTCAGCGGCGTGCGGTGGAACTCGTCGGGGCGGTGCACATCGGCGCCGTGCTGCAGCAGCAGACTGGCGAGCAGAAAGTAGCCGCGGCGGCACGCCTCGTGCATCGGCGTGCGCCCCTGCAGCCCCGCCACCTGCACCTCGGCGCCGTGTCGCAACAGCAGCGCGCACGCCTGAAACGTGTTAGTAACCTCATGCTCACCATGGCTCGCCAGTGTTTGCAACGATTCAACACAATCGCTTTCAAAATACTGGAAATTGTGCAGGACGCTTCATTGGTCCAAAGGACTGCTCGATTCTGCCCAGGCGCGATTTCCGGTTTACAAAAAATTCACGGGCTCCATTCAGCAACAAAGCTACAGTCTCAAGCGATACTTGGCAGATCAGTACGAAGGCAAAAACAAGAAGCTGTAACTCACCTCCAGGTGTCCACCATCGCAGGCGAGATGAAGAGGCGTGTCCCGCATAGCGTCCACAACATGGATGTTGGCTCTTTTTTCAATCAGCGCTCCAATAATCTCCACGTTTCCACACTTGGCCGCCCAGTGGATGGGAAACCTCAAATTGTAATCAGACGTGTGGATGTTCGCGTGATTTTCAAGAAGCAACTGCACGACAGGGTGATATCCTTCTCCGCAGGCGACATGCAGTGGATTGCGTCCACTGAAATCCGCAATACTGACGTCCGATTTGTTCTCCACGAGAAACCTGGCCACTTCACAGTGGCCTTTTTCACAAGCATCCAAGAGAGCAGTTCGGTTGTCGAAGTCTCTGGTGTTCACAAACGTCAGCAACTTTTGATGAGTGACTTTGTGTGGAACCTGGGGATGACTGGCGGTCAGAAGTTGATTGACTAGAACTTGAACCGTTTTGAGGTGACCTTCGTTGCTGCTTATGTGTAACGCTGTCCGGCCGTTGTCGTTCATTTCGTCCAGAATCGCTCCCTTCTTGAGAAGTTCCACAACCAGTGTGTGGAAGCCATGCAAGGCAACAAATTGCAAAGGGGTGTTGCCGTTGAAATTCTTCACATTGACCTGGGCTCCAGCTTTCAGCAACAGCTCGACAACATTTTGGTGACCCGATTCGCAAGCACAGAGCAACGGGCTTCTCTTCCACCTGAAAAAGCATGAGTATTCCAAAACAATGCTCAGCTCATGACAACCGGCCAGATATTCAGACCAGCTGAAATATCAACATACGAGTGTGGGTCAGTGGGCAAAATCAGATGCAGAACCAGACGTCCACCTACCGATCTGTTGCGTTGATGTCGAAACCTTTGCTGATGAGATCAACAATTCTCTCCAAGTGTCCCTCTTCACTGGCCGTGTGCAGTGGAGTCACAGCTGGCTTGAAGTATCTGAAAACAATCGAACACAATTGCTTCTGAAACTAGCATTTATCTTGTACAGGAAACGTGGTTCACTTGGACACATAAAGAAGTGAGAGTCATTTTCGGATCGATGAATGTGAAAACCTGCAATTATCGCTCACCTGGATTCATGAAGACCGTTCTTCTTATGATATCGGCTCCTCCTGGGATTCTGCATGTTCTCCATGCAAATAGCTCCGAACTGATTATCTGTGATTGAACGTTTCGATTATTACAGCAACACGAGGCACATTTCTGTCCCTACAGGCTCGCTGCAGTTTTTGGTGATATGTGGCTGATTCCGCTGCGTGCTGCACTCTGGCTCCGCAGAATCTCCGCGAGATGTCGGCACGTTCCAGAGCGGCGATCCATAACGGCCTCGGCTATGGCACAAAACGTGGACCAAAGGCACCAAAACAATTCTTCAACAACCATGCGTCACAAGAACAGGACAAAGTTTGAACACTTTGCTTGTGCCTTAAACACCAAGACCAACATTTAAAATCCAAATGTGGTCCTTTCCCGTTGTGAGGAGAGCTTGGAGGAGCCTAGGAACTTGTGTGACCTACTTTCGCGTGGTTCTGGTGCCCGAGGAAAGAAGAATCTTATTTTGACGTGTGATTCACCAACCATCAAGTCAAATCGAACAAGGTTTCGGTGATTCGATTGACCATTGTGAACCCAGACCAATTTCGGTTTTGCCTTTCAATTTCTTCATTGCTGTTCCACCCAAAACACCGAAGACCCATATCAACCGTCGGGGATTTTGGGACTTTGGGAAGGGATCATTCACCCATGTATGTTGGTCTCTTTGTCCCATCCAGGGTTGAAAGATTGGTTCCGTGAATACAAACTTTGCTCCTTTTGAGGTTTCAAATGCCACATTCGATCACCAACTCAACAACACAAGCATTACAAGTTCGGATTGTGTCACAACAAGCAGAATGTGACCTCGGTGACTCTCCTGTACTCAGTTCCAGAACACCGTGATTTTTTCGCTGTTCACCAAGGTTCAGGCGTCTCATAATTATCGCAATGCTGTGGGTGAAGTCTCAATTGCGCTCAATCAACAAAAGCAACCTTCTGCCCACAGCCGCTCCAGAGGCGCGACTTCAAAGCTGAAACACTCGGTTTCGCTTGTAAGCACCACACTGCTCATGCATTCAGCGAGAATGATCCGACCACGCAGGGGTTAATTGGGTTTTTTGAGCTAGTCAAGATAGATGGGAGCTTAAGGCAAACGAATGGGACCTTTTGCAGCGAAATCTCATCAGAAACAATGACCCTTCACTCATAAAGCTATGTTTGAAACCATCAAAAAAAGAGACAACCCAGACGGGTAGAAATACTTTGATGAGGACAAACAAAGGAAAGGGAGAAAGGTCTTGGTGAAACACAACTTGATCATAATGATTCTCATTTTGACACAAAATACGCGTGGTTTTGATGGGCGCAACAGAAACCCGAAAGTCAACGATAGGTCCAGCTTCATTGTTCCACGTTTCAGACAAAGCCTGGTTTGAAGATCACATCAACGCACGGAATGAAACTCGATGCGAGAAAAAAACATGCAGAAGGACTTCGAAATCGCTGAAGCCTGGTGGTATCTCCGATTTGTTTCCAGGGGCTAAAGATTGGCCCGGAGCCACTGTCAGGCTCAGTTGCTTTGTAGAAAATGCGTAGAGAGGCGTCACGCCACGCGCGTTCTGGATCTGCCACAAAAATTTGTTGTCAAACCATTTCAATCTTTGAACACTTGAGTTTGCACACACAGAACACAGAAACGCGACTACCATGCTGGATCTTCTATTTCCATGCAATGGGCACGCATTTCTGGGAGTATAATTCGTATTCATTATTTTCAACCATTTGTCTATCGGACTCAATTTGCCGCTTGAGAGCTTCATATGATGGACTGTCATACGGGGTTAGCAAGCGGAGCAACGAAACAGCTCTCACACTGATGCGATTTCGTCTTCCACCCAATTTTCAGTTTCAACATCCTTTCCTTGTTGTTCAGACGACACAACCTTGAAACCTTGCGCACGACTTGATTCAGGACGTCCTGTTTGACCAACAATTGACAGTTGTAAAACAACTTCTGGGAGCAATGCATTCTTGTTTGACTGGGGAGTTGTCAAACACTTCCTGAGACAAAGTGGGGAAACAAGTTTGAAAATGGCTTTTTTCCTGGAAGCAGCTCACAATAAACGCCGCAAAGTCAGCTGCGATCTTTTGTGAAGCTGTTTGCGTGCGGTCTGCGTGAACGGGACCACCAGTCACGTTGTGAAAATGAAGGCTTCATGAAAAATGTTCATCTTCAAAATGTTCCCCTTCGAACCGCCAGACCCGCTGTCAATCTGAGCCCTTCAAGTATTGATCAGCAATTTGATGAATCAAGGACCAGTCATCTGGTCAGCATCACAGCCCAAGTGCTTTTGATCGATTCAAAGTGCCGAGACTTTACTTGCTCTTCATTTTTGCCTCAGAGATGAGCAGCAGGTTTTGCAAAAACTGCAGGCAGACATGTTCAGAAAAGACAAATTTCTTGGCCCCAAACCCTCCCGCTGCATTTATATCACAAGTCCCAAGGTGGGTACTTCTCCTTGACGGCCAGAAACCAAGAGAGTAAAGCTGCTGGAGCAACGCCTCCCCGGTGTGTGTGAGCATGAAATATTAATATTCTTAATAACATCGTGTGTCGCATAATACGTCCTAACATGAGAAAGAATTTCCGCACTGAAGACATTTCAGGTTCATAATACATCAAATTTTCTCAGCGGCAAACCAGGACGCATTTCCTCAACAGGACCCAAGACATCTCGTTCTTCTCCAACCTGACTTCTCCAGAAATGGGCAGCATGGCATAAATCTCTTCAAAGAGCTTTGACCGAGTATTCCATGGCATTCACTTTTGCCATAAATCAACTGCAACCTTTGGTCTTTCTGAATGGTCAGAAACAATTTGCCCATTGAAAAAGGACACAGGGTCAGTCCTGGGAATTAAATCAAGAAATGGCCCAAGCGGCTGCAGCCCCAAGGAATCTCATTGCTTCATTTGGCCTGAACTATTTATCACTCGAGTCTCTGTGAAAGATGCTCGAAAGCTTTCACTTTCAAAACCTGAGGACATGAATAAACTGCGAATCATCAGTTTGAATGCGGCTATTGCACCTCGGAAGTTTTTGCACCTGGTGTTTCCACTGCTGCACCGCTGGGCTCCTTCATGCACCGGATTATAACCGAAATAAATTCAGGGGGTGGCCTGGGCTCGCGCCCAAATTGAAAACAACAACAATCCATAAATTTGCATCTTATCTCGGGGGAAGCCACACAGTCTTCACGGCCAGGTGAATTGTGCATCTGTAGTGAACTATTCTTTCTTATTCTTATTCTTTCTAGTGACCTGGAGAATATTCTCACAAAGATGTTTGCAACGATGCTCGCAACCAGGAACCGACCCTGTGAATACGCGATGTCAACTGCTTACGAACTGAACTCTGAAGGTTGCGACCACCACCGCACCACAGAAGAGCTTCTGTTTAACAGACCCACAAAGCTGTTTGATAAGTCCACTGCAAACCCCGACCCAAAGACAGCAAAAAGTTTACGATAAGTTCAGTGAAACAACTTTGCGATTCTTGCCGGCGGCTTGTGTAAGGTTATTACGGAACCACAGCTTTCGTAACTTAATTTCGACATCGAAATGAGCAAAAACGCAATCTAAAGCCCGTGTATTCAGGACGCTGGCATTGAATTAACGCTGATTTTTGTCAAATGAAAAGGAAATTGTTACTTTTCACAAAAGTGTAATTCCGTTGAAAGCAAAAAGAATGAGGGACAAATCAGATTGTGCGAGAGGATGAGTTGTGAGTGCGCGCCGCCCATCTCGACAGAAGACGAGGTTGCGATTGGAAATCCGTCAATAATCAATCATTCATCAAGATTTCTGTCAAAAATGAACTTTGATGCAGACAAAACGGGCGAGATAGAATTCCAGACATTGAAATGGAAAGTCACACACGTATATATTTAGCCAGTAAAACGTGGACACAAGCCGATTTCATTGGGACTTCCCTCGTATTCCTGGTTCAGGAACATTTCAGGAACGCTTTACGTGCAACATGCAACAGACAGTGTTGTTCGTTGTTCACAACGCGTGCCGGACCAGGTTCCTCAAATGTTTCCGAAACATTGCTGACAGAAAACAACCAAGCGAGTTGGGATATCATCAGAAGGCGCGCAGGCTCTTTTGGAGAGAAGAGTTTCCTTTCTCGAGATGTTGTGTGGGATGAAGCGAATAACACACCAAAGAGCATGTAATGTAAAATCTTAGGTGCAGAACAACAGGAAGGAGAATGAGGAGAAGGAATGCAATTGCTGGTTGCCCCGGACAGCAGCGCACCCGAGAGTGGCAACCACGCAGCATTACGAAGCCATCAATGGTCATTGAAACATTGCAGTCCTGTTTCAAATTGCCAACAACGCACAGAGATGGGTGGTAACTGAGTACATGACTCTCAGGTTGACTGTTCCTGCGATGCTGACTGACGGAACAGCGACTGGGAGTGTAATGAATCCCTCGGGCGCAACGATATCTTCTGCTCCAGGCTGTCTTTATTGACACACGAGTTCCGCAGAAAACACTAATTAGAGTCAGTGGGAAGGTAAACTTGTCAAAACCGCCATTTGAGGTCATTAGAGCTTCAGCAAAGCCCACCGCTGGCTGAGGCCAAAACGAGCAAGAAAAAGCTTCAGCTAAAAGTGTGATCAGACTGTTTTGCATCCCGAGAAAAACAGGTCCTTCAGGAAAAACCTGTAACAATGCACCCCAGAGTGACAGTCCTGCCCGTCGAACATTTTTAGGTGTCTCCAACTCATTGCAACGTTACAAATGTCAAGTGTCCTCTTCTGCTGATTGCAATTCTGCGGCTTCGTGCATCTGCTGAATTACAGAACCAAAGTTATGACTCAACTTGATCCATCGGAAATGAAAGGTCCTGGGGGCGCTCGAGCACACATCTGACTTCCCGCGACATGGTCTGGATACGAATCGTCTTTGTCTCAAGAGTAAGTTCAAGTCTCAAAGATTTGAGAAAATACGGGCTTTGTGTAAATTGCGCGAACAAATCAACAGAGGTGTCAGGTGCACTTTTTTGTGGGGAATGAGCCAAATCAAGGGCTGCCGTATGTCATTGTCGAAGTAGTTTTCACTCTCACATTCCAACATTTGCCACTGGTCACCACGGTTGGAACTGTGCTTGGTGCACGGGGCCATCTTTGCCGTCGGTGAAGCCATGATGTATTGTGACGTATCTCCGCTGTCCGTTGACGGTCCTTGGCAGTGCTGAAGTAAAAATATTCATGGCAATGGTCTGATATGTCAGAGGATTCCGCAAATTCTATTAAGGCGGAAATCCTGCCTGGCAATGATGATTTCTGCGATATTTGCACCAATCGAAGTTGACCACGATTGAATTATGCCTGAGCAGAAAACATGCTCCGAAGCTGCATGGGCTGTTGAATAGGAAATTCCATTTGCTAAAGTGCACAGTTTACGTCTCACTTGTTCCGAAACATTGTGAATCTTCACCCAAGCAACTGCATGTGGCAAAGAAGGTCCATAAACCACCAAAGAAGCTTGGGCGGTCATAAATCATTCTGAGACGACGAATCTCGGATGGTCACTATCTGATGTCGCTGTTGGAAGGACCCTGTCTCCGGTGATGTAATGTCATGCTGAAGGGTCATCGCCAGGATGTCGCTGCTCCTGCTTAATTGAAACTCGAGAACACTTCAGTGCAGGCAGAACCTCAGTGAAAAGCACTTTTCCTGAGCTAGCACTGACCTTGTAGCACGTGCGAGTGCTTTTTTTGCCTTTTTTGAAACGATTCGTCTTGGATTGTCTTCTGGGAGTTTCGTGGGTCATTGGAACAAATATGTCATGTTTTTTTCAACAACACTGCCCAGCTCAAGCAAGATGTCAGTTCACAATCTTTGCTTTCTCACCACCACAGCCAACAATCCTACAGACAGATCCCTGGCTTCTTGTCAGCCCATCAGAGCTAATATCCCAGTGAGAGCGACTTAATCGCCACACTCTATCAGTTTGTGAGAGACATTAAGAGAAACCCAATCTTGAACATTTCTAAGGGAATGGACCGAAATAGAATACGATATTAGCCAGGGGAAATCGTCCTGACGAGCTCTAATTACAAAATTACGGTTTCTATCGCAGCTCAGGAGATTTCTCATTTGCTCAGCGCTTTGTAATTTGCAGTGAACAACCTCGAAGGTCCGAACATCACCTGGTGCAACTGTTGTGACTTTCGGTGCATGTTTTCCTGTGTACGAGTACCCATCTGCAGACAAACAATTTCATTGGTACCGGGACCATGTGACGACGAATCTTCTGCTTTGAAGAACGACCATTTCAACATTTTGAAGCGTTCCAGTTTTGTCAAAAACGTCCCTTCAGTTTCAAAAAATGCAAGTGTCAAGACGTGTCTCAGATTGGGGAATGTTGAACAAAGCGATGCAAGCGATTTGTTTGCTGTGTCACTCCAGATTCACCACAAACCTTTATCAATTTGGCAGGGTGATGACAAAAGCACCCAAAGGACAAGTGAATTGCTCGTCTAACCCGTGACCAGATGGGGCAGATCGACACAATCTGGTCGTCACGCAGAAGCAAACATAAACGAGCGTACGCAGCAGAAACATCTCAGAAGAACTGAATGACTTGAAAGGCAAAACGCCACGTACGAGCGTACCTTTCACGCGTTCAAAGAAACGAAGTGCACGCATGCAGCCTTTGCGCCCAGTAATTTCAAGCTGGATAAATCAGCAGAGTTCAACAGGCACCACAAGGCAGCGTCCATGCATGCACGTCTCAGCGCGTCCCAGCGATCGCGCTCCTCATCCAGGCTCCACACAGGAGATGGACTCCTGCGGAACACCGAGCAGAAGCCAGACCGTAATTCCACTTGCTTCAATCATATCGCTGTATTTATCATTCACGACCCAATAAGCGTTTTCAGACCGAAGTCAATATTTCCTTCTTGGAGTTTGGTGCGAGGAGATTTTGCTTTCTCCCCAAACATTATCCGAAATTGCGGGAGGATTTTCTCGTTTGGGTTTCTGTCTGAGATGGGATTGTTCCACCGCTCTTGGCAGAAGAGAAACTCGTGCATTTGGACTTCTTTGTCTGTCTTGGAGACAATGTAAACCTGGGAGGAAAAAGGAGAAACACGAGAAGGATTTCAGACATTTCAGAAGATTGCATTTGCACAAAATCCTTTGTTTTTCGAACGTTCAGCTCAGCACCTTTGTTCGTTTCGTGGATCTGTTCTGATTGATTGACAGAGAACTCATCAAGAATCTGGTGCTCATTTCCTCTGCATTTCTGAGAAAATGACAGCATTCTTTATTGAAAAAAAGCAAACGGAGAAGGTTGGGCTTGGGCAACAGAAATCTTTGTCACTCAAGAAAACAATTTACATGTGTCAATTTGCCTTCTTTCGTCCTGCAGAATTCAGTCAATATTTGTCCATCATTTCGCACATCAGAGTAACTTTCCACAGAAAACTCCACAAAAGCAATTCAGGCAGGAACACAGGCCATTGTTATTCCATCAGTGGCGCGGTCCGGCAGATATTGCCCATCATGGCGGAGGCAGATTCATGTTCCCAAACTGTTGGTTGTGAAGAACACTTCTAAATTTACGAAGATTTGTTCAACAAGACAAAACATCTTCGACTTGCATGATGAAATCCTGTTAGTTTCTGCGTCCTTTATTCGCTCTGACCGATTTGGTTCTTCAGGTCCCAAAATGGCACAAAATGCTGAACTGGGTCCTCGAGCTGCAGGGATTAGATCGACCCTGTCAAGGCCGAGGGTCCTTGAGGCCAGATTCTACAACGTCTGCGAGTTTCGTCCAAAGTTCCTCCTTTGAATCCTGCACCAAGACAATCATTTGTCTGATTTTCCTGTTGTCCAAACACTCATTCCGCATGTTCTCCAAGTGAACGTTACGTCGCGTGCTGCAAGTCTGCTTGTCAGGATTACAACATTGTATTTGAGTCCAGTCAGGAACCTAGAGACGGGTTTACATGAGAGTGTTCCACTTCATTTGTCAATTTCTTGCTTCATCAGTACTTCTCTATGGTCACTATGGGAGCACCGCTGTGGGAAGATCCGCTCCCGTTGGAGGCAGGACTTCCTGGACAGTTGTGTCTTTTATGGCCTTTCAGAAATGTCAATGCGTTAAATCCAGTTTGTGAAACCCAGGCAAATGTCACCAACCAGCTTGCTGCCTGCAAGGGAAAATCGAAAACATTTCCAAATGGACAATATGCCGATGTTCGGGACTCAGCGGTGTCACAGATTCGACTGAAGTAGGTGTGGACCAACGACAAATAATTTGGCACGTGCCGAACTTACAATGGCCAAACTGTAGCACTCGTGGAAACTGCTGCCGTCCACATTGGCCCAATCTGCTTCTTGGAACTGTGAGCATCTGAAAAGTTTTCCAAATTGGAGGTAACGTATGAAAAACATCCATCAGTATGGGCTGGCGTGTTTGCCCTTTTGCCTGAAGGTCTACAATTTATGAAGAACGCGAGACAGGGCCCTGCGATCAGAAAGTCTCACATGCACCACTCTGGTCAGAACTGAAACACGGAGAACTTTGTCGTTTTCAGATCGCATCGTGGCTCTCTTCAAATTTCATGCCTTCAGGTGGGGACAAAATTTGCAAACTCAATCCTTCATTCACAATCTTTGAAGTCATCCAACGGGCGTGGGCTTACTGGATTTGCAGGGAAACACGAGCTGTTGAGCAAGTGAGAAAAAATACGTTGCAAAAGCTGGAAAACAGACATGTACACTCACTAGTAAGTCATAACTTACTTCAAGCTTTGCAAATTGTACCCATAGAAGACTTTGGCGTTGATTATGAGGCTGTCGCACCAGCGAGAGAAGCCAACCGATATCACACAGGCAGCAATAAGGCAGACAAATGACACGCAAGCGTTGACACCCATAATAACGATATTGACAACTGGTGATTTCATCAGTCTGAAACAAGAAGGTCACACTTTCAAGCTAAATGTCGCAGCGATTGACACATTTCGGGTCAGTTGCTCGAACTTGCATGGTGCTGCAAGACTCTTCCCCACGCTTTCGAGCCTCCCAGTGCATCCGCATAATTTGAGACCAAAACGTTGCAGATTTCTTCACTTCAATTCACCGGACAAGATTGGAACACGATAAATTCCACGTACTTGAGTTCAGTGTCTTTGAAACGCTTGAAGGTCATGACAGAGTAGAGTCCGGCCAGTAGCGTGGCGTACAGCACGCTCAGCACGACGTGAAGGTACGTGACGAACGTGCACTTGGAGGCCGCTCCAAATTCTATCTTCCGTTCTATTACGTCAGCGTACAGGATGCATTCGCCTCCGAAATTCATCTGCAAATCAAGAAAGCGAACGTTCATGCAGCGTTCATACGAGTCTTCCAATGTGCTTGAAGTTTTGAGCAGTGGGCACGGCTGAGTATTGATAACTAAGATGGAAAGCTGCATTGATCCTGAATGACAGCTCCTTACAATCAGTCTACGATTATCACAGAAATCCATTTATATTAGCTTTTTACCCGCTTCTTATGCAATTTAGCGCACAGAATGCGATGATGGAAGGGATGATTGTCTTCTTACTCATGGATTTTCTCGCTCGCACCATCAGCTCGCGGCTTGGGTGCAATTCCCTCACTATTGCATTACGAACCTTTTTGGGCTGAAGCTGTGCACAGGGTTGGAGAACCAAATGCAATTACCACCTCTCGCGACCACATATTTATTGGCCATGCATTTTCACACTGACGAAGTGTGTGTTTCTTGAGAAACTCTTTGAAAAGGAAGGCCCTTCTGCGGACACAAGTACGAGTGCCCAAAGGAGATGTGATTCTTCTTTTTTCTGTTGTCGCGTTGAGGGTGTCTTGAGGTGCGTTCAATTTGGAGTTCACTTTGGAACTTTCTGTCACAGGGACTCTCTCTTCCAAAACAAATCTAATTTCCTTCTGTCTCTTCAGTCAGCTTTGATGAAAGATTACAGTGCGAGGATTTCAGTTCCGACGCACAGTAGTTCCCGAATGAAGTGTGCCAATCAGAGCTGTGTGCATGTGTAGAAGTTTGCGAACGTGCAACGGTATCGTCAATTGTTGAGGACAGAAAATATGTGTGAACAGGTCAAGAGTGAGCACTTACTTGGGTGACACCAACAGGGATGGAAATGAGCAGTCCAAACAGAATAATGCAGTAGTACAGGACAGTCTGAGCAACCAGCTGCAGATGTTCTGCCGTCTCACTCATCCTGTGATCTTTGTCGTTCCTTGCCTCAAAGGTGTCTCCTTTTCAGTGCATCCTTCAAGCAAATTACAAAAGCTCAATGTTGTTTTGCCAGGTTGTGAACATGTTCATCAAATGAAACACACATGCGGTATTGTTCATGCAAAAGAGCCCGAGGTGAAATTTCCACAATGACAAAACTTCCCAAGTGGTTCAACTGCGGCGGTGAGAAGATGCTTGCTGCGCTGTGTATCCCATTTCAGTAATCCTGTTTTGGCGAGTTCAGAAAAAGGCTTTTGTCAATCTCCAGAAGAAGTAATCCCAGCGAGACAGCAGACTGTTTGGTTGCTGTTTCCCTTGCGCAGGTTTTCTGAATTTGTTGCTCGCTTCATCATGATTGGCTTATCTGGACCCGGAGCGCCCTGTCTGGTTCTTATGAATAAGACTATCCCGCTAATGGAAGCAGCCACCGTGAACCTCGACGTCGCTTTGTAAAACGGATCAATCAGCGGACGAAGGGAGGGTCGCTTTGTGACTCGACTCTGGGGCCCAACAAGCTCGCGTAGCGTTGATCAGACAACAAAAACCAAACACTGATAACGCTGAAGTTACATACATTGTCTTGCCCAACGTCAAGGTTCATTTTTCTGTACAACTGCACATCGTCAACTGTGGCGTCGAGGAAAAGGCGTTTGAAATGGAGATTTCACAAATCGGTGTTCCATTACCACAGCAGCTGCTGGGAAAGTACGCCGTTACCATCCTGCTTCTCCCCGGTGATCTTGAAAGGCGATAATTGCCATGAACTAAAGAACCTGCTCTGAGCCCAGATTATTTTGATCTCTGACTTGAATAAACTTTTTGTCGTGGCAGTCGAGAGTTCCTAGTTTTCAGTCAACAGCAAGTTTTCCCATTTGAATCCCGAGCCGAACCTCACTGACGAGTAAAACCATACTTGGTCCTGGATCTTTCGAACCTATTTTTCTCCGCCTTTTGGACGACGATCGTCATTACCGTATTGACCCACATTCGCTGTCGAGGTAACATCAGCTCGATTTGGCAATCTGAGCAACGCTCTCCCTTTAGAATGCGATTGACTTTTTGATGATTGTTCCCGTTGATTTATTCTCCTGGTGTAGCACTCTTCGTCTGTGTTTCAATTCCTGAAGATCAGGTGAAAACAGAACCTTGCCGTTTTGTGCTTCATTATATCACACACACACACAAACAACTGACAGGACGTGGTCCCATCAAACACACAGCAATTTGTTGCATGATGAAAGGTCAAAAGCAACAGCTTTCTGAATTTTGCTTCAGGGGCACATTTGAATGCACACCAAAGTGCCATGACACGCCAAGCGCAAAAACGACGTCCAAACAGGAATCGATACATCACAATCAAGCCTCGCATTCGTAGTCAAATGTGACCACCGACTTTGACCTGCCAAATTTGGCACGTACTTGGTCAACAAAATATTTTGCAATGTTCCTAAATTTTCCGTGTGAAAGAAAACAACCGCGGAGCTCATGCAGAGCAACTAATTTTCGTAATATGATTCACCAAGGAACTCCTCACAGCTTTGAAGCCGAGTTGTCTCCATCTTCAAACCTTTTAATCAAGAGAACACTGCCTCCAACCACCAGTTCAGACCATAAGCCACCCACCATGATTTAAAGCTTGACTGACATTCGTCTGAGACTGTGTGGATTTCTTGAGTACAGGGAGTATTACACAAACATTAATCTCCAAGACCCTGGGAGCAGTTGTTTTAGCTCCACTCAAACCAAGATTGAATGAGATCAACACGAAGGCAAGGGTTTTAGTCCAACACAGCACATTACCCAAATGGAAACAGTGAAGCATTTTGAGATCCATGTCTAGTTTTGGCTTTGATCAGAACGAAGTCAGCAAAATGCACAGACCTACCCGCTCAACTTTACGTTTTTCTCAGACAGATGAGTCGTGAGCCAAATGTCAACATTCTCGCAAGACGCAATCCATTTGCTTGATAAGTTTCGTATGCCGCCTGTCCAGGAATCCTCCACACAGTGAGATGAATCTCCGAAAAAAACACCACTCAAAACAATCCTTTGGCGGTTTATTCCAGGACGTCCACCCTGAAACTGATATTTGCGTGAGATCAAAGTGCTGGGCCTGTAATTAGCTCACTTGTAAGTTTGCCTGCAAGTGCGAGCAGAAAGCCAAGTTACTCGTTTGAATGTGAGACAATTGCTTTCCAATGAAGCTGCTCCGCCACAGACGCTGTTCCATCGAGCGTCGGTAAAGGCGAGGCTGAAGCCATCCTCCCGCTTTTTGGCAGACCGATTAGAAGACCAATCACAATCCTCCTGCTTGGAAATCACGAGCTTTTTTCTCAATTAAGAACACTTCATGGAGATGTTCCGACCGTGTTATCGTCATTATCCTGATCACCAATGTGTTTCTCGCAACAAACTTGTGTTGCAGGATGATTCTGTGATTGCTTGTGAAGCAAAAGTCATACGCACATCGGACAGAGGGACCGTGGCGAAGTCTGACATTCAGTGCGTGTTTTGCATACACGGGGCTGGAACAGACACTGCAGCAAAAACCAAACTGTGTCGAAGGTTCAAATCACGAAGAAGTCAACGAACGTTGAGATAGGAATGAAAGAGAATACTGAACAAATAACGGCATTTTCCTCAAATGGACGCACACATGCAAAATGGAGATTACCTTCCTGTCTGGTCAGAAAACATGAAATGTACATTCCATTTTCCGGAGAGGAGAACCAGCTGCATTTCCACTCACGGGGCGTTTTAGCAAATCAACTGCTCACCGCAATGTGCAATTCAGCCACGATTGCATTACAAAGCTGTTCAAGAAATAATTGGATGCTGCGATGACCAAATGAGACATTCTTTCCCTTCGCACGAACAATCTTTGCACCCAAATTTGAAGACGAATTACCAATTCATTGGTCACGTATCTCGTGGCTGCCTCTGCATTGTGTGTGAAATCTCATCAGGCCTGGTTCCCGCCTGGTGCCCAGGCAGCCCGATTCTCCAGAGATCACTATTTCTCTCACCAAGGCACCTGATGATTCGCCGAAATTCTCACTTTGCCGTTTCGACCTCGGTGTACGAGTACAGACAGACATTTTCTCCCTGCATCTTGGATGATGGTCAGTCGAATACAGGCATTTGCTGTATTCAACGCACGTTCCGAGAAGGGAGAAACCATATATTCTGTGCACGATTCACAAAGAGGAAGAACGCAAGGCTTTGGTCATGTGCGAGAGTCGTCTCGTTGTTCCGGTCATCCTTTTAGTCTCAGCATTTCTTGGTCGACAATCCGAAGATGAAATGAGCCGCAGATTACGGTGAACACAGGTGTGACAATTGGCACAAGAATGCTTGTGCTGAAAGACCCAGATCCGGAGTTAGGAGCCCGATCATGCACCAGGGGCACTTTATGAGGATGAGTTTGTGGGAGAGGCATGCACGGGGCCAGGGCCCCAGAACACTTCAACTTGGAAAGCTTAAACTGGGGATAAGTGAAAACACACACACACACACACACACACACACACACACACACATTTACACTGTGAGGTCCTGGAGCCCAAGGCCCACAGGCCCACAGGCTCACACACCATCTTGGCCTCAAAGTGGGAGAAAGTGCAATCAAGCCATGGGGTTGGTGGTTCGACAAAGTAGACAAAATTGATCAGCTAATAAAAACACAGTTGAAGAGGAAGGGAAAATATTTTGACAATTCTTTATCGGATGACCGACATCAAATGAGGCACGAATGAGTGTGCATTCTGTCGGAGTGCGTGCTTCAAGCGTGAAATTTTGTTTTCTTTTGTTCACGTACCATGAACAATGTTCAGTGCACGTTGTTCAATCGAAACCTGTATGGAGCAGGAGTTTGAGAATGCGCCTTCAGTGTCGCCAAGACTCTGCTGGGGAGTCCACTTAATCCGGCCATTTACGGTGGAATTACCGGGGAGATACTAGAAATATCTGATGAAACACAATATGCCTAATGCTGTGCTGATTGAGGCCACATTACGGGGCCACTATCTGCAGAGGACATTCCAGGAACTTCCATGGATAAATTGGCCCCAGGGAGTCATCATGACCATTTCTGTCGGGTCTATTGTTTTTTGTTTCAATTCCACAAGCAGTCCATCTTATTGGAGAATGACAATTTTATATGATTGTCGCACATTAGGGATTGAGAGCACTGTCCAATTCCATGCCCAATGACGCTGACAGGAATACCAATGCTCTGTTGTCCAGAATGAAACCGGATTGATGACATCTCTCCCGTATGAATGTATCCGTGGCGGCTGCAGCCATTGTGAAGCTTACCTTGCTCAAGCACCAAAAACGCTGTGGTCATGCAGAAACCTGACACAATGTTCTTCCTGATTTCTACTGTGCGTCAATTGTTCTGGACTTTTTTTCGGTCAGTTGTCCTGTTCCAAATGAACACGAACAGCTTGCGAGCTTGATTCCAATATCCTTGGGCGTGACGATTGACAAAGTAAAATCATTCCTTTGCTGTTTGTCGAATGAAACGGACACCCAACATTTTAAGCAGCATGAAAATGACAGAATGGGACAAATAATGTGACAAGGAGTGTGACCAGATTACCCGAATTTGGATTTTCATTGGGACTGATGCCCATTTCAGATGACAGGGAGAAATGTTATCGCTGTTTATTGACTTCAACTTTGACCGACCAGCCTGTCTGCATGACCAGCCAGACTTTTGTTCCAGACCAGCTTTGGGGCTTCCATCCTCACGTCGTTATGGTTGCATCTCAACCGATGTGCTGAATCTCGTCGGGAACCAGAATTTGCGTTTTAAGTGCACGGCTGCAGCAGGGTCCGAAAGTAATACGAGGGAAGTCCCAATGAAAGCGGCTTATGTCCCGAAAAAGTGGCTTCTGAGTGATGCAGACAACTAAATATTGTACAAAGACTACTACAAATAAAGTTGAAACAGATCCTGCCAAAATTACCTCTCATCTGGATAAAACAAGAAATGGGTGTGGCTCATAATTTACTCAAAACTTTACCTTTTTGTCTAATACTCAATTGTTTTCTCTATCAGTGATATCAGCCTGTATAAATTTAATAGAAAGTAAGTGCACTTCTGGTGCAAAACAAAGATAAGATGGGGATATTATGGTTTTTTAGCTGCTCTGACTATCACAGCAAAAGTTCTTTTGCCTTGTACTCAACATATTTGGTTGGGGGGAACAACAAAAAAATTGTCAGCTGTTCTTGATATGTGCTTCATGCCCTGACAAAGCCATGTCTGATATGATCAATGTTTTGCCAGCAAAACGTGGACACAAGCTGCTTTCATTGGGACTTCCCTCGTATATGTGAATAGTGCGCGCATTGAAGGTTGCTGCACCTGACATTCCAGTTGAAACAATAAATTCATTCAAAGTTCAAACAAATTCACAACAAACGAGCATATACGGACAAACCCGTGTATTCAAGGGAAACATTCGCAGAAAACTTGGCACATCGATTCAATTGACTTCAAAATTTTGACGACAATTTTACGCAACTGACTCAGAATATACGAGTCCAGACTCACACAAACGCGTCACATTTTCGAATTTCCTCTCACTACAATAAACAGAGAAACTGAGCAAACTTGAGTAAATTAGACAGTTAAATGTAAAATGTGTCAGCGTCTTCCAATCATAAGAATGACACCTGGGCAAGAGTTGCATATTCCCTGAAAATTGTCAGTACTTCTCGATGACCGAGATGCTCTGGATGGTTGTGGTTGTGGTTGTGGACGATGCTGTGGTGGACGACGCCGCCCGCGGTCCCTCTCCGGCGCGCACCTTCCTCCACAGCGTGATTGCGAACAGCGCCGTCACCACCGCCCACAGAAACACCGAAATCCAGCAGGCTGCCTGCACGACCAGAAATTTTCCACTGAAAAGCACTGTTCAGGAATCGTTTTCGTCAGAAATGCACAACATTTGAGCGAAGTAAAATTGAAATTAAGGTTCTTCTTTTGTTCGTTTTGCACGCAGCAAATGCCAGTTTGCGAATAAAAACCTTGGTCTGACGCACACTTTTTTGAAGAAAGAAACTTACTATGGCCAACTGGTAGTTTGAATGAAAGGCCACCTGTCCACGAGAAGCAGCCTCGTAGTCTTTGCAACTGAAAAAGGTGACACAGCGAAGTCTAAATGCACAGGCCACAAAACATGGAACAAACTGGTGAGGTCGTGACGAATGAAGAAAACCAAAGTTTCACAACAGAACAAACACACACTGCGGGAGGTGAATCCATTCCTTCAACGATTTGCAAAATTTGTTGAATCCTACAGAGATCATGCAGGCAGCAAGGAAGCAAATGCAAAATGCCAGAGCATTGACGGCAAGCACTGCTGCCGTGAAGATGAAATTGTGAAATATTCTGCAATGATACCGTGAAGATTTCATTTTTACCACAGATTCTGATTACACCTGGACAAGTTCGTGGGAAAGAAACACGAAAGAGTTGACCAGGAAAATAACAAGGAAGTACCCACTGGAAAGTCTGTCCCTTGCGCATTTTGAAAATTGTGAAAATGTGCAGAGCTGCAAGAGCAAGTGCAACCAGAATGCTGAAAAGGACATGTACACCATGTACACGAAGTCGCAGTTTGACCTGGGGCCAAGCCTTCCATTTCTGATATTTTTGGAGCTGGAGTACATGATACACCGTCCATCCAAATCATCCTGAAAACAACAGAGTAATTGGGGAGGAAGGGTGCACATGTCGCAACAAACAAAAACAAAAGAGAAGATAACTCACAGAATCTGCAGACATCCACTACTTATTTTGACCCGAAAACAAATCGAAATGCACCGTCTGCAGTGGTTTTTCTGTGTCATGCGCCCGACCAGGGGAAAAGCCGTTCGGATCAAACTTCAACTTTGAAAAAATCAGCGCACCAACTATTTTTTCTTCCTCATGCAAGTGACTTGTCACATGATGCAAGACACTCCATTTGTGGGTGTTTTGTTTCAGTTTGGCAAGCCAGAACACGAGCGCGGTGAGTTAAATGCGGTGCATGGACAACTCGAAATGAACAATCCACACGAATGGCCTTACCGACGTTTTCCCAACTGGAATTGAAGCGAGCATTCCAAATAAAATAATGACACAGTATATGGCTGTCTGGACGAAGAGCAGTGTCTGACTTTTGATTGTTGCAGTCGTCTCCATCTCGACCAGTTGTTTTCATCAAACAGATCTTCTCCCTGTTGCATGGAATCTTTTCCTGTCACTCTTGCCGCGCTTTCCTTTTCATGACGAGTCTTTTTTGCTGACAAGAGCACAAGTTGTGTCGCACAAAAATGGACCAAGAATACGTGTGACAAATAGAGCGAGAAATTTATTCGAGTCAGAAAGTTGTGCTCGCTGACAGCGAAGCATGCAGTGACAACAAGTTTGTACAGGTACACACACAAATTTGACTCCCAACGAAACACGTCAAGTGAATGTCTGTTGTTTCACAAAAGATTGAGGCCTTTAGTGTTCTTCTGCAACACAGGTACAAACGAAGTTCGTGTTCCTTCTTCTTCGAGTATTGTTTTCTCCAAGTAACTGGTGAGTATTTGTTCGCCGATGCATTCGAACCCTAAAATCGTGCAAGTGTGGAGACGACGGAGCTCGGAGTGGATGCAGCAGTTGAGGCCGTGGACTTGGCCGCACCATCCGACTTGACCTGCTTGTAGAAGGTCAGGCCGTTGAGGCTTGCCTGAAGCACCCAGCACAATGTCGCCAACCAGCAGCACGTCTGTGAAGATCAAGACACACAGGTGTTCAACCCCCAAAGCATCACTTTCGCACATAGAGGCACAAGACACAAGGCAATACACAATTGTGCCAATTCTGACCTTTGCTGCCGTCCTTGGACAAAGTCTTCTTGATTCATTGGATTTTTTTGTTTTGCACAAAAGTTCAGCTTCTCGCACAATTTCATTTTTCAAGCAACCGTAACCCTGCATCCTCCCTCCCTCAGGGTCAGCAGATTCCTCTTTGGGATATTCGGGCTTACACTGCATGCACACTTCGTCAGATTGTCCGAAGCCAAAAAAAGATTTCCGGTCAGTCAATTTTGCCTTGAAACAACTGAATTGACCAGCTCCATGCAACGCTCAGAGCACGACAAATCATTGCCTTGGGTCATTTCCACAGCAGATGTCAATGAGCCCAAGTAAGGATGAGCCCCAGAAAGAAACCGAACCAATTGGCCAACTTACGGAGGTCAGAGTCAACGATCGATGGAAGCTGCTTCCGTCATAATGGTCCCATTGAATCCAATCTTCAAACTTCTTGCAGCTGCAAATAGTGCCACTCCAGAATGTTGTTCAGGATTCAAACAAATTTATTCTTGTGTGACCCCCTCCCCGCCCCTCCAAAAAATTGCATCCTGGTGTCTTGCAACTTCTTGGACTTTCAAGGCTGCCCGCGGTCAAAAAGAATTTTTGGGCTCAAAAAACAACGTCCCAAGAAGGTCACAGAGGACATCCAACCCACAAAAGTTTGTAGATGGGGAAAACACATTTCACTGCACAAGGCGCGGAGCTTGGTTCAAGTGGTTCGAGTAGTTCTTTTGCTGGGTTCCTACGAGTATGCCATTGTTTCTCAAATTTAATTTCACATAATTTTTCTCCTCGATCAGTCGACCTGACCTGTCTTGCTCTGGAAACGTGTCGAACAGGGCTCCGCACCACTTCTTGAATCCGACCGCTGTGACGCATGCTGCGATGAAACACAGCAGGGCGCTGAAACTGTTCACTCCCAGGGCGACCGTGTTGAAGGGAAACGTCCGCACAATCCTGCATGCATGCGAGAAAGATTGTGTGATCGAAATTGCAGTTCTGGCGCTGTCGATGCAAAACTCCCAAGCAAATTTTTGGTTTTGCAAAATGCGTCGTCTCCAGCAGAAAAATAGCCTTCCCAGAAGATCGCTGAGGTTTTGCGAAAGTTTGAATTTCGTGCGAAGCAGTGAAAAATGAAATGCATATGTACCCAATGTCACTTTGTCTCATTCTGAGCACTATCACAGCCGTGTGCAGAATCGCCATCGCGAGCCCGTAGAGAACTCCGAACATAACAGAAATGGCAATGACGTAGTCGCATCCAGACTTCGATCCGTAGTTGATTGTGAATCGGTTATCCGTCGAGTGAGCGACCTTCTCAGTTTTCGCGTACAGCAGGCATCCACCTTCAAACTTGTTCTGCAGGAAACAGAATCGTTTGCGAATTGATTGAATAAAAACCCTGGATCGGTGAGAGCCATGCATGCAGCGGCAGCGCTCGGAAAACTATCAAAGTTTCTGACTGAGCGGACTCACGCACCAAGGCCTCCTGCAATGTGAATGGCAAAAGGTGTTGCAAATATTACTCACTGTTGTAACTCCAAGTGAGATAGAACTCATCATTCCGAGCAAGAACAGCAGGTAGTAAATCACTGTTTGTATCAAGAGTTGCACGTCTCCCAAGATCTCCCCTCCGAAAAACATAATGCTGAATGCCGTTGTCCCTTTTCGTGTACAGGACTGCAATTTGTATTTGCTTGTTCAGGCGGCAAGAAAGGAGCTACTCGAATGTGCCGTCCAAATCAATTCATGACCTGAAATGTACGGACAGTAATTAAAGCACGGAAAAAAACAAGTCATTCTAAACTGTGTCAGGTTCAGATCGGAACCACGAAATTTCTTGGGCACCAAAACAGAATTCTGCAGTGGTATCCGTCGTGCACACGCATCAGTGGATCCATCTCTCCACAAATCGTTCGTCGTGTGCGCTTTGTGTTACTTGCAGAAATAAATTCAAGATGTCAATTCAGTTGCAATCGAACTTGAGCCTGCTTGATTCTGTCATGACTTTAGGTCCCCATCAAGAACGAAACCATGTCCAAACACATTCACAATCGGTGGTCACCCTGGAAATTCCCTTTTTGAAGGCAAGCGTGCCAGGGCAGCTTTCAGAACTCTGAAAACCAAACTTACTTTCTTGCTTTGCTCGTCAGCAATGAATTCAGACTCCTGTCACAAACTTATTTTTTTTCAATGTTAACGCATCTTCAAACCTGCAGGTGCAGTTTTCCTTCAAATAGGTCACATGACGGTTTCCTTTTCCGGAGAAAAGTTGCTGCAGCCGCAATATGGATTTGACACACATAAATGCAGGTAAATCAATTTGCTCACCTGCATGCGCTGCTTGCCGTTGCAGCCACACCACGCCCGCGCAGCTTTCGCACGGTGTGGCGCGAAAAATTCACTTTCGAACAGAACGCAGTTTTAACATTGATTGCACACCCGAGCACAGAAAAAAACGCAAGAATGCAACTACAGGAAAGTTCACGCAATATGTTGCCCATGAAAGAATATTTTTGTGCTTTTTGTTTCTTTGTTTTTATCTGTGTTTTTGTTTGTTTGTTTGAGTGAAACGCACCTTTTTGTTGTTTCTGATAGATTTATTTTCACATGCGCACGTTCACCAAACCGTCATGCATGACCGGTTCGTGTTCAGTTTGTGAATCCACGGTTTCTTCAGTCTCATCGTGGAAAACGTCAGCACGGAGGCTGAAAACGTACTTGTCTTGGTTCACGCTTGGAGGTTTGAAGAACTGAACGTTGGTGTGATCAACAGCGCCTCTGGCTTTTTTGGCTTTCTTGAGTTTGAGTCTTTGTTTCTTTTCTCGATTGAGTTGAGCGTGCTCCATCAGCGGTTCCGCCCGGCAAATAATCTTGACCATTTCATCGGACAGCAACTCGTATCCTTTCCCAATGGGACTGAGTGTCTCTTTCATGAGGGGACTGAGCGCGTCCTTGATGTCCAGAAACTGCTCCAGTCGAGTGGACAGGGTGTTCGCCGACAAATGTGAAAGTGTTCGCAGTTCAGGAACCATCAACAAGAGCGCGCCGAACAAATGGGGGTTGTGGCGGTGAGTCTTTTGTACTTGTCGTTGAAGTGCTTCTGTGAGATACAGTTGAGATTCCGCAGCGGCGTCGGATCCCTCCTGGGTGACGCATTGATCTGCAACCAAAGACAATCCAAGAAGTCTCTCACTATCAGCTTTGAACACACACGCACGCTCATGCTGGTACGCGAACATTCAGTTCCTCTCACAAAATACAAAAGAAAAGCACTCCACATTTTTCGTGGCCGAAAGTTTTTCAACAAGTTGGCCCTCAAACTTTTTACTTGTCAGTTATAAATGATGTCGTGGTAATTTTGGAGCATTCCAAAAAAGTTGATGTGCCCGAGGACAAGCATTTCGCGAAAATGAGTGGGAAACCAAGTCGGATAATTTTTGACCGTCCTTTCCGGACAAACTTTCGGACATCAGACCTCACAAGAAGTTTCCTACAACAAGGGCCTCGGACGAACGAGCCGCGCGCTTTGAAAAAACAAATTGAATTAATGTTTTGTGTTTCATTCAGCGCTTCTCAACGCACCGCTGGCGAGGCAGCAGATGGCGCGCATGAGGACCTGCTGCTCCTCGGTGATGGCGAGCCTCTGCAGCCGCTCCGTCAGCACGACGGACCGCCTCAAGACGAACTCGTTGGCGAGCGTACTCGTCGCGGTGTACATGTCGAGCAGAACCTTCAGGTTCGGATCGTACATCGTCTGATTCTCCGTGTTCACGTAGCGGAAGGTCGCCCAAAACATGTCCTCCGTCTGTGATCCTGAAAACACAACGCAATGCAACATGAACTTGGTTCGGAGCTTGTTGCCGTCCTGACGAAACACCTGGCCCTTTTTGTCATGGAAATCAATCACTGTCCATGGAGCAGGAATTTGCCTTCTGTGAACAGCGGAATCCTTCATTTTCCGAAGATATTTTTGCTTCAGGAAACCTTTCTACTTTGCCGCGTTGCGTGTGATGCGCAACTTGAAACGCGTTGTGTTCTTGAGATTGAGCAAGCGTTTCTCGACGGACTCCTCTTCCTCTCGAAGCAGCGCTCGAGCCTTCACTGCTGAAACCTGTTTCGTTCTGATCGCAGCGTCGTCCCCAGCTGAACCTTGCGCATGTGTGAAAGAACTTGCGTGCACACAGTCTTGTGTCCAAAAACTGACTTTATTTCTTCTTTTACAACAACAGACGCGTCATGTAAATGTGCTCGAATGACGCAAGAGTCGCGTGGACAGAATACAATGTACCGACAAGTAATATTTCGTGCGCTTGCAACCAAAGAGCAGAAGGTCAAAAGCCCATGTAGGGAGCTCGCGACGGAAGCAATTTACAAATGCGTGCAAACTCAAGTTTCCCAAAAGGAACACGCGCAATGACTACAAGGAGGAAGACAGTGGCGATCTGCAGAAACTCCAGCGCGTCTAAACATGCAATGCTCTTTATATCGGTGCAAAACAACCAGACACCTTCACCTTCAGACGCGAGATTGCAGGCGCAACAGTCCGGGATGAAAGCGCCTCACAGCGCCTGACGCCATGAAGGTCAAAACTATCAGAGTGTCCCCACGCAAGCAACTGAATGCACGCAAACGAAAGAACTGGCATTTTGCGTTCTGGAACTTCTGCTCCACATGTCCAATTCAAGACATTCTGCAGATGAAATGCTTGGTGCTGCTGAAATGAGCTCCTCGGGCGGTTTGAAAAAGTGGAAATCCTTTGCAGGCCAGCGAAGGGATTTAGCTGCTTGATCCTCCGATTTTGTCACTGCAACGGCACTTCTCTTCCTCCTTTTCGAGACATTTGACTTGGTCCTGGTTTTATCCTCACGTCTGGAGTCCAGGGTGACACCATCGCATATGTGCTTCACCACTTCTGTGGACAAAACTCCATAAACCCGACCCTCGGGTGACATTCCTTCCTTCACCAGTGGGTTTACTCGGGGCATCACTTCCTGGAATTCAATCAGTCTCCTGTAATTGTTGTAGTCAAACACGTGGTTCAACATCCTCCCGTCCGTCAGCAGCAGCAGCAGTTTGCCGAACAGCCTCGGGTTGTGCGGGTGAGTTCTCCGCAAATGTCTCTTCAGGGTCTCAGCCATTTGCAGGCGCACTTTCTCCACCAAGGCTGAACCTTCTTCGGAAACACAGCGATCTGCGAAACAACCAGGAGTTATCGTGCTTGATTGGACCCTCAAAAAAGAAAAAAAAAATCGGGAGACTTAATTGCAACTGTTGCAAATCACACTTCTTTACGCAGAACTGCTCAATGTTAGAACTTTCTCTTTTTCGCACTCTGAATTCTGGATTGCGACCGAACGGGGAACATTTCGCAAATTCGTCCTGCAACTCGCGAGTAAGGTCCGCACGTTTCCCTCTGTCAGTTCCGGCGATCTTCAACATTTGGGCACAGACTCTTGTTCGTAATTTCCCCAATGTTTGTGCTCGACCAGACTGCAATGAGCTTTTCTGCTCGTAAAGTGCGCACACACACGAGTACAGGAAAAGTATGTGACCTACGTACCGCTTGCGAGGCAGGCGATGGCCCGCATGAGAACTTGTTCCTGCTCCGAGAGCGCGCACTCCTGGATCTCCTCGATGAACGAAAATGCCTTCACGGTGAAATACTCGCTCTGCAGGGTCAATGCTACGAAATCGACGTCGAGCAAAACCTTGACGTGCGGGTTGTAGTACGTTTTCGCCTTGGTGTCTACGAGTCGATAAGACGCCCACACCATGTCATCCATGTGCGAGCCTGCAATACACGCAGAACTTTGGCGTTGAGCTAACACGAGTGCGCGCGAACAATATCAATACTTCAGAAGAAACTTTACCAAAGATTGAGAGAAAGACAAACGCTGCTACCAATTTCGTGGTTTTATTTCTGCTTTGGATAAAAAGTCTACAAAAACAACATTTGTGCTCAAGTGTGTGTATCCACATGTAAGTTATAAAAATAAAAAATAAACTCAACAAACATGCATGCAGGAGATACAAGAACTGCAAAACGCCAACACTATGAATCAAAACCGGAAATATAAACGTGTATCAGAGCCTGTCGCCTGGCAAACAGGATTTCAACTGTGATTTGTTTCCGGAAGATAGAATCTCAGTGGTGGGTCGCAGCAGCGAGAAATCAAGGCACGCAAGTTCCTTGGGGAAGAGGACGCAAGGACACGAACCCTAAATTTGGGTTTGGCAGCCAGAATTTCTTAATTCATGAATTTATCTGATTATCTGTCTGGAATTCACAAGGCCCATTGGAGAGAAGCGCCGCGTGAAGGACTGCCATTTTCTCAATGGTTCTGGTTCCAAAATTACAGATTTTTGTTCCAACCGTGAGAAACAAGAAGACGTTTCGGCAATTTACTGGCTTTCTTTGTGAAACGAGTTGAATAGTTTTCCTGCGCACCAAAATTCTATCTTTGGCAGACAAACCAACAGCAACAACTGAACCGATCTTAGAAGGTGGCAAATGTATCTTGCTAATCTCTCCGCATTTGCTGACCACAACTTCAAAGAGGAAGGAATCAAACTAATACAACGCGATTACCCTAACATGCGACTGTTTGAGTGTCCTCATTGGGAACATAGACTTCAAACTTCACAAATCAACAAGTAACAGAACAATGTAACCTCAACGATTGACAACACAAACTCGAATGAATTTCCTACGCAGATTCTCCACACAAATCGTTTCAGTTCAACAATCAACGATGATGGCGTTCAAAACTAAAACACTTCTCAAAAATATTTCTTGCTCGTTCAAGTGTCTTTGGGACGCGGCATGTGGAAGTTAAAGGTTTTCGTACGTGATGACTCTCTCCGTGTCATCTTGAGCACCAGACTGCACTTTCTGAACCACCACTGGTTCAGCCTCCAGTTCTCGAGAAAACTTGAGCGGCTGCGTGAAGATGTGCGCGAAGCTGAAGTGCCCGAAATCGCCCGCCGCGTGGTCCGGGTACACGAACCTCGAGTCCACCAGAGCGCCGGAGTCGTGGGCGTTGTCGCTTTTCTCCAGAATGTTGTGCATCGAGAAGGCGGCGCCGGGGCCCGGGAGCACTCCTCCGTTCAGCGGTCCGTTCTCTGGGGCTGATGGCGGTGGAACCTGCGAGGCCAGCGTCTGCCCGAGGCTTTGCTGAATGCTGTTGGGGTTTGGTGGCGTGCTCAAGAATGGCCAGTTTACTTTCTTGCTCAGAGGTTCATCGGACAACATTGGACTTACAAATACAGGAAGGGCTGCGTTTGGCACTGGGTCATGGTGTCTGGGAGGTGGAGCCGGAACGACCCTCTTGCGGCTCTCGGTATCAGGCTTGGTGACTCCTGGTAGAGGTTTCTCAGGCACAGAATACGCCATTCCTTCAGGGGAAATAAACTCCTTGAATGCTGGTGGGAGGGGAATGTGCCGAAAATCTTTCACCACTCTGGCCAGAATGATGTCAAGTTTGTAGGCGAGTCGCCTGAGCTCTGCCAGGAAGGACAACAGTTTCTCTGTGAGCGTTGGGTCTTCGGGATGCTGTTCCAGCAGCTCTCTCTGCAGCTCTCGAACCATGAAATTCTGCACTCGCTCCATGTTCTCTTTTCCTTCACTTGTGATTGTGCGATCTGGAAGAAAGAATCATGATGTTTACCTGTCGACAGACACTATTCTGTTGTATGATTCAAGACCACTTGTTTTTGTGCATTGACGACGTTTGGAATTTCTGAACGGCAAAAGTGCAACACAAGGACACTCACCAGGACACAGGAAACAGACAGCCTTCAGCAGAACTTCCTCTTTCATGTTCAAATTGTACGACTGCAATCTGCCGATCATCTCAAAACTTTTGCTGCCGAACTCCGGGTTGGTGAACTGCTTCAGGAGCTGAATGTCCACGACGACGCGCGTGTCTTTGTCATAGTAAATGCCCTCATTGACGTTGACAGCCTTGTACAGGGACAACATCAACTCTTCTCCCTTTGACGCTGAAAGGAGAGGGAAGGGAAGTAAGAATTAATGCTTAATTTTTCTAGGCTACGTCAGCAAACTGTTGCCAAAGCACAAGGAAACGAAGGAGTTTCGACAAAATTCTTACTTCCTTCCCAAACCTTTCGCGATGACTTTGCACAGGAATGAAAATTATCTTACAAAAGCGCGCAGAAATAACGCGTACTCAGAGGAGTGTGCAGGCATGCGAGCAGCTTCTGGGGAACACGAATGCAATGCCCAGCAAGTATTGTGGACACGTGGAACGCAAAAAGACGCGTGCACAAGGCAGACGCAAATATCATCGGAGAAAAAGCCAGACATGTACACAGCAATCATACAATACACCAGGTTACGTCAGTGGAAGCGGGCTTGCCTTTCATGAGCGCGATCTGGTCCTGCGACGACAGCGACTTGAATCCGGGCAGAGCCTTGAGGAAGGCGCAGTGCGCGTACATGCGGTGCTCCATGAGCGGCACGACGCGCTGGATGAACTCGTGCTGCCGCCCGTCCACGTCGACGCCCGTCTCCGTGTAGATGCGGCAGTACTCCTCGACGTCCAGAGGCTTCATCGACCCAAACATCTCCTCCAGCAGCTTCCGCTCCTCCTGCAAACGAGGCAAAGGAGGCGCGTGAGTTGCCAGTTTTCAAAGATGAGTGACATGGAAATGTCTCGACTTTGCAAAGGTGGTTCTGCTGATCTTTGCAAACGTTTGACAACTTGATTCTCGCTGATTTTTCATTTGTCAGGAGCAAACAAGGGCTTTCGGAAGAACAAAAGGAATGAGAGCAAAACATCGGACCTTTTCCTCACTAAAGTTCAGAAACATTTTGGTGATCCAAAGAAGCTGGAGACATTCCTTGGGAGATATTTTGGCAAAATATACGGCATCACCCTCACTTGAAACAAGTGCTTCTCATTGAGGAATTTCAACCAAGACAGACTTTCTGAAGCAATAGTTTTTGTGCGGATCAACTTCACGTGCTCCAATTGAAGGACTTGGAAGATAAAACATGTTTGCCGTCCGTAGTTGCTGACTACTGAACAACTTAAAGGGTCCCTCTTCCAATCTGAAATTTTATCTCACTCGATAAGAAATTGAGTTGAAGTGACTGGAAGATTATTTTCATGTGTACAAGCTTCTCTCATTGAATAACGACATTTTTGAAAAGATCCACAAACTGCACATTCGCACCGGCCTCCTCCACGCACAAAGCTGCGTGCGCGAAGATCATCGGTTTCATGTCCCCCGTTACCTTGTACTTCGCCTCCACAGCCACCCTGTCCTTGAAGTGCTCGGGCTTCAGTTCGTCGTACTTTCTGTGCACAGCGACCATGCGTTCGACCAGAGCGTCCATCTCCGACTCGCGAGGGGAGGGCGGCGGCGGTAGCGGCGGCGGCGGCACCGCGGGGAAACTCGGGACAGGCGGCGGGCTGAATCCCGGCGACATGCTGTTGTCACTGCAAAGCGCCATAAAATATTGCAACGCGTGAAATACAGGTACGCAAACAGGGTGAGGTGTTATAAATATTCATTGTAAGGTGTGAGTGTGCGGGCTGTGGTGGACGAGAAAATTGTGCAATTTGATTGTCTAAAATTAATCCATTGAAAGAAACAAAATGTTTCTGTCTCCAGCTGATGGACGTTTGTATGCACCAGTGGAGACAAGCAAAACGTACTTCTTTTGATCAGACTGGTTTTGTCACCTGTGACTAGCATTGGAACTGCCAGATGGAGAAGGCATGGGGCTCATGGAAGGCGCACTTCTGTTTGGTGTGGTGGGTGAACTGGAAGCAGCGCTGGCCCAACTGTACCCTGGTTCCTTTATCGCATTGCCTGAAATGTGAGCCCTTGTTTTAGCTTTATCCACGATCGTCTTGAACTGCACAAATCACAACTACGCGGTGAACTTTTCTTGGCAGAATGAGGAGCGTTTGTTCCATTGTTTTGTTTGTTCAGGCTGGATAGTACGAGTGTTCACAAATCCACGAACTCACTGTTGATGTCGTAGTTTGTCGCTTGTGGTGTTGACAACTGCTTCACTTCCAGAATGTTTTGTGCCTTTCTTTCGTGCGTGTATCGGCCCCGTTTCACAGCTGAAAATGGTCAAATTGTGGGTGAGGCGAGAAAACTGCACGCATGTCAATCTGACTGCGCAATTGCACTGCTGCTGAGTTGCCTGGCGTTCCAGGAAATCATTTGAGACAGAATATGTGACAAAAATGTGTCTGTTCTCAGCAAATAGTCTGGCTTCAGCAAAACACAAAGTAAAATACAAACTAGGACACTTTAGTATACTTCCAGGGAAAATTACCACTCGTGTGCGTGGGAGTGAGCATTCGATTTTGTCCAAGGTGTTGTAAATCTGTGCGTGCGTGTGTGCGCGTGTTTGTGCGTGTGTATGGTACCTTTGAGGGACATGCCGACAGCGTGGCACCTTTGCAGCCTGCAGTGCGGGCAACTGAGGCCCCGGTCTGGGTCTGGATGACAATTGCCTTGGCAGCTGTAGTGCGGGGGCGCAGGCCGACCCACCATCCGTCTGAAGAAAGCCTGCAAAGTGGACGTGTAGAAATACGAGGTCTTGCCAACGAGATGGCTTTCGCACAAATTTATACGAGCATCGAAATTTGTATGCATCTGCAAATGCTCAGGGTGGCAGAAATCTGAGCCCCATGGATCACGGTAACAACGACAGTAAGTGACAGCACATCCGTATGTGTGCCCTGGAAAACAAACATAAATGCCATGGCCTTGATCTCCCTTTGCGTACCCTAGATATTTGCTCATGCAAAGAAATTACAAACGAAAGTTGTTCTTTCACCAGTGAAATTCGCTTGGTCAATAACCGCCAACTTGCAAATTTACACTTCGAAGAGCAATGATCTATAGAAATACAACCAGTGACCTACTGACCAACAGTCCTTGAATACGAGTACAGAATGTAAAGGTCGTGTGTCATTTAATCTGGAACGCACCCGTCAACTCACCTTGCACGCTTCACAGGTGTTGGCTCCATAGTGAAATCCAGTGGCTGACAATCCGCATACCCTGCAGGGAGGAAGAATACGGGGTGGGGACGCGACTCCTCGTCCCAGCTGAGACCCTGCCACGCCCCCTCCGCGGGATCCGCCCCCTCTTCCCGGAGTCGGTGTTCCTCTCCCGATGCTTGGTTTACTCTTCCCACAAACTCCCGACGTTGGGACATCCATTCTTCTGCTTTCTACCGTTCTCATCGAGGGGTCTGCTTGCCAGTCGCCGGGCACACCGCTTGGAGTAGACTCCTGTGTCATCTCCACTGAACTTCGCTCGAAAGCTTCATATCAACTTTTATCAGGCCAGTGAACTTTGGTCGAGCGTCGCTATCTTTTGGCAAAGTTTCACCAAGTGAAGCTTTGTCATGTTTTGAATCTTTTCTTCAACACCTCACCAATGTCACCAGCGCATTTCTTTGAGTGTCAGTTTTTCAATGTGTTGCCAAAAGTAGGTTTTGAGGCCTGGTAAGCACACAAGTATGCGTCTCCTCTGCTCTGTAAATTGAGGCGAAGTGCTCAACGTGATTGTCAGCGTGCAGTGAGGCACACAGGCGCAGCACGCAGACGGAGCGAAACACATACGGACTGACTAACATCGATGCAATTCATACGTGCAAACGAATCACTTTTTATCATTGGCTTCAAAACACTCAGTGTGAGTTTTTGAATTCCTTTGGTCTCCTTTACTTTCTCGCCCACCTTTTTGAGTGACGAAAGGCTACCCGCGGTCTCGAACAATTTTTGACCGTCACAATTTTCCGTTTCATTGGCCGATTTCATTGCACTTTTCCACATTTTATTTTTTGAAGGTGAAGTTTGTGCCCCGTGACCCTCCCGCCACCAAATAAAAAGGCTCCCCTCATAACCCATACTCGTAATCATGACCCAGGTCTTGAAGCATCATGAAGGTTGTCTCCGCTCGGTGGAGAACGAGACCCCCTCCCTGACCCGATCCAGGACGTGCAAACAAAGCCTGCATGGGTCCACCAGCTCCCCCTCCGCAGAAATTACCCATGTCATTCGAAGTTGGGCTGCCAACAGGTCTGCTCGAACTATTTTAGAATTTGGATCGTCAGAAAGGATTCAACTCGGAGACAAAATTATGGTTTTGGGGTCATTTTATTTTTTTCCAGAGTAATTAAATTTTCTTTTTCACTTGGTTACACCTTTCTCTCACACTGAAATGTTGGCGTGAACCTGAGCCCGTATTTCTGTTGAATAATTTTGGCGAACTCCATCACACGCAAACTTTGTTTCTCCCACTCAAGCACGACCCTCTGGATTGCAGTGTCCCTGTACACAAGTTCAAACTATTTTGTGCAAAATAAGGCTGCACCAGAGTTTGGCGGGTCAAGTTGGGGCGCAATTTCCGTGCGGGTGAGACTTGCGCTGTTTGGATTCAAATTCCAGAACTCTTTCAACTGTGGCCAGGTTCCCAGACTGTTCAAATTCGCTTTCGCCGCTCTTCTTCCATGGATGCGTACTTGATTCTTCGTTTTAGTGTCTATTTCTCTTGTCTGTAATCTGTGTTTTCTCTTCAATTTTGCCAGACATTGCATTTTGAGGAAATTTTTCAGTGGAAGAGGCATGTCCCCCGCCCCCAACCCCCGCCAACTCTGACCTGTGTTGGCATGCATTTTTCGGCACCAGGTGCACATTTTTCCTTCGTCTTTTTGCATGTTGAATTGTTCGACATTGGAAGCCCCGGATAAAATAGCGATTCTTTTTGTTCAGAACACAATCGATCCAAAGTCTCCCACGTTCTGGAGGCGTTGGAACAACACACGTAGAAGCAGGACAAAGTTTGGGCTTTCGGTTCTTGGTTCCAGGTTCTTGGCGGCAAAATCTGTGCAGACACTGCTGACATCTGTGCCGACACGTTGTCCGAACTCTGAGACCAACTTACACAGGCCCTTCTGTATTATGTGTTTGATTGCAACAATTATTCGCACTGTATGTCAGACAAAATGTCAAAAATGGATTTCATTTTCACACAAGACTGATATAGGATGCGTAGATTTTAATTAGATCTGTTGTGTAAACTCACAGTGTCTGTTTTTTGTGTGCATCACAACACAGAAACAATTTGTGTCAGCATGCAGTCGGGCAAATGAACAGGAAAAACAGTGAGGTGTGACAGAACCTTGTCAGTTGGATGTCTGCTGCGCTGCGGCGTTGAAAGTGTTCAGAATGAAGCGGTGTGGATATTGGATATCGGAGCAGAAAATGCAGAAGATGAAATTTGGCGAAGTTGTTCAGGAGGGCAGGCAAGTTTCCTGACACTGTTCGACATGTGTTTGAATGTGTGTGTGAGCAAGCTTGGTTTGGGAATGGTTCCGTTTCGTAAAAAATTTACTGCTGCGGACACAGCATGACAGATCCCGAACAAATCAATTCAACCCCATCATGAGACAAACCCGACTTGGTGGTGCAGGCTTTGCGTTCATTGGGCTGCAGCTGTGTGTGTGTGTGTGCGCGTTCTCTCTCTCTCTCTCTCTCTCTCTCTCTCTCTCTCTCTCTCTCTCTCTCTCTCTCTCTCTCTCTCTCTCTCTCGATCTCGATCTCGATCGATCGATCGATCGAGTTGACATCTTTCTATTTGTTGCAGAAAGAGAAACATCGAGCTGATCAAGGTGAGTCAGACGAGAGGAACTGTCTTCCTTTTGCTTTGTTCCCTGAGTCGTGAAGGAAGGTCGGGATGTGAAATATCGTCGTTGATTACCGTTCGCTTGTTGTCTTCGTTTCAGCAAACCGCGAACGTACAATGTTGCACTGATTTTCTTGCAATTCCACACAAACATCGTCAGCAGCGGATTAGCGCGTTGTTCAAAATCCAACAACCATGTCACCTGTTTACTTCGTCTAACGATGTTCTTTTTCCTTTTAGATTAATTTTGACCTTCCTGTTCAAGACCAGGGCCCGTTTGAACTGTTACTGCACAAATTCACAGATAATTTTGGTTTGGCGGAGGAAGGGTCGGAATCTACTGATCACCTGAAAAACTTAGAGGTAAACATCCAATTTCATGTCAAAAAGTTTGTTTCTCTCTTTTTAGATTGATTTAGACACCCCCATTGAAGAGCAAGGTCCTTTTGAGTTGGTGATCGAACAGTTTAACAGAAAGTTTGGGTTTGCAGAAGAAGGCCATGTTTTGTCAATCAGGCATTTAAAGAATCTGGAGGTAACAAACGGCAAGACTTTCTGGTTTGCTACAGCACAACTCTTTGTGGTGCAGAAGACAAACTGTCCAGTTTACTTTTTTGCTGGCTTAGATGAAAACTATGAACTATTAGGACTTGCGTGTCAAGTGAAAAAGAACTTTCGCTGGGTGTTGGGCTTCTTTGAACAGTTTTGTTTCGAAGATTAGTTTTTCTTTTCTTGGAGAAATTTAGATCCAGTTTGTTTGCCTGTTGCAGGAGAGTCTCAGTTCTTCGTGCTGTTACAATCTCCGCTTGTCGTGCTGCAATCATTGTCATTCAGCACACACTTTCTTTTGACATGGTGCCTCATTCTGCAGGATACTGTAGGTTGCTTGCAGTAAATCGGACACAAAAGCTGGAAAGTTCAGGAAGTTTTAGAGGAGATCTTTTTTTCACGGGATGTGCCTTGTGCAGCGGTTTGGGTTGATTCCTTTTCTGAAATTTTTGAGGACTGGTAACTGTGCAGATATCCCCCCCCACCTCACTTGGAAACATCGTTTTGTTCCAAAAAGTGTTTGTTGTTCACCCCATTTCCTTCCATTCCACGTGCACCATTTTGTTTGATTTGAAAATGATCACTAGTACTTCATTGAACAAAAGAAACACCTCGTTCTTTTTCTGACAAGGCGGCCGTTTTGAGGGTTGGTCGTTACTTCCCGGAGACATCTTGATGCCTCGTGAGAACTTCTCACTGGCGATGTGAGGAAAGGTCGTGAGCCATCCTATCCCCGTGAGAAAGAAACATTATTCACCTGTCGAGAAATTTCCAACAAAGGGGAGGCAATTCTTGGCCCATTGAAAAGTCAGTACCTTTCAGAAAAATCATTGATCACCCCACAAGCGCCGATGAAAGTTTTCGGCCTCTTCCCAAGGGGGATTCATCAAGAAATTAACCTTTTTGAAGAATATTTGACGGGGATGGGATTGAACCCTTCCGTCTTTGCGAAAGTAAGTTTGTCTGTGAAATTTGATCAGAAAAAGGTCTTGCTAATTTTCAGGGATTGCTCCAGGGACTGTTTCTCCCAGTGAAAAGCTGCACTTTGAAATCTCTTGTGATTGGGTGGGGGCAAAAGAAAATGTTTTCTCATTTCATTTGTGGTTGCCCCTCAGAAATGTAATTGCTCCTCTGGGAAAAGTTACACTGTGCTTTCTCCAGAGAAATTCAACTTCATCTCCAGCAAGAAAAAATGTGGACTTTGAAAATCGTCCAACAAAAATTGCCACAAACCACGCACAAAGGCAGATGTCCCCATGCTTGTGCTGCACAGAAAAAGAGTGCCGATAGAACTTAAGTCTGCATTGATGTGTCTTGCAGGTCGAAGTAGAATCTCCGAAAATAAAAGAAGAGAACGAACCTGTTTGATCTGCGGTTGAAAAAGTCCGTGTCAAAACGAGGAAAAATATTGACAAACTTTCAAAAAGTTCTGCCTGCTCAGAATTTTACCAGTACTCCGTTGTGTTCCTGTTCACTTCGGGTCGGTTGTATCAACGAGCTTGTGTTCATGCTCATACTTGCAGAATTACACGAGATTACATCCAGAAGTGCCTGTTTTAAACCCACTGCCACGAGTGAAGCGATTGTTGGACAGACATCGCCAATACCAAATCGTCAGCAGTTCGCCTCTCATTTCCAAAGAAGGTAACTTCAATTGTCTGTTGACCTGATCACCTGCGCCTAATTTCCCCAAAGCTGGGCACAGTGGCCGTCGAGGAGGGCGTTGTTGTTTGCCACGACAGATTGTGGTTTGTCGGCAAAATCTGTGTTTCACTGTGTCTGCTTCTACCACAACAGCGTTGTCGTGAAAAATAATATGTTTCATCTGTGTCTTTATGTTGCAACAGGAGAGAAATTCATGATTCCTTCGTTCGTGGATTTTCCTTCGTCAAGCGAGGAGGACAACAAATCGCGCATGAAAGAATTTGGCTTGACCTACCCCATCTGTGAGTTTTTTTCCCCACATTTTCGTTACATCTGGAGTCCGCCAAAGTTCTTTGCAGTTTTTGTGGCCATTTTGCAGTCCAACAAATTGCACAATCCAAAAGTTTGTGCTTCATCGTCTTGGAGGACAACACGAGAGAGAACCCACAAGGAGGTGTTGTGTGTCCCGAATGGCAAACTCCACCCAAACAAGTTTTGGGTTTCGTTGTGATGAATATGTGGGTCAATTCCTTCATGTCAACTTTTTCTTCAAAGATTCAGAGAAAACAAAACACTGCAATTTTCTTTGTGTGTAGGCGCGTTTGTTTGTGAAAGAAATTCATTGAAGGGATATGTCGCGATGAGTACAGGGTGCTTCGATTTTGTGCACCAAAGAGTTATTACTGTCTTCAGAGTCAAGGTTTCAACTGCAGGGACTTCAAAATATCTGTCAACTTTGGCCACCTGTTGTTGAAGCATTTTGTTTTGGGCTGACGAGTTACGTTCAAACGCAAGCGGCATCCCCAAGGCCAGTGACTGCCAGTCTCAACACTGACAAGTGTTCTGGTTAAGAAGGGCGAAAGAACAAAAGTTGTCGCTCTGTGCCTTCTGAAATTGAAACTGACAGAATTAACGCATATTATTTGTAGTGGTAAAACCTCAGGTTCAGAAGATGGGTTTCTCACACGAGGTGTGTTCCTTGCAAAAATTTTAGATCCTGGAGTGCATGCGCCAATAACTCAATTTTTGTAGAGTTAAGTAACCTTGGTAAGATTATCCTGGTTTTTTCGTTGAGGTCTACCAGCAATTTTTGTTCCCTGCCACCAGATTCAATCGCTAAAAGAGCACCAATTTGTTCATCAATTGCTTTAGTGTACAGAGCACCCACCTGCCCTTTGCTCAGATTACGAACAGTCGATTCCTTTGTGCCACTCAAACCTAAAATGGCTGAGGGGAAATTAATGCTTACTGGACAAGGCTCCATCATGGGCATGAAGCTGCCTGAACGATAACGTTTGAAACCTTTGCTCAGATACTAAATGTTGAATTCTAATGCGAGAGATCTCTCTGGATCGAGAACAAGGTAAAGACTGAACGATTTCTGTCTTTGCTGCGACGGATTCCTCCAATGTGATTTCCATTGGATCACCCACCTTTCCTCGTTCGACCTTTTTCTGGCCTCGGAGAATGACTTTCTTGGCGCTGCCTTTGTTGCTCCGTTCGGAGAGTATTCTCCGACCTGGACTCTGAGAAAACAAGACGCAAAGCTCCTCTCGAAAAGACTTGCAGAGACAGAAATCAATTTCATTCTTGCCGTAATTTTCTTTCACAGTTTTGTTTGGGATCGGTGAGATTTGGTTTTCAACTGATTCATTGCAGTGTGTAAGCCCAAGTTGGCCCACGGACCCGCATTATGTCACCAGGTAAACTTGCTTCACTCTTTCACTCTCACCGTTGGCAGCTGTTGCACGAAAGCAGTCGGTGTCATGCGTATTGCATAAGTCGAACTGGTGTGAATGTTCTATCCAGGTTTGAATTCACTCGTCGTTTCCTTTTTTGACCTGTTTCAATTCTCTGACTCATTCGTGAATTTGTTTGAATACCCAGGTGCAACTTTGTTTTCAGCGGCCATTCAGTTAGCCTGGCTTGTTTCAGATGACGCTGATCTTCAACGACCAAGGTCTGAAGGATGTGTCTCCGCCTTGTGTTGCTCAGACGTTCGTGCCTCACGGCGCAAGACTTTTCAAACTCTACGTGTTGGGAGATGCCTTTGCTGTTGTCGAGCGACCTTCGCTGAAGAACTTCAAGGCTGGTGGTAAGCAGTGTTTATTGACTGGCTTTTTTTTTTTGCCGAAGTCCTTTTCGAACGTGATCTTCTGACTGTTCAGAGGAAGGGGCCTTCAGGAAAGAAACCATTCAAAAAGGCGGTGGTGATAGAAATGTAATTCTATCCGAATGCCGGCGAACGGCAAACAACAGATGAAACATTTTGTGTGAACTTGTGTGTGCGCTGGAGAGGTACATGACAGTGTGGTGTGCCCACATTGTCTGCTTCTTGATTGTTAGGTACTTGCTGGAAACTCGAAGAATGTTTTTGTGTTTGACCTCACGCCCAACAAAACAGCACGTTGGGGCAAAAACAAAATCACTGATCGCATCCCATCTGTCCCTTCTTGACGCTTGTGAGTCAACTTTGACTGGATCTGCACACCTTCGAAAAAAGAGAGCGCACAAACAGCGAAATGCTGGGATGTGGGCGTGAGGAATACTCGAACAAACAAACTCGGATGCTTCGAGTGAGCATCAAGAGCCCTCAAGATGAATCCAAGTGACTTTTATCTCGAGTATTCATGACCAGTTTTTGTTGGGTTTCAGATCAAGAGTCGATTTTCTTCAACAGTCACGACGTCTCAAAGCCGAAATCTTCAGGGCCTTTGACTGAGGTGAACAACAATTCTTTGGTCTCGTGAAGAGACAATTTTCTCGCAATTGTTGTGATTTGCTGCAAAGACCCTTGTCAGAAAGTCAGGCGCAACAAGAACACAGCCCGCGTTGAAGACGTGTGGTCCGCTGGCGTTGAACTTCATTGGCGGAACTGAGAACATATTTGCGTGGTTGTGTGGTCTTTGGACTTCTAATTCAAAATCCGGGTGGCATTGGACCCGTCAACAAGCTGCACAAGTGCTGGAGTTGGGTGATGTGGGAATTCATACAGACGCGCTCCAAAAGTTCCACCCGCATCAATCAGTTTGTTGTGTGGGGAGACCACTTCGTGGTAACTTTTGTCACCGAAACTTTCCACTGACAAACCCTCATGTTTTTGCCAGTTGGATGAAGAGGACAAGGGCAGCGTGGTAGAGGCTCCATGTCTCGAAGATATGAAGAAGATTAGCGAGGGAATGCGCGAGGCATTTGGGCTTCAGCTGCTTGGAGTTGACGTGATTATTGATGCCAAAACCGGCAAACACGGAATCATTGACGTGAATGCATTTCCAGGTGGGTCAGATTTGTGCAAACTGTTTTTCGCTTGCTGTGAACATGAACACCTTTACAACAACAATGCGATTCTCTTGGTGATTGTCTTTCAGGGTATGAAGGGGTTTCCAATTTTCCTGCGATGTTTTGCACATTGATCGAACAAACACTTGAAGAAAAACAGCGGCTGCTCACTCAGACCGAGTCGGAACGAAGCAGCACAGTCGAGAAGAACGGAGCTTCCACGTTACAAAATGAACAGAATGGTGAGCGCAACAGCTTCTGTTTTCCACTTGAATTCACTCATTGGACGCGTTGACTTCTTCAAGTTCTCGGACTCGGTGTCACTGCCCTTGTACCCAAAAGAAATTGTTGCAACTTTGCGAGTTCGAGTTTTATTTTCGGAAGGGTCCGACATTGACGGGTTGTTACATTCGAACGGATACAGCAGCGACAGCCAGCCAAAACATAAACAGGCAAGTTTGTATCAATCACCCAGAACGTTGTGTCCGCAGTGTTCTAGAAGTTTTGAAACAGGTGTTGTCAGAACGCTTGTTTTATTCACGAACAGGGTGAAGGGGACCAAGACATTCCTGCAAAGGTGTGCAAGACAAGCGACGAGGTGTTGGACGTCCACACCCGGGAACCCGTGAAGAGCGGCCCTGGGTCAATATCGCCGGATCACTGATCAATAGCCCCGTCTTTGCACACACTGTGTTCAGTGAACTGATGGAGGGATGACTGGTTTTAGTTGATACAACTGAACAGTGTTTGCCGTTCTGCTCTTCGCACATGTGGACATTCCATTTGTTCGTTTCGATCTTATGTACTGCCCCTCACACATTTTCACACCCTTTTGCTTTTTCTTGTCATTCTGAACCTGCAAATGTGCCTGTTCACAACTGCCTTTCTGCGCTGTTCAAAGCGACTATTTCTCAAGTATCTCGGGGGAACTGACCATTTTACGCGCTTCATTCATAAGAAAATATCTCCTCAGTGAAAGAAGTATCTTATTGGACCAACTTGATTTAGATTTGCTTAGTTTCTGAACGGTGCCACGAAGTAAGCTCAGGAAGATTGATTGAACGCTATTCGAACCAGTAATCACCAACAGGCATTGAATTATCTGTGATCACATTTTACAAAGACTGCACACTTGTTGTATTCATGTTTTCATTTCAACTTCAAATTGTTTTCGAGGTTCAGCACTGCAAGGACAAGGAGGATTTCCAAACGCTGAACAATTATTTCAAAGAAATCACACTGAAAAGATTTACCGCGTGATCGATTTCATGTTGCTTTTCAGTGATTCCTGTCAAACCACGTTGACCTGATTTCTGGTTGATTGTTCCTCGAATTCTTTCGTCTTGTGAAAACAAACCACTGACATCACGTTGCAACCATGTTTTGTGTTGAAGTGTTCAGCTGACAGCGTTGTTCATGTACTGCACAAACATGTTCGCCAATTTCCCAGTGTCGTCCACGGGGCGCGTTTTGGTGTAACTGATGAACTGCCGGCGATATCGTTGCAGTTCTCCCAACGTGATCGTGCGACACAGCACAATGCGGTCTGACGCCTGAGGCACTTTGATGTTATCGCCCGGAACGCTTGTCTTCTGGGCGTCCATGATGGCAGCCACAATTCCCTGAGTGGTCTTGTCCAACTCGTGCAAGAAGTTCGTGGCTGAAACAGGCTGCGATAACGTAGACTTGTTCGGTGGAGGAGCCTTTCGGTCGTAAAGCGCGTCGTGTATCTCCTGGCACGGCAGCTCGTCACCGGGGAGCACGACGATCAGCGGAGAGTCCCACCTGTTGCGAGATTCTGGTGGCTCGAAGCGCGCCACCAGACCATCGAACACCTCCTGCCTGTATCGCTCCACCTCGAGTCTCGCAGCGTTCCACTCCGCAGCCTGCGTCGGGCTGAGGTCGCAGTGGATGATGCATTGAGGTGTTTGAGCAGACTTGCTCACACAATACAATTCGTATCTGAAGCCTTTGATGTAATTCGCAGAGTCCAATATGAGAACGTCAGTTTTGTTGACTGCTCTCTGAACCGCTGATTTCAAGTTGCCGCGGATTTCTTTCTCGTTCTTGGAGTCTGCGTACACTTCGTTCTTGTCAATCTTGAACGTTTCGTCAGAGATGATGCGAACACATTTCCCCATTTTGCTCTCCAAGAAATCCCTTAATTCTTGGCATCGAGTGGATTTGCCACTCGACGGCAAACCACACATCAAAACCAACGGCATGGCGTAAGAAGTTGATCAGGCTCGCAACTTCGTGCAAAAATCTTCGACCAAATCAATAACTTTGGCGTTGGCTCTCGGTTGTTTGTGGATGCAAAGTAACACTCCGTAAGCCACCCTGCAGGCGATTAGATGTTCTTCTTCGCCTTCTGCGCTGGCGTAGATGCTGCAGAGGAAAAGGTTGTTTTATTCACTGTTGCAAAACGTTCGAGAAAACATCTGCATTTCCAGAAAACATCAAAATGAGAACCAATGAACCAAAATGTGACGCCGACAGAAAATACGAATGTTGCTCGGGTGCGTTGCTACAACTGGCAAGCGCAACCTTGCTCTGTGATGAGCAAGTGTCTCCAGCGCAGTGTCTCCACAGAAAACCCTGTGAACATGGGACTGGGTGATGACCACACGAAGGACCCCCCCCCCCCCAAGATGTTCAAATGGCATGCGACACTCCCGCGTCAGCAAAGCGGCCGGGCTTCGGTGGTATTTCAGCGTTCCGGACGAACTGTCACTGCAGTTGGCCTGGGGATAGGCAGTGACTACGTTTGTACTGTAACGTGAAATTTATCATCACTGGGCATACCTTTCCAACGTTTTCTGAAATATTTTGAAGCGCTTATGTGTTCCTCCGCATGAGATCAAGAAGCCTCGGTTGTACAATTGTGCCTCAGACGAAGGTGATGTGTAGCGAAAAGCCGACACGAACTGGGCCAAATCTTCCTGAAGACAGAACAAAATATCAGAAATACAAAACCGTGGAAGAGATCTGGGAGAATTCTGCGCAACGTCCCACTGTCTCTCTCTCACTGTGTGATCCAAACGCGCTGCCAACGATGAGGCAGGAATGACTATTTACCTCTGGGATAGTATCCAAGTCGCCCTTGCTGAACACCAGTTGACCTTGTGATGAAATAAGCCACACGCCACTCAGCAATCCATGTTGGAGCAGATTTTCTGTGAAAATAAAAAGTTTCCCTCGTGTGCCGTTTGCTTACAGCTGCTCCACTACGCATCTGCTCACTGAATCCACTGTTGGCTGCAGCACACAAAGTCTAAATATTTTCTGAGTAACGCACTCTCCCAAGAGTTGCTCCCCCTTCCCTCCACCCCAATCCTGCTTCAAGCACAGAAATCTGTGTTTTTGCATGCGTGCTATCTGGAGAAAATTGCAGGCCAGGACTTCTCAACAGGTGTCATTTCCGTGTTGGTGAGCTGTGACCAGTCTACTTCGTTCGACGCAATAGACTAAAAGCTGACGAATTAGGACGTCAAGCGCTCTAAAATTTCCAATGTCAAACTCTCCAAAATTTAAACTTTCCATGATTAATGATTCCCAACAAAAGTTTGAAACGGGCGATAATAAGGCAATCAGAGAACGACTTCACTTGACCCACCACTTTCGAACTGCTTGAAAGGATTTTGTCAACTTACCGCTGCAAAACTGATCCCAAGTTTGTACGTTATCCAATGTGCTCATTATTTGAGCTTGTTTGTTTCAGGTAGAAAAAAAAGAAAATTGCCAACGACACATCAGTAACCAGGCAAACGGACAACGCTAGATCTAGATCTATTTGCCTCTGTTGCAAAATGCGTGCAGTGTCTTTTTTCACTTGTGTTCACATTTTGGGTTTTGTGTTCCCAAAAAAGCTTCTGATAAAATTTGAATATTTTTCTTTTGAAATTTGGAGGGTTAATGACTTGTGAGTCTGAAATCTGAGGTTCTAAATCTATGGCATTTGCTTGGAGGTGACAGACGACGAGACGAGCAGAAGTGAAATTAGAAATGTTTTCACAAACTGTGTGTTGAAATTGGGAGAGCTGGAGTATTTGAACAGTCACCACATGCACGCAAGTTTTCCTTGTTGTTACGAAGTTGCCGAACTGAAAATCTGGGACCATCTCTTGCTGGACCGGATTCGAACGTTGGAGAGCTTGGGAGTGACACTCATTTTGAGGTGATTCACGTCTTTTTGTTCAATGAACACTAGCAAACAGAGGGTCAAGATCTACAGGGGTCCAGATGAATCCTCTCCTCCCCCCATTTTGTGGCACAAGTGCACTTTGTCACCCCTCGTGGCAACACCTCAGTCCTGTCGGGACCCGCTGGAGAAGCCTCCCATTGGCATCAGTGGGACACAGTGTTCCAAGTTTGATCCTTTCTCCAGGGGAAGCAGGGAAACAGACTACAAGGCCCACTTTTGGGGCCCAAAATGGATTTGTCAATTTTCTTGCAGACGGGCGTTGCATGATGACTTCTCAAGGAGACGTCACTTCTTTCTGGATAAAGTTTTTCACTGATGCCGGCATTCCTGCAGGTTCGACCCTGTTGAAAACATCGTCGATTAGATATTTGATGTGATGCTTTTTTCTTTTTTTTTTGTGAACTTTCGTTCAAAACCACAGACTGTTGTGCCGATCCTTTATTATGCTGCATCACTCGATTTTTCAGGAGAAGCCGCACATTACGCAGTGACTTTCACGGACAACAGAATTCAAAGAACCATGTTGCTGGATCTGAACAAGGAGTATTTGAACGACATGGGAATCACAATGATGGGAGACGTTATTTCTATTTTGAAGCACGCCAAGGTTATCAGTGCGCAGGTGGTTATTTCTGCACCGTTGTGCAAAACATCTTTTGTGAGCGTAGCCGATTTGAAGACAATCACGCCAAGCTTCTTCAGCAAATGAGAACTTCGATTCGCGATGCACGTTTTTTGATGGCGAGCAGCGGTCGTTGTCCGTGGTGACAGGCTCATTTATTTCAGGACACTGCCCAAGCCAAAGTCCAACGAGCGGCGTCCTTCGCTCCCCAAGAAACTCAGCAAATCACCATGACCGTCCCAGCACCTTCCAGAAGATCGACTCGTAAGTGTTATCGTGATGCTTGACAATTGACATGAACCAGTCACAGTCGTCCTGCAGCAACCTGGTCATGCACAATTTCAACTTCGTACTTGTTCCTGTTGCAGCAGCCAGTCGCACGATCGCTCATTACTTGAAAACGGATCAAGATCCGGATGCAGTTCCGATGAATGTGGTGGCTCCGCCTCTCCTGAAATTTACGGAAAAACTCGCTGGGCGACTGGGGCCTTCTCCGGCTTCAACACCACCGCGAACTGATTCGCCCAGACTCGGTGAAAAAATTATGCCCTTTTCAACAGTGTCGTTTTTGAAAATATCCAGTGGGGATCGAGGGGGTTGGTGTATTGTGGGACTTTTGTCGGGAAAGGAGTCTGGTTCATTTTGTGAGTTACCGAACTTCTTTTTTCAGACAGTGGGTCTCCAAGCTCAAATGTGTTCGCACGTTTGGGAAGCAACGGAAACACTCCTCCGGGGACTGAAAGTCCTGTAAATCTTAGCACGTTGAATGCCAAACTTGAAGCTGCCAAGTATGAGTCGAAGTACGGAGGCGTCGTCGACAGGAAAAAGGCGACACCGACTCAAACCAAGGTCACTGTGACTGGACTGGGGAAACTAGTTGTCTCTTCTTCTCAAGCTGATGTAAGTTTGATGTTCATTTCTGTGTTGCTCAGATTCACGCAGTTTTTGAAGTTGCAACTGCGAGGGCACAATTAATCTTGATGTCTCTTGGTGTCATCAATTGAAGTTGTGTGAATTCTGGGGCTTTTTGGTTCACAAATGTGTTTTGCTTTGGATTCAGGAACCGTCCGTGTTCAACAGACTGGGGGCAGCGGTGAAAAGACCGGCGACGTCGACCACAGCCGACTCGGATTCTGGAGAGGCGGCGGACAGTTGCGAGTATGCTGGCGTACTTCAGCCGAGCAGAGTGAAGAGGAAGAAAGTCACAACAGACACTCCTAAAGCTACAGTGGCGGTTCTCAAGACAACTTCAGTTCGAGATCGCTTGGGTAAAACTTCATTGTCCGAAATTATCGATGGAGCTATCAAACTGTCGCTCGTTTTCGAAGTTAATTTAAATTGCGTGAATGTCACTTGGCTGTCTTGTGTGCGATCGACAGGCCCTCAAGCTGCAGCGCCAAAGGCGACCGAGGGAATCCTGTCTGCTGACGAGCCAATTTCCGCGTCGCTGAAAACGAAGGAGATAGCAACAGCAACCTCAACAACAGCGACAAAAAGCAAGTTTCATTTTTCGTAATTTTGGACAGCCTAAGAGAAACGACTGGTACTTTTTTGTCGTACAAGTGCAACGAATTCGGTCGTGATAACGTAAAACATGTTTTGTACGTCCAAAATCTGAGCAGTGACCAAATACGGAAGCCCAAACTGGAAGGTGCGTGTGCCAGTGTGTGAGTCTTTTGCTGCTGGGAATCTGAAAGGCAAAGATAGTCAGACTTGGAAGGACCACCTCGCCCCGCCGAACGATCTGAGCAATATCTGGCAAACGGGGAAAAGAAAAGAATAGAATTTTCACCAGAAATCAGTCAAGAACCCACCCCTGTGGAAGTAACTTTTGTACGAGTGCAGCAGCAACCGGCTCAATTCACGAAGACCATGTTCCTGGCGTGTATCAACACTGCCAAGTGTTGTTTTCAGGTGTTGGAATTCTGTCCAGATTGGGGCCCCAGCCTGGCGAGGTGTCATCGAGCGCCGATGTGTCACCAGTGAAGAGTAAAAAGACTGCGAAAATGACTATAACACCACCGCCTGCGAAAGCAAGTGGAGTGTTTAGACGTTTGGGGAAGAAAGTGAGCTCTTGAATCGAGCCCACCCCAGCAAGACATTTAACGTGCTGAGAAAATGTTCAAAGAATCTCGAACTGAACAAGTAAACAGGTGGTTGTGGGATGTGATTATCAGCCGCGCTGATATTGGTTTGCCCGTGTATCCGCGTCCATCCATCTTGGGGGGAAAAAATGTCAGAATTTTGAGGGTTATACACACACTAATCAAACACAACACAGCACACAAATTGGTGGCACTACAGACATTATTCTCACCAACTATGATGCATCTCCTCCTCTTATGAGACCTACAAAAGACAAAAATAATATAATATTTTTGTCTTTTGTCAGGGTATCTAGGACATTGTCCGGGTTAGGGTATCTCTGACATTGTCCTGGATACCCCCCCTCCCCCCTTCCTGCTTAGTAAATTTTTGCAACTCAGACATTGTCCGGGGTAGGGTATCTCAGACATTGTCCGGGTGAGGGTATCTCGGACATTGCCCAGGATACCCCCCCCCCCACTTAGCAAATTTTTGCAACTCAGACATTGTCCAGGGCAGGGTATCTCGGACAAACTCAGACATTGTCCAGGGCAGGGTATCTTGGACATTGTCCGGGATACCCCCCCCCTACTTGGACATTGTCTGGACCACCGCACAGACACACACACAGACACCACACACACGCATACATTCCTGCACGTATGCACACATGTACGCACCAATGCATGCACACATGCATGCATACACCCATGCACACACACATACGCATGCATGCACCCATCCAACTGGAACGCGGCTGATTTTCCACTTGAAAGTCTAGTTTTCACTCGTACGTTTACCAGCATGGAATCGTTCAGCTGGTGAAAGTGATGAAATTCGTACAAATGGTTTCGAGGCAGGAAAGACGATGGGGGGTATGTGTCCTTTGTTCTGAAGATTATTTGCGTTTCCTTGGATATTTTGTGCAACATGTCAGAACTGCCCCCTTGAAGTGGTGTATTTGTTGCAGACTTTGGTACCAAGCGTGTGTACGAAACCCCCTGATACGCTGGGCCATCACCCTGGAAATATCCGTGTATGTGTGTACGTGCGTGTGTGCATGTGTATGTGCGGACATGTGTGTGTGTGCATGTGTGCGAAGGGTTGGCACACGACACAATGTAATGGCCTCGGCATATGAAAAAGAATGAGCAGCAATAAAAAGATTCAAAATGACGTAGACACGAAGTGGACCTGGCTGGCAGAAAGGAAGTTGCACAGAATGTCCACTCCACCGGGAACCACAACTTTTCTGACAGCCCAGTTTGCCCGGTGGAGTTTTGAGTCTCGGACTAGGCCAATAGTCGGGCTGATCTTGGAGCTTTCAGGTTCAGGCGTCCCGAGTGTTGCTTCTTTACGCGTGCCTGTACACTGACAACCTTCTTGTTTTGTCACCAGATCTTTCTCAAACTTGCCTCTGAAGTAGTGAAGATGAGTGGTGAAGACCACTGCTGTCCAGTGACCTACAAAAGCAATCTGGAGTCGGTGCCAGACGGTTTGTAAACAGGGCACCATCGACTTTCATTGTTTTGCGGCCAGAGACATAAGATATTGGTGAGAGGAGATGGGTGCACCGTGATGTCCAGCAGTGTGTATTTTGCTGATACGCTCCGCCAATAAACCAACGGGGGGTTCGAATAGACTCTTGAAATTTTGAAAGTTGCTCTCGGTGGGTCTTCAAGACGCGTAAATTCAAGACGCAGGCGCGTTCTCAGGAACGAGCCCGTGGGGCGCTGGCAATTGCTGAAGGCTTTACCTTCTAGCCCCAGTCAAGACCCAACCGAGAAGGTGTCGGTGGCGGCTGGAACTACTGATGTCCTCTGGGGTAACACCTGCCCAAAGTGTCCCGCCCTCCGTCGACAGAATTTTGGGTGGGTCCTTGAGGGTTGGCCCTGTCTCATGAAGATGAGCTTGGATTAAGATTCGGATTGATCAAGACATCGTACGGTTGAACGTTTATTGTCCGAGACAGACAGACAGTCAGACAGACAGACCTGGAGCCTACTTCGAGAATGTTTGAGGCCTCGGGACGCGTCCTCTGTGTTCAAAGGTCTTCTTGGTACTTCTGTCATGTCTTTCGCGTGCTTGAGAGGGATATTGCATCAGAATGTTTGTTGAAAACAGTTCGACAGCATCTTCATGTATAACGCCAGTGGATAGGGTTCCCGGTCATCTTGTAGCGGAGTGTTTCATGGATGCGGCAACAGTCTAGTCGCTGAAGTGAAGCTTCGCACCCGATGAATGGCGACTGCACAGCTTGAATGATGATGGGTAGACGCCAGTTGCGAAGAAGTGCTCATCTTCTGGTGCCCGTGTATCTTTACTGCGTGATCTGTGTCAGACGATGGTTCACAGCCTCTGACCCCAGGCGTTTGTGGGTCATTCCTTGGCGGAAGTTCAGGAAACCCTCCCACGCACTAGGATTGGTCAATTTATTTTCGGTGAAATTATTGGTGGAGGTAACATTGATTCGTCCGTGGCCTGTTGGATTTGAAAGCGCGCGGTTCTCCTCACCGCGTGCTCAGTGCAATCACCATTGGTGTGTTTGCGCGTCTTTGCACTGCCACTGCTCGGGGTAGAGGATCCAGCAGTGGCAACAAGGCAGGAGAGTAACCTCTGCTGGACCTCACTGACTCTGGAACCTGACTTGTAGCTACTCCCCAGGGTGGGACCAAACCACTCCCCAGGGTGGGACCAAACCTGTTCCCTTAGGGTGGGAGGCTGGCGGTAGCAACAGGTTGGGTCCCAGAGCAGGATAGTAGCTACTGCCAGACCCCGCTCCAATCCTGTAGACTGTCTAAGACATACGATGCTGTTTGGACGGGTGGGCTGGTGTGGGTGACAGGCTGGTAGGATGAAAGCAAGCACCAGGCCATACCATACCTCTGTCATGGCCGTGTCTGCCTGGGACATGGCCATGACCTCCCCTCCTCCCAACTCAGGTGGGCTGATAGCAAGCACCAGACCATGTCCTACTTGGGGCATGGCCATGTCCAACTCCCCTGGGTGGGATGATGGCAACCATCAGGCCTTATCCCACCTGGGACATGTCTATATCTTGCCTGGGACAGGCTATGCCCCCCAGAGAAGCATGAATAGCATCAGGCCGTGTCACACTTGACACACGGCCATTTCCTAGCTTCCCCAGGGATGATGACGGCAAGCATCAGGCCATTTCCGACAGGTCTGGTACATGGCCATGTCCAACATAGAACACGGTCATGCCTGACTATCCTGGTGGTATGATAGCAAGTATGAAGGTGTGTCCCACCTGGCTATGTCCACCCCTGATTGAATAATAGTAGCCAAACAGGCATCATCCCACTCGGGGTCGGTTTGCACACCAACTGCAGGCTTCTCAGCTTTGCTTTCGCGTTTTCTGCGGATTTGTGGTTTCTTTTGCACCTTGGTACTGTTTGGGTTCTCAAAATTCTGAAAAGACAAGAAGTTTGACAAATTGACTTCTTTGGCGTGCAGGTGCGAGGGGTGTACCAAAGTAACCAATCATTGTTTATTCTGGTACTCGTAACGTCCAGCAAAAAAAGTGTTTCAGATGATGTTTTGGAATCTTGCATGCATGAACAAAATCTTTATCAGCCGCGGTAGCAGTCTGATATTGGTTTGCCCCTGTATCCGCATCCGTCTGTCTTGGGCGGACAAAACCTCCATTTTACCCCTGTTCCAGTGATCACAGACTGGAATCACAGTGGGTGCAGACACCCTTAGGGGTGCTCTACATGTTGCATATGGTATCATTTTTTTCTTCTGCTCTGATGATGAAAAAATGACATATGAAATTACAATAGAAATGCTATAGATTGTCCTGG
>JAAUXT010069786.1_pt1 | contig 78899 bp, 91 predicted proteins | sample 7278171 | NCBI WGS metagenome assembly JAAUXT01 (sample SAMN14350112, study PRJNA611818) | marine sediment metagenome | isolation source: surface marine sediment (1.8m) | place: French Polynesia: Moorea | collected 2018-08
ATTTTGGTCCAGCTGCCATATACTGCATTACCACATGGTGCTTCGCCCTAAAGGGACTTCGCACAACAATGGAGAACAGGAGCAGGACTTGGGTGAACTTGTTCAGCAGAAACCAGTTGAAAACTGGAATGGAATGAGCGGGAACCAGGTGAGGACAGAATCATACCTGGCCCCACCTGACCGCAGTGGTTCTTTGACCTCCAGGAGTCGCGCAGGTCAATTGCTCGCACTTTGTTCTTGGATACGTACGACCCTCGAGGCGAGAAGTGCAGCTGCACAAGTGCAGCTCGTGATCATTGGAACCAGGTGCGCCCCATCACGTGAAGTGGCGCAGGGTCAAAGCGCTCTCCTGTGACCGCCGTTGTCTCGGTTCGAATTGCAATGGTTTGAGGTTTGTGTCGCTCTGGATGCGTGGTCTCCCTCTTCAACACAATTCACAAGGCATTCCAGCTGCCGAGGACTTGTGCACTCACTTGTTTAGAAACGAAGAGAAGCGAGCGATGCAATGACTCGTACACACACACTCACGCGCACGCGCACACACACACACACACACACACACACACACACACACACACACACTCGCGCATCGTTTTTGCACGTTGCAAAACTCATGGTGATGATGATAATGAAAGACGCTGAACTTAGAAAACGATAGAAGTTGCGGAAAGGTCATTGAGCAGCTGGATCGGGTTGTTTTCATTGTTCTGCTCGGCAGCTGCAGTGCGCACCTCCGCGGCAGCGCCGTCCTCGTCAATTTCTGACTTCCGGACGGCACCTGGATCCGTCTTGTAATCATCCACAGGAGGCCTTGCTGGTTGAAATTAGCCTGAACAAGTGTGCGGATACCGGCACGCAGGTTTTGCATTGACTGCATGGGTACAGATGAAGTCCCTCGACGGTGGGAACAAGCCTCAAAATTCCATGTTCGTGGGACTTCTGGCATGAACTGCACTGCACGGACGGCGCTGCAGGAACCGTGTTGCACGGACGGCGCTTTTGCATCTACGAACACAAAGCTTTCAGTTTACAATCAGGACTGGAAACAGCGGTCGAACAGCTTTGTTCTCAACCGATGTTTACGAGGTCGCAACCACTTTCCCGACAAGTTGCTGTGGGTCTGTTTCACACGGGACACGCTGCGCCCTGCACCTCTGTGCAGTGGACGGGCGCTTCGTCGCCAAGACGACGCAGTTTCCGTTGACTCATTGCAGACGCAACGCGTGACGCACCCGCTGTGAAATGAGCCCCAGTGGTTCTTTATGAGGAATGTTCGTTGCAGCCACTTCGCCGACTTACTGCTTATCGCTGATCAACTCTGAGCTAATGAGCCAGAATCTAGAGGCTGATGTGAGAACGAGGCTCAGGCTGGGCTCACACCGCACGCGTGAAGAGTGTATCCCAAAACTCGCTCTGTGTTGTTGGATTGTGGATCAGTACTTGAACTGGCGAGCTGTGCATTGCGTCACCGAGAAGTCACGGACGACGCCACCGAGCATTCACTGGCCCTGGGGACGCAGAGCGAAGCAGACGCAGCGTGAACTCGGAACCTGCCGCTGAATCTGGGTTTGGCCCTTGTGTCCCGTCGGTGTGTGTGGTGTGGGTTTCTGTCGGGTCTGCTCGGGTCAAGAGGCTCTCGACTCGTGACACGGACCCGCAGACAATTGCACTCGGACTTGCACTCTGATCAGGTCTGGATCATTGGACAAACCAAGGGCCTCACTGCGAGTGTTTTGGTGCGTGAGGATGAGGTGACCCCGAAGGTCACTGTTAAATATGAAATGTCCAAGTCAAATGTGAAATACGTTGCGGTCACAACTCTGTTCAGAAGCTTTGTCGCACCGCTGTGGAACTTATTTGTAGCATGAACTCTTCTTGCATCACGTCGCCTTTTATCGCTCACGCCCACGTGACTTTCTCTCTACGACAGAGTGGAGCAGTACGCGTGAGGTGCGTACAGGGTCCAGACGACAGAAAATGATCAGCAGCACCAGGCTACAGCGCAGCAGCAACAGGCAGCAACACGGAAACAGCGAATAGCAACGTGGCAACGACAGGCAACGTTGTACTCGTGTATTCGGCAACCGAGCCAGCGAACTTTACAGGTGAGTCATGATGCCAGCAAAGTGTGCGCGTCTGTGTGTTGTCAAATCGCACACGCACACACGCACACACATGCACTTGCTGAAGCGTGTTCAGGATCAGATTTGCAGAGAAAAAGCGGCCCTCGTTGCTTTCCAAAACAGGACAAACACAGCTGTTTGAACGTGGACTCCGCGGACGAGTGTATTGTACTTTCTTCGCACTGAGTTCGTCATGCGTTGCTTCCCCACACGACTCAATCGAAGTTCATGCGACTTGCACGGGACGCCACGTCATGAGTTGCGTCCCTCACAACTAAGCTTCTTGCCAAATCAACGCAGTGTCTCATGGACGCGAATGGCGACACAACGCACGACGCACGCGATGAGAATGACGCTCTGAGACGGAGAGAAAACTCGCTGCTGGGTTCGGTTCCCGATGTTTTGGTTCCAGCCCAACGTTTTCAGTGCTGGAGACAGAAGACAATTTGTGGAAACATGACAACGGCGATGAAAAAGTGCAAACACATTCATATCTATTGCCATGGCAGCGGGGCTCTGAAACAGGAAGCTGCCGGCAGCTAAAACAACTGCATGGTGCCTCAACACGGTCCATCTGATGGAACTTTGTCAGTCGGTCCTGTGTGAGCACAGACTGGATTCTGACAAATGGTGGATTGAGGTCAGGAAAGCCCAAACCAAGACAGGAAGTGGGAAACTTCAGCCTCAAGGAATTTATTTCGAAAAGGGAAATTTGTTGTGCCTGTCAAAAAAGACTTCGGGGGGGGGGGGAGTGAGGGAGTGAATGAAGACTGGATCCGGACGCTGCGTCTGATGCGCCCGAACTGCGCCTGCGCTGCGGGCGTTTGCGCAAAGCACCGCTTCGTGCTATCGAGGCCAATTTGGCAATTTGGACGGGGATGGTGTCAGATTTGCCCTGGATGGAAGCATCACCAGCGATACATAGTTGTACCGCAGACACGAGCGCGAGGGAGGGCTCGTACCACGGACATCGTCCTGGGGGCCATTCGCCTCTTGTCCCTTGCATTGGCAGTGCAACTTTCCTGCTCGGAACCCACCAATTGACTGGCTTGCGCTGGGACAGAACGCGCGACGCGTCCATCACGAAACACGCACCTCACATTCTGCATCAAGTTCAACATTTCGCTTTCATGCAGAATTGGTGTGTGCAGCTTTGATCTGGACTTGTGTGAAGGAATCTCAGGATATTTGACGGAAGATGCAGTGAATGCCGACGGACAGGTAGGCGTGTGCGTGAGGAGGGAACTCCATTTGATCTCAGATGGATGTTTTGCTTGTTTCTGTTGACCCAGTTGCACGGAAGTTTTGATAGTGAATCTGCCGCGTGGTTTCCCTGGTTACCTGTATCCGTGGATCTAACCCATCGAGAATGAGGCAGAAGTAGATCCACGGGGTGGGCTTTGGCTCCTGTGTTCCTGGAAAGTTCGCTCCATCTTTCGTATCATGCACTGCGGGATGTGCCAGCGCTGAAGAAAGATTTTCAGCAAAACTGGACTCCTCGACCAATTGCTCTTCCTTTTCAAGCGTGCATACTGGACATAATTTACTCAGATTGGTTGAGGTGGGTTCCCCAAAGCCCCCTCGCCCAGAATCCGCTGCAGTTGTGATCAGCAGGTGATGACTTCTGTCTCTGTTGGGGTGCAAGATGTGGGGGTGGATTCGGTGTGCGTGCATGGGGAAGGATCCAAGAGTTCGGGCTTCTTGTTACGGCCTCAAAGCTCTTCATCACATCCAGTTCAAGCAAAAACCAAACGACGGAAATCGGTCTCGGGTTTGCACACCCAATAGGCGTGACACTAAACGATGAATACGTTGGCCTCACATAACAGCACCCGTTGCCCGGAACGGGCACGCAGTTTCAAAGTTTGCAATAAGGTTTTGTGAACATTGCTTTGTGAGCAAGTTGTTGCAAGTGGCTTTGAAGATCCTTTCGACGCCTTTTTGTCGTCTCTTGCTTGAAATTGTACGGCATTTTGACCATGGGTCAGGAAGAACTCCAGATCCATGCAAGTGTAACGGGTTCAGACCCATCTGATGAGCTGGAAACAGACGAAAGAACAACCCCACAGTTGTACGGTTGGCTTTTTCCAGATTGACAAACAGGCCCCATTGGCCCCATTCCGCGCCGCTTTATGTGCCGTTGTTACGGAATTACTGTCAGGTCTAGTTTGAGAAATTGGTGTCAAGACCCCAACCGATGCGAGACTCGATTGATGCTAAATGGGAGTTCAACTGCTCGGACCCGCCCAAGAACACACACAGTCGCACAAAGTATGAATTTTATAACAGGGTTCACTGTGGATAGGTTGTTCAGGCGTTGCAGGCCCGGTCAACGCAAAAGGTGCAACGCATCAAGATACATGTTGGTGACTGCGGTAGCGCTGAAGTTTCGTTCATTCTCAGAAAGCGTGCTTCCTGCGTAGAGGCCGTTTTGTCCTGGTTCCTACACCAGAAGGACGGCGTTACAGCCTCAGTCTGCGAGGACGGTGTTGAAGCCGCTCAGCCCCTGCACTATCAGTGACCTTGAGGTTGGCACTGCAACCTCATCGTTCACTGCAAGGGTGGTGCTGCAGTTGGGGGACAGTCTGAGCCCACACGGATGACGCTGCAGACTCAGCTGGGAACGCTTGGTCCCCAGTCTGCGAGGACGGCCTCCAGCCCCAACGTTGCGAGGACGGCGCCGTAACGCTCTCTCACTGACAGCATCGTTTTCAAAACTGTCAGGACAAACAACTCTGATGTCGGCGATACTTTTCAAAGTTTATGAAACGTGAATGGGAGTTATTGTGGCCGAGGCACCGCGGTGTGTAACTCTTTCCACTTGAAGGGAATCTGTGAATGGGGAACTGACACAGAGAGCCACCGTGCGGCGCCTGGCTCACACCGGATGCGTCGTGCGTCGCACCCTGCACAAGTCGGTGTTAATGCGTCAAAAGCAACCACGTGAATGGGCGCTGCGTGGAAGGTGGCAACACGTCGCCCGTTCACTCGAGTCAAATTGCGTATGACGTGTCCAATGCTGATCTGCCGAATCTTCACGTTGGGTACGTCGTGCATTGCCTCTGTGCAAGTCAATGGCCTCTTCGCACAAAGCAACGAAGCAGTGTCTGAGACCAAATTGCAGGTCGGTCAGAAGAGGGTGACGTCAGTTTCGCACTGGACACGGCGTGCGTCGTGTCCGTCTTCAGGTCAAGGGCACAGCGTCGCGAAATCCGGTGCGAGCGTGCGACGCTCCGTGTAATGACTTGTGGGAGTACCTGACGTTGAAACGCGTGTCGCTGCTGATGTGAACTCAGCCTCAGCTCTCGCCCTTTCTCTCTATCAGAGAATCGCAATGGTGCCACCGCTAAATCATTTGTCAACTCGGGTCGTAGATTTCGTCGCTGCCACATTCCCGATTGAGCTGATAATGACAATGTCAGGAAACTCGCTTCACATTGCCTCGTTCTGAAAGGCTGGGTTCATACAGGACGCTCCGCGTGTTTCGTTCTACGAGTATGTAAGTCGAATGAGCGTTGTGTCGTCGCTTATGAAGCAGCGGCCATGGACTCAACGCAACCGCCTGGAGCGTCGAGGTGACCAGCAGGCCTGGTGATGCTGAGGCAGGGAGCGTGGGTCACCCCCTCTCAAGGCGCAGTGGTGGTCAACGCTGGCGGAGGGGTGTACAAGGCACAATGCTGGAACGAAGCTAAATTTTGTGGAGGTATGGAGTGAGAGCGCCTTCTTTCGCTCATTCCGTCTGAACACCTTTTCGTGCGTGTGAAAAGTACCAATGGGGTCTGTCGAACCTTCCAAACCAAACTGACCCTGGGAGTGACCTGGATTTCCAACCTGGATCACTGATATTGCATACGACCTGATGCATTCCAGATAAACTCAACACTGCAGACAAGTTCCCATGGTGAATCCATGACAGCAAGGGCTCGAACCAACACTTGAGGGCGGGGGGGGGATGCCACAACTTTTTGACGTCAGAACGTTGACGGTTTGCCTGGGCCTCTGTCACCGAGTCCGCTTGAACAGGTGGACAAGGTGGACGTTAGAAGTTCACATGTGTGGATGAGAAACTGAAAGACATCAAAGCCAGAGAGAAACTGGTGGGATTTGTGCCACGTCGCGGAGTGAGGTTATCGCTCGAACCGCTCGTCTGTTTGTTTGTTCACAACAACTTTCGAGCTTCGTTTACGCTTCAAATCTGACATGTTTATTCCACCTCCGCCTGGTTTCGTCCTGCGGCTCGCTTCACACTGGGTGCGTTGTGCGCTGCGTCCACACTCTGACCAAGCGCTTTGTGTTCAACTCGACTTTGAAGCAGAACGACGGGTGCGAATCTCTTTTTCACGTGGGATGCGTCATGTCTTGCTAAGTTTACGTCCATTCGAACCCTGTCGTGAGACAACGCTGCGCCAATAGGACGCAGCGCATGACGCACTAAGTGTGCGACAGACCTGCATGCGGCAGGTTGTTTTGTGGAGATAGGATGAACATTAGAATTCCCCCGCTCGGTTTGTGAATGAGAGAAATACGGCCAAAATTCCTTTGATCTGAATCGTACTTGGGGCCTGTTCACACGTGAAATGTGCCGCCCAAGCTGAATCGTACTTCGCAACGCCCATTGACTTGTGCATGGTCTCGCAACAGACGAAAAGGTTTTCACCAGGAAAAAAGTTTTCACCGAAGTTTTCACCCGAAAACAGGTTTCCACTGAAACGACATTCCGCACACAGAAATTCAACTTGATGTCTGTGGTGGCTGGATGAACGATGAGGCTTTTCTCGAGCGACGCATCACCCACCGATTTCACAGATCTACGAGTACAAGAAGCAAGGCGCGACGCAGTTCGTATGAACCCGGGCTGAAAGGGAAAGTTTGGTCTGCATAACTTCGCAGCGGATCCATTTTGAAGTTCAGATGCCTGTGGTGGCGCGTCGACTTTTTGTTTGCTGGTCGTTGAGCCTTTTCAGCAGAAGCCTTGCTCGTCGTTGCTGTGGAGTTTCTGTTCGTTGACACCGTCCTTGCAGCCAAGTACAGGTGCTGCAACGCCGTCCTTGCGGAGCAGGACAATGGACTGCGGTGGCATTCTTACAGGGTGCCGGGGCCACATGCAAGGACGTTGCTGCAGCAATGGTTTTGGATCTCCCGTCTCAAAAGAGAAAAGACGGTGTTGCAGCCCCAGTCCCATACAGCGAGTACGGCTCCACAGCGTCTGTCCAACACAGCAAGGACGGCGCTGCAGCACCAGTGCGAACACACCTTTGAGATACGTTGGTGCGTGGAATAATGAGTGCGAGGCGACATGCCGTCACGTCCTGAGTTGAGTCGGACCAGAGCCAGCCCGAGTGCGCTCACTCCGAGCGCCTCCGTGACGCTGGCACACTGCGCGCGTCGTCCGCGTCTCCGCGCTGACCCGACGCAGCGGATGTTGACGTGAACGTGAGACGTGAAGTGTCTGGCAGAACCACTCCAGATGGGCCATCCGGTCAGTTTCTGCGTGCAGCAGTGAATGCGGTGATGTAGCCTGTTGAGTTGAACGGGGTACGAACCTGCATGGGAACATCTGGTGTGAAACTGGTCCAAAGATTGGTGTGCGCGTGCGTGCAAGCGTGCATGCGTGCATGCGTGCGTGCGTGTGTGTGTATGGAGAAAGAATAAATGTCCGTCGCTTATTGTGCGCCCCCAGGTGCAGACAAACCTTGTTCATACAAAGATGTTCAGAGCGTTGTTTTTCCCCAAAAAGGCCAAGCAGTCTGTGAAACCCAAAATGACCACCGCTAAAGTCAGGCGACAGTCCTAAAGACTCTTATCTTTCGACTGATGTCTTCGCCTTTTTCGGTCACAACTTTTTCACTTCAAAATCAAAGTGTTGTGAGGTTCTCCCCAAAAGGCGATGACGCACGTCATACCCACTCAGGCATACCTGTGTGTATGTGTGTGTGAGAAGCGAGTGGGCCGCAGTCACTGTAGAGTGGGCTCATCCTGTGTTGTCAGCCACAGAGACAGAGGCCTCCGTGTCACACGCACAGCCCTCGCTCGCTCGAGGTGCTGCAACGCTTCTACCTCCATCAACAGACGTGGATTTCTGCCCTTCTGCAGCTGGGTGTGTACTTCTGATACGGATACTGTGCACAAGGTTGGATTTTGGATAAGGACTACATTTTCAACAGGGAATACCTCAACACACACAGGCTCACAGTGCCGCTTGTGACCGCTGTGCTGTGCTGCGCTGCCTACTTTCGACTCGAGTGTTTACACTGGGAAGGAAACCTGTGAATTTCTTCTCAGAAGTTCACACCGCGAGTAAAGTTCTGGGATCGTCTCTTGCATCGTGAGTACGTGTTCGTATTTTGACTGAACATTGGGTCGGTTTGTTTCTTGACTGACGACACTGGTTTCACACTGGGTGCGTCTTGCATTGTGTGCATGTACAAGTACGTCCCCAGCACAACACGTCAAAGGGGGCTTCAACTTCAGTTGTTTTGAGGACGGGACGGTGATGTGCGACTCATCCATAATTGAACCCGTCATGTTTGGGGGAAGAGAGCGAGGACGTGACGTGTGGCACTTGCAGTACACGTGAACACAATCCTCTGGGCCTTCGAGACATTGAGACGATTGGCACAAACAGCGTGAACCAAACCCGCTGGGAGTACTCGAACCCGACTGAAGCGTGAACCCCGCCTCAGTGAAGCCGAGACGGCATATTTGGAAGCGTCCCCTCGGCGAGACGCCGTGTGCTGAATCCTAATGGCCTTTTCATTGTTGATCCTCATCTTTGTCAACTGCGCTTTTTTGATGCCACTGAACTTTTCCATTGAATCCCCAAACAGATGTTTCTTTGAAGTGAAGGCCTCCGAGGGTCGTATAAATTGCCGTGTTTGAGGCACACGAGAGGCGGATTGTGAAATTGAGTCTGCAGGGCGGGTCACAGTGTGAAGGTTGCTCTGGGGAGGGGGCTGTATCGGGGAACATGATCATTTGCGCCTCATGCAGTGATCTGAATCAGACGAGGTTTGGTTGGGGGAGGGGAATCACCTCCAGACTTGCCTGGTGTCAGTGAGACATATCCAGACACACGTTGAGGCTCAATTGAAGGAAGGAGCGTCCCCACCCCGTTTCCAGAGAGACCGACAGATTCACGGGGGAAATCATTCAGGCCATCAGGGGCAAGACAATGTTTCGAGGTCAGGCTTTTGTTCCTGTTGTTGTTGACGCAAGAAATCGTGAGGTGGTCGTAGTGAATACCAGAGCAGTGAGTTACACTGAGGTGGACACATCACACGGAGATCGAGATCGACGAAGGATCCAAGGATGAGGTCAGCCTAGTGAGTTGACCCCACTTGATCTCAGGACTTTGTGGTTTTGACAAGTGAAGTAAAAGCTTATCCACTTGACGTGAAGTCAGTGCGACGTCCTGATGTCGTGACGTGACGCGTCGTGTTTCCGACGGCAGCGTCGGGGAGAAATCTTGACGTCGTGGCGTGACGCGTCATACGTCCACGTCACTTGATGCCGCGGCTGGTTGGGACCACACAACGCCCATTTCGAGTCTGTACCTTGGCGTTGAGGGTCAAAACACTACAGATCCTTGCTGCTTGTGTCTGATGGCACACGATCTCGCACCGCCATTGACCACATCCTGGATCCGCGCCCCTCGCCGCCCCCGTCTCCCCCGCAGCCAAGTGAGGATCGACGCAAAGGATCTTGGAAATGTCTACGCAGAGTGAATGTTGAATGGATCGTCGCTGTGTCAACGCCGTGTGATCAGAATACTGCAGTGCATTCTCGTGCTTTTCCGTTCGCTTGGCGTTGACGTTGTCCTTGCAGCCTGGTGGGATAGCTTCAGCTGGTTCCACCTTTCAAACATTGTGCAGCTGGGTGCATGAACCTCAAACCACGAAGCGTAAATGGACCCGTAAGACCGCTGTCGCGAAAGCAAGTTCTTTTCTGCTGGGGTGTCGCCACAGACTCGAACAGCGCTGCAGGTCCATCAGGACCCTGGTGTGGGAGACTCTGCAGCCTGAATGTGAAAACGGAACCCACGAACCCAGGCGCAGTGAGAGCGATGAGCTCAAGGTTGCAGTTCCGGCACAAAGCTTTGTGTGAGTTCCGGTAACTTTAAAACCGAAACTGACAACCCTCCGCTGCAAGGACGACACATGTGGCCGAGCTATGCACTGTAAAGCGAACACTTCAGCTTGAATGCAAGGACGGCGTTACAACCCACGAGCTCTGTGCACTGTACATGGATCAGGACTCCCTGTTTGCTCAGGCCGTGTACCGTTCGGTCTTCAAAGGAATAGCGACTCGCAAGCGCCGTGTATTCTGCTCTCGCCCCAGGGACACGTGTACGACCCGATTCACATTTCGCGCGTCAACTGCACAAGGTTCGTGCTGGATTGCGTCAGCGTTGCGTCTGCAGGAACAAGTGGTGTAGGATTCACGTCGGACGCGTTGGGTGTGGCGTACCTGCTGTCAAAATGAGGCTTCGCTGAGTACTGTACCTAGCAGAGGGCGCAACACACGACCGTGCGTATCGCGAATGTGTCGCTGAGGACTTTCGATCGGGTCGAAAATATGCAAGCGCATTCTTTTCAAAAGAATGTGAAAAGAAAGATAAAAAGTTACATGTGTGAGACAAAATATTTACGGTTTTGTCTGCCGACGAGTTTCTCACCACGTGGCGATGTTGACAGATTGTGAGGAATGTGATGAATGCGAGAAATGCTGCGAGGACGAATCGCGTCAACCGTCGCTGCGCCGTCGCTCGGCCGGCCTGTTGTCTTGCACTCGCACACGCACGATATGGACGACGTGTGCGGTGTGAAGCGGCCTCAACGTTGGTGTCGTGGTTGCGGCAGCTGATCATATCACTGATGTTTCAGATGAGGCTGGGTTCACATTTGACGTGTCGTGCGTTGCGTCTCTGTGCAATTCGGTGAACGCTGCGCCGTCGCTCGTGTCTTGTACAGGGACAAAACGCACGCCCCACGTACTGTGGAACGCCGGTTGGAGTGTCGTGGCAGGCAGGACAGTTTCAGTGTTACGTCAACGTTCAACGTGGACGTGGACACGTGGCCGCCAGTTTTGAGGCAGTCAAGGTCACGGACGACGTGCGTGGAACGCATGGTCCATTTGGAAACAGACTTGCGTCGAAGACCCGGCCAGGTGTACAGGCTGAAGAAGAGACTGAGGGAAAGATTTTTGGAAAGCCTTGACCTTTTCTCTGCGATAAATCTGCGATGTTGTGTTGAGATGTGAGGTGGTCAGACGTGATCTACGGATGTGTCTGGTGAGAGTTTCTCTGTGCATGGATGACAACAGCTGAGTCCACACACAGCAGTACGACGCACATTCGACTCCACAGGATTACCACACAGCCACACAAGAGTGCAGCAGTGGGAGAGAGACAGGCCTACAGATCAGGGACCCTGAGCCACAAAGACAAGAGGGTGGGGATTCCAACTTTGTGCCGTACAAGATTTAGAAATTGAGGTAGGGTGGGGGTGAGCTCATTTCGATGACAGGGGAATCACGCAAACTGATACACACACACACTACACACACACACACACACACACACACACACACACACACACACACACACAACTTTGATCTACATGTACACTGTGTGCGTCCTGGTTGCTCGTTTGTTCGTGTAACCAGGATCAGGTCAGCGAGCGCTGTTCTGATGAATTGCACAGAAGACGAAAGTGGCGCGTAATTTATTCACAAATGTTTGTCACACATGGACATGCGTTGACAGCAAATGTTACTTTCGGACAGGAATTGCCACCAACAGGCGGACGTCGTGATGTATGGTGCATTTTGACCGCGTTCGCGTTGCGAACGGTCTTCACGTCAACTCGGAGTTTTGCAGAACTACACAGCCACGAGCCTGAATGAATCTGAATGAGACTTTGATTTGATCGAAGATACGTCATATGGTGAACACGTTTGTTGAACCGAACCAGCCCTTTGGGTGCGTTTTCACACCAGAAATGCTCGTCAACCTCAAAAACTTGAACCTGGCCGTCTCTCCATGGGACACAGCAATGCAGCCTCCAGATGCTCGCTGCACAGGACGGTCTCAGCGTCCCACATCCTTTTGAACTCCAACCCACAGAGCGGACGGAATTCCCTGACGACTCGAGTCTTTTCTGCACTCATACCCGAGGTCTGTTTCACACTGCATGCATGCAACGGGCGTTGTGCTCGAGAACGCGTCAAGGCGCTGTGTCGCCCCTTGTGGACGCTGAACCTTGCAGCCCTTGGACGGAACGCGTGACGCATCAGAGTGAAGCAACCCTTGGATGCCCTCGGGGCGATCATTGTACTTCTCCACACAACCAAATGGAGAAGCGATAAACAACGAGCAACACCATGCTGTTCTCTTTCTGTCGGGAGTGTGACTCGAGTTTGGTGTTTTGTGATGCTGGGACCGCAGCGCCGTCCTTTCAGTGAAGGACGGAGGATGGGGGGTGCTCTTTTTGTCAGGTAAATAGAGCTGCAGCCCTTGCTGCTGTACCAGACCATCGTTCATTTCAGCACGGTTCAGTTTTGCGTGTCGTGAACTGCAGCCTGGCCCGACATAGCCCCACTGACAGTCTGCACGGAACCGCTCTGCGGATGCACGGCGCTGCAGCTTGAGTTTTGTCATGGCAAACCACGAAGCCCAGGTAACAACAGAAAACAGGAGATTAATTGAATCCTGGGCTTCGCCTCGGATTCATTAATCTCCTGTTGTCCGTTGTTTATCTCTAACGTGCTGCAATGAGGGGACCGCTATGTTGCTCCAACTCCGACTGCAAGGACGGTACCTCGTCCCAAGCGTGGCGCTGCAGGGACGGCGCTGCCGCTCGGACTCTCGCAGTGATTTACAGTTGTGTCGACTGCAATCTAAAGTTCGGATCCCGCACCACTATATTTCATGCGAACTCCTCTCAGGCCTGAAGCACATTGGATACGACGTGCGTCGCACCATTTTGCTTCAGGCAAAAAAGTTTCGTGTCGGTGGGAGGGAAGATCTTGTTCTGCACGAGTCATGCATTTGTTGTGTCCCTGTTGTCGTCTTTGCGCGTTGTGTCGCTGCTTGCGACACAGCACCTGATGATTTGTCAGACACGAAACGCATGAAGCTTGCAGTGTGAAACAGGCCTCACCGGTGCGTGGTGGGGCTGCCATCAGTGCAGCGTGAAATTGAAAGCTTTGAAATGTGGGGCCAAACTTTCTTGAACTCTCTTACCAACATGTTTGTGGTTTTTGTTGGAGCAACAACACACCTGTAGGTGTTGAGTTTGTCGTTTCTGCATGAACGGAGCGTTTTGGGCCCTGTTGACTGTCTACGTGTGTTCCATTCACGTATCTACGTACGTGAGTCCACCGTATGGTGTTTTCTGGTTCAGAAGATGTACAGCAGTTGTTCAAACCGTGGTTTCCCTGTGGAACCATGGGAGGTTTACAGGGGTTGATCAGGTGTTGCGTCTCTGCGCATGTGAGGATGGTTTTGCAGGATTCAGCCTTCTTGTACACAAAGATTGTGCGACACAGAACTTTTCCTGCACGTTGACAGGCATCAAGCTCACGTTCGGTCTCTTTGGACGGCCTTTTGCAAAAGCAACGACCGAATCTGAGGACACTGCGCGGGGCGGGGGGGGGGACTCTCAGTCTGCAGTGAGTTCCAGCACAAACTGGAACCTGAATTTTGCTGAACCCTGAACCTTATTCGGGGCCTGAATCCAGAGCGTTGGTTGAGAAGGTGAAGATAGTGAATTTAGGTCAGTGGCTCCTCTCCAGGGAGATCAAACTGGTGAAACAAACAGCAGTTTTGTTTGTTCTGCTGTCCTTGCAAAGTTCGCTGTTGTTCGCGAGTTTGTCAACACTAGAGAAGGTGATAAGATGACCTCTCTTATCTCAAACAGATAGCAGAGGCCGACCGCGTCTTCAACTTTCAGTTTTGAGCAGAGAGTAAGGCACGTTGTCAAGGGCAACCTTTGTTCTCAACAGGAGATTCAGCACAAGTAATCTACACTTTTGCCTTTTATGGTTTGACACTTGTGCACTTTTGGTTGCCTTGACTTGTGCCTTACAACAAGTAATCAAGTGATGCATGGAGATTGTTCAAATCCTCGCCTTCGGCTCAGATTGAATAATCTCCGTGCCTCCCTTGATTACCTATACCATCGTGCGGACTTGGATGTGGAGTGGTCGGCTCTCTGCACCAAACACGAAGGCGACACAACGTCCATTCGCTTGCACACATACGGCTCAGATGTATGCAGGGTAGTGGTCTGTGGATGGCTGAATCTAAGAATTATGAATCCATGAAACCTCAACCAAGTCGTTCGTTCAAATCCGAAGATGTTGTTCTGGAAAACAGAGAAGAGCAGTCGGCACGCTTTGGTACGTTGGTTGTATGTACACAGGGGCTGAACACCAGATGTTGATTGCAGCACCGTCCATGCAGCTTCCAACATGGTACCACTGCAGCACGGCACTGACCATCATTTGCGACCTGCTCACTCCACTCGTCATTCATGTTGCGCAGTCCCTGGACTGCTGAAGGGACGCAATGCTTGGTGCTTCCAGTTTGACGAAAGCCTTCAGGCCCGACTCTTGAACTCATGATCAGCTCCCCCCCGACCCGACCCTACCCGAAAAGGTCTTCACGCAGAAACCAGGTGTTGGCAGCGAGAAGAAGGAAATGTCAAGAAGCCAGAGTCTGAAGTCGAGTTTCCAACGAGTTTGTGCAGACTTGAAGGAGGCCCTGCTGGATGCAGACTGCAGGGAACCAAGTGGTGTTTCTCATCTTTTGTGTTGAACAAGCAGGACTTGTGCCCCTTTTTGACCGTCAAAGACGAAGATCCGACCTGCGACAGCCTTTGGTTCCAGACTCATGTTTTCTTGCTCAGTTCATAACCCCATTTCTTGTTTATGTTTTCCAGGTGTAACAAGAAACGCTGTGACTTTTCAACATCACCGTCGCGACACAAACAGGAAGTGACGACAAATCGCGTCACGTGACGCCAGCGGCGACCGCGGCAGCGGCGTGCAACCGGAAGTTGACGAAAAGCGGTACCAGGCGTTCAAGACGGCGTTGACCTGGAACCGGAAGTGAAGATTTTGCGGCGGCGGCGGCGCCGGAAGTGAAGGCGTCATGATGCAGAGCGGCGTGGCGCGGCGGGCGCCACCACACGGGATGCCGCTCGATCTGCACGAGTCCATGGAAGGTGCGTGAGAGGGAGAGAGAGAGAACGATAGGGAGACAGAGGGGTGTAGAGTGAAACAGAGATACAGAGACCCATATAGAGATACAGAGAGAGCCACCCACAGGAGAGAGAGAGAGAGGGAGAGAGAGAGAGAAAGAGGGGCAGGGAGAGAGAGAGAGAGACAGAGAGAGAGAGAGAAAAGCAGAGGGAACAAGAGGCAAAGCAAAAGCCATTGAAAGTGAAACGTATCCACTACTTAGCCCAAATTTTGTATCCATCCCGTACTCGACCTGATGAATTCCTCTCCCTGTGAGAGCCCCTCACTGAGCGGGGGGTTGACAAGTGTCGCATCAGGAGCCACAGATTTATGTGCATGTTGTCAAACGAAAGTCTTTTGCGGAGAATAATTTTCACGGATCAGATCAACTTGGCGACGCGAACGTGGCCCCCGCTCCTTTCTGACCCAAAAGTTATGCGAGGCATCTGAAGATCAACAAAAAAGTGCACAAAAGTTTGGAAGTCAAGTCACATAGGGTCCGCGCATAGATCAGTCTCCGCAGTTGTCAAGGTACCCCGAAGCGTGAAGCATAGAATGCTAGTGATGGTAATTGAAGGTGTGAGAAGCACTGCGTTCGAGAAAGTCAGTAGGAGGCCCTGAGAAAAGCATTTCCATACTGGGTGCGACGCAGCCCTCATTGTGTGTGCAGTGAGCAAGGCCTGCAGTTCTCTGCCCATGACATCATCGGATCGGACAGCGACCATTTGGTGGTCAAAACCTCTGACTTGTGTCTGACATGGGTGTCAAATACACAGTTTTAAAAAAAGGCTGCAGTTAGCTTGTCAGGACTCTCTCACTGGCTGTAGGTGTGTGTAGACCGTACAGACATGAGAGGGAGACATGAGAGGGCCGCTCTGCGATGCAGCGTCACGTCCCACTGTTGATCCGCCGAACCCAGTTTCAATGTAAAAACGCCACCTTCGTCTCTCAACGAGTTGTCCTCTTCTCGAGGCCGCAGCGCCGTCCTCGCATCGCGGGATTAGAGCTGCAACCACACTGCAGAAACTTGTTTCAAGACAGGTTGCACCTCTGTCCGACCACGTCTGTTTCTTACTGTCTCGCACGTTGTGCATTGCGTCCCTGTAAAAGTCAGTAGCCCTGCGACTTGTACAGGGACACAGTGCATGGCGCAGGCAGAGAAAACAGGACCGAGCATTTGCTTCAGTTTGTACGGATGGCGTTGCATTGCAACCCACACGTCGATAAAAGTGTGGGTCTGCTCAGGTAGACGCTATCTAAACGACGGAGGCTTTTGAAAAAAAGTTTTCTCCCCCGAAGATTTCACTGTTGTTTATGGGGCTGCTGAGGAACGTGGCAAAGCGGTTCACACTGCACGCGTGGCGCGCTGCGTCGCACGTGGCGCGTTGCGTCGCGCGTTGCGTCGCGCGTTGCGTCGCTAAATCAGTGATTTGAGCGCTGTGTTGTGGATTGGGAAGACGCGCATGATGGTTGCGGTGTGAACATTCCCTGAGGTGAGTTCACCACCGGAATTACAAGTGAGGACACGATATTTATTTTGAGCAAAAACTAAAAGTCAGACAGAGGTCGGTGCAGAGTGTCAGTCATGTTTGGAAAAGAGTTGTGCTGAGCCGTAAGAACGTGACGGCGCGCAAGCAACACTCATGTCCAGGGTATCAAGAATCTGCACTGCGATACACGACATCATCTGAAATGTAACGGTGTGTGTGCGTGTGTGTGTGCGTGTGTGCGTGGGGCCAATCCCAGAGTTGTCTTCTTGCGTGGCAACCACACTCCTTGCAGTGGACCCACGAGTGTGGCGCTTTTGCCGCGTGTTTGAAACGTTCTGCGTCACGTTTTCAGAGGCGTCCGACATGGACGACGCTGGCAACGTAAGTTTCGTGGACGGGCGCTGCTCCTGCTGTCCCTATGGTTACCACGTCGACCTCGACTTCCTCAGATACTCGGAAGCGCTCAACTCAGGTGCGTAGTACTGGCGCAGTACCACTCAGTACTTTATGCTCTTTTTTGCGCTTTGACTCACGTGCCGAACGCAGTGCAATTGCCTGCGATTGCGACGTGCTGGGTGCGTGAATCGGATGCGCGTGTTTCAACGACTGCGTACGCAGCTTGTCATGCGACTCATGTTTCCATTGCGCATGCGTGTGTATACCTGGGAAAAATCACAAGTCCTTCATCTTCACTGCGCATGCGTGCACATGTGTTCAACATCCGTCTTCACTGCGCAGGCGCGTACCTGAGCAACCTCAAGAAGATCCGACGCAACAAGCGGAACCTGCGCAAGTCGATGGAGGTGATGCTGCAGGCGCAGGCGGGCGACGCGGCGGGCGCCCCGCTGCACGTCGCGCCGCTCGAGGCCGAGCAGGACGTGATGCAGTACGTGCAGTACGAGAGCTCCTCCTCCAACCGCTTCCTCGAGGAGCTCGACTCGTCCGTCAATCAGGTGAGGGAGACTAAGGCTCGTTCACACGGCGATCGTGTGCGGTTCCCACGGAGGTGTGTCTGATGCTCTGCGTCCTGTATTGCTACTTGATGCCTGATGCGTTGCGCCTCTGCATCGCTGAGTTGACTCGCGCAGCAACGGAACTGTTGACGTACGCTGTGTAAGAACTGTTGTGTTGTGCTCGAAAGAACATGTCGCGAACAAGCCGTGTCGAACCGAGCGTGAACCCAGCATGATGCTCACGTGACCTGATTACGCAGACGCTGAGCAGTATCGACGGGTTGATGGAGAGCGGCGTCCCGGGCGGCAAGAAGCGGCGCCTGGGCGGCGCCGCCCACGTCTCCGACAGCGAGGACACCGAAGACGACCTGGACGGCGTCGGCGGCGGCGCGGCCGGGAGAGGGCGCGGCGGGCGGCGCAGCAAGTACCGCACCGAGGCCGAGCTGTGGCTCGCGTCGCAGCAGGGCGGGTCCATGTCGTCGCTATCGTCACACGACACGTACTCGAGCGAGCCCTACGGCTCTCTGACGTCATCACACACAAGCAACCAGTACGCGCCTCGGACCTTCACGGTGACGTCACAACAACTCGCGGGGACCATGGCATCGTTGCTGCCGCCTGGCGGCGACGCGCATGACACTTCTGGGGAGAGCGGTGCCGGGTACCCGGGAATTTCGCCTGATCAGCTCACGCTGATTCGCGAGCAGATGGCCGTGTCGCTACAGCGCATGCGCGAACTGGAGGAGCAGGTCAAGACGCTTCCCGTGCTCCAGGTAAGACCCCCCTCCCATTCCTCTTCCGATTTCTGTTTCAGATTTCGGTTCCGATCCCCACTTTGGCGCTCAGTTTCCACGTCAAACGCCGTCAAGCATTCTTGTTTCTGCCTCGCTGTAGATGCGGCTGTCGGTTCTGAAGGAGGAGAAGCGACTCCTCGCGCTGCAGCTCAAAGCGAAGCAGGGCGCCTCGGGTCCCCGCCCCGACACCCGCTCCGTCGGCGTCGGCGACTTCCGGGTCGACGAGCCCCTGATCCCAGCGTCTCTGGCCGCGGACCCGGCGCTCGCCTCGCCGCCCTGGGGATCCGGGGAGCCGCCGGATAAGGACTCGCACGAGTACAGAACGTACATGGAGGTGAACCTGGCGAAGACGCTGCCTCCGCCCAGGCCCCGCCCACCCATGAGGAGCGTTGGTGAGTGTACCTGTCAATCAGTCAAATCAGTCGTCCTCATAATCGCACGTGACATTTCGTATTCACTTGGCGTGCCTGAAGAGCGACACGTGAACGCATCACGTACGGGCGATAATATGAAGCATTGTTCGTCCAGGAACGGGCGAGGGTGACGTGCGCACGTACGGCACGCTGCAGACGACGACGTCGAGCACGTCGGAAACGTCGGAGGGCGTGGTGCGTGAGCGTGAGATCCACACGGAGCAGAGTTCGCACGTCGTCGAGAAGGAGAAGGAGATCCACGCGCTGCTCATAGGTGAGGCCCGATCCATATCAATCGATCAGTCAATAGTCAATCGATCACAACACATGCAAAAATTAAAGCCTGCGTCACATCGAATGCGTCAGTGAATCAGTTCCGTTCTTCATGCCTCTCACTGGATGCCTCAGGCGTTTGTCCATGTACAAGCTCCCAGGTCGACTTGTACTTGGACGCAATTGATGCACCCAGTGTGCAACGGGTCACTCAGAATGGACATTGGTCAGTTCGTGCTTGACATCCAGTTGAACTGTTTAATCTCGCACCTCAAACCGTCTCTCTTTGCTCACGTGGATGAAGGGAACTGAAGGTAGAATCCGTTCACCCCACGTTCACAGCGCGTTCGCGCATGCGTGTCCGCAGCTTCCTGCACGCGTCACCGAACAGTGCGTCGCGCTGTTTGTTGCCGTGAAGGGAAATGTTGACAAAGGTGCGACCGCATTGTGAACGGGGCGTGGCTGAAGAACCGGTCTTTACACGTTTCGTGTTGTTCGTTTTTTGGTTCATGTGATTTTATGTCTTATTTGGTGACGTTTTGGTTGCTTTCTCTTTCGCTTCGCCGCACAAGTTACGAATGAAACAGATTCAGTGTTCGAGTCAAACATCTTGGTACACATCTATTTCGAGAACAGGAAGCTCGTGAATGTGGAATGTCTGTGCATCCGTTCCCTTTTGCACAGATAAACCCTCTCCAAAATGCCAGCAAAATCACACCCCCAACCCACCAACCCTCAAAATCTTGTGTCTCTGGTCTTTTTGTGCGCGCGTGTCACAGTTGTGCATTCTAGTTTCTTTGAATCGCAGGCCATGACAAGGACCGGACCGACTCGATGTTGCGGAAGATGGAACGCCCGTACAAACCGCCCACGCGCAGTATCGGCGTCGGGGACGCCAAGGTGTTCGACACCGGAAACAACGTGCACGTGCACGAAAAGGTACGTGGGTGTGCGTGCAAGAAGAAGGTGCGGGATGTGTACACGAAGACGTTTCCTATGCACGTGTGCGTGGCTTTCTCAGTGTGTGATTGAAAGCGAGGTGTGTGTGTGTGTGTGTGTGTGTGTGTGTGTGTTGTACGCGTGTGTTTGACATTTGACGTGACGTTTCACGATGACCCGTTTCTTCGTGCAGGAGCTGCGCACGGTCATCATTGGTCAGGCGGAGAAGGCGAAGAACTCACGCAACGTCGGCGTGCTCTGCAAGGCGGCGATGCGTGACGTGGGCGTGTCCTACATGAGCTCGGACGTGGCGCAGAACTCGCGCACGGTGGCGGTGGGCGTCGGCGAGGGTCTGTTCGATTTGCTTGAGCCGCTCCAGACCACGCAAAACATCTCCTACAACATGCTGCAACAGGTGCGTACAAATTTTCAAGATAGTTAGCACCCACCAATTGACCTGTACAGAGGCCCAGCGCTGGGGACGGGCCTTTTTCGATTCATCCGATCCGTTGAAGCCTCAGAACTCGTTGACAGAACCAATTTTCAGAAGATGCACAACACCTGGGATATTTTGCAGATGAACATGGCGGCGTTCCACTCGCGCAACATCAAGATCAACTGGTCGGAGCTGATCCCGCTGCTCGACGAGAAGCTCAAGAAGACGGTGCGAAGCGTCGCGGTCATGTGCAAGATCGACCAGCCGGCGCAGCGCGACGTCGGCATCCAGTCCGTCATCAGCTCGCAGGTGCGTCGGGCGAGCCGAGTCGGGCAAGAGGCGTGGGCGTGCCATGCGCTGGGATGCCAAGCAAGAGAATTCGGACAAGAAAGAGCAGGTCGTGGGCAGAGGACAAATGGGCGACCAGGGGAAATGATTCGGGATGGGTCTTCAGTCATGGAAGAGCTGTTTGATTAAACGAGCGTCCGTGAGTGATTGGGCATCACGTGTCGCGCCACGTTGCCGTTGGCGATAATAGATGACTTGTCACGCCAGGTCTCGGTGGGCGTGGGCTCGGACACGGTGGACGTGGAGGTGCGTCCCGTCAAGACGATGCGCTCCTTCGCCGTCGAGGCCAAGCCCAGCACCGTGCACCGCGGGTACCAGACGGACAAAGGCTACCAGAAGGACGTGGGCGTCGGGACGGTGCGCGAGCCGCAGGCGCACAAGGGCGTGAGCACGACGCCCGTCACGACGTTCCCCGCCGCCACCAACACGGAGGAGGTGAAGCTGTCGAACGCCGGCGTCGAGACGGAACTCAAGATCTTCCAGGTCAGTTGGGTGGGCGTGGGTGGATGGGCGTGGGTGAAGTGCGCATTGGTCAGTTGGGTGTGTGTGAGTTGGGTGAGGTACTTTGGCCAATGGTGAGTTGGGCTGTGTGTAGTGGGTGTACTCACAGCAAGACTGGACACCGGAAACAAACCGGAAGTGCTGAAAAAGAACATCGCACCACTTCCTCCGTACGAGACCCGTTCTCGAAAAGAGAAATGGATTGTCCACTTTGCTGCGTGGAAGAAGCGATGGGCGATAATACAGCACACTTTGCTCTGCAGGCGATGGAGCAGGTGAAGAACGTCGGGTGCGGAACGCCCACAGTGGAGCACTACAGTTTCGGCGTCAACACTGACGTCATCGAGGAACCCAAGGTCGCGACGCACGACCGCGCGGTCAATACGCAACGCGAATATTCCTTCAGCAAGGCCGTGAATACAGACCCACCCAGACTGGTGCACACAGGTACTCGTCGGACACACACATGCACGCACGCACACACACACACACACACACACACACACACACACACACTGTCTGAAATATTGTTCATTGTTACGAATGCAGTTCAAAACCAGGTCACCCCTGGCAATTGTGAGAATCCTGCACCCGACCAGATGTTTTGAAACCGGACTGATGACCACGTGTTCACCACCACGCGACAGGTGTGGGTTCCGGCGACGTGCACAAGCGTCCGGAGGCGGATCGTCCTCCGGTGCGTCACGCCGGCGTCAGCGCGCGCGGACCCCGGATGTCGGAACGCGGTATTGGCGACGGCGTCATCTCGCACTCGGACGTGTACGGCGAACCGGAAGAAGGGGCCGGCGGTTTGGACGAGGGGCTGGAGCAGGTGCGCGAACACGTCGTGCGCGCGCACAAGGTCGTCACCACCCGCGCACCCCGCAGGTAAGGCGCTGAGCGATAAGACATTTAAAGTCAGTAGAAACAAGAAGCTTTGATGGAGTTGAAAGAAATCACGAAGAAAGGGAAAAGGATTGGAACGTAAGAATGTAAGGCCACCTCATCATTCCCTTTGGTGCTTCCCGTTTGCAAAGATGACAATGAAAATCACGTGGTCAGGTCTCGGATGAAAAAGCTTCCCCTCCCCATGTGGTGTTCAGTCACACTTCCCCGTCTTGTCGTAAGGTACGGGTGGAACGAGAACGACAACAACAACCTGGCTCGCTACGGGCTGGAACGCGACGAGGACCGCCGTGAAGAAGTCACTTCCGGTTCAACGGGAAGTACTTCCGGTTCGAGCGGATACACGGTGGAAACGCACACGACGCGAACGTACGGGTCCTCGGGTCCGGGACGCACGGAAACGACGCGTACAACTCGCACTTCCGGTGGAACCGGAAGTGGATCCGGCTCCGGGTTCTCGGAGAGGACGCGCACGATGCGCACGTACGGGTCTGGAATGGGCGGGACGGCGTCGATGCTGGAGCCGCCGGCGTCGCCCGAACTGCCGCGACGCTCGGTGACGCCATCGTCGGATGATGACGACGCTGGCGGAGGATACCTCGCTCGATACGGCATGAAGAGCAAATCCAGTGGCGGCGGCGGTGGTGGTGGATATTCAAGAACCACCACCACGACCACAACCACGCGCCGGACGACCGGAGGTGTATCACGTGACGAGGCGGACGGCGGCGGTACGCTGACGGTGACGGGTTCCCGCGGCAGCAGCAGCGGGACCCAGGCTGAGGAAGGCAGCGGCGGGGACCAGGCTGTTGAGTGGGTGACGGACGCCTCAGGAAACACCCAAATGCGGGTCATTCGCAGCGTCGAGACAACGTACGTCGGCGAGAAGCCCGTGCACCGCAGCAGCGAGGTCCGTATCCATGGAGACGCCGACGACGCCGGTGGCGTCCGTCGTGTGATGCGCGAGGAGCGCGAGTCCCCATCCACCGCCGGCGGGCGCGTCCAGGGACGCACCGTCACCGTCACGGAGACGCGCGTCGAGCGGCGCGCCGGCGACGCCGCCGCTGGAAGTGGCAGCGGAAGTGACGCAGGAGAAAACGGGAAGTCCATCAAATCGATCCTGAAAGAACCGGGATCCGCGTCTCCGGGAGTCAAGAAGAAAGAAATCAAATTCGCCGAGGGCACCGTCGGAGGGTGAGTAGATTCTCTTGATTTCATAGATTTAAATCCCCCTGTGATAGTTTTGTTGTTAAGATCTTTGTATCTGTTGGTCTTTGTGTCTGTCTGTGTGTGTTTGAGGGTTGAGGTCTTTTCACACTGAATGCGTCGTGAGTCCCTGTGGAAAACAGTGGGTGTGTTGCCAAGGTTACACAACACCCATTTTCTTGTGCACAGACGCCGCGACAAGTCACATCCAGTGTGAAGCCGGCCCGAGATTCTGTTTGTGTTCTTGTTGCGTGCACATAAGTCTCAACAATTGTGGGCGTTAAGACGGTCAAAAGTGTCCAGCTTTTCTATCAAAGTTTCTCATCCTCATTCAGTTCACCTTCACCTGAGGGAAAACGCTCAAAAATGTTTTGTTTTGTCCGCAAAATTATCTGTGCAAAATCGGACTGCATCACGTTGACGAAGCAACACTGATGGAAGGTCGCGTGTGTGAGACTAGATGATACGAACCCCTCGGGGCCTCTGGGTCCACTTCGAGCCCACCATGCCCATTCGCACGTCGCTCCAAATGACGCTGGATTTCCACGTCAACTTGCAAAGACCATTGCACAGGGGATTTAACGCACCTTATCAAATCGAGAATCGCGTCGACTGGCTTCAGTATTTTCTGCCTGTGAGTGAGAATGGTCACAGCCTCATTCTCCAAGGCAAAAATCCAAAGTGATTTCTTCAAAGTTGGGATTGAGCCTCCTTCTGAAAGACAGCGTTTTGTGGACGTCCAACAAGTGTTAGAATCCCTTTCCTGCTCACCCCGTCCCACCAGATCCACGGTTGGTGATTCACACTTGGCGGTGCTTTGGTGTGTGAGGAAAGCTTGGTGCACCCTGTGTCAGAGGTTGTCGCGCCAAGAGCCTTCACAGGTTGTTTTGGTTCAAAGTTTTGGTGGGTTGCGCGTTTGGGGGGTGGGTGAGATGGGTCTCGCCCGAGATACAAATGCACGTCGCATGCGCTGACACACAGGCGTCAGACTGAGCTTTTGTGTCTTTCGCCGCCCTTTGGCATTGGCATCTTGCAATACGACAACTTTTGCACAGGTCCATTGTTGTGCGAATCAAGTTTGGTCTGAAGGGTCTGAATGTCGTTTCCGCATCACGTTTCGCCGCACATTTCACACACGCACCGCTCTGTCTTCAACTCTTGCTTCTTGTGACAAAAACTTCAATTTCAAGGAGCAGGAGAGCAATTATCATGTGAGGCCGGGTTCACGCTGGATGCCACTCGTGTTTACGTTCGCTGTTGCGTCGCGCGTTGCTTCGCTGTTGCGTCGCGACGCGACGATGCATCAGAAGCGCGAACGTGAGCGCGTCTGTGACTTTGTGAGGGCGATGGGTTTGCGTTTACAAGAAACGTGGCGCACGTGGCTCATCCATTCCGAAAGAACGTGTTTTGAGGAGCAATACCCATTCAGAAATTCTTTTCCAAAACCTGTGACAAATTTGATACGTTGTTCCTGGCAACGAGAACAGGAGTGCTCAATGGTAATTTCTCTACTGTGGACGGATGAGTGCAGATCTATTTTCTTTTCCCCATGCTGTTGCTCTTTTAAATGGAGCGTCAGTCTCTGGACAGCGCGTTTGGGGCGTTTCCATGGAAACGAGCACGGAGAGAACCCTAACCCTAACACACAAACCTTGCGCGTCCCACAATTCCGTTGCTCAGATTGGCCAATCACAGCACAAAATGATCAAAGCCGTGTTCGACTCACTCGAGAACCAAACACAAAATGACACAAACTCCCCAACAAATTGCAAGTCCCAACTCTGAAAGACTTTTCCAAATTGACTGTTAAAATTGGTGTTGTTGTTTTTCTCTCTACGTAGATATGTCTTCGATTACGAGTCAGACTCAGAAAGCCCTTAGTAACTTGACTCTGTTTGTTTAATCCATAACTTTTCTTTCACTACATAGTTTGTTTTCACCACTATTCGTAGCATTCAAACAATAATTTAACTGCACTCCCGTTGCGCGTGTACGTTTGTTCACAAAAGTTTCAAATAATGATTCCTGAGGGCGGGGTCATGCTGGACACGTCACGCGTTGTGCTTCCGAGCAAATGGGCGTTGTCTCCTCACAAGCGACTGCAATGGGTGACGCGTCCAGTGTGAACTCGGCCTCACAGATTTCACGCATGTATCTTGTCCTCTGAAAGGACCTTCATTGAAGTCGCAGTGAACTGCCTTTCTCATGTCTGTTTCACACTGGATGCGTCACAAGTTGCTTTTCTCTGCACAGGCTGAAGAGGCTGTGTGTGATTGAGTAAATTCAGTGCCCGTTGGCCTGTGCATAGACGCAACGCATAGAGCATCCAGTGGAAACAACGGGCCTTTTCGTAAAAAGGTTGAACAGTCCAGCCGTGCTCAACGAGAATTTTCTGGCAATGGAGATTGTTTGATAAGAATCGACACAACTTCTGTGGCTGGGGAGGATCCCCGGGTCAGGTCGACAGGGAACTCCAGTAGGTGGGGGAGGGGCAAACACACCGCAGTTTTTCTTTGTGTTTTGTTCGTAAGTCCACTCAAAGCGGATCAAAAATGCAGGCAGGCATGAAAGAAAAAGACATGTCTATTTTGCACAAAATCCACGTGGAGTTTTCAGCAAGACGTGGCAGTCTCGTAGTTTTCTTTTCGTCCGTTTCCTTGTCCTGACAGGTCAGTCACCCAGAAAACTGTCCAGTCAAGTGTTCGTTCCATTCGAGAGTTTTAATGTACAGTTTCCCCCAAAAGAAGACATCTCGCTCTGGATGCGTCGTGCGCTGCGCTCCTGTTCCTGTACGCCGTCGCTTCCAACTTGTGCAGGAGCAACTTGTGCAGGAGCGCATCCAGTGTGAGCCCAGCCCGAGGCATCCGAAGCTCTGTTGGGGTGGCGTTTTGTGTGTTAGAACTCGGCGCCCTCTTGTGAACATTTTGCGCCTTCATGAACGGAATTGTTCGCTTGTTGCGTGCGGGACTGTCGCGGTGCATGACGCTTCTCGTTGTTGCTGTTGATGTTGCGGTTGCTGCTTGGTGTGGCGCGAAAACACCCGCCGATGACGCCCAGGCCCCTCCCCGCCCAACCGGCCCCCAGGTCCCCACTTCCATCCCCAGGGCATAAATCTGAACAGAGAGAAGAACAGCACATGTCAAACTTTAGTCATTTTGTGCTTGTGTTGAGAGTTCGACCTAAACTGGTAGAAACAACCAAAGGCGCAAGTTAGGATCGTCCAAAGCTTACAGTCGGAAGTTTTGCCAGGTTCACACTGGATGTTGCACTTGGTTGCCTCCTGTAGCTGCTTTGCCGGCGACGATTGACTGGGAAAAGCGCATTGCTTGTTGTGTTCAGCCGGGGTGGACCAGCCGGGGTCTCCAGAATCCGCCCTTCGCTTCGCTGTCACGCCCATCCCCTCCGCCCCTCAGCGGCTCCATTAGCCGCTCACTGACCCGCTTCCGCCCTTCCACCTTGCTGCCGGACCCCCTTCCCCCGCTGAGTCCCCCCCCCTCCGCCGCCGCCTCCTCTCCTGGCTGACCGGCTAACCTTGACCAACTCTCTGGGCGTTGTTGTCTTTGCTTAGCTATATCTCGAGCTCCTCGGAAGAGGGCGAGTCAAGTGACTCGGACAAGGAGGACACCAACGGCGCCGGTGACTCGGCCGACTCGCCCGACGAAGGTTCGTACGATGGGCGCGCCGGTAAGATCACGTATCGCTGCGAGGACGACGCCGCTATTCGTCAGGGGGCGCCAGGAGCCGCCATGTTCGACCAGAACATCAGGGAGACGTAAGTAGCGCCCCCTGTGAACGTGAAGTTGAGTGATTGGGCACGTGGGTGTGTGAGCCGGCGAACTGGTGGGCGACGTGGGTTGGGTGAGTGACAGACGGAAGTAGCTCCGTGGGAAGGGGTGGAAGTTTCTTCTTCAGAGCTGATTTTGGAAGGGTGAGGGGAGAGATTTTTTAGGTAGGAGCTCTGGAGGGAAACGGGCTGTAGGTCTGGACTGGTTGGGCGAGTAGCATTTGGGTGGGAGAAAACTTGGTGTGAAACAGGGGTCAGGACGGCGCTACAATACGAACGAAGGAAAACCGAACCAGGAGTGATACCCTAACATTGGGCGATAGTTTGTCGTGTGCTTTGCAATGTTGTCGCGCCGCATGCCTTTAGTCTAAGTGTGTAATGACAAAAAATCAGTACCATGTAAGATTTGTGAAAACAACGCCGTCGCTTTAACCCAATGAAACGGAAGAGTATTCACAGACATGGGTCACACAAACGAAGGTCACTTTGTTGAGATGTTGCTGGGCAACCCGTCGTGCTTCTTCGCCCTAATCACTAACTTCCTGAGTTTCTGCACATATCGTGGATCTGCTTTTGTCCCACCGCGTACCGTGACCCCGCCTGGTTCACACTGGATGCGTTTTGCGTTGCGTCCTTGCGTCAGTCGGTGAGCGTTGCGTCGCAGGGGAGACGCGGCGCCAGTCCCCCCGCGCAGGGCGCACCGCGTGACGCGTCCAGTGTGACCCTGTCCCCCGACGCCGTCCGATTATGGTGTGAACACTTCGCGTGAGGTCACGCAGCTTTCAAGGTTCTTTTCTCCTCTGAAGGAAAGTTTTGCTGTTCGTTCTTTTCCAATCCCAGCATTCAGAATTAAGACAGAAATGCAATCGACCAGAATTTCGTTGTTGTGAGACCCCCTCCCAACGAAAAGTGTTTCAGGTGTTTTGCCAGCGAAAATTTGTGAACAATTTCACCACAATGCCTTTCATTGGCCCATCTCTGTTTTGCACCTCGCTTGAAGATCATTTCGTTTCTTTCACTTTCGTTTTGCCCCATTTTCTTGAAGGGCCTCACTTCGTCTGGTTCTGTTTCATCTCTTCTGTTGATCATCGAGGCTTGTTTCACACCAGATGCCTGAGTGCTTTTCAGCTCAATGCGGATCCAGGGGTGTGGCCTAAGTTGGGGCCGCCTTCTTCCTGTGTCCACATGGGGTGCTCCAGAGCAACTCCCGAGGACGAGTCCTCCCTCCCCCCAGGTCACTCATGGACAGGTCCCATGTGTCCACGGTTGTTCTGCTTCCTGTGGGCGTTGTGACCTTGGAATCGGCACGACGGACAGTGTTCGGTGCTGATGTTGTTGTACCGTAGTTCCATTGCCACGGTGCTCTGCTTGGGGACCGTGGTCTTGGAAATCAAGTGCGTCAGGCGTGGCGTCCCCATCCACGTTCGTGCTGGGCTGGCGGCTGCAGGTGGACGTGCATCCCACGTGACAGGAAACACGTGATCCACACATGACCTTCACTGTTTACATTGCAGTTACGAGTTGGGAGCAGAACTTCGTGACGCGTGCCAGGTTTACTCCAAGTGGCTGCAGGACTCGACGCAGGTCAACACCAAACAGCTCGTAAGTGGCGCCACCTGTTGTGTTCAAGAATAGCGACTTTTAGCTGTGGCTGTGTATTGTGGACCGTCGATTGTCTTGCAGTGTTCCGACGTGTATGTTCACACAGATGACCAAACTTTACCTCGCGCGTGGTCAACAACTTGTTTCTCCCGGTTATCACGCCAACAAGTTTTTGATATCGCCCACGCCACGTGTTTTGTAGAACTCGAGTCAGAACGTGATTCAGCAGGAGTGGTTCCGCGTGTCGAGCCACAAACTGTCGAGTCCGAGTCAGGTGGAGGACTTCCTCTCCTGCTTCAAGGAGATCTCCAACGATCTGCTCTCACACGTCGTCAACATGCAGGACGCCAACGTGAGTACTCTGAATATCGCTCACGTTGACGTGTGGCTACTAAAATAGTGTGTGTGTGTGTGTGTATGTGTGTGTGTTGGAGGAGCTTTTCAGCACATACGCGTGGCTTCTGTCTCCATTGTCGCCGACATGGACGTGACGAGATCAAAGTCTGTTCGTGGAGATTTTCAGTTGTGTGCGTGTGTGTGCGTGTGCATGGGGTGACTGAGGTCCAGCCGCTTTCAGGAAAGGGACAACGTGCATCTGGTGGAGCAAAGTGTGGAGTTCGTGTGCAGAATTGTGTGGGATTGAAGATGCTCAGACGCCTGTCGATCTGTGGCTTTTGACAGTCATGCGAGAGGTGTGAAAAGAAGTGTCAGTCTTTTGTGGATTTTTTTTGTTGAGCGATGAACTTCAAGCCGAGGACACGTTTTTCGTCAGGCGTTGGATCTACGTCTCTGTTCAATACGCAACTGCGTGTAAGAACGCCTCGCACGTGCGTCGCATCGAGCGTGAATCTAGTTCACGATGATCGTTTTGCTCGCCTTGCAATGCAGAAACGTTTCAAGTTGTATGTTTGACTGAAACCCGAGTTGTGGCGATGATGCATTATTCTCCCCTCGTTCTGTGTCTCCGAGTCAGAGATGGAGAAACAGCCGAGCGCCTCAAGGCCTGTTTCACGCTGAGTGCGTCACGCGTTGCGTCCTGGACAAAGGGAACGGACGCTGCATTGCGTCCCCAGGTGCGTCCTTGCGCCACTGTGTGAGCGACGCAGTGAGGACGGAGTGCGTGACGGGTGCAGTGTGAACGTGGCCTCAGCAGTAGAGAAAGAGCCCGGTGCGTTTGCGAGGGACGTAAACACGACCATTCAAAGAGATCCCCGGTTGGATCCTTTTGACGCGAGTGATGAAACGCATACAAATGGGCTGCGCTTTTTTGACCCGAGTTTTGCTCCGAGACCGAAGAGCCGTCCTTGCACTGGCTCCACTGACTCAGAACACCAACCTGGCGTGTGTTCGGTTTTGAAACCCGAAGTTCGAATCGAACGGCGTTTCCGGGCAAACCTGACGCCAACCCGCCTTCCACTTGGGTTCAAGCAAAGCAAACGCTCTGTGCCATAATCGGTGTGGTGCGAACAAAAGCGATAGCGACTTTTAGCCACCGCATGTCGGTGTAAACGCCTCTGTTTGAGGACGTCACTGCAACGCCGATGCTGACGCCTTGAAAACCGGCGTCACAACCTCCAACGGAGAAACACCCCGCGGAGGACGGCGCTGTGACGCTCAGTCTGCGAGGACGGCGTCACAGCGCTGGTGCGAACAGCCATTTAACCCGGTCGCGCGAGAGCGGAATTCCTGATTATTTACCACAAAGATGCAGAAATTGTCATCGCTCTTTTTTTTCTGAAAACTTCTCTAGAATGCGCTTTTGAAATTTTGGGGGAGATCGTTGAAAGTTTGCCCGCAGCTGACGTCAGTCGAGCACAAATAGGAACGCGCCGAGTGGTGTTACTGTGCCACCGTAGTTGATGTGCGTGCTTGTCAAACACCTTTTGTGTGTGTGTGAGTGGAGAGAGAGAGAGAGAGAGAGAGAGAGAGAGAGAGAGAGAGAGAGTGTGTGTGTGTGTGTGTGTGACGTGTGTGTGCGAAGTTTGCTTCGCAACAACATGCCGTTTGTCTCGAATTATATTTGTTCACGTTTCCACACAGGGCAACACAAGTCTTCACTACGCCGTGTCGCACTGTAACCTGGAGATCGTCGGGTTGCTATTGGATACGGAGGCGTGCGACGTGGACAAGCCGAACCGCGCCGGCTACACGCCCATCATGCTGGCGGCGCTCGCGCAGGCGCAGACTGACACGCACCGCTCCAACATCCGGCGCCTCTTCTCCCAGGGAGACGTCAACGCGCGCGCGTCACAGGTGAGTCAACCAAGGCTTGGGAATTTTGACGATGGATGTGCCGTTCGTGGTGTCCCCACTGTGCCTGACCACGGTGCTGCAAGCGTGATATAGTGCAGATGGAGGTGTACGTACAGCATAACGACATGCTCTGTGTAATGCAGGTCTCATTCCTCAAGTGGCGCTGAAAAAAACTGTGCCTGACTTGAATTTCAGGATTTCCTGTCCTTTCTCCTTCAACTGTGAAGAGGTCTTGTTGCGAGTTTTTTTTCAGTAGCATAAAGAACTGGTTGTCAGTTTCTTGCCCTGTGGGACTCACCACTCTCTGGCTTGGTGCTGTACTGTGGAATGTCAGGCGGTGATTCACAGATGAGGCGTCACGCGTTGTGGCCGCAACAAGTGAATGAGCGCGCTTTGTCGCTGTGACACGAATCATAACAGTCAGTGGGTTCAGAGCTGGGTTCACAGTGGACGCGCGAACAGTTGCATTTCTGTGCGACCCGATGGACGTGGTGTTGCCGCAGTTCCTCTCAGAACTCAACGCCTGACGCGTGCACTGTGAACCGTGTATCAGTGTTGTCGTGTATTGGAATGCTAAAAAGTCACAAAAAGTGACCCAATCTCTTTGTGCTCCAGGTTTTAAAGTTACGTGATGGAGAGTTGTGTCCCAAATCTGTCACCAATCCGCGCCGAGTGGAAGTGAGCGATGATAGGAATAACAAACGCGCGCGCTCGTTGCCGAGTCGCATCACGTCGCCATGGCGCTGTGTGATTCGCGTACCAACTCCACATGGCAGGAGCGGATCCACTATTTTGCTGAAATGGGTTGGGGTCTCTACATGCAGGACAGATACATGGCGGTTTCGGGGGCTGAGCAAGGTGTGCCTGGGTTGGGGGGAGGCGAACCTCAGACGGATAGGATTTGAATATGTGGAGCAAATTTGACTTGGGGAGGCAACAATCTGGTGCCTGCGAGCGCAAATGAACACACCTGTCAGGAGTTCCAGATGCAGGCCTTGGATTCACATGAACAGCTGTTCCCTGGGAAGCCCAATCCGAGATTGTTGACCTGTGTTCTGAAGGACCCCTTCGTGACCACACCTGCCGGGCTCGTGAACATGCTCACAAACTCCCCGTGTCAGAGCTGTCTTCAAGTGCATTTGTCAGGTGATCTTGGGTGTGGGAATTGCGAAAGTTTGGATGGCCGTGAGATTATATTTCTCGTCATGTGTTTCACGTAACCTGTCATCAGAGCATGTTCTCTAAACAGACGTGTTCCCCGGGCCTGTTTCATACGGGACGCGCCATACGTTGCGCCTCCGCGCAAACACATGGACGCTGCGTCTTCAGACTGTTTGGGACGCAGTACGGCACACATCCTGTGTGAAACCGACCCAACGTTTTACTCTCGCAATGTCAATATTGGACGAAGACGTTAAACTCCGTTTGCACACGGATAGGATTTGAATATGTGGAGCAAAGTTGACTTGAATTTTGCTGCTTCTCAAAATTCTTCAGGCATTTAAATCTCTTCTTGTGATTAAGATGTGTCGAAATTGCAGACTTGGCTGGGGGTTCACACTGGGTGCGTCATACGCTCCCGTCCCTGTTCAAGTGCACGGCGCATTGCGTCAACCCTGTGACGCAGCGCTCACTTGCGCGGGACGTGAAACAGACTCTGCTCTGGGGAAATTCCCCTTTGTGTCTGTCTGCTTCACTCACGTTGATCAGCAAGTTCACGTCCAAGTGCAAAGCAGAAATCGCAACACACCCGAGGTGTCTCGAGGTATGCGACGCGGGGCTTTTTTCACTGTAATGGTGCGAGGTGCGTCGAGTCATCAGTGCGTCGGGTTGAATTTGCTCATCTGCGCGTGAAAAGACACTTTTCGAAGGCCTGGTTCTCATGGGGTGCATCCCGCGTGGCGTGGCGTTGACTCAGAGAAGGGAAGCTTGTTCCACACAAAATACTGTGCGTTTGCTCCCAGGGACAAGTCAGTTGGCGCTTCCAACATCCATCCTCGTCTCGGGGTATTGTCCCTGTTGACGACGCGTGGCGTTGCGTTGACTCAGAGAAGGGAAGCTTGTTCCACACAAAATACTGTGCGTTTGCTCCCACGGACAAGCCAGTTGGCGCTTCCAACATCCATCCTCGACTCGCGGACGCTGGTATTGTCCCTGTTGACGACGAAACGCAGGGCAACACCCAGTGTGAAGCAGTGTCAACCCACGTGTACTTCATTCGCCCTTGTGACAAGGCCAATTGGCAGGTTGTTGATTATTGCGAGAACTTGGATCCTCCGAACTGAGATCAATCAAAAACCTGTCTCTTCCTCCAGCGGAGCCAGAGTTGGGGCGACCCAAGGGAGGCAGCAACCTGGCCTCATAGTGATCTGACCTAAGGGGACCCCAGTTCAGCAGAACACCTTGCCAGAAATTGGATCCATGGATGTTTCAGAGGCTATTGGCCTGTCCACAACCACCAGACCTGTTGAGTCGTTCTGCAAAGAGGATTCGGACAATTTTTCTGCCATTGTGCACAACTTCGTGGCCGCCACTCGGCTGGGTCGCCCTGAAGCCTTTTGGGTGACACAGGAACGGAACGCACAACGCATCCTGAAGTCAGATGACAATGGATACGTTGCGGGGAATCCGGGGTTCTGTGGTTCAGTGTCCACTGCGCCTATTGGGTGGTGCAGGGACACACGACGTCCCAGAATGTGAACAGGTCATATTGTTCACAACGACCTCATTGCGAACCGTTATGGCAGAACAAGTGCCTCCTCCATGTAATGTGTGTTTGGCTTGGCGCGGCCTCCTGGGTGGCATCGCCCGCCGCGGGCTGTGTGCTCTCCGCTAACGAGCTTTTAACGTCGATTGGCAGACGCTACGTCCGGTTCACGCCGCAGCCGCCAGGCTTATTGACTCCGCACATGTGTCAGTGACGTGTGCAGGAATGCGCGATGTACCCCACCAAATAGAGCTGCATTCACACAAGTGCCCATGTCCCTCGGTCCGTGCATTACAAGCACGCCACGCGCAGAACTGCATCCGAAGTAACGGACGCGAAGGTGGACGAGGCGTATCACGCGTCCCTGCGTGAGTCTCCACGGACAGGTGCGATCCACGACGCATCCAGTGCAAACAGGGCTCAGCTGGCGTTTTTGGCAGTGTTGCTAAACTGTTGGTTTTCTGAAGTGAAATGCACCGGAGACAAACATTGCAGTAAATTCTCTCTGACATGTGGATGGGTCTTTGGTATCGTCCGGGGAACGTCAGAAAGTTACTGGGATTTTTTGTGAAGGAAGATGCGATTCTCTGACATGATGAGGGTTGTCAATGAGAAAGCTGATCCAACCAAGATTTGGGTTGAGGGTGGTGTTCTGAGAAATTGAGGGGGGAATGAAAATACTGGTTTGTGTTGTTCCTGACGGCGAGAACCCTCGGCTCGATTCCCGGATTGACCCCGTGAATATTTCGCTCGCAAGCGTTGTTGGTGTTTGCCGCAACATCCTTGCGTCAGCGTTTTTTGCGTTGGGTACAACATCAGGCACAAGTTGTGTTGTCTGGTTCTTACTTTTCTTTTCGTGAATCTCATGGAGCAATATCCTCGTTGCTTTTTCAGGCTGGACAGACGGCGCTGATGCTGGCCGTATCGCACGGGCGCACGGATACGGTGAAGCTGCTGCTGGACGCAGGCGCCGATGTGAACCTCCAGGACGACGACGGCTCCACCGCCCTCATGTGCGCCTGCGAACACGGTCACGTGGACATCGTGCGCGTCATGCTGGCCAATCCCGACTGCGATCCCGCCATCACCGACAACGTGCGTACAAACTGCGTGTTTCTTGTCGGTTTGATGTTGCAGGCAACAACGCTGTCGCGTGTGTTGGGCCTCGCGCAGCCGTTCTCAGTGCGGGTCCGGGTTTCGGTTCGGTGGGAGTGCTGGTTGTTTTTGGATGGGGACATTCTTTGAAAAAAGAAAGACGTGGGCAAACGGCATGTGTGTGTGTGTGTGTGTGTGTGTGTGTGTGTGTGTGTGTGTGTGTGTGTGTGTGTGTGTGTGGTGCGCGCTGCTCTAACAGCCCCGATCTGTTGTATTCACAGGACGGTTCGACGGCGCTGTCGATCGCGATGGAGGCGGCGCACAAAGACGTCGCCGTGCTGCTGTACGCCCACATCAACTTCAAACAGGGATCGCCCGTGAGTACCGCCCACCCTCAGCCATCGCTCCGCCCAATCGTCCGGCCGTCTGCCCAACCCGCCCCACCCAACCGCCCACCTGTTCCACCTCAGTCAGCTCGTCCCCACCCACGTGGACTGCAAAGAGAAATCGACAACACCCACGACCTCAACCAACGCTCTGCCCGACCACCCACTCAGTTCTGAATTTGAAGTAGGGATCGCGACAAATACGGTCCGCCGATCACCCAGCCAATCACTACCCGCTTGTGTCGCACCTTGCCCAGCCTCCAAGGTCCAGAAAAATTCCAGAGATTGTGAGGGAGTGAGGTCCGGCCACGCCCAGCTGATCACCCCGCCCACAACCATCCCCACCAAGATCTTCAGCTTCAATGATGGATCGCTCACGAGTGCGTCCATTCCGCCCATCACCACGCCCATATTCTACCCACTACTCGCCCAAGTGCGTTCCCTTCGCTCCCGTGTGGACATGTCCCACATCGCCTGAACCCGAGATGGCTTCACTTGAGTTTCAACAAAATCTATACGCAGCATTGTAGCATCGTTCAAACTTGTAACTTATTGCTTATTCTGCAAATTTTTCAGTGAATGTCTCTTGATATGCAACGATTTCAGTCCTTATTTGCGCATGCGTTAAATTGAGGCAATGAACGGGATTTCCGGTGTGTAATACGGAAAATCTGTGGTTAAAATCAACAATTGATTCAAAACTCCATGAAGGCCGTTCACACTGGATGGTCACACGCAGCGTCGCTCTGCAAGTCTGTGGGTACTGCGTTGTATCCAGCGACGCAGCACTCATTGACGAGCGTTGCGTTCCTGCACAGGTCAATTGTCACTGCGTTGACTTGTACGTGGACGCAGTACACGACGCGTCCAGTGTGAACTTGACCTTCAGTTTTGCTTGAAATGTAGCAGGAAAATTGGAGCTGCGGGCTTTGCGCAGGCGTGTATTATCCACCGGAAATCCCTGGGTATGTAGTGGCTGAACGTGCACGTGTACGTTGGTGACGTACGTGCACGTAACGTGCGCGTTGAAGTTGATGATGCGAGGGGAGCAGTGGGCGTCATGAACTTCGCTGTTTGGGTTCATTGCACTGTGTTGCAGACAGTTGTTTTTTTTGCACCACCCGGCGTCGGGCCTGTTTCACACGGATGCGTAACGCCACCCAGGGCGTGGCGCATCCACTGTCAACAGGTCAATGACGTCAGGGAAATGACTGTGAATGTTGTCGTTGCTATGTTCAGGAGGCTCGGAGACGACACGCGTTTCCCTAGCAACCGCCTGTAGCTCTGGACGTGCTGTGTGGTTGTCATGTGACGGTAATGTTGTTGTCTCTTGCGCATGCGTCTCCGGTGAGCGACGCGGTGCACCGCAGTGTGATCACGTGACCCAGAAACAGCAGCCAATCGCACGTCGCGTCACGTCACACGTTGTCTGACGTGGCCTGGCGACGCGGTTGTGTCAGTCGGTCAAGGGGTCTTTGTCCCTGTCCTGTTTGTGCATGAAATGCACGGTTTATTTCCAGTGACGCTTGATATGGAGCTTTTGGTTCTGACTAAGGATTTCGTTGTTTCTGCACAGGTTTCCTCACCATACATGTTCTCCCACGTGACTCCTGTTTTCATTGTTTACCAGAGGCTCCACGTGCGCATGTGTGTCCGCAAGTCCCTGCGCAATGAGCAGCACACGGCGCTGTGTTCTTGACATTGCACACGAACCTGCGGACATGCGACGGCTTTGGTTCACACTGGACGCGTCATGCGGCGCGTCTCTGTTCGGGTGCTGCGTCGTCAATGAACGCAAGTTCCGTTTGAGGTCACGAAGCTTGAGGCGTCCAGCGTGAACCTGCCCAGAACTTGAACGCGAATGCTGATGCTGCATGTTGTGTCCGCTGCGCGTTTCATGCAACTCGTTCGTTCTCTCGCTCTGTCTCACTCGTTCGTTCTTTCTCTCTATCTCACGCGCAGGTGTTCAGTAGAGCTCAGTTAAAGAGGAAGAGCAGTTCGCACTCTTCCATAAGCACTAGTCCCACCTCGCCCAGGTAACAAAGGAGTGCGCTCAGTCCTGTCCGTCTGTCTCAAAATGTCTGTTCGTCTGTAGATTTTTGATTTGGTGGATTCTCGTCTTAATTTTTGGTTGCTTTTCCCTTTTTGTGATAAGTTTTCGAAATATATTCAGAAATTTTGTTTTTGTTTCGTGAGTGTGTTCTTTGGATGAAAAAAGCTGGCAAATGAGAAATGTTTGTGGAAAATAGAAGGTGGTCTGTATTCTTTTGACGTTTTCATCTTGTAGACTTTGTGATTTTGCTGTGAACCCAGATCAATCAAGTCACAGATTGTTTTGAAAAATGGAAGACATTTTTTGAGGACAAAAGTTTGTGTTGGTATTTCTGTTGATCTAAGTTCGTCAAGTTTCTCTTTCTCAAAACTGTTTTCCCTCATTGTGCGAAGAGTAATTGCACTGGATGGGACAATTCCTGTCGTTCAGTGTCTTCTTTGGCGTGTCTCCTTTCTTTCAAGAAATCTTCTGATTCCTGCAGCTTCTTGTCTGTTAGATCTAGTTGTGTGGTTCCGGTGCCCACATCGATTCCGATCAGAAGAGGTGCACATGATTGCACGATGACGGATCGGACCCTGGGACTCCCCCCCCCCAAGCAACCCACCCACCAACCCCACCCACTGTGATTCATTGCGGTGTGTCGTGTCGCCATGGCGACTGTGCTTCCATGTTGTTTGGTTCCATAGATACGTGTCAAGTTCAATGTACTTTTTCTGCATTTAGTTTTCATGGCAGCTATCTCAAAAGTTAGTTGGTGGTTTGCATAAATTCACAGTTAGATCGATTTTGTTTTGCACTGAACCAAATTTTTACGCACCTTAGATTTCTTCCTGCAAAGTAGTCTGGTTTTGTTGGGCTTCCCACTCACTATGAGAACAGGCTGTGACCGTTGCTTTGGTTTCTCGTTTTGCAGGGCGCCGTTCAGCAAACACTCCCTGTCGAAACTGCCCACGTCCAACCGGTGACTTTAGCGACAGCACGAACAGCAACAACACCGGTGGCCGTAGCAACAGCAGCAGCAACAATGACGTCACTGGCAGCAGCAACAGCACCCACTTCCACTGCAGAACTGTACAGTAGTGGCTCGTATTCCTACACGCCTTCCACACAGACGCTGGCCCCCTGGCGCCCTCCGACGATGGTGACGTCACAACCTACGCCCCGTCCCCCACCCACCACGAGCGTCACGTGGTACTACCACCCACACTTCTGACCGGAGCAGAGCCAAATCCTACAGCCTTGACCTCGTTCGAAATCTGTTGTGCTTTTCTGCGAAACGATTCAATGTCAGAAGGGTCAGCAGAAAGACGCAAGGATGTGCGGAGAGGACAACTGAACCATGACCTGTGTGCAAAGCTGGACAAATGTAAAAAGTCGGCGCAATTCAAGACAGAACATCGACTGGCACAAGTTGGATAAACCACCCCTTTGCCCCTGGATACCTGGTCCTTGAAAAACACTGCATCTCCTTGGCAACAGCATTTCCACAGCAACTGCATCTTCATAGCAACGGCATACTGCTACAGCACAATAACTTGACAGGGGCACACTTGGGACGATGTCTTCACCTCTGGATGTTCATATTCTCTCGGAGAAACTGCGTCTTTTTCGGAGACGCGCCAGACTGGGGCTGCACCTCGCAACAAAATCAGAACGTCTTCCTTGACTCCCGGTTCAGGTTTGTTTCGCACTGGAGGCTTCACGCGTCAGTGCACACTGCGTCGTCACAAGCGTCGACCCAGTGCCCATTGACGTGCAGAGGGCTGTTGTGTGTGGCATTCGGTGTGAAACGGCCTTCACGCGGCGCCCACGTTCGTGTCCGCTTCAACCATGAAGCTCACACGTGCGCGGACGCTGTGTGGACCGCGGGCGATATCTTAATGTGCTTCGAATGTTGTATGTTTCATGTTGCTCACTGTTGGTGGAACAGTGGCAGAATCGGACGATTTGTACGTTTCTCTGTAACGGTCACCGTCGTTGATTGTATATTTTTGGAGCTCAAGAGTGTAAAGAGTACACGTGTGTATTTATGACGAATTGCGCGTGGTCAGTGTTTTTCGCGCCGAACATACTGCGGGTCAGTGGCGCTGACTGGTGCGAACGGCCCGCGCTGCGTTCGGCGTGTAAATCGAACACGCCCAGTGTAACAGTGATGTAAGCGCTCCCCCCCCCTTATCAGTTCCCACAGACAACTCCACTTTGTATTGACTGTGCAGTAACGGGCAGTTTCAGCAACGTAGACGTGGACGTGGGCAGTTTGTTCACGTACACGTGAGACCCACAAATGAACGCCAGCTGATCCGGTGTCTGTGTTCCTCTTGGACGTTCAAAACACTTTCCATATTGACGTCATTTGACGATCGACGTGCGTCTGCGTCCACGTCGACGTCAGCTGAAACCACCCACATAACGTCACGATTTGTGTTGGTGCTACTGGATGTAAAAATTTGCAAAACTTCGCTAGCGCTGTACAAACTTCAGCTGGATACACAATGCGCGCGTCGCGTCGTGTAACGTGACGCACGCAGTGTGAACCTGGCCTTTTAATTCCAATGTAGCAAGTAGAGAATCGATCTTGACTGACAGCGCGCTGTTCCTTCCTGTTGAAGGTCCTTTCGCGCTGTCTGTGTGAAAACGTTACACCAACACTGCAGAGGCGTCGGACGCTTTGGTTCTCTTTTGTTTTCACGCCTTCCGTTCGTTTCGTTTGCGTTCGTGTGAAGGACATGAAAATGTGAGAAAAAAGCATTGTTGTTGTGAATGTGTCAGTGGGCGAGAGTGGCGTCGAGTGCACTGGAGGACAACGCAATTTCAAACGTATTGACGCAAATTCGAACAGCACTGAGCGGAGTGTGAGCAATCGAACGCGCCCGCGGTGTGGATTTTCGTGATACAGCCGTGTGACCACGGTTCAAAAAGAGAACGCCTGTTCTTGAATGAATTATCATTTCTTCGCTGTCAGGCCTGTTTCACGCTGTGCGTCGTGCTTTGCGCCCCTGTGCAAGTCGAAGAGTGTGTCGCTGTTTGTGAACCGCATCTTTGTGCGCAGGAGTGCAGTGCAAGACGCACCCAACGTGACTGGCCAAGACGCGTCTGGTGTGATTTTTGTGCATAATATGGAGGTGTAATGACTCGAGGTGCTATCCGTTTGTACTGTGCAAGTGACGAGGTTTGTACATGTTGCCTAAATCTGTATGTATCGAAACGAATAACTGGCAAGGAAAGCTTGTCACGTGAAGTGACATAGGTCTGATACTGTATGCGCTTTACGCATCGCTGAGCAGCAGACCTCAAGCTCATTGCCTTCGGCTCAGAACGCAGAGCACCCCCTGGTGGTAAACGTGCAAGTTTCCCTGAATGAAATATCTTTGATTTCTTTTCACGTCATGTTTGTTCATGGAAAAGAGAGAGAGTGCGACAAGGGTCATATTTTTGTGGACATTCTTGCGTCGTCTGTGTACGTGTGTTTCGCTTCACATAAGTCCAGAAATTAGGTTTGCTTTTGCTCTTTTGTTTGTTTGGTGCGGAGACACAAAAAGTCATGTTGGCGAGAAGCACTCGCTTCGTCTTGCGCGTGTACCGGCCTCAACGGAACTGACGTGCTGTGAACGTGGAAACCCATTCCTTGTGCTAACTGCAAGCGTGTCGGCTTGTTTCGCGCTGAATGCGTCAGCGTTGCCTTTCTGTGCAAGTCAGTGCACAAAAACGTCGGAAATGCAAGGCAGCGGCCAGGGTGATGGTGACTTGCGCAGAGACGCAAAGCGTAACGCTTTCAATGTGAATCAGGCCTGACCTGAGCTTTTCGTACTGCGTCGCGTCGCGTCTTTCGCGCGAAACGTTTCAACTTAAATTAACTCAGCAGCCGCTCAATAAACTATGACAACTGTTACCTGGTCACTGTCGTTCTTCTGAAGACGCGTATTCCGGACATCCAGCAGACCCAGGATCACGCAGCGACCCAGTCCAGACCATGGCCGGACTCCGAAGGAGCCCAAAGTGAGATTTTGTGGGGTACAGGTCTGTTTTCAACTTGGAGCAAGAGGTGGATGACGAAGAAATTCGATAAACGTGCGATGCACGGAGCACGAAAATGATTTTGCCATCTGGATCTTCGAACTGACCATGAGAAGTGCACGCAAGCAAGAAAAGGAATGGGAATATTTTGTGATGGGAAACATGTACGAGGTACACGAAAAGGTTGTGAAAGGGACAAGTGGCCACTGCCACGATGCAGGTTAGTGGGGGAGTGGGGGGAGAATTGAACTGAGTCGAAAATACTGACTGGAGATGAAGCTGTTTGCTTGGACTCGCCCCACTCACACCCTCACTGACAACTGGAACTTGTGCTGCAGGCTGCAACACGCCCCTTCTCGCCACACTTCCGGCTGCAGCGGGACCCTGACCCCTGGAGCAGTGAGCACTGCAGGAGAGCAGCAGCAGCTGAGCCGTTCAATTTGTAAACAAACACGACAGTTCGCTGTTTATCACAGATTCACAGACAATAGCCCCTTGTTGTCCAGACTGTGTGAAACTCTGGACAAGTGGTGCAGAGATTCCTGTGGCTCTGTGCTGCAGATTTCAACTGAATGTTCAGATTGCTGCACGAATGTTTGAGGAAGCGTGCACGTGTTTTTCACATGTGTCAAGCAGTGCAACGGATTTCAACGCTTGAAGGAGAAGAAGCAAACTGCGCCACGGACTGAGTTCACACAGGATTCGCTTTGTTGTGCAGCCCGAGAGGTAGAAGCCACAGCCAGGTTTGGTTCACACTGAATGCGGGTTGCGGGTTTCTTTGTTGCAAGCGTCAAGAGTTGCGTCGTCGACACAAGTAACGCACGAGGCACGCAGTGTGAACACGGCCTGACGCGGATGACAATGTCTGAATCTGTTCAATGACAAGTATAAGTGAGGCGTTGGAAGCCCACATACCTCGTGCAGGGACGCCACGTATTCATGTGTAGACCATGTGAATCTTTAGCGATTTGTCACGTTGGCATTTCGCGTTGGCATTTCCTGAACTTGTCTGTGTAAAAGTGCAGCTCAAACATCACGTATTGAACAGATGTTTTTCGGACGATGTCACTGCGGCTGCTGCAGGAAAGATTGATCGCGCGAGATGCATCCATGGTGGCTTCATTCGTGTGCATGGATATCGCATGAGTGAGTCATGAACGAGATGGGGTCAAGGCTCGGCGCATTCCAGTGGTGTCCATAAATTTGTGGTGATCATCACTGGCATGTGTTGCAGCTGTGTTCAAGGAGTATCACACTTATGTGAACTGCGTGTGCGTGCCTGCATGCTTGCAGTAGCGTATGGTTCAAAGAGCTGCCTGCGTGGCTCCCTGCACAAGTCGGTGGGCGTATCGTATCCAGTGTGAACCAGACTCAGTTGTGACAAAAATAACTGCTGAGCTTCTCGTACATATTCGCTCTTTTCTGCAAGAAACCAACATCTTCACTTTGCTTTGAAATCAACGCGTTTGTTTTCCTCAAGAAGCATCTTGCATCGCGTCCTTGTGGAAGTCAGGAATTGGAGACTGAACGCTCATTGACATCACAACGCGAAAAATCTGACCTCTTCTGAGAGACATGGCTGCTGGACATTTGGCCCTCGTGGTTCTGCACGTGACTTTGCTCACGCTCCACGTGGACGTGACTTCCGGTGGAGGAACGCTGTTCGGGTGGGACGAGCCGCTCGCGCAGCTTCACGCCGTCAACTTCACGCGTCACGTCGCCAACTCGGAGACGGCGTGGATCGTCGAGTTCTACGCGACGTGGTGCGGGCACTGCCAGAAGTTCGCGCCGTACTGGTCCGCACTGGCTGTCGACGTGGAAGGTGTGTGCGCGTGTGTGGTGGAGGCGGTGCGGTATGTGTGGCAGGACGGAGGTTGTGTGTGCAGGTGGGTTGGGCGTGGTTGCTGGCACAAATTTGCTCCGATTTAGGCCGCGCATGGTGGCAAAAAAACGTGTGTGCGTGTGTGTGAAAAATCTGTGTGCGTGAGTATGTGTGCGTTCTCCACAGCCACACTGTGGATGGCGCTTTGCGCGTATCGCCACACGGACAGTGTTGGGTCCGTTGCAGCCTGAATGCTACGCTGGCCTCAGTGAAAACAACACGTTTGTTGTTGCGTGGTATGGTTGCAGAGCTGTGTCCGTTTCAGGGTGGAGCTCGGTGGTGCGGGTCGGGGCCGTCGCGTGCTCCAACACCGAGAACTCCGCGCTCTGCCGCCTCTACAACATCTGGGGATACCCAACCGTCAAGGTGCGTGCGTGTGTGGTGTGCGTGTGTGGGGAGGGTGAGTGAGCAGCGACAAGTGAGTGGGTTGGGGACGTACGCTGCGCTGTGTGAAAATGTTTATCTGGCCAATCCGACCGCCAAGGTGTGTGCGTGTGTACTCGCACGCGTTCGTGCGTCTGGTGTTTGCTGGCCATTTGCACTGAATCTGAATCTCTGAATATCGACGGTCCTTGGACCCTCGACATGGGTATCTACCCTCGAGAACAGACTTCACTCGATGTGGGCCTCGATACGGGCCCATCTCAAAACTTGTTGAGGTCGCCGACCACGTTGTCTGCTGCTGAAGCTCGCTGTTCACAGTTCTTGGGCCTGATTCACAGCTTTTCCCGCCGTACGCGAGTTTGGACTACAAGGGTCACGACTACAGCGGCGGCAAAAACGTGTCTGCGATTCGCGCTGAGATCATCACGTATCTACAGAGCGTTGCCATGGCACCGCCCACGTGGCCTGCGCTCGAGCCTGACTCGTGAGTACCCAACATGACAAGGGTGAAGTATCCACAGACAGACACCAACATTGGGGTCGTGTGAACGCAGTGCTCACGGTGGGTGCGTCTCCGCAGGAGTTTTGAGAGCATCGAGCGACGCCTGCACGACAAGACCCGCATCTACGTCGTCATGGAGGATCCGGAAGACGAGCTGCAGAACCCCGTCCTCGGGAGAGAGGTCAGTTCCGGGTCTGGATCAGTTTGTGTGCCAAGACGTCCTGTGCTCAGTTTGCGTGTGCACGCTGGCGCGAAATTGTCAACCAAGTGCAAAGAGACTGATCCGATCCGACGGAAATCAAGTGCGCACAGAGTTCAGTCAACAGCCTGCAACACGATGTGAACCAGTGTGAAACCAGCTCCACCGTGTTTCAGCTGATCCTGGACGCGACGTCGCTGGAGGGCGTCGGCGTCGCCCGGATGTTGCGGTCACGTGCTCTGTCACATGGCGTCGAGGTGTTCCCGTCCCTCTACCGGCTGCGACGCGGACAACTCGTCTACCTCGCCAGGTGACGCCGCGCATTGCGGATTGGGAGAAACCAAAGAAAACATGCGGAGGGATAGATGCTCCAGGATTCGGTCGAGAAGGTCGCCAATCTGACCGTTACTCAAACGCTTTGCCAAACAAGAAGTGTCGGGGAGTGTTCTAACCGCTGTGCCCCTTCTGTTGTCCCTGCCCTACGCACGATGCACGCGAAAACTTTTGGAAATTGTCTCCAAACAGTGGGCTCGATCGAGAGGGATTTTATGACGTCATCGTGGAGGACATACCGGAGGAGGAGGATCCGGAGGGGAATCCCGATCCGACGCAGCGGGGAATCCCAACAGACGGCGCCACAAGCAGGTGCGCGCCATTCTCTTTGCTTCACCGTCAAATCCGTCGTATTCGTGATCCACTTGCAATGCAAGTCAGTGTACAACTTGTGCAGGGACGTTTGCCTTGGCCCGTGAATCTGGTATTGTACCTGTTTCACGCTGCAGATATCATTTGACGCAACTCGCGACGCACATACAACTGTTTCTTGCAGCCCGGCTACCCCTGTGCCCGGCACGCGCGCGCCCCCTGCTGGGCTGCACCGCCGTGACCTGGACGGAATGCTGCGCTACGCACTCACACAGGAAGTGGCAACGCACGCCCGCGTCACAGGCCCCGCCCTGTCCGCGCTCAAAAACTACGTCCACGTCATGGCCAAGGTATGCGTGCGCTGTCGTGAAAAATGTCTCCGGTTCCGGTTGTTTTGTGGGTTCCGGAGGAGTCAATGACTTGTGCAAAGCAGGGCTGCAAAGAACACCGCTTCTCGCGTGCAACAGGCTTTGTGGGTCGTATTTTGACAGTACTTTCCTGGGGACCCGGCAACCATGGCGTTTCTGGCGAAGATCCAGACTAAGCTCAGATACAAGACGGAGACGGAGGTTCTCACAGGGCGCGAGTGGCAGCAAATACTCAGGAGTCAGGTGAGCTTCACTGAACATTGGGTCAGGGGTCGTGCTTCAGGTGAGTACTCACGGGCCAGGTGGGTCAAGTGTGCAGACAAAAGGGTACATGAGTGGGAGTCAAGGTTTGTGTCTGTCACGTGAGTGGCATTTATCACTCAGGGAAAATCAGTGCTGCAGGCCAGGTGCACGCAAGAGTTTCGTCCCAATACCTGCACAGGTCTGTGGACACAAATCACGTCTTCCTGGACCCGAGACCCTCACTGATTTTTGTTGGGTGTTTACACTCACGTGACCAATCGCTTCACAATCCGCACCCCCGTGTTGTTGCAGACGCAGGACGCGCGTCTCCCGGAGGCGTCTCGCTGGGCGTCGTGCGCCGGAAGCGAGGCTCGTTACCGTGGTTACCCGTGCAGCGTCTGGATGACGTTCCACACGCTCACCGTGGCGGCCTATCAGCAGGCTCTGCGGCGTGGTGAGTCGGAATCACACAGCACTGTTTGCAGTGACGCAAGGCGGAGACACATCCAACTCTGTGGACCTTCACACGCGTTTGGCGTACTCGTGTTGCATGCGCCGTGCATTGTGCATCTATCAACGAGCGCCATGTCGTATGAGCGACAGTGTACCTACGGTTTGTGCAACGCAGACCCGTCTGTTGTCTTCAGGTGACATATCTGTTTCTCGTCAGACCCTCGGGAAGAGTTCTCACCAACGGAAGTGCTCGTTGTCATGCGCGAGTACGTGCGTCACTTCCTGGGCTGCCGCGCATGCGCCGAGCACTTCACGCACATGGCGGCGAACCTGGAGCACGAGGTGCGCAGCGCCGCCGACGCCGTCAAATGGCTGTGGCGTTCTCACAACCTGGTGAACCAGCGTCTCCAGGGCGACGCCACCGAGGACCCCGCCCACCCCAAGATCCAGTTTCCTGCGCCCGCGGACTGCCCACAGTGCAGGAGGGTCATCCAGGGCAGGTCAGTGCAAAACGGTCGTGCAGAATTGGTGTGCAGCATTGGTTATCCAAATGAGTGTGGCAAGGTCATCCACGACTGGGGAAATCACCATGAAAACACGAAAACGTGCACGCATTGAGTTCAACCCCACCCACCAAACCACATGCACACACTTCACTTGTGTTTCCCAAACCTTTCCGGGGCGGAGAAATGTTGGACCAACACACACACATACACACGCATTTTAGCAACCTGCACGCACACATGGAACACACACGCACACCCTTGTTTCCCAGGTACGGGGCCCAGGAGCGGTGGATCGAAGACGCCGTCCTCACGTTCCTTCTCGAGTTCTACTCCACGGCGGACATCGCCGGGGACCCGGGTCACTCGAGTGCGAGCTCCGGGACACGCCCAGCCCCCGCGGGTCCGACCACGCTCCTCCACGCCGCCACGCTGCTGCATGGTACCTGCTGCTCCTGCGTTTTCCTTTCGTTTCTGCTGCTCAGTTTGTGACGGTTTGGTTTTGTTGTCCTGTAGAATCCATGTCACTATCACATGTGTTCAGGGGAGTTTCGACTTCTTTCAAGACCAACTTTTGTCCAAGATTGTTTTTGGCTTGAAACATTTTCAGTTCGAAGCTTGAAATCCAAAACCAATCCACATGAGTTGCAAGTTCCTGCAATATTTTCTGCACGAAACAAACAAGAAGCCACAAATTTGTGTGAACATCCAATGTCCGTCCTGTCGCCCTGAGGAAGTGGAAAGTCCTCTCGGACTTACTGCCCCCCCCCGACTCTGGTGCATGTGGCCCCTGGCGTGGCGACTTGTCAGTTCAGTCTCACCTGTCAAACCCTGTGGGTCCGTTTGTTCAATTAAAGTTTCCGTTGCTACGTTTGCTTTCGTTGCTTTGCAACCACAACTTCCGGTTGCGAGCCTCGCTTTTGTTTCGCCCGTTCTCTGACGCAGGCGGCGGTGTCACCACGCCCACGACCCTGCAGGCGTTCCGCGTGACCTTCTCGCCCTCCCGCTGGCGTCCCCGCCGCCCCCGGCCCCGGCCCCGCCCTCGGCTCATTCTGCGCAAACGCACTCAAACTCCGGAACCGGAAACAACGCCATTACCGCAAGCGACGCCTTCGCCGGACACCGAATTGGACCCGAGACGCCAGCCTGACAGAGCGTCAGGTCATTCAAACAAATCCACCGACTGGGGCGACCTGGAACCGGATGTGACGCCATCACCGGAAGTAGCGACCGGCAGCAGGTCAGAGGCTCTGGAGGCGGGCGGTGTGGAACTGACACGCGATGTGGTCGACGTCAGGCGCAGCAACAACCGGACAGAGACCCAGTCGGATCGCGTGACCTTCAGCACCACGAGCGACGTCGTCACCTTGACAACGGCGTCCCCGTCGGTTCCCACGGTCTTCATCAAGGAGCCTTACAACAGGTAGGGGACACCGCTGAGACATGTATGTGTGTGTGTGTGTGTGTGTGTGTGTGTTTGTATGTATGTTCTTGTGCTGGAACCTCACAGGAAGTGGCCCTGCTGGAATTTTGCCAGATTCTTCTGCGCCTGTGAAATCAGTTGGTCCACGAGCCGTGTTTGGTTGGCAATTTCTTCCAGGCTGGAAGCCTTCGGACTTCCAAGGCAGTTGTGAGCTCCTTGATGCTCAAGTCTTAGAACTTTCCTTCTCCTCAGTTGTGAGTTGGAGGCCTCTGATTGGTCGGCTTGCTCCACGTCCTGTGGCACGGGGCTCTCCACGCGCATGAGCAACCACAATGGCGGGTGCCGAATGCAGCTGGAAGCGAGGCTGTGCAACCTGCGTCCCTGCCAGGCCGTCTACTCACAGGTACGCCCTCTGGTAGATTGATTGGGAAGGGCGATGCGGTTTATTGTGAAGAATTCTCTGTGCGATGACCATCAATTGTCTTGCAAGAGCAGCCAGAAACACTGCAGCATTTTGCAGCTAATTTGAATGTTTGGTGAATGTTTGGTGGATCTGACACCAAACCACGCCAAAGGCATTTTTCCGTGGCCGAGTGACTGGGACACACTGGGTCTAACAGCACCAAACATATTCTGTTTTTGCAGCCGGCTGTGGGATCCTGCGGAGCAACGTACCGGACGTACGGCCGGCAGAACCTGCGGTACGGAACGTGCCGCAGCGTCCGGTTCACCAGGTGGCGCTACTGCGGGCTCTGCGATGGGAAGTGAGTCAGTCTTCCGGTTTCACGCTTCCGTCACGTGTTCACGAGTTTGCGACCCTGGAGTGGTGACAATTGCGCGCCCTGGTTGCTCCCACACACGTGCACGGACACACACGCCCAATTCTAGACGCAAACTGACTCTGTGATTGGTTTCAAACAACCACTCTGGCCCGTCACAAGACGACTGGACATTTGATGTTGAGTCCGTTTCAAGGCACTGCGCTCTATTCGTTGCTACGACGGTGCTTTGGTCTAACTGCGCCTTTTGTATTGGTACAGGTGTTGTCGCCCGGTGACGAGCGACACGCGCTGGCTGGAGATGGTGTGTTACTATGGAGACCGGACGCTGCGAGGATACATGCAGGTCGAGATCATCAACCTCTGTGAGTGCTCCGAGTGCTGAAAGGTCACGTCACAGTCGAGTCAAGGTCGCCAGGCCAGACTTTCAAAAGTTTTGTTGCAACTGCGCGCACCAGAGCAACGATCTTCAGCAACCGACGTGAAAGATCCAGAAAATCAGCAAACACTGAACGTTTATTGGCGTGTGTGCTTTGAGCCCAAGGTCACGAGTGATGTAAATGGGGCAATGACTGGGCACGAATGGACAGGAAAAAGGCTGAGGATTGGACGTGGTGCGTGAACTGACACTCGAACTTGCACCCTGGATCTGGGGATGGAAAAGGATTGGGTTCGACCAAGAGTTAAACAACAGCGTTGTCAGCGCTTTGTGCGGAAGTGCAATCAGTTTGAAGGGTGAAGGTTATGTTGGGAGACTGGGCTGGAGGGAATGGAGTGAGAGAGTTGGGCGTAGGCTGCACTCGTTTTGGAGTTGGGGTCACAATAGGGCTGGGAGTCCGAGTGGTTCGGGCAAAGAAAGGTCACCTGTGGGTCGTAACATTGTGGTGTGTGGGCGAAATGTGTCTGCCGTTCTCGGGGGTTGAGATCCAGGGACCAAGTCCCCCATGCTCCAAATTTGCTTCCCGTTTTGTCGTGTTCATGTTTTGTCAGATTGTCGGGTTCCTCTGACAAAATTCTGTACAAGCCATGAGCAGATTCACAACGGTGATGAAATTAATTACAAGTGAGAGAAACGTGTCCGAATGTCTTCCAAATGTCACCAAATCGTCATTCAAACAAACTGAATGAGCACGCATTGTTTGTGAATAAACGGTTGTCCAATTTGCAACAAGAGACACTTGAGTAGTTCTTGAAACTCCAGAAAGCTTGTTTGGGACTGCAAAGTCTCACGGTCAAACCAAACCAGACGTGGTTTCTCTTGCCAAAGTGAGTTTCTGCGTGTCGCTCGTTGACGCTCTTCAGATGCATCGCTCTCGCGCGGTCTTGAAGCAACAGTGTTTGTCAAAACGAGTTCCCAATCGATCAAAAGCTCTCCTTTTCTGCTCAGAAACGTTTTTGCTCAAAAGTTGGTTGCATCAAATATTCTTGACGTTTAACATCTTGACTTGACCTTCATTGTGCGGTGTTTTTCTGCCTTTTGCGTTGTGAGCAGAAACTCGCGCATGCTCCGTGCAGAAACTCTGACGTCACTGAGCTGCTGTCGTCTTGCGACATCTCCGTTGTTCTCACCGGATGAAGATGACGAAGGTGTCGGCAGCGAGAGCGGAACCTACAATGAGCGTAGAAACCCAGGAGCCCTGCATGCGCCTGTAGGGCACAGAAAACAACACGAGAACATGCCTCGCAAAATGATGGCGTCGAACAAGAACAATTTAGCAACTGACGGTGACCATCTTGTGGATCTTTTTGTGTTGCAGAAAAATACATTGAACGTGGGTGTGTGTCCCTGGATTGATCTTGGCAAGAAAACAACCACAAGTGCATTGCTATATTTTGTGTTTAAAGTGCCGTGCGTTGTGTCGCTGTCACGTTAATGGGTACTTTGGAAGAAAAACAGGCCGTACGCGATGACCCATTGATTGACGTGCAAGAGCAAGACTTGATTATTCTCAGTGTGGACGTGGCCTCGAGATTGTTTCCCTTTGGATGCGTCCTGCGCGCACCATGGGCAACGACCTGACACCCATTGATGAAAAGGGAGACGCAAAGCACAACGTGTGAACAAAATCGTACTGGGTTTCACGGTGCAGTAGGCTCCGGCCTTTGACAGCCAGTCACACCTGTGGATCGCAATGCCACTTCCGCAACCGCTGTGGACGGAGGTCATTGGGTAGCGAATCGTCTGATCTGAAAAAAAAAAACAACAGAGGGAATGTCTGACAAATTGCACCGCTCCATACGGTGGTCCAAAGTCGGATCCAGGGTCGGGATTGGGAGGGTCCGACCTCAGACTTTGCCTAGTTGGACCCTCAGAGGTAAGGGGACTCTGGACCTGCGAGACCATCCCTACACTTTTCAATTGAACGTCCCACAGCAGGGTTCACACCGGCATCCGGCGCCACCATTGAAAAACTGGATCGTGCAACTCCTGAGCACAACAAAAACCAGCTGTGTTTTTTTTCTATTTTTGAAAAAAAAAGCGCGTCACCCTGCAGCCACCCGCACACGCAGCAGCTCATGCCGCGGCTGTGCGCCCGCTCGAGTTGGTCCTCCGTGGTCAGGGACGCGCTGCGCGCTGCGCACGCAGCCGCCGCCTCACTGAAGCTCATGTCGGAGCCCGTCAGGAACACCAAGCCTGCGTGTGTGTAGGAACAGAGTACGGAAACTAGAACCCCACGTGGTTCCATCTCAAGCCTTGCAAAAGTGAACGCCACGCACTGCTGTGTTAAGACCACCGTATTTGTTTGCCCACAGGTCTGTTTGGGCCTTGCCATTTGACAAAATTTTTCGAGCAAAGATCTTTGGTTGGGGTCGGCCCCACCCGGGGGCATTGGACACTTCAGGTAAATCCCCAGCACGGCGCACCTGGTTTCTCCACGGTGATTGGCGCGCCATCTGATGAGTACAGGATAGACGGCTGCGGGTCATACGACTGCGCGCATCCGTAGCCAGAGTTGACGCCAAGGAAAGCGTTGGAGGCGTTGAGTGGGCGGCGCCCGGCGACGAAGTGAGCCGGCGACCTGCGACGGAGCATCAGGCAACACAATCATCACGTCTCCACCAAAGAAACAAAATAAGAGACAAGCTCATCAGAATTCTTGAATGTTTGTAGCTCTCTGGCCCCAGACCTGAGTTTATCGCCTTCAAACCTCGATAACTATCCATGGTCAAACAAAACGCGTTGACTCCCACATGGTACCGAGTCTTTATTACCCTGGTCCACTCAGCGCGAAGTCGACGTCTTGGGGATCCAAGGTCCAGTCAAGTCCAGGTGTCTCCATGGCAACCAGGCTGTTCCGGTTCCACCAGCTCAGCTTGTCCGACCCTTCGGCCCGGAACTTCAGTCTCAAGACCTCACTTCCGTCCTTAAACAGAGCCACCTTCACCTGAAAAGGCAGTGTTCCCTTCCGTGGTCAAGGAAAAACAGAACTGTTGCACTTCGGTGGACCCGTTTTGGTGACCACAGTGCTCATGCACACACGGAAACGTCAAAACAGCTTTAAAGTGAGGGAGAAGCGGATCTGTCCAATTGGGATGTGTTTTTATGGCATGAAGTCGTGTCCTGAATCAAACGTGAAGTTTGACTCGAGATCTGAGCGAACCTCTTGAATCGTGAGTCTGTTCCAGAATTCCACCACTGGGTGTTTGTAGTGCTGCGCGCACGCGCTCTCAGGCGTCACGTGACAGGAAGTGACGTCACTCGTGGCGCCACTTCCGGTCCATGTGGTGTAGAAGGAGGCGCCGCCGCCGGTCGAGATTTTGTGGACCGGAAACCAGTCTCTCTCAGGACCTGAAACACCACGCAGAGACCTCTTTTGCACTCGAATCAAGCCTTGCCGGTTCTTGGAACCAGGCCCAGATTCTTCCCCGCACCTATTTTGTAGATGAGTTCGGCCGTTCCCTGATAGAGCAGCAGCCCGACATCCCCGCTAGAGGGCCACATCGTGTCGCCGTACAGGCGACACGTGGCGCCATCCAGTGTGAAGGAACGGCAGGCGGAAGTCGCTTCGCAATGACTCCCACACTCCAACATACTGAAAGCACCAATTTGAATTTGTTTCACATGTTGCAAGTCTTCTTTTCATCTTTGTTTCTTTCGTTCCTTCATTCTTTCCTCTCCTTATTTCTCTCAAGGATCTGTCAAAATGATGCCAGGTCGAATGAAAAAATCTTGTGTTTTTGCGCCACGCTTCCAAATCAATTCACGTCAAAACACGTCTCACATCGTGCGACGTTGCATGCACATCAAGTCACACACGCATCAGCGTTTACCTCACCTGGCGTCCGCCCTCACGATGTGCGTGCTCAGCGGGGTGTTTTCCACGCGCACGTTGCGCATGCGCTTGTACGGAACCGTCGTGCACGACGACGCATCGACCGGAAGCAAAGTCAGCGATGTGGACACAAGCAACATGGAGGCTTCCATCGAAAACACCACCCCTCCGACCTCTGACGCCGTCGCCGCTCGAGACATCAACAACCACGTGCAAATCACGTGCGACGCCGTCACTTCCGGTCTTATTGACGCCGTCCCAGCCGTCGGCGCAGGCTGCCATGTGACGAGCACTGCGAGGAGCGTCACGTGCAACACGAGCATGGCGGCGTGCACACGGATGACGTTTGGTTCACTTCAAAATTGTGTTATGTCCAGCACACAGCGCGTTGATGAACAGTTCAGACAGTAGACGACACGCTTGGAATGCGCTTCTCATGCATCATGTGAGGTCAAGTTTCTCGTCAACTGTTGCGGATGAACGACCTTCTGGTGTTTGTTGTGCAAAGCTCATATTTCTTGCACAGTGGACGAGTCATGCGTTGCGTCATTGTTCAAGCCATGGGTCGCCAAAGACGTCACGAAAGCGACGTCAAATCCATTGTTGCTGCGCGTGACGCGTCCGACGCGGCGTGAAACTGGGAGCAAACAGGCAGACGTCGCGTCTCCCGAACCATCGTATGAATTATGCACAGGGATCTGTTGGAAACAACAACGTGAACAACAAAAAGCAAACAACAAGGGACATCATTACAAGTGCGAGTTCGATCGCAACACCCGAGGGAATTCCAGCACAGGATTCCCGTCTCACCACAGCGACCCTTCAGCGAATCGCTGCACGGCAAAAGCAGCGGAGGCATGTCGCAGGTGCCAACTTTCAACTGGTTCGGAATCTCGGCCAATTCGAACGGACCAGCCGACCATGCGTTGAATTGTCGCACCCACGGTAACCACGGTGCAGTGCAAATAGAGCGCCCTCTGCTCACACATGACCCAGCTGTCTTTACGGTGAAGGTTTGTTTCGAGGCAGCGAGTGTCCTCGCGGGGCGCGGACCCAGCGACACAAACGCAGCAACATTGTGTCCAAACTTTTGTTTCATAAACCGTTTCAAAGGTGTCACACCGTTGACCAAGTCGTGGGTCATGAGACGGTCACGACAACCAATGCGGCCGCATTCGACTGAGTTTGTCGGTAGATCTTGTCTACAATCCGTCGGAGTCAACTGTTTGTATTCGAACATGTGGTTCATTCCTGTGTAACGCGCGTTTCTCTTATATTTTGTCACACACACACGTGCACACACACACACACACCACAAGAATGCAAACAAAAGAACGCACGTGCGTTTCCACCTGCACAGCCTTCCCCCAGTCACGACTCCAGGGAGTCAAAAAAAGAAACAGGAATTCTCCAGAGACTGTCCTGGCGCGACACGAAACATTCCACCCAAGAAAACTTGCAACCGCGGTGGACTTGAACCTGCCTGCTGCCAACAAAAGACAAGTTGCTCAACATTGGAAGTCAGAATCAAAATACTTCACAAATCATAAAGCTTCAGGTCCTTTGGCTGAAATCGTGTCACAGGCAACCAGCCCTGGACACAGGCACGGCGGCACCACAGGATTATCTACCGCATTTTTTCTACAGCATCTGCGGGTACTCGACGTCCAGTCTGCGCACATTGGTAAAGGGCTGCTGGTGCTGCTGGAGGAACCCCGGGTGGTGGTGCACCCCGCCCGCGCCGCCCGTTGCAACGGGTGCACCGGGTGCGTTTGAACCCGTCGCCACGGCGTGGACGAGGATACCTCCGTCCGAGACGACAGCAGCGGGGCCGGGGACGGGGTAGGTCACGTGTCCCGGCGGGGGAGGGTGGGCGTGGGCGGTGGAAATGGGTGGCGCCGCCTGCGGGGTGGCTCCGATGCTGTACAGCCCCACCTGGTGCAAGGTCGGGCCAACAGCGGGGTGGAAGGCGTTGTTCACACTCACAACAGTTGCCGCCATGTTGGTGGCGCTGTTGCTTTGGGTCTGCTGAGGCACGAGAGAAGGCTGCGCATGCGCGAGTGTGGTCATGACCACGTGGTGGCTCTGCTGCATCGCGCCACTTCCGCCTGCGGAGTGCCGGGTCTCCACCTCAGTCACAGTCGGCGGAACAGCCACACCAGCGTCTTCCACCGTCAATGCGCATGCGCGCACGCGCGGAGTTCGCTTCGGCTTTCCGCTCTGATCCGAGGTCGCTCTTGGCGTTTTTGCACCGGAAGTTGTGGCGGAAGTGGAAGACGACGATTGTCGGTTGGGTGGGTTGATGAGCATCTTGATCTTCCCAATCCCAATGGTGTCGGCTGAAAACGCAGAACCACAGATTCACATGAAGACTGAACCTCTGAGCTCAACGGAGACTCGCGCGTTCTGAGCGAAGGGGCAGATGATGCCAAATCGAGTACGACCTTTCATCCCACGATGCACTGAACCCTGCACAGCTCATTGAGCGTTACATTCATTGAGCATTGGCCAGTTCAACGAGCCTTACAACACTGAGCGCACCGCGCATTGCACTGAATGAACACGGCACAGATCACTGAGCTTCACAATGCTCATTGAGCGCTGCAATACTGACCGGAAGTCAAAATACTCACTGAGCGCGTCCACGTCCTGTTCGTAGTTGGGGTGCCGCGCCGCCTTGTGCGTCTCGAACAGGTCGGTCGCGTGGAAGCAGCTCCGACAGAGGGCGCACACGACGAGCCGCGTCTCCGCGTACGACGCCGCCGAGTGCACGCGCATGTGCACCTGCAACCAAACAAAACCACGTGCAAAATCGCGCGAGAAAACAACAGGGTTTCTGACGTTGCAGGCCAATCAAAGTGACGCCATACCCGGAATACATCTGGCCTCTACACCATTGCAGCATGGCGGCAGAGAGACCACAATCCACAGCTGAACACTCACCGTACCCATTTCGTGCTCACAAATACCTATATTTTGGACCAGTGAAACGTGGTGTGTGAATGGACAATCTCCCTTTCTCACACCGCATATCACAATACACCAACACCACTACACCAAGCAGTGTCACACACACACACACACACACACACACACACACACACACACACACACACACACCGTCATGTTGGACCTCTGGAACGTGGCGTGGTTGCACACGCCGCACGTGAAGCGCTTCTTGCCGCCATGTTGCTCCTCGTGACGCTGAACGTGCGGTTTGCAGCGGAACGTGGCCGGGCAGAACGAACACGTGTACGGACGCTCTCCTGCACCGGAAATAAACACAACTGGACTTTTAAGTAGAATATCAGCCGCTCACCGCCTTCATCACAGTTGAAGTTGTCCATGGTAACAGCAGCTGAAAATTTTTGATGTCAAATTTCCCTGCACTGAAATTTCCTTGTTGGGGGGGGGTGTTACAAGGAAATTTCCATACACTGAAATTTCAGTGCAAGGAAATTTCCCTGCACTAAAATTTCCTTGCACGGGGGAGGGGAGGGGGGAATTTCTTTGCAACCCCTCCTTCTCGCCTCAGACAGACAGTCACAGTAGAAACAGTATCAGCGCTGCGCCTGATAAACACGTGGAAGAGGAACTTGAAATACACGTCAACTCGCGAATTTACATCACCTTCGCCGCGAACAGGAAACAAGAAACACGTGATACTCTGCACAAAGCGCTTGAACTGAGAACCCCTTGACGAGTGTGTGACAAGATTCAGTTACGACTTCTTGTGTACTTGCGTGTTTCTGTGTGCGCGTGAATATGGTGGTGACAGTGGTGTGCGTGCGAACCACACCTGCCTGTGCAATCTGAGTGCAATGGTGGTGTTGATGTGTATCAATGTGGTGTGTGTGTGTGTGTGTGTGTGTGTGTGTGTGTGTGTGTGTGTGTGTGTGCGTGCGTGTGTGTGTCGCGACGGACCTGTGTGGATGCGGACGTGCGAGTCGAGTTTGTTCTTCTGGTAAAACGGCTTCCCGCAGATGTCGCACATCCACTTCTTGTTAACGGGCCCGCCGTGGAACACCTGCGAAACACAACGTTCTCCTTCAAGTCATTCAGAAGAGCATCACAGACACACGTACGCACGCGCACGTCACATACAGACCTGTCGCGGAGCACCGAGGCCCACCCACAGTCAGCTGGCAGTTCAGCCCACCGTATACCCTCCACACACACACACACACACACACACACACACACACACACACACACACACACTCACGCGCTCGTGCATTTGTTCTCATGTACTGACCGACAACGACCTTTGTGTGCCTGTCCATTTGACCACCAGCAGAAACTTCACTTCGTCCTGAATCACCAGCCGATGCCCTCTTTTCCACCCATCTCATCACCAGATGGCGTGCTTCCCTCACTGATCAACAGGTGGCGCCGCGCGCGTAACTCACCGCGAGGTGGCGCTCGTACTGCTTGGCGGTGTTGTACGGACCGTTGCTGCACTTCTCGCAGTACAGCTTCTTGCGCGAATGTTTCTCCATGTGGTTGTCGTAACTCGACTTCCGCTGAAAGAAATGGCCGCAAACCCGTCATGAGTAACATCGCAACACTTCAACACTTGGTAGAATTCCACACAGGGCAAATGCGTGTAGAGGCAGCAAGAATCATGGAACCACTGTTTGGTGTGTTGCGCAGTCGGAGGTTTATGCGCAGCCACACACTTGGGTATTTCAGTTGAGTCACGCACATGCCATGTGTGTGTGTGTGTGTGTGTGTGTGTGTGTGTGTGTGTGTTTGTGTGTGTGTTTGTGTGTGTGTGTTGTGCGTTTGAACACGCAGGTCAATCTGTGTGTGTGCGTGTGTGTGTGTGCGTGTGTGTGTGTGCGTATCTGCAATCCCCTCACGTTGAACGTGGCTCCACAGATGTTGCACAGCAGGGTCTTGATGGAGGAGTGGATCTTGAGGTGATCCTGGTGCATCGTCGTCTTGGCCAGCGTCTTCCCACAGATCAGACACACTTTGTGCGAGTCTCGATCCTCGAAGTGCGTCAACACGTGCGCGTGGCAGTCCTGCAGCAAACACATGTCTGTGTTGTCACACAAGAATTCAGATGATCATGCAGTTGAAAATAACATCCACCCAAGACGCCCTGATGTCAAGGGGAGGCGGGGTTCCGCAGCAGGGCATTTTGGGGAGAGTGATGCCTGGACAAGTTGCGTGAGACAAACTGAGACGCACTGTGGATTTTTCAAAAGTCATGTCGCAGCCGTAGCAGACGGTGTGTCGCTTCCCGGAAGTGCCGCGGCCGCTTCCGGTCGCGAACCGGAAGTTCTCCTTCTCGGCGCGCGGCTTCGCAGAGGGCGCCGCCTTCTCCCGCACCGCGCGGCTCCTTCGCGGCTTCTTCTTCGCCGGCGGAGTGAACAAAACCTCGTCGTCTGGGTCTGCGTGAAACATGCTACACCTGTACTCGTCGTGCGTGCGTGCGTGTGTGCTGTGGGTTGGTCAGTGGCGGCGCCGGACCCAACCCCAACATGTCTGACATCTCACTTGTCACAAAAGCCTCAGTCATTCATCGAGCGACCCCATTCACCCACCATCTTGCCAGCTCCACGCATCATTGCACCACGCTCTTCCCATTCATACCTTTCTAAACAGCCCTGCACTTGGAACTTTTGCCCTTCCTACCACCAACTCCACTCATGAACCCCTCAAAGCCAAACACCCTGTCAAGCACCCACCCACTCCGACCGCACCTGACCTTTCATTTGGTCCCACAATTCTACCTATCTCCACCCACCCAGCCCCAGACATTGATTTCCCCTCATTTCCTCACCATCCGGGTCTTTGGATTCATTCTGTGCGGCGTCTTGGTCACCAAGGTTCGGGTCGGCCACATCCGCCTCGGGCTGAGACTCTGGTTTCCCCGCGGCTCGGCGAGTGACGCGCTCCGAGGTCACGTGGTCGGGCGAGGCCACGTGTTTGGCGGCAGAGGGCGCGCGGTCGGGAGACACGACCTTCTGCGGGTTGCGCTGCTTCCGTTTACTGCCCAGCAGGTCAGAGTCTGCGGAGAAGAAGCTGCCGTGTAGTGTGCGTGTGTGTGAGGTATACGTGCTCAGGACATCGCACTCGAACAACGTGCGCACAATTCCACTTGAACTGCAGGTGTGTGAACGTTTTGTTAATTTTCCCCTCTGTGCAAGAAATCGCAGCTGGTTTCAGCAAATTATTGACAGCATTCTCGAGAAACGAAGTGCATCGAGTGGAAAACAGACGTTTTCGGGCCTGCACACCTTCATTTCGCCTGGCGCTTAGTCGAGTCCCTTTCCTCCTCTCCTTGGGCGGTTTTGAAGCGGTCTCTGCAGACTTCCGCGCTCTGCCCCTCCTCTTCTCCCGGGGACCAGTCTCCTCGCACGTTGTTCCCGCGTCGTCCACAGCTGACTCGGTCTGGAAAGGAACCAGGAGCCATGGAGTCACGGAAGGATCCAGAAGGGGCGAATCTGGAGAGGGAACAAACTAAAGGTCTGGATTGCTGGTTGTGGAGATTTCAGAGCAACGCTTCTTTCTTGCAGTCGACAGACAATGAGTTTCACTTGGGAAAATGCACCGTCAAAAGCTCCTTGCATGAACATTATTGTTCCAAAGACGCAGCACTTTCACGATTTGCTCTAACCTGAGTCGCCGCGTCTGCAGAACGTTTCGATTCAGAGGAAATTTCAGCTTCGTCAGCTTCGATCATTCGGTCGGAAAAGACGTCGCACTGTATTTCTGAAATCGCAATGAACCGAGTCTGGCTGAAGGCAAGTTAACCTCAAACAAGAGCGCAAAACGTTGAAGAGCTGCACCCTCCACGGGTGTTGCAGCCGCGTGCACTCCAAAGCCAACTTTGGACAAAAACGAATCTGTCGGGTTGTTGCGTGGAAAAATTACTTGTTCAGCCTGCGTGCTACTCTGACCCGGATGTCCGGTCCAGACATTCTTGGACCCGCTCTCTTCCCATGATAGAGTTGTCTGCAACTCCTCCGATGCTCGGCTCTGAATGTGCATCAAGCGTTCCATCTCTCTTCCAGTTGTTGCAATGCACACACCTGACATGGAAGCGACGTCTTCCTTGCGCCCAGACGATCGTTCGAAAAGGGTCAATCAACAGCGTCACTAAAGCGGGTGAGGTGTGTGTGTGTGAAAGGGATCGACCCAGAAAATTGAATCAACGCACCAGCGTCAACTTTCGTCGTCACGACAGCGCATAGCAGACGCAGTAATTCCGCCGACGCTTCGCAAACTTCGTCGCCAAGACACGTTACGTTCCTGACGTCTTCAGCCAGAGATGTGTGCGCGTCGAATCGCAGCTGACTGAAAATGGGCAAAAAAATGTCTTTTCAAAACAGGTCACTTTAATTTATAAACGACGACACGGCACGGAAACGCTGCTCCTCAGGAACGCTCGCACGCACACACACCTCACATGCACCTGCACGCAACTTTCACCATCTCCCCCTTGGAAACTAGTTGTGTGCATGCATGTCGTGTGTGTGTGTGTGTGTGTGTGTGTGTGTGTGTGTGTGTGTGCACGCGTGCATTATTCGCACCAACTTGTTTCTCGCTGTCGACCAGCAACATGAAGTGATTCTCTGTTACATACACACAGATTTCACACGGACGCACCCAAGGAACAATCTTCGCTTGACAGAAAGCAACTCGGGAAACAACAAAAAACTTTTCTCGAATTCACGAAACAGTCACGAACACAGAAATTTGACTCACCTCACGATAAGTCTGTAGAGAGATTCCCGTACTTTGTTGTCTTCTGCGTCATTACTCTCCTCCATGGTTCAAGTTTTGAACAAATAAACCACAAAAACAACTGAATACTGAAAGAAAAGCACAACCCAAGTTTTACATGTTTACTCTCAGCTGCTGTCAACTTTTTCACTTTTGCAGCTAAATTGCGAATCGCTTGTCTGATTTCATCGCGCATAGATGCGAAAAAGACAATTTATGCCTCCTCAGAATTGAAGTTGCCTATTACCCTGACTATGGTATATGCCATAATATTACCTTTTAACTTGAAGCTGAGATGTTTCACACAAGGAAAGTGCCCTTGTGAAGAAAAATGTGCCTTTTGGGCTTCATATTCCTACCCGTTTCAGGCGCGAGTAGCGCGACGTGTTTTACCATTTTCAGTAGAGCCGGAGAAACACGTTGGGTTTTGGATTTACATTCGGAATGCAGGATTAGAAATTGACTTCATGCATCTGTGCTGACAATCCGACATGTCTGCCCTTTTGTGGGAGATCGCTGGTGTGATAAACAAATAGATCTGCAGTTGGGTCATTTCCATCTGTACTGTCGGTTACGCGTTCTTCTGTGTCGTCCGCAAGAAAATCCGAGCCATCATCACAAACAACAGGGAAGAAAACCTGCAGGCAGATGCAGAGCTCATGTTGTGGGTCAAAGTTACAGGTGGAATTTTTGTTGCCAGTGTCGTCCTGGTCGGCGTACTCCTTCAGTTGGGTCCGCACTGAGGTGACGAAAAATTGACCAAAGATCGACAACTCAACGAAGAAGTAAACTCGGAGTTTGTGCATGTGGATGATCTGTGCAGTCGCCGTGATCATACCGTCGTCTGTTTTTGCTTCAATCTTTGAATCCAACAAATTGAGGTTTGTAAATTTCAATGTGAATCGGATAAATACGATGAAATTCTTTTTTCACAGGGACTACACGACTATTTCGTTGTTGTTCGGATAGGTCCAGACCGCCATGGCTGCCGCGCTGCCGGTGATCGCTGCTGGAACCTCCGCCTTCGCTGCTGGCGCCGTACTGTACAGAGTCATCAGGTCGATTTATTTCAGCGGTTCGCACTGGATGAGCGGGTTAAACTGACTAGACATGGGCGCACAACGCAGTAACCACTGACTTGTGCAACAGACGGCATATTTCCAGTACTTATGAATGTCGCTGGGGAAAGGTGGAGGGGTGAAGGTCACTTTCTTCCCGGTGGTCTGTGAACTACCAGGTCGATCAGGATCCACGAGGCTTTGTCAACTCTTTGTGCTGTTGTCAGTCTGTTTGGCGTGACGAGAGTTTCCTGTTCTGCTTCAGGCCTCGGTTCGGAGTGACTGTCAACTGTTGGTTCTGTAACCGTAACTCGCGCGTCCCGTTCGGCAACCAACACTGCTGGGACTGTCCGCACTGCGACCAGTACAACGGGTTCACAGAGGTAAGACAGCGGTGCATCGAGAGGACTTTTTGGAGGGTGGAAGAACACGGGTCTCTCGGCAGTTCTCGCAACATAGGTGCATTTAGAAACCTTTCTCTGGTGATGCAATTGTGTTTGAACAAAGCAGCACCCACTGTCTGACGGTCTGACTCAGAATTTGGGGTGTTGTTCAGGATGGGAGCTACAACAAGCCCATCCCGTCGCAACACTTCGAAGAACTCAACTACCCGGTGACGGCTGAGGGCAAAACTCCTCAGCAATTCAACTCGGGGTCCGCTGTTTTGTGTGAAAGGTGAGCGGCTCAGTGGGAATTCTGGGAGTGAACAGAAAGGGTACGGACACCTGGCATGCGGGGCACGGTTCCATCCCCTTCCCGACTTGTTCTGTGTTTCCCGCAACATCTCGAACTGGTGCTCAGCAGCAGTCCCTCTTCGATGGGAGTGGCCGCCTTTTAAATGTGGGCGTCGGTCAAACACTTGCTGTGTCGTTCCGGCCTCCAGCCAACATTTTCGAAACCACCTGTTGATCACACTTTCAAGCAATTCTGTGACCCATAACTGCACTTGAACCTGTTGTTCTGCCTCCCATCAAAGTGTGAACAGAGGTTGAAATTTGTGACGTTGCAGATGCTCGAGGAACCAGCTGCTCAAGATCAGACAGCTCGCCAACTTCCAACCGTACGACGAGGTGAGAATCAGCCAAGGGAAACACACACGCGTGACACACGTGCACACACACACACACACACACACACACACACACACACACACACACACAGAGCAAAACACGTTTGAGCCTCGATTCCGAGTGTGTCGGGCACATGATGTTCAGAGACATCGCCTCCAACTTTCTTGTTATGAAAGTCCGTCCGACTGCTGTCAAACATTCTGATCCCTCTATATTTCCAGAGGAATTTCGACTACGAGGTGGAGGCGTACAAACATCGCCTTGAGGATCTGTACCGACTCTGCTGGATGTGTGAGCGTCGCGTGGGACGCGTCCTCGAGACTCAGGACGCGACGCTGCGTCGCAAACTGCGCGACGTCGCGCCATTACCGCCCTCTCCCGAGCACAGTCTTCACGACTTGTCCGATATGTCATGTGCCAGCGCGCGAATGGTGAGTCTTTTGTCCAGTGTGCTGGGTGGGCAACACTGTATCACAAGCATTGGGAGGGTGGGGGTCTGCATCGGGCGCGCCAGTGAGGAAAGTTTCTGCGGTACATGATTTGTCGGCTCCGGTTGGCAAGATCTCGTGCTTGCTTGACACTGGATACTGGATGCGTCTTGCGCTGCAGTCGTGTGCAATTGACGGGTGCAACGTGGCCCGTGTTGGAGCTTTCTTGTACGAGGGGCTATCAACTTCTGCGTTCCAAATTGTAGTCATGATACCATTGAAATTAAACGGTATCATGACCATTTTTCGGAAGGCAGAAGTTGATAGCCCCACGTATTATTTTTCCAGGAGGAGGTGCCGTACCGGGCTCCACGGGCGGTGCACGTGTTGCGTTGCCTGGCGACGGTGTGCGGTCTGTTGCTGTTGTTGTCGAGTCTGCAGAACCTGCTGGAGCACAGTCACACCGCAGGTGAGGATGCGTACGATGCAGGGACGCGCAAGCTCACACATACAAATACCGTGCTGACGGAGTTGTTGTATAGCTGTGGTGAGGGGCAGCCGCACAGTGGTGAGCGGGGGTGTTTTTGGAAGCGGAATATTGTTTGATCTTGCTTGTGTGTCTCGCAGCTTCGCCACAGGACGGTCTCCCGCGCGCCCTCTACTCGTACTTGGTCGGCGTGTACCAAACTTCTGTCGTCCTCGTGTGCACAGGCACGCTGTCCAACATGCTCTCCGTCTGCGTGGCAGGCAAAGAACGGTGAGTCGCAAAGGCATCGTTGGAGAGGGGTGACAGGGAATCGAATGTTCCTGTGGGAGGCGTTGGAAGGACTGTAGCGAAACATCACAATTGCCTCAGAGAGCACACACTTGTGTTTTCAAGTTACTTTGCTCCTGACATGAACACAGGTTGCTCGCACGCATACCTGTTTCACACACACGCCACGCACCGTTCTTCTCCACAGTTTGTCGGGCGTGGACGTGGTATGCTGCTGCGCGTGGCTCTGCGCGCTGCTTCTCTTTTCACCGCTCTGCGCCGCCTTCACCGACGCCGCCGCTCGTGGCGCCCTCTCCGGCGACGCCACCGCCGCCGCCGCCATCCTTGCACCGGAAGACGTGTTCTTGCTGCAGGCTCTCGTGTCGGTCGTGTGTTTCCTGTTGTCGCTGTGGAGCCTCGTGGCGCCACGACGTCAGCGTCGCAGCGGGCGGCGCATCAGCCTCGCGAGGAAGAGGTGAGGGTCGTGATGCTTCACACGCCGTGGAAGACGCCACCTACGTACCAGTTGGTTTGCTAGTCCACGTCATAGTGCCAGAACTAGAGTTTGACGCAGTTGGCGCGGCATCGTCGCTGAACCCGTTGCAACGAGCCCCATCGTGACCGAATCAGCCGACGTTGATTTGTCACGTTATTTTGTGTATTTCAAGTTTACGTGCCTGAAAACGACAAAAGTTTCGAGAAGAAACAGTGACTCAAGTCAAACCACATCATTCGTCTGTTCAATTTGGCTTCTGTTTGCTTCTGCGCACGAAAGCCTGTTCACATGTTGTGGCGACATCAAGTGTCAGGTTTTTGCGCGCGTCTCCAACACGTGGTGTTCTTGTTTTCCTCTCCAGTCCGAACGGATCGCGCGTCTCGGGCGGAGCCGGCGACTTTTCAGCGAAGACGACGCCCACCGTGACGCAGGCGGCGTCCGTCACTGGCGACTGTGACGTTCCGCCGCCACTGCCCCCTGGTGGCGACGCCAACCCGAACCTGGAGACGCTGAATCTGGGGACGACGCCGCGAAGACCCCGCTCCCCGCCGGGTGAGTGATGCGTAGGGAGTTCGGGGAGTACGTGCCAGTGGCGTCTTGCGTTGCCTCTTTCCCGACTGAACCAGGGTTGTGCCTTTTGCATTGCCGTTCTACACACGTCAGGCCAAGTTCACACTGCACTGGGTCCATGGATATTCTGACCAGTTCGATGCCTAATAGCTGCAACAGATTCTGACTCAGCGAGGTTTTCTCTTTTCAGGCGGCATATTTTCTCAGTTCAACAAACTCGCCAACAATCCTGCCAGCAGCTCCCTCAACAACGGTCTCCACGGCAGCAGTATTAACAGCCTGCGGCACCGCCGGCCTCTCATTAGTCCGGCCAGATTCAAACCGACCAATCGCAGCGCGTCTCGACCGGAACCGGCGCCCCACCTCTGGTCCTCCGGTCTGTTTGCCGCGTTTAGCAGCGCCAAAGATCCACCCTTTTCATCCAATCACTGTCAAGGTTAGTTTGTTGTCATGGGAACCTGGACCCGTGTGCGTGTGTGTGTGTGTGTGTTGTGTGTGTGTCCAAGATTCGTAAACAACGCTGCCAGCCCAGATGAACTTTTGAGCAAAGGGCGTGTGTGAAGGGCGATGTCCCTGTTCCAAGATGCTAGACACACTCAGCATAAATCAGTCAGTCCCACGAAACTTTCAAATGAAGACAGGACAAACGATCGCAGTTCTGCGTGAAGCACTCCGTGAGCCCTGGCAATACGCGTACCTCACACACCTGCGCACGCACACCTCACTCACACACGCACGCTATTCCAGACGAGGATAAGCTGTCGCAGTTCAGCGAGCACCGGTCTCACAGCGGCGCCGCCACCGACAGTCGCATCTCGAGCGATGCCTCCAGCAGAGGGCGCACCGACGACGATGACGACGACGCCTCCGCGCCGGCGGCGTCCGCCTTCCGTCCCGTGGACCCAGCCCGGCATGAGAACCCCGCCACTGTCGCAGTCAAACCAGGTGCGTAGCCACGGCGACAGGGCACAGAAGAGTGGGTGGGCTGTTGACTTGCGCGATGCAGCAAGGGTTTAATCAACATGACGTAAGCCATGCATGTTTCCAGGTTGATCTGCCACAGGTCCGTCAAGCCTTCTTGTTTTTCTTCACAGTGGAGTGTCGGCCGCGGTCGGTGATGACGCAGTGTTTCTGGGGCGTCAGCGTCGGGCTCAACGTCGCGCTGCTGCTCTACCTCTTCTGCGACCTTCAGACACTCCGCTCCTACATCGCGCACTTTTTCCAAGAGGCCCCGTCCTGAAGCCTCCTGCCCCCGCGGATATCCGATTGAGATTAAATCCCAGAGACTTGTGCACATGACAGTCCCACGAAGAAGTTTTGCTTGGCCGAGTTGTCATACGAGTTCGTTCCTGTGCAGCTGATCAACCAAACCAGACTCAGTTGGCAAGCGTGTGCGAACCAATTAGGTGGCACCCATGCACATGCTTGGCCGTGGGGCAGTGAACTTCCCTTGAGGCCCAGGTTGAATTTATTCGATTGGAACGCCCCTGGTGGCTTTGGTACCCCTGCACCAAATCTTGAATCAGCTGCTGCCCCGTCCTAAAGAAAGACAACAAGTTATTTTTCAGATAACAAACCAAGATCAAACGAAGTGTAATTTTTTGTAACTTTCGTGTTTTCTTGCGGTTGAACCGATCGGTGTTTGGAACACTCGGCGGCCATTTTATACAACAAACGGAAAGTTGCGTCAACGACACAGTTGGAAAAAGTGCAATAAAATTGTACAAAAATATCAAAATCTATTCACACTGTTGGCTTCGACTTTGTTGGAGGAGGCCGGGTTCCTGCTGGGCGCGTCATGCGCCTCGTTGCCATGAGCCTCACTCCCAGCGTGAACCCGGTCTGAACATCTGAATGCATCAAAAGATGTCTGCATAACAACAGCACAAATTCGGGACAGTTCATTGGTCACCAAAGCGCGTGCCTTGCATTCGATTCGTCGTCGTCCCTGGAAACGTCTTTGTGTCGCACCGAATTCAAACTGGATGCGTCACGTGCCGTGTGACGTCGACGCATCCAGTGCGAAGGCGGTTTCTGTGGTTTCACTCGTTTCGGGTTTTCCTGTTCACACAGCTTCAGTTTCCCCAGACTGGACTGCTCGTACCCCATTTGTATCACAGAAAACGAGAGTGTTTTTATCTTTCTTTGAACAAGATTGTGCTGAAAGGCACCCACTGTTCAAGATGACACTGGGTTTGGAAGGTGAAGTTGCGTGAGTCCTCCACTCCAGGGTGGTTCCCGAGGGAGGGACCAAATTCAATGGTAAATTTGTCATGGTTCGGGACCCATCACAGTCGTGACCAGGTAACGAGCGAAGCTTTACTCCACGGGATGCGCAGCGCATGTTACACTTGCACACAGGCCAGCGCTTGCACATGAACACCACACACTACGCACCCAGTGTGAAGAAAGCTGGTCCTAGCATTTCTTGCATTTCAATGCCCAAACGAACACTCAGCACATGGGCACCTTTTTCATAATCACTTTTGATTCTTACACTGTATCCTTCAAAATTCACAGGAAGCAATTCACCTGTCCCGCCATGATTCCAATTCCCAGAATGACGTGAATCCGTCAATTGATGTTCGTACAAGAACACCTCCGTCCATCGGTCAAAGGTTCAATCGCACGTTTTTGAAAAACGGACAGAATGTTCAGTTCTGCGAGTCCAAATCAGGCAGCACCAGGTGATTCGAAAAAGACGGGTTTCTACTGGATCTACGATCTCTTCAAGTGTGGAATGTGTGCAGAAACTCATTGACGCTTGGAATGCTCACTCACTCAATGCATCAACAATCGATCAATATTCAATCACCACATCATCAGACGCAGCCAACCTTTTGAACGCGGAATAGTAGATTCGCAACAAAGAAATTTCAAAGCAAACACAACTTCAGGGCCACTTTTGGTGGGAAGAAAACTGATTTTGTTCCGCTCGCCAGAGCAGCACTTCCAAATTTTAAGAATTGACGTGTCCAAAGTTGAAAAGGCTTGCATTCGTTCGAGTTTTGGCTCAGAAAATGTCTCGGCAAATGTCGGCCCCAACAGCACACGATGGTCACTTCGGTCGGTTCCGTCTGGCCCGTTTCACACCAGCTGCGTCACGTGAAGCAGCCACCGTTGCCTTTCAGGGACACAACGCCCGGCGCACCCGGTGTGAAGCAAGCATTACGTACTCACTTTTCCCCCACAGCCCTTTGTGCACAAGAACAGACCAAAGAGAGACGTGCCCAGGTCCTTTCTGTCCCTCCCTGTGCGGCACAGGAGCGTCGGACACGGATGGGTGTTTTAGTCCCGCCACATCAACAGGCCCTCGCGCTGAGTGGAGACGGATCACGTCAGTGCTGACATGTGTCACCAGTGGCGCCCCCTGCCTCAGCAGTGGTGTTACAAAGTGGCGTTCTCTGTGCGCCTGGTTCCCGCTCCGCGTGCGTCCAGATGCTGCTTCGCGCTCGACGCAGTTGTGTTCCAGTGCTGCCCCCTGTCCAGGGGCGGCGGTGCGACACAGCTGCCACAACCCAGCACACGACACACCTCCATCGTTGACGTCAATAGCATGATGTAACCGTGCCCTAATGCTGCCTCCACTTGACACGCAGCGTGGCGTCCTTTCCCCCATCACGACGCAGTTCACACGACCCCTACAGGAGGAGCGGTCATCTTGTGCCCACGTTGTGGAAGCTGCGGTTGAGGCTCGTCTTTCCCCAGCTGTCGTGGTGCAGCGCCCCCTGCCAGACACACAGCACAGCTGTGTGGGTCCCTCTGGCGGCACGACGACGCCGCTTCCCCTCCCCGATAGCAGCATGGCGCACTATCTGTTGTCCTTGGCCATGTTGTGGAAGCTCCAGTTGAGCGAAGTCTTCCAGCTCTGCTGCAGCGCCTCCTTGAACTTCACCTTGAACTGTTTCAGAGCCTCCTCCTCCGTCAGGTGTGGCACCAGCGTGTCCTGCAAACATGTCCAGCCTTATTATCGCCCAAGAACACGAGGTTCTATTTTGCTTACATGAACTTGAGGACCATGAAACGCTGCAACCACCTGGAGGCACAAGACATTCTACAGCCCCCCCCCCCCACCAACTGAGGCTTTCGCTGTGCCCAACTGAAGGTGCCTTTTGAACTTCTTGTACCCCACATGAGGTTTGGGTATACCCACCTGCAGGTACTTGATGTCCCCGATGGTGGAGATCTCCGGAATGCCCGTGTTCATCATCATCATGAAGAGCGTGATGAGGAAGTTGGCCTTCTTCCGCAGCGCCAGGTACGCCATCTCACAGAGCCGCGTGAAACTACACAAAACACGCGCGACTCAACTTACATCAATCAGTCGAGTGGTGTCCGTGGTGTGTGAGTGCGTCTGCTAGTGAGCCAGTCAGTCGGAGTGTGCGGTGCTTGAATGCGTTTGAAGTTGTCCGTGTCAGTGGTGGTATTGGGTTTTGGTGCTGTGTGTGTGTGCGCGCGCGCGCGCGCGTGTGTGTGTGTGTGTGTGTACACGTGTACACAAGCGTGTGTGTGTGTACACAAGCGTGTGTGTGTGTGTGTGTGTGAGAGAGAGAGAGAGAGAGAGAATGATGTGCGTGTGAGTGAGTGAGTGAGTGAGTGAGTGAGTGAGTGAGTGAGTGAGTGAGTGAGTGAGTGAGTGAGTGAGTGGCATGTGTGCGCTGCAGGTTTGTCTGCGTACCCACGCGCCTACCCACGTACCGATAGAAGTTGTCCTTGCCGTGCTGCGGCAGCGGGTTGCGGTTGGCGTCGCCCTGCTGGATCACGTGCACGAAGTCGGTGGTGAGAACGAAGGGGACGCGCTCGCGCTTCACGCCGAACTTGGACTTGAAGTGACCGAGCACGTGACCGAAGTCGATGTGGAACAGCTGAAAAAACGAGACGGAAGACGTCACGTGTGTGCGCGTTGGTGAAGGAATGAGTGAAGGACACCAGCAAGGTAAGAACACGTGGCAGAAGTTCGCGTGGAACCGGAACTTCTTGCGGACTTTACAATGGTTCAATGGATGGGTTCGAACAATAACTGCGATACAGCCTCATGAAGGCGGTCCAAATGGTGCGTCGCTGTTGTCTGTCCGGTGTGTGTGTGTGTGTGTGTGTGTGTGTGTGTGTGTGTGTGTGTGTGTGTGTGTGTGCATGTGTGTGAGTCTGTGTGAGGCGAGTGGCGACGTGCCCACCTGTCCGTTTTCCTTGAGCAGGATGTTGTCGCTGTGCCGATCTCCGATGCCCATCACGTACGTCGCGACGCAGTATCCCGCGCACGACAATGTGAACTCCTCCACCGCCGCCTTCCGGCTGCAACCAACCAACAATCAACGCGTGACTCCAATAACTCAACACGAGGGCGGTTTCAAACTGCGTGTATGAAAAAGTGATATTTCAGTCACAGTGTGGATGATTGACAAACAAATCCATCGTGTGTGCGTGCCCATTTGAGGTCGACGCACGGTTCTGGGAACGTGTGCTGGAGTATGGTACGCTGTGACATTGGCACCGGCGCATTCTGTGTGGAACGGGGTCGCAGTGATTGTGCGAGTGTGAGTGTGTGTGTGTGTGTGTGTGTGTGTGTGTGTGTCTGTAAAGGTATACGTGCTCACCTCTCCTCGTCTCTGTTGTGAGACTTGAGCCAGTTCCAGAGGCTCTCCTTGTTGAAGCCGGACGTGATCCGGAACGTGCCGTACATCTTCTGGATGTTGGCGAGCGTGTTCGAGTTGAGCACGATCTCAATGACGCCCTCGCTGTGCGACGTCGGAAGACAGCCGTACGCGTTCAGCCTGCAAAAGTACAAGCAGTCACTGTGGTGCTCACATTTACAGAGAGACGCACAGGTCTCCAGCGACTGGTCGGTTTGGTCTTGAAACGCGACCGACCGAGTGGCACAACTTGCACACAGAGACAGAATTTCCGATAGATACAGACACACACGCACACGCACGCACACACACACCCGCGCGCGCGCGCGCGCCTGCGCAAAAACCACTCCACACATGCTTGTAAGTGTGATCCCTCTGCCCGAATAATTCAAACTCGAAAAGCCAGAGTCCCCACCTGAGATCGAGCCCCTCCTCCTGCCAAATGTTGTCCATGATCTGCAGAATCTGCAGGGTCAGCATGTCCTGCCGTAGATCTGCAATACAAATGAACAATGGCATCTTCTTGAACTCTCTTCACAATGAGGCAACGCAAAACGCAAGACGCTTTCAGTGTTTCAGCTACGTGACGCCTTCACCGCATGATGCGCTCAGTGTCCCACCGCGCGGCGCGTCTCACACGCTGCTCACCGTCTCCGTTCTTGTACATCATGTAGACGTCGGGCCCCGTCGCGTCCATGTTTTGCCACACGCACCACAGCGGCCGCATCTTCGAGTCCATGAATTTGCTCGCCTCACTCCTACAACAAGAACATTTATCGGTGTGGACATGCGCCTCGTTCTTCCAGAAACACAGAAATGGAGCTGCAGCCATACTGCAGCAGCAATTCACTTGCAAGCCTCTTCCCCCCCCCCCCCACACACACACACAAAGGGACCAGAACCCTCAGTGCTTCAGAAATGAAAAGGTGACAGACGCACGTGATGAGCACGTGTTTCGGAACTCACTTGACTTTGCCCATGCGCAGTGAGGGCTCGAGCGTCGAGTGAATGTCTGTCAGGATGTCGCTGAACATCGTCTGGTTGATCATGGAGCGCATCGCCGCCAAAGCCTTCTCCTTCACCGCAGGGACCTGCAGGCAGAGGGAGACACTGGATGTCGGAGAGTCCCGTGTGAGTGAGTGAGTGAGTGAGTGAGTGAGTGAGTGAGTGAGTGAGTGAGTGAGTGAGTGAGTGAGTGAGTGAGTGAGTGAGTGCGTGCGTGCGTGCGTGCGTGACATGGAGACGGTGAAAAGATAGAAATAGCAGAAAGAAAAGGGGCACGTGTGTGTGTGAGTGTGTGAGTGTGTGTGTGTGTGTGTGTGTGTGTGTGTGTGCACCGCGTACCTTGATGTTGGAGTATTGCCTGTCCTTGAGGTGCAGGTTGATATTGCGGAGCCGCTCGAGCGCCTGCACCTGCTTGGTGAGCACCTTCATGTGCGCCGGGTTCCCGTAGCAGTACGCCTCCAGGATGAGTCCGAACCGAACCGACACCGACGGGATGTGCATCTCCGATCTGTGCAACGTGACATTTGACGTGCTGTCTGACTGAAGTGTTTGATGTGAGACAAGACGCGACATTTGAGGGCCAGTTTGACTTGAGATGAGATTTGACTCAAGATGCGACATCTGGCGCACGATGAGAGAATAACGCAACACGTGAAGCTGACGTTGCCCAAGACTGACCTGAGGAGCCAGAAGAGGTAGTGGCCGATGCGCTGGTTGCGCAGCGCGCGCTTGAGCAGGAACTCGACGAGGTCGCACTCGAGATTGTTCTCGTACTTGAGAACCTGCACGAGCTGCAGCAGGTACTGGCACAACTCGCTGTCGCTGAAAACATCAAATATCGCCCATTGTGACACGTGACTCATCACACCTTGGCTGTGATGACCGTCGTGCGGTTGACTGCTTCTGCGACTCCCTCCTCACGCCGCCCAAATCCCACCTCACTTGGTGAACCTTGCGACCTCCCACCCACTGGTCCAACTCCTCCCTCCTTCCCACCCTCGGTGTCTCACCTCATGCTCTTGAGGCACTTGACGGCGAATTTGCGCACTTCCTTGTCGGCGTACGCGAAGTCGAGCAGCTCGAGCGCCTCCGTGGGCGGCAGGGGTTGCCAGATCTGCAGCAGCATCTGCATCTGTGGGAGGGGAACAGATTCTCTGTTGTCGCTCGATTTGAAACTGAATGACAGTGGAACACAATGGAAGCCGTCGCGTTTTGTTGCGTTGCCAAGACTTATGTTTGGGGCATCACAATGCCACAGGCAGCAAGTCTTGTGTGGTCAATTGACTCCAGCACGTGTGTGTGTGTGTGTGTCCACACGTGTGTGTGTGTGTGTGTGCGTGTGTGTGTGGTGTGCGTGCCCCCTTTACCTGCGCCACATCTTCATGCTTGTTCCACTGGACGCAGAAGAGAAGTTTGGGCAGCGACTCCGGGTAGTAGAACTGACACTCGGTGCGCAGCCTCCACATCGTGTCCCTCTCCTGCGATGAATCGAATCAGCAAATCGCAAATCGATTAGAATCGTCATCAAAGACACGAACTCAACAATTTATCCAGTTGCAGGTTTCTGACAAATCACGCCGGAAATTCAAAGCAACCGACTCGGTCTGTTCCAATTCGAATCCTCAAAAGTGTTTCCGATTCGAATCTTGGACGACAGTTTGCACCAATACCTGCTCGTGTAGCGGAGAGAGCGGGTCCCTCTCTATCATCTCCCTCAGAACCTCCAGTTCCTTCTCACCCAGCCCCGTGATCGGTTTCATCGTGTGGCGCGCTGCGACCTCCAGCACCTGCAACGTGACACCGACAGTCGACTCGATCCTTCGATTTTCCTGTGACGTCAACACGGTTTGTGCAGGGGCAGATCCGGCGAGGGCATCTGCGGGTTTGGCCACACTTCAGCGTACACGCACCTGTCGTGAAATGGCGACGCAACGCAAGACGCACTGAATGGAACCCGACGCACCAAACTGACGCTATGATCACCCTGGACGAGCACCATCTCATGCAACATGCAGTGAGTTTTCAACTTTGTACAAATGCGAACCCTCAGTTGACGTTCCTGCACTTTCCTCCCCCCCCCCCCGATTTCACCCCTGCCAACGTCAGCCCACTCTCGCCTGCCCCCTTGCTCACGTGCTTCACCCTGCGTGTTGACCCTTCTGCTCTTCCATACGCCCCCGAAGCTGACCCCCATCCCAGCTGTTGCTTCTGCACCCCAGTTGCCCAGTTGACCTCTGAACTCACCTCCTCGAAGGGCGGGTAGTAAATGGGGCTGGGCAGGTCGTAATCGTGGAAGGTGAAACTGAGCGCGATGGCGCCCTGCGCGTCGGGGCTGCACTCTACAGAGCCTGCAGCGGGCACCAGGCACAAAACGAAAACAAACACACGTGATCAACACGTGCGCAAGCACAAATGAAGAACAATGCAAATCAGTAGCGACTGCGAAACATGGCGAAATCAAAACACAACTTGCAAAGCTGCAAAGTATGTACAAACTTGAAATTTGACATGCAGCGTTTGGTGAGTTCTCAATTTACGGTCTGTGATTATGGTCAAAACTAAGCGGTTGAATAAGGTGGGAGAACAAAATTGCACGAAACGCACACGACACACACAACACAACGCTGTCAACCAAACATACGGCTGTTCTGATTCGGAATTTAATACACAGAAAGCGATCCGTCGCACCCTCATCTTGGAGTCCACAGTCGTCCAGATTCAAAGTCATACTCAGCTCATCAAGATCTCTTCCTCGGCGGAACGTCGCACCGTCACAGTGTGCGCGCGCAGACAAGGGGTCTGTGCGCGTAACTACCGCGCGTGCGCGTCACGTACCGATGAGGTGTCCACGAGCCGCATGTCTACGTCCTCGACAGGCCACATGTGACGTCAGGATTGACGCATGAGATTTGACGCGAGACTCACCGATGGAGTTGACGTAGTCCTCGAGCAGCGTGTCCTCGTCCTCGACGGGCCACATGTAGAGCGTGTGCGTCCCGGACCGCAGCACGTCGCGATGGTTGAACACGGGCAGGTTCACCCAGCCCATCGCCCGCAGCTCCTGCCAACACCACGACTGCCTTATTATCGCTCAGATAACCCCCCAAGCACAACTCTGACACTGCTTGTGCCTGCACGCAATGCACACACATGTCATGCGCACGCACTCCCAAGGATACTTGTAAATCTGCACAAATTGAAGCACGTTCTCTTTTACACGTCAACACTTAAGGTGCTTCCAACCCTTGCGCGCACCTGCCCGACTTGAGCCCTTTGCACACCCGGCCTTCACGCACCTCTTTCCCACCGGATTTGGCCTTGCGGGGCTGGGTGCTGGTCCTCCCGGCCCTCGCTTGCTTCTCCTTCTCCGTCGCGACGCTGTACAGCGCGAAGCAGAGTTTGGCAGCTCGCGGGATGTTGCCTAGCGACACTTCGAAGGAGAGCTCCTCGTTCCAGCTGACCCAGCCGCTCGTCAGCGGAACCTCCCGAGTGGACAGTAGTGGACACAGGTTCTCGCTGCCATGGTAGAGCCCCGCCTTCAGCACCAACTGCAGATAGAGCACGTCATCTATTATCGCTCATTCATACACGCCAACCTGTTATCGCTGACCAAGCACGTTGTCACTCAATCCCACTTTTGGTCACAGGGTCGTGTGATCTGTGCGATCGGTCTCATCGCTTGTTGCTTTTGCTGTCCTGTCCGTTTTTCAGCATAACGTCCAAAGATCTGTCGTTCGGCGCTTCCCAAACAAAACCACTAACCCTTGCTTTTCACTCCCCCTTGCTTTTCACTCCGCCTTCAGGCCCCCAGATAAGTGTCTTTTCAAAATGTTGCCCAAAACGGCACGCTATATTGGTGCTCACCCGGGTTTGGTCGTCCATGTAGATGTTGGAGCAGTACACGATGGTGACGGCGAACTCGCGCTGCGCCGCCTCGGCGCTCCACGTGCGCGTGCCCCGGTGCGGCGCCGAGGAGCGTCGCGCCACCGGGGACCCGTGCGATCCCGCGCCGTTCCCTTGCTTCCTCGTGACGCTGTTTCCTCGCTGCGGGATGGGGGGCGCTGCAAACACAGGAGAGGTGCTCCACGTCATCCTTCTGGGAATAACTCCACACTGTTCCAGTTCAATTACGTCGAACAACTCTGAGCATCATTTGCAAATCGAGGTATCCGCAAAAAGCGTTGTGCCAGATTTGCTGCAGCGATAACTTTGTTGCATTTTCACCCGCAAACAAGCGGTGCCAAATTGAATTTCAGGTGGCAGTTTCCGCGGTGCCTGACCCGTGTGAGAACTGTCCCGATGTTTACGCACCCAGATGGGCAGGTCACCTCAGTGTCATTCTCGAACAGGCATGATCAGGACAAACTGTGTTTTTCTTGTCCAGCCACTGAGAACGTATTGCTTGCGCAAGAGGCCGTCACTGGTGAAAAGTCACTCAGGTTGATACTCACGCATGACGTCAAACTTGTCGACCACCAGCAACTGCGGGATTTCCTCCTTCATCACCATCTTCCGCAAAAACTGCAACACAATGACGATACATAGCAACACAGCAACAGCAGGGTTACACCAACACAGTTGTCATGGATACGAGAGCTGAACCAATTTACCAAAACTTGCGGAACAATGCAATGAAAACTGCTTTCATCCTCCTGCTGGCGCGTGCGGAACCAGCGTGCTGTGCGTTCCTGCGAGTTCACGCCTGGAGAAATCAATCCAATTATGGGGTCAAACCAGCAGTGTTGTCAACCTGCAGGTGCTCACCTTGTACTGACAGAGCGGGTACTCTCCCAGCAGGTACTCCTCACGGCCCGAGATTTTGAGCACGTAGTTGTCGGGGTCGTCCGGCGGTCTCCCGGCAACAGCGCGTTTCTGTAGGATCTGACGCACGACGTCATCGGCACGTGACGTCGCGTCCGAAAAGATCTTGTACACCGTCTGTGTGAAGAATGAGCGTGTTCGCAAAATGCTTCGCTTGGTGCTGACTTCACGTTCTCACCACTCTTTCGTGTGCGAAACTGTGCATACACGCACATACACAAACACACACACACACACACGCACAAGTGGCCCTTACCGTGTCGTTCTTCATGGAGACGGACAGCATGAAGTTGTTGTTCATCAGTTTGTCGCGCATGTGCGGCGGCATTTCCGGCAGCGGTGCGACATCTGGTGGCAAGAAGTAGAGCACCTTCTCCTCCCATTTTTGCTGCAATGTAACACATAATTCCATAACACACGATCAACAATGCAGCAACACGCAACAAGTGACAATTCCGATCACTGCAGGACAAGCTCATCATTTTGTCAGACGGTGGGCAGTGAAGCAGCTGAACCCTTGCGCGGACGACGTTCCTGCTGTGCAGCAGTGTTGCCATTCCCTTCCCCACAAACACACGACAGATGACTTGGGCGGTAATACAGAACAGAGCTCACCGTGCGGTCGCGCTCGTTCGCCGTCTCCTTCACCATCTGCCGCATGTGGGCGCGGAAGTCGCTCACCTCGAGGCTGCCCATCCGGTCGAACTCGTGCAGACCTGAGCGATAATGCAACACGGTGAACACACGAAAACAGAACAGTGACAACAAAAGTGTCTGCTCAACGTGCCAGTGCACAACATACCCCGGCGATATTCAACAGACAAGGCGCTGTGCAAGTAGAGTTCTTTCACTCCACGAAATCAGTGCACAACATTGGACAGACATCGAGGATGGACGACGTGTGCTATTCCTTCTATTTCCGGCGGCACACGCTGCCTTGGGTGATAATTGAATCTTGTTACCTTTGCCGATGAGATAGGAGATGTTTGACTTCATGATCTTCTCCTCCTTGTTGACGGGGATCGGGACAACCTTGAGCATCGGCTGGAACGGCTTCACCTCCGACAGGCGTCGCTCCTCGTCCCATAGCTCCACCTGGTGGGGAGAAGAGACGGCACGATAAACTGGAAATGATCAGTGATCATTGGACGACATCGGAGGTCGCAACGAAGTCCACTTGGCTTGACAAAAGCAAACTCTTGGTGGAATCTGGAGAACTTCGGCGAAAGAAGATTGTGGATCAGGGTTCGCGATTGGACGTGGAAGACACGAGTCTCGGCTGGGGTCCGAACCTCGGAGAGAACATCTTTCTTTGGGTCAGAGTCAGGGGTCCCAGGTCAGAGTCAGGGGTCCCAGCTGGATCTGCTTGAGAGCTGCCCCCGATGTGACATTGGAAAAACATGCCGAGTCGCACGTGCTGTTGTCGGGGACGGGGGAAAGCGTCGCAGTTTCAACGCAGAAAACCAGATTGGTCACACTACACGAGAAATCACGAGGCACAGCGTCCACTGACGGGGACACAAACGGACGCGGGGCGTGACGCATCCAGTGGGATCCTGCGTCGTATTTCTCCCGTCTCAACCCGACAAAGTAAATCGTGATCCCGTGACACATGTGCAGACCCGACACCCGAGAAAGCAGTGTTGCACTTGTGTGAACCGATTCCGCATCAAAACCAAGTGACAGAGGCACAATTTGCGCGGCAAATGTTCCACTCTGTTTCGCCACGAAAAAAAGTCAGTCGAAGCAAAAAAGTTGTCTGCGTCTTGCAAACAACGGAAATAGATGCGCAGAGCATCTACGAGGGGTGTACCAAAATGGGCCGATCATCGCAGATTGCTCAGTCCATGACATCCCCACTTTTGTTTGTGAACAACATTGTAGAAGTTTCTTGTCTCAAGCTCTCTGCCATAATCTCTGTTTATGCATTGACAATGGTGGGAAAACTTCTACACAACAGGAGAAAATGCCAGTCCACTAATCTGCGACGATCGACCTGTTTTGGTACACCCTACGTATTTGTGACTCGAGTCGTGTTGCGGAGGGAACGGGAACTGGTCAGTTGGGAACGGGGATTTGCAGGGTGTCCAGCGGTAGGACAGGTCAAAAAAGTAGGAAAAGTAGGACATTTTTGGCAAAAAGTAGGACAAAAGTAGG